>Ga0307930_1003219_pt1 | contig 12098 bp, 8 predicted proteins | sample OrgLakmetageno46_FD_203161 | JGI IMG/M metagenome (GOLD analysis project Ga0307930, IMG submission 203161) | Saline water microbial communities from Organic Lake, Antarctica - #46 | ecosystem: Environmental > Aquatic > Non-marine Saline and Alkaline > Saline | place: Antarctica: Organic Lake... | reverse complement strand
GCCATGGAAGTGATGGTAGCGGTCCAAAGTGGCACGCTCCTCCATGCTCTGAGAGTGCAGCTCAAAAGAAGAGTTTCCGCCCGCAGAGGAGGGGACTATGTTTTTCCCCTCTTTTTTCTATACCATACTAGTGCAATTTTTTTTTCAGTCTTCTTTGTGTGGGTGGCTCTTGAGGCCTTACTTAGACCGTGCCTCGCGCCCTCGCGAGTGAACGCTTGGAGCCAGACATGAACAAGAGTGACGAGGGCGAAGAGGGTGAATTGAGTGAGGAAGGCGAAATCGAATCCTCGCCTCAGAAAAGTTTGCCGCAGCCTGAACGCCCCGCTGAATCTCGCCCTGCTGAACGAAGCTTCGACCGATCGGAGGGCCGCGAGGTGCCTGGCAACCATCAGGTACATTCTTCTGCGCATTACTTGTTGCAAGCACTTTCGGTCCTTACTTTTAATCTAACAGTTTTGATTTGCGGTTTCTGCAATCTAGGCTCGAGGCGCGGACTCCGGACATGTGCGCGCCAAAGTATCGTTAGCTGCGCCACCTGGATTCGGCCATCAGGTCAGTGTATTTCCTCCGTGACGCATGCCGGCCTCTGGACCTAGTCAACTCATCAACCTACTTTCCCTGGCTGTCTACACAGATGAGTGGCAGCATGGACGACCCTAGCTCGCGAGACGCTCCAAGACGCCCGGATGTGAGGGGCCACCACCCGCCTCCGGGCTGGCGCGGCTCCTCTCCTCGCGCAGGTCCGCCTAGAAGTGCGATTTCCTCTTTTTGGACACTGCCCTAGAAACCCTATCTGTCACTAGCTTTCATGAATGTGCACATCTTGTTTGCATGGCTTCTGCGTAGGTGATGGTCGGGGTTGGGAGCCTCCTCCGCCAATGCCAGGCACCTCGGCTCCCATGCCTTCGATGCGCCGAGCGAGCAGCAACAACGATTGGGATGCTCCACGGCGGGACGGTCCTCCTCGCGATGGGCCAGGTCCCCGTGGTCCCAGCCCTGGCTGGCGCAGTTTTTCCGACCGAGGCCCTGACCGAGGTGGCCCTGACCGAGACTTCAATTTCCGGCACCCACCACCGGACTTCCGCCCCCCTGACTTCCGGCCACCGCCGCCCAACTCGTTCCGCGACGGCCGCCGTGGAAGTCCCGAGGGACGGCTGCCCTGGCCAGACGGGCCCAGACAGCGAGATGGCGACTTTGGCAATCGGCGGCCCTCGCCGCCGCGGCACTTCTCCCGGCCGCCGGATGAGCGGCCGCGCTTGATGGGCGACCGGGGCCGAGAACCTTTCAACGGCCCGAAGAGACCGATGGACGAGCGGGGCCGAGACTGGGGGCGCGAGAGGCGCGGAAGTGACGCGCGGGCAGGCGATGACTTTCGACCGGGTGAGCCGCGGATGCATGATCACAGAGACGACCAGTCGAGTGATGCACGGTCAGGTGAGAGGCGGGCGCATGAGCGAAGGGAAGAGCCGCCGTCCAGCGAGCATCGTAGGGACCACCGGCCAAGTGACGCGCGATCAGATGAGCGGCGAACGAGCGAACCGCGTCATCAGAGCGACAAGCGGTCGAGCGAGCACAGAGATGAGCGACCTAAACAGGAGAAGGAACCTCGACCAAAGGACTCGACGAGTAAAGAGCACGAGGTAGTGGAGCATGACCGGGCGTCAGGATCAGCGGCGGATAGTCACTCAAATGAGTCGTTGCACCAATCATCGTCTTCGAATGATACGAGCGAAGCTGTGCGCCGCCATGAGTCGCCCTCGAGGGAGGATTTGCAGAAGGAAGAGGAGTTGAAGCGCCATGAAGATGATGGTCGCCAGGATTTGAAGCAAGAGCTCCGCCAGCGTGAGCGGCACGAGCAGCCACGAGAGCAGGACGACGACTTTTACGTGGAACCTCTGGACATCCTTCCCCCGGCACCGCCTCAGGCCCCAATGGACCTAGCGCCGTTGCTGCCTCCCGAGCCGCCTCGCCCGATAGCGCCACCCGAGCCTCTTAGGCCTTCGACTTCGGCGACCTGGAATGAGACCGACACGCCCAAGGCGGAGCGGCCGCGGTCCTTAGGGTGGGGCAAAGGCCTGCTCCTGAGGACGCCGTCTATGGAGGAAGTGCCCGAAGCAACTGAGGAGTCTGAAGCTGGAGCTAGCGACAATGAGTCGCTTGCAGCAGCAGCGGCGAGCTCCTTTGATCAAGCACCCGAGGCGCCTCTTGAAAAGGTTGAGAAGGAGGTGCCACTTCCAACGGAGGTGCCCAGTGTAGAGAAAGTCGGAGCTCCCTCAGCATCCGAGTCGCGCCCGTGGGTGACATCTCCTAAATCTGCATCATCTCCGCGGCCAAGCATTGTCAAAGAAGGGGCCAAGGAGGCAGTGAAGGAGAAGAAGCTTGAGGAAGGAAAACTGGAAAATCACCTCTCGAAAGGCAAGAGCCATAAGACTGACATGAAGAGAGATGCGTCATCGTCGGATTTGAAGAAGAAATCCAGTAATTCTATGAAGGCCAGCAAGGAAGCGGAGATGAACGCCAAGGCTGAGGAGCTGCGAGCGCGGGCTCTAGCGCGGAAGGAGCAGCGCAAGCTCATCGAGCTGGGTGGTCGGAAGTCGAGCAGTGAAGCGGTTACTTACCCAAGTCGAAGCAAGAAACGCGACCTGGTGGACAGCAGCGAAGACGAGGACGCGGGGAAGAGCCCGAAGCAATTGGGCCAAAAACGAAAGGCAGCCGAACCGTCAGTAGTAGTGCCAGCTGCGGAGCCTAGTAAGGACAAGGAAAGTGTACCTCCCTCTGCTTCAACTGATACGTCGTCGAAAGCTCCACCGCCAGTGGGTTCAACTGCCTCGACACCCAGAGCACAGGCGTCCAAAATCAAGAAGCCTTCGGCAAGTGTGCCGACCAGCGGCGGTGCGACCAGTGCTGGTAGTGCGAAAGAGTCCGAAAAACCTGTGCCACAAGCCCCCGTGCCATCCTCAACCCCGCGAAAGGTGGCCAAGACAGGAGGAGCCAGCAGCCCACGCTCGAGCCATCCCCGCGCCGCGTCCGCTGCCAACGCCTCGGTCGCTGCGGAGCCCTTCGTGCCGACACCCGCCATGGTCCTCGCCAAGGCCGCAGCGGTGGCAGCTCCGAAGATGCCGTCGGCTGAGGTGCCCGTCGCCCAATCCTCCCTTGTAGTGGTGCTGAGTGTGCTGCAAGAAAACGCGCAGAGGGCGGCCAAGGCCCGGGAGCGAGTCGCTGGGCTTGATGCAGTGTGGCGCCCCAAAAATATGGCTGAAGCGTCCAACAACGGCAAGACAAGCGATTTTCAAGGGCAGGTAGCACCAGCGACTACGAGAAGTGAACACAAGGCGATGTACCGGCGGCCGTGTGACGCACCTGGGTGGAAAGAGCGCGATGCAGCGTGGCAGATGAGGCAACCAGCCCTCATGGTAATGGTGCGAGCGAGGCAGCTCGAATCGAGGCGCTATGTCGCTGCTCTCGTGTCACGCTACGAAGAAGCACAGCACGCGTGGCATAAGGAGGCCAGCAAATGGAAGAAGAAGAGGGACAAGAGTGAGGGTGCGCTTGGAGGAGCCGGCGTGATGCAAAGCTTATCGGGGGGTAGGCGAGCGTCGCACCGGGGAGCATCGAGTGGAGGCAGCTCATTCTTAGGGGACGGCATCATTAGGTCCGACTACGAGCAAGAAATGCTTCTGAAAGAGTTGAGTCGGGAAGAAAGCTTACGGCTTCGCATTGAAAAGGGCACCATTGATGCGATTCCACCGATGCTCTTTGCGCCTACCTTGAAGCACTTGCCACTGTACGACGACGAAAGTAACGCTTTAGTCACCGACCCAGCCGCAGACGAAGTCCTTCGACGCGCTCATCGGCCGTGGACTGACCTCGAAAAGTGCATCTTTTTGGACAAATTCCTGCAGTTCCCCAAGAATTTCGGGAAAGTGGCAAGCTTTTTGGAGCACAAGACAGCCAAGGACTGCGTTCGTTTTTACTATGATTCCAAAAAGGACATCGACTACAAGGTACGAATGGTTGATAGACTTTGCGTGCATTTCCCCCTTCGATCGTGATGTTCATATACATTCGCTTGTTGCCATTGTCTTCTCGCCCTCGAATGCTCTAATTTTTATCATCTTGCCTATTTGAATAAAACAGGCAGTGTTGCGGGAGCACCAGCAGCGGCGGCGCGGACTGCGGCAGTCGTGGAACGAGACAGCTGCTGCTGCGGAGTGCTGTGGAGCTGTGGTGGCGTCGATGGAGCCGGAGCAAGACGCCGAGTTCGCCATGCCTCAGGACGGCACTTATGCCACTGCAAACCGCCACCCGCCGCACGCGCCGTCCACGAGCAAGCATGGTGGTGCTCGAGGAGCAGCTGCCGCTGCTGCAGGGCGAGGCGGGCCATCATCGTCTTCAAAGCGCGCGCGCGATGAGGCCTGGCCTGCTGCTGAGTCAGAAAAGGATTGGGGAATTGCTGCCACGTCATCAGAGTACGAGCCGCCGCCGAAAAAGGACAAGTCCACAGGGCTCAAGTGGACGGCCGCCGAGAAGGACACTTTCTACAGAGCCTACCAAACTCATGGGAAAGACTGGGCTACTATTATGCGCCTACTCCCGAACAAGAACGAGTTGCAGATCAAGAACTACTACCAGAACTACAAGAACCGCCTAAACCTGCGCGAACAATCACCCCCTCGCTCGTCGCCGCATGCCTCTCCTCCTCCGCTCAACGTGCCAGAGGAATGGCGAGCCCAGTTGAACGCGCTGGCCGCTTTACAGGGAGGAGCCAATGGCGGCTTGGGAGGCGGCGGTCTGCCTCAGGGCTTACCCTTAGGACTGCCTTTCGGTATGCCACCTCACCCTCATCAGGGCATGCCTCAGAAAGGTGGGCCATCGCCGCCACCGCGTCACCAGCAGGGGCCTTCATCTGCACAGCACCAGCAGCATCAGGGAGGCATGCCCAACATGTTCGACCAATTTCCATCCGGAGGTGCTTACAACTCGGTGTGTGCGATGAACTCCCTCGGGTCCGCACTCGGCCTTCAGGCAGGTTTACAGGCATACCACGCCCGCGCCGCCACCTTGCAAGGTATGATGGGAGCGGGAGCACCATCGCCGCCACCAGGGCAGGGCAATTACCCTCAGCACCCTCAGGTTGGACGAGGGATGCCGCATCATCAACATGGCCAAATGCCGCCCTCGTCGCAACTCCAATTGGCACAGCTTTCCAGCCTCATGGCGAGGAGCAACCCTGTGGCGCTGGCCCAGATGTTAGCGCTCGACGCGTCGATGGGGCGCCATTTGGTGGCGTCTCAAGAAGCGACGCGAGCCTTGATGCAGCCACAAGCGCAGGCTGGCTCACAGCAACAACAACATCAGAATTACCCGCATCAGCCGTCGCCGCCGCCGCTTCACAGTTACCCTCCATTTCAGGCTTACTCCCAGCAGCCGAATGCACCGCAAACAGGGCCACCAGTATCCACGTCGTTACCGCCGCAGGCTCAAACCACAACGGGCTCCTCAGAAACTGCTCGAAAGGACACGAAGCCCCCGCAAGCACCGTAGGTCAGGCACGCCCACGCCCAGGCAAGGCTGAATTGATTTTGATCTGAACTCCGTATATCAGTGCAACGAAATGTGCAAGACGTGCATTGAATTGCTTTGGCGTCGCGTTTGATAATGGTTAATCATAATCAATATCGATTACATGCCACATGCCACCACGATTCATGCATCAATCCCGCTGTACGCTTTTTAGCTGAAACCCACCTCCAGCCCCAGGGAGTTCATGAAATATGAGTGTAAACCAATTACCAACTATAAAATATCAGATATCAGCGATAGGGCCAAAGGGAAGTGGGAGGTACTCCATATGGCACCGCAGCACCGCAGCCCCGGCGGAAAACGGAAAAAGAGTAAACTGTAGGCCCGGCGGATATAGCATATAGTTCGTTGTTTGTCGTTGGTGTTGGCGTGCTTGGCGCGTTTAGTGTTTAGCGCCAAAGCGCTAACGGTCTAACTGGCAGCTAAAGGGGGGTCACTTTTCGCAAAAGCGGAAATTTTGCGCTTTATTCGCCATTTCGTATCATAGACGCGATTTATTTATCACCCAATTCACAGATAAGCAGGTTTGTATTTGGTATACCCCGTAGGGCCGCGACGTAAACCAACGGAAAATTTTTCCGTTGGGTGCCATTATTTCTTTTTTGGTGCTCATCTAGCACAGCCAGTGCAGCTCGGCTGCACTGCGGATTTGCAGCGATTTTGGCCAATTCTAGGCCCCAAATTCAATAAAACTTCGTGCTTCTCGGTATCGGGATTCACCCTCAATATTATCAAAATACCGGGCCACAGTGGTAAGACCGTATGAGCTCGGTTAGGGGGAATCCCGCCTCGATTTGCGTGCGCTATGGCCAATAAAGGTGATATTTCAGAAGTGACCCCCCTTTAGCTGCCAGTTGGTCAACGCGGTCCCTCTTCTTCTCCTCCTCCTCTCCCCTAGCTCGGTTGTCATGTGCCACCTGCACCCCTTTCTCGAATCCCCGATCATGAAAATGAAAGAGGCCTTATTTGATTGCTCGGATGGCCCTATTCATGCATGTCAGTATATCGCTTTTGCTTTTCTTCTTGTCTAATTGCCTCAGGAGTAGGCCGAAACGAAATTCCTCTCTCTGGCAATGAAGTGCGAGAGAAGCATTTTGCCTACTCTACGGCTTTAAGAGTCCGACAGGGAAGATCTCCTTAACGTCCAAATCAATCCCAACAGGACAGTGATCAGAGCCATAGAGATGATCGCACACGAAGGCATCGACGATGGTAGCCTCGAGGTGCGGTGATACCAGCCAATAGTCCAATCGCAGCCCGCGGTTATGAGGACTGAAGCCGAGGAGCACATGTAAGAAATATGAAAAAGGGTCTTCGCAAGAATGTCAAAATTTAAGGGATGTTTTTATTCTCACCGATTTTTCGCGCGTGCTGACCAGTAGCTATAGATGCCAGTGGCGTCATGACCGTGAATCGAGCGGAAAGAATCAATTCCAAACCCAACGCAACCGGGCTCGCCAGACCTTAAGAAGTGCTTGCGAAAACTGTCCCGCTCTTGCGGTGTCGTCCCTGACTGTGATTGCATCCTGCGTTAGATTAAAAAAGTTGACAGAATCAGGGTTGTGACGATACTAATTCAAAAAGAATCATGCAAATGTGCTACACTTGATCTAGTTCGAACCGATGCTCCCTTCTTACCTCTTTTCCGTTGGGTTGTAGAAGTCTTGGTCGTGCACAGCGACGTTGAAATCGCCGCACGCGACCACCGCTGAGCCTGCGCCATTGAGGTGAGCCGCCAGGGCAGGATCCCATTCGTTGCATCGAAACGCTAATCGTTTCAGCCCTTCGCCTGAGTTCGGCACATAAGCTCCGACGAGCGCCAAACCATCCCAAGCCACCGTGAGCACGCGACCTTCGCTCAATGCCACCTCTGCCGCATTGCTAGAGTCGACTTCCTGTTCCATTGCCATCGTCTTAGCGCCAAAACCAAAAGTGACCTTGTACCCCGCAGGGCAGCGCAATCGGTCTATCAACAGGCACACGCCAGAGTATCCTTTCTTGGCGGTCGAGGAAGTAAAGTGCGTTTCATAATCGAAACCTAGTGGTTCCAGCAGCTGGCGTAAGCTTTCCTGCACTTCCGTGACGTGCAACTCCTGCAATTTAGTTTCTTGAAAGAATAGAACATGAGGGCGCTCCTGCGTTAATAGCTCAACCAACTGCTCAGGTCTTCTTAAAAGGGCCCGTAGACCATTCACATTCCATGATATAGCGCGCAGCATGGAAGATTCGCCACCAGCTAGAGCCAAACGCCGCGTCGTTGGATCACGTGGTATCGATGTTCGAGGATTCGGCAGCAATTTGGCACTAGGTGTGCTTGGCAAAGCGAGGGCAGAGCGCACTTTGTCATCGCCATCGGTATCTTTGATTGCCGCGCTCAAGCCTTCGTTGCTGTTCTCTTCGCTGGCTGTGGCGCAGATGAGACGATCGATTAGTACAGCTTTTCTGCCAGATACAGGAAGCTTGCTTGCTCGCAATCGCTCCTTCAGTACAGGCACAGTCAAGGCTTCGAGCGCATTCCGTGAGTTCGACACTGCGCGAGTGGCGACAGGAGCAGTCGAACGGATCTTGGGTATTAGGCCAAAGGGAGATGCAGTGTGGCACATGAATCCCCAGCAAACAATGGTGCTGCTTCGCATCTTATGCACCTCTTCGAAGTTTCTGCGAGCTAACAATCTTTGGAACTCATAAAAGTATCAACGTTGAGCTAACTTCTGATAAGAATAGTACTTCTCTTATTTGTAGGTGCTCGATAGCTTCCACACTTATTACAAGGTTTGAAGGTTATAGCACCATAAATTAGCCGTCGCTGATGCTTCAAATTGTCTGAAGCCTACGGCCTGCTGCCTACTACGGCAATGAGACACTAGAGCTATTCGCCGAAGTATCATTACTTCGATCTCAGAGACGTAGACGAGGCTACTCGGTGCTACTACAGATCTGTATAGTACAGTTAGCTAGCTTGCTAGCTAGCTAGCCTGCCTACTATCTGTAGTGGCTAGTGGCTAGCTAGCTACATAGCTACATAGCTAGAAAAGCTACAGAATAGAAGACAGACAAGAGAGCGAAAAATGCCGCCGCGACGAATTACGAATTAGTTCTTGGTCCGACGGAACCAATGCCGTCATCAGAGCTCTTTCACCACGCACGCACTTCAAATTCAGAACACTTCGGACGTCATTTTGTTTGCAATCGATACGTGTCTTCGGCAGTAGCTCATTGCGGCGCGCTCAAGGTCATCTGAGCTTGCCATTCTGTCTCTAATTACTTTCATCAAATAAAGATTTCAATTACATGCAAGAACGTCCTGTAACTGAAGTGATTGAACTTGTCAATAGCACCCACGCGGTCACAGACACTGTACTCACACACATCCTCTTTCTGCCGTTTTCTTTCAGCTAACATGGGAAACAAAACAATCGAGCCTGCTGATGCGGCAAGAAAACCCACAATCTTTGATAAAGTGGCATCAGCTGTGGATGAAACGATGCAAAAGCCCTTTGCACGGCTCGGAGAGGCTGTGGGGAACTCGCCCAAGACAACGATGGCCGCCGCCCTCTTCGTCTGTGTGGTTTGCATGAGCGGTCTGTCGCAGATTGGCGCTGTTACTGAGTCTCGCTCGGACAAATTATGGATTCCATCGTCGTCGCGATCGCAAGATGATGCGAAGCGCTACGAAGAGAACTTTCCTCGGTCTGGGTCTATCGCATACTTTATTGCCGAGGCCAAGACGGAGGGCGAGGCTCTAAGCAAGGATGCACTCACCGATTTGCTGGCACTGCACGATACAATTGTGTCGCTGAAAACAAAAGATGGTTCAGGTGATGATCCTGAATCGGAGGGCACTGTGACCTACGACTTGGAGGTACGCACGCGCACCTCTTTTCATGGTTTGGAGGATTGGAAATTTGATTGCCCTTCTCATGAAGACATCACATTGCACCAAAGCCAAAGCGTTTCTTGAATGCTCATCAAAGTTGGCGAGAGATGATTGCATCATAACGATTATATTGTAACACCTATGCCTATCTCACGTGAATTAGCCTTGCTTGTATTTCACTGCAGGACCTGTGTGTGCCGGCTTACTACTCGACCACGCTCAGCTGCTTCGTCTCCAACGTGCTCGGAGCGTGGGACTACAGCTCGACCGCTCTCGCAGCAGAAGCCTCCGATGCCTCCGTGCTCTCCACTCTGAATGCGTTTTACTCTGCCGATGATCTCGATGCCCAGCTCGGCGGCGAAACCTTCAGTGACTCGTCAGATGAGGAGGTGGCAAGCGCGAGCGCGATCAAGGTGACCTACTACCTCAAGAGTGACGTGGAGATCGTCAACAGCCGATACGTCAGCGTGAACAACGACGCATGGGAGTTTGAGTTCTTGAATACCGTGCAAGGATACGATTCGGCGCACTTCAACTTGTACCCTGCTGCCACTCGGTCCTTCAGTGACGAATTTGGAGAAGCCATCGGCGGCGACATCGTGTTGATCAACCTTGCCTACTTGTGCATGATTTTCTACCTGTCAATCAACCTCGGTACTTTGCCTTGCCGCGGCCTATGCCCCAACCCAGGGTCACGGGTTCTTTTGGCCCTCTCCAGCGTTTTGTCCATTATGCTTTCGATGGGAGCAGCTTTCGGCCTCTGTGCGGGTATGGGCTTCATTTGGTCGCCAGTGCACTCGGTGCTGCCCTTCGTGATCCTCGGCCTCGGGGTCGACGACAGCTTCGTGATCACCAACGCCTTCGACGCAACCTCGAAGAAAGACCCCATTCCGCAGCGCATGCGCGACGCTTTGGCGCACGCTGCGACCTCCATCACCGTGACCTCCCTCACGGACTTCGTGGCCTTTGCCATCTCCACCTCCTCGGCGCTCCCCGCTCTGAGCTCGTTCTGCATGTACGCCGCCGTGACCATCGCCGTGCTCTTCATGCTGCAAATCACCTTCTTCGCGGCCTCCTTGGCACTCGACGAGGAGCGGCAGCTGTCGAAGCACACCGACTGCTGCCCGTGCTGCTCCGATTCCTGCGTGTCGTGCTGCCTCAAGACTCCTTGTTGCTCGCCGTTGCCTGAGGCTGAAGCATCGGAAAAGAACCCGCAGGGCGCCGTTTCCAAGTTTCTCGAGCACACCTACAGCCCTTTGTTACTGAGCAAAGGCGGCATGACCATCACTATCGTGGCCTTCACGGCGCTTCTCGCGGTCTGCGCTGGCATTGGCGTGCCTAACTTGCGAGTGGAAGACAACCAAAGGAGCTTCGTGCCTGACGGGAGCTACTTGCTGTCCACGCTGGACAAGGGAGACGAGTACTTCAGCGACATTGGTGTAAACATGTACATCGTGACCGAAGACGTGGATTACTTTGCGATTCAAGCGGACATGACGGAGCTGAAGACCGACATTGAGAGCCTGCCCACTTACCTCGTTGACCCTTCTGAAGACTCGAGCTCCTACGTGAACTGGTACGATGACTTCACGTCCTACTGCTCGACCAGTGGCATCACTACTTACACTACCGACGAAGCAGTCTTCTACCAATCGCTGCACGCCTTCCTGCAGTCCAGCGTGGGCGGCTTCTACAACAGCTCCATTGTCTTCGACGGTGCTCGGAATGTGGTGGCCACCCGAGTGCAAACTCGGTTCCAAGTGATGTCCAAGTTTTACAAGGGGAAGCTGCAGCAAGACACCGATAAGGTCATCAAGGCGATGGATGCCGTGCGCGCCAAGGAGTGGTCGGTGTCGCCGTCCTTCCCCTGGTCCTACGAGTTCCAAACCTGGGAAACCTTCAAGATCATCCAAGACGAGCTTTTCATGAACGTTACATTGTGCCTGGTTGCGGTGTTCATCATCACCACGCTGCTTATTGGCCACCCAGGCACCTCAGGGCTTGTCTTCATTTGCGTGTTGCTCGTGGTGGTTGACATTTTGGGCTGCATGTACTTTTGGGGCATCTTCATTGACAACGTGTCAGTGATCCAAGCCGTCATCAGCATCGGCCTCTGCGTGGACTATGCCGCTCACGTTGGCCACAGTTTTATGCTCCAATCCGGCTCCAACGAAAAGCGGGTCACGGCCGTTCTGTCGGACATCGGCAGCGCAGTCCTCAATGGTGGCATTTCGACCTTCTTGGCGGTGCTCTTCTTGTCCGGATCCCAGTCTTACGTGTTCCGCATTCTCTTCCGCCAATTCTTCCTGACGGTGTCCCTCGGGCTCGCGCACGGGATGATCCTCTTGCCCGTCCTTCTCAACTTGTTTGGGCCCAAATGCTACGCCGCCGTTGAAGCGACCGAGATCGTAGTAGCCGCCGAAAACAAGCTTGAGGGCGAACTCTAAGAGACATCAACAGCACAAAGCTACTTCACGTTCACACCGAGGTCGTTAAGCAGCAAGAGACAGCTTCGGCCTAAAAGACATGCAACTAGTAGGGGGATGGAAGACATATATTTTGCTGTAACTTTTGACGACTTCGAGTTTTGGCGGAGATAACCTCGGAATCCCGGACGCAATTGGGGTGTTAATTAGGA
>Ga0307930_1003214_pt1 | contig 12109 bp, 8 predicted proteins | sample OrgLakmetageno46_FD_203161 | JGI IMG/M metagenome (GOLD analysis project Ga0307930, IMG submission 203161) | Saline water microbial communities from Organic Lake, Antarctica - #46 | ecosystem: Environmental > Aquatic > Non-marine Saline and Alkaline > Saline | place: Antarctica: Organic Lake... | reverse complement strand
GAGGCGCAAGCGAAGGTGCAGGCGTCTTTGGCTCAAGCGAGGGCACCAGTGTGGGCTGCCGCGTGAACCGTGGTGCGGTAGTCGAGGGCGCAAGCGAAGGTGCAGGCGTCTTTGGCTCAAGCGAGGGCACCAGTGTGGGCTGCCGCGTGAACCGTGGTGCGGTAGTCGAGGGCACAAGCGAGGGTGCAGGCGTCTTTGGCTCAAGCGAGGGCACCAGTGTGGGCTGCCGCGTGAACCGTGGTGCGGTAGTCGAGGGCGCAAGCGAAGGTGCAGGCGTCTTTGGCTCAAATGTTGGAGTTGGCGACGGCATAGGCTCAGGCATCAAGGAAGGTACAGGCAAGGGTCCTGGAGATGGATTTGGTGTAGGCTTGTACGATGGTAAAGGCGAAGGATCAAGCGTAGGTTTAGGCGAGGGTGATGACGTAGGCGCAAGCGTGGGCTTCGGCGAAGGTGCAGTTGGCAGAGGCGAAGGCACTGGTGAAGGCAAAGGGGTCGGGCTAGGCGTCGGCGGCCGAGAAGGCTTTGGAATCGGTGCACTGGAAGGCTGCATCGACGGAAGCGAGGAAGGCACTGCCGACGGCAGAGGCGAGGGCACATACGAAGGAAGCATGGAGGGCCGCGGAGTCGGCAACAAGGTTGGCGTGCCTAACCCGCTAATGTTTTGCGATTTGGGGTTTCCTGTTACCACGAAGAAGCACGGTGAGGCAGAGTACCAATGTATGGGTGGGCGCAGAAATCCACTAAAAAAGATAATTTTATCAGGAGGGCACTCAGAACAAAGACCAGAAAAAAAAAAACTGAACGGAATGCCGAAGGAATCGAGCTTTAAAAAGGGCAAAGGGTAGAAATCAAAGCATAGAGCATATTCAAGGCGAAAGGCCGCTCTTCCTTTTGTTTATTTTGCTCCTTGCTCGTGTGATGCAATTTCAAAGTAAAAAATAAAACGCCACATTTACATTCCCATTCTCAACGACCACATTTACACTTGAGAGCGCACACTCATTTCTCACCGCAAGCGCCGCCGCCAGAATGAGTGCGCACGTACGACAGCGCACAGTTCGGAATGCCCATGGACTGATAATAAGTCAGTCGCAGCGCCAAAGTGCCGACTTTCAAACCAAAGTTGCCCTGAATGCCAATGTTGGAGTAGCCCGATCTGTTCAAAGCTCCGAGCAAAGCAACCGAAGCTGGCGACGTAGGCACATAGACGCGCATGCTGGTGTTGTAGTTGTCACCGCTCAGAGTTACTCGATTGGGCTGCACGTTGGAGAGAGAAAGCGCAAAGAACAAAAATGAAAGAAAACACTAGCATCAGAAGAGATTTTGAACGAATGAGTGGCTCAAGAGACTTAACAATCGAATGCTCTCACAAACTTCTGTGATCACAATCATATACTTGGTAGGGTAGACAGAATCCTCGGTATAGGAAAGTGACACAGCACAGATGCATATCTGTACCGGCAAAGGAATGAAAGTTTCCGGATTGTAAGCTCGGCCGACAATGACGCCGTCAGTGATCGGCTCTGCCCCAAGCGTAGAGGACGACGAAGAGGACCCCGGTGCTTCGCTCTTCTGAAAAGGTGATGGCAGCGCTGCTGCTGTTTTCATGCTTTGCCTTTCTTCGTAACTTGCCACCTGTGCCGAAGGAAACACGTGAGAGGAAAGAGAAAAGAAGAAGAAGAAAAAGAAGAAGAAGAAGGCTGTATCATTCACGTCGCCTAGCACAAAACCGCCAGTAGAAAGCAGAATCAATGCATTTTGCTTCCCAGATTTAACTTCCTTTGAAAAGCTCTTTCTAGAGTTTGTAGTGAGGTGAGGATATCTATCCGCTTAGAAAAATAAATAAAAAGCGAAAAGCAAAAACCAAGAATCGCCGCTACTTTTTGCTTCGCATGTACACACATACGTATGTGGTCGCCTACTTTAGAAGCGCCACTCGAGGATAGCTTCAATTCATTTTGCTGCGTATTTTTCATATCCCCTCTGAATACCTCTTAGATATCTATACACACACAAAAATGAGTAAAAATTCAAGGCGAAAATCGTCACCACCTGGTCGCTCGGCCAATAGACGTTGAAGTCAGACGCCGTGAGCACAACCACCGTACTGAACGGGTTTTGAAACCCCACCCACAGCGGCACGGCAATGCCCATCTCAGGGTGCTCGTTGTCTTTGAAAACCGATTCGTCGTTCAAATCGATGATGGTCTCCGTAGTCATGTTTACCTGAGTGTGAAAATAGGTGTATACATGTGCGGTAACATATTTGTCGATTTTTTTTAAATAGACGTATACCCGAAAAGATTCATTCACACGACAGTTTTTACAAATGGAGAGTTAGAGAAAAGAATGAATGTCGACATTTCTTTTTCTTTATGATTGACTCTCAAAAATCAATCTATTTCATTTTTGAAGGATATTCTCGTTTCACACGAAAGTTGTTGACTTCATTACCCGGTGGTTGTTCGGCCATTTCAAGTCCATTGCGGCGATTATATTAGTGAGCCCAGGCGCGAACAGCGGTTGCGTGGAAGCAGGCCACGTCACGATTTCACCTTTTCGTGTATATATTAGGGCGAATGCGTGATTTTTTCGAAAGACAAGAAAAATAGAGAGAAAGACACACGGAGCAAGGAAGTGTGTGCGAGGGAGAACAACCCGTAGAGAAAAACTACTCGGAAGCAAAAGGGCCTCCCACCTTCTTGCCAATTGCTCGGAGCGTATTGCATCGTCGCCTCGGTGACGTTGGGCACAAACGAATGATTGGTGAGCACGAACGCCATTGGCGAGTGCGCGCCCGTTAAGAACCTGTACATGTATACATGCGTGCGTGGGTGCGCATGTAAGAGTGTGAGTGAAGGCAGCGAAACAAAAGAAGCGTGAGAATTGGAGTCAGAAATACAGTCAAAGGTTAAGCAAGCACACATCTTTGGACGTGTGCACTCAAGAAATAGATGCCAAAGAATTTGAAAGTAAATGAACTACAGCGACAAAGAGAAGCTTTATAAGTCGTATTTGTCCATAAAGAATGGGCATAAATGGTTACCGGCTCATGAGAGTGTTGAAGTAAGTAATGTTTTGCGGTTTTAAGGGGCCTTCTAGAATAACTACGGATTCTTGCCCGCTAACAACGGTTACATTGCTTAACGAGCGTGTGAAACCCATCGAGACCCCTTTGTACCTGAAGAAGGAAAGAAAGAATAAAAATGAGGAAGAAGGCGTAAAAAATAAAAACAAAAGGAGAAGTAAAGCAGTACAAACAAAACGAGGAGAAGACGAAGAAGGAGAGAAAAAATGAAACCATCTCTTTAAAAAGATTCGTAATACGAATGAGCGCGTGAGAGAGAATAAATTCAAAAAAACAAGTTTCAAAGGGAGACTCACTGAGTGTCAGCGCATAGAATCCCCAAGGAGTCAATTGTCAAGTCAGACGGGTTGTAGATTTTCACGGTCGCTCTTTGCAGTGGGAGCGAGTTTAGCCCTTCAGGGCCGCTACCAGGGGCGGGCAACTGTCATTCAAAATCCCAATTGAGCAATACACACACGTGAGATGCCGAGGTAAAAAGAACACACGATGCATAGGGCGCATCTTCTAGCACACGATGAAGAGTAGTTGAGTACATGTACATCGTTCAAACAACGAGCACCACTCGTATACGGTGGTGCTTTTACGGTACCGCGTTGTATTGTTGAAGAAGCACGCTGGGGAGACCGTCCATGCCTTTGAGGGTCACCGTCTATGGGGGGGGGGCGAGAAAAGAATGGGAGGAGGTAACCAAGGATCAGTATTCTTTGTAAGAGTACATTTAAGTGCACACGTAGTCACTTTAATCTCTCCTTTTTAAAAGCATTTTTACTTACCTTGGAAAGATCGCGGTGGTGATACACTAAGAAACTCCAGCTCAGCCACCCGTTGAGCTTCAGCTGCACCGTTCCCGTAAATTTAAGCTGAAACGACTCGGAATTGACCGTTTCGCGCACGAAGTCGTTCCTAATATATACATGTATATATACCATTCATTCATGCAGACACACAATCATACACAAACAATAGTTAATAGACGAGAAGTGTTGTAATAGAGGCCATGATCGGCAATGAAAAGAATCTCACAAGCAGAAGCACGCAGCGAGACAGAGAAAGACGACGACGGAGAAGAAGAAGAATTCTTGTCGTACCAATTTGACGAATCGGTTACGGTTGTCACTGATTCGTCGAAATGCATCGGCAGTTTCTGTTTGGAGCCTCTTGGCACAAATAAAGAGGGCAACTTTACTGAACCGAATTCTTTCCAGGTGTTGCTATCACTCTCTAAAAAGCTCAACTATACGTTCAAAAGACACGAGAAACAGAGCACACAGAGGTGGGAACGTAATCAGTTCGTGCAAGAAGAGAAAGATCAAGTTACTCAAACGGAAAATGGTAGGGTAAAAACAGAACGTCAAGTAGAGGAAACGCAAAGTCTGAAGCGAGGCGAGTGACCAACGACAGCTCATAAGGCTGCGGATACGGTAAAGTGCTGCCTTTTCAAAGTGCTGCCTTTTGCTTTTCAAAATACCTTAGTAATGCTGTTGTCGTCAGTGCTCATGGTCGCATCGATGAGGCTCGACACTTCAACTTGGGCCGTGGCGCTCAACGCAAAACTGTCATGCGTCCACGACGTTAAATTCAAAGGCGTCACGAACTCAAACGTCGCAGAATTCAAATACGACTGAGTTACCTGTGGTGCCATGTTTATATTCATTGAGTTTTTGATAAAAATCTCAATTCAAAGGTGAATGTAAACGATAAAACAGGTGCAAAATCATAGGGCTCGAATTTTCTTTCTTCTCCCCCTTTTTTCGTATTCAATGCACAAAGACGGCGACAACAACAACCCTACAGCGCTTCTCTCTGTCAGGAACACACATCTACAGAACGAGTAAAGACTCACCAGCGGCATGCCAAACGCGAGAAACATGCCCACTATCAGCGCCGTGCAGGTAGTGCACACTGCCGCGATTCGGCACCGCTTCCGGCGGAGTTTGCGAGCCGCTATCCGGGGGTCCGGTGGCAGGCCCAGCAAATTGCCGATCGCGTAAATCCCACGGTACCTACGTGGCACAAGACAGAAATTGGCAAACATGTTCCGAGGCAATTATCATAGAGTAGAGTAGAGTAGAGAGAGAGAGAGGCTTTCATCGAATCGCTCTTCAACATGGATTCTCACCGCGTACTTTGTCTACTGATCTGCAGTACTGCAAAGATCTTAAGATCGAATCCCTTTTCAGGAAGGTAGCCTCGTCACGATGGTGATTATGATGCCAGGGAGAACATTAGTACTAGAGGCTAAATTTAACTCACTCATTGTTGCTGCCTTCGCTCAAGTCCGATAGCCTCTGGGTGCGTGTGTTGCGCTGGCCGAAGAAATCGGGCTGAGCTTTGTGAGAGGCGCCGTGATCGCTGTGGTCCATCAGTGAGTTCGACACGAAGCGCTCTTCTCGTACCTAAATAGAGGCACCAAATGAAGAATTTAACAAATTTCATTGCAAGATGGAGCGAAAAATGATCATCGATCTACGAAGCTCACAAGGCTATTCCTCTGCTTAGAGTAGGATACAAGACTACAAAAAGATGTCGCGGTGATGCCTAGGATTTTCAGTGAACTCCAACCTCCCAAGAACGACGGCCGTCGTGGTACGTTGGGCTGTGAAATTCGCCTTGCGTGCCGCCACCCTCTTCATCACTATTGTCGTCTATCAGCAAGGCGTTGAGCATCGCAGTCCTAGCAGCACTTCGCTCGCTATTAGCTCGAAGCTTCAGTAGGCTACAGAGACTAGCTTATCAGCGGGATGAGCTCGCTGGGATCTGAGATGTTAACATCGATTTAGCTGATTGGTGCAAAAAAGAATAGCACTAGTATAATACTTCGAAATAATATGTTGAATCATCATCATCATCATCGTCTTCATCATCATCAGATCATCCGAGATGCAAAAAGGATAAGGGCGCCAAAAGCAAGACGCGCTCGAAAAATAGGGACTTGGGCATTGCAACGTTATTCTAGCCGATACGCTAGGTGCACTGCAGTACCAAGGTCGCTTCATAGCAATGCCTGGAATCAACTACGACAAATGGGCCTCTTTAAACAGCGACTCTGATTCTGACGACGATGGCAACAATGCTGCCCCGAAGGCTAATAAGAGCTCGGCGGAGGCCCGACCCTCGAAAACCCATGTTTCGGCACCAGACGCCACCACCTCGGTGGCACAACGGCGCAAAGCCGAGGCTGACGTGGTTTTTAACACGGTGCTAGGCCGCCGTTTGGACCCTACCACGCGTGACGGTTTCACCGAAGCCATTCGACTGTACGAAGGTGCGTTGGCAGCGCTGCCAAATTCAGCAACCGATTCAGCCGCTGCAGCCCGTGACGCGGACTTGAAACTGTCTTGCCACATGAACATTGCCGCGGCCAGCATTCAGCTTGCGGCGTGGGCACAAGCGAACAAGCATTGCGAAAGGGCTCTGGCTCTCGCGCCAGCGCTCCCCAAGGCGCTCGAGTTCCAAGCCCACGTGCTGTGGCAAGGGCTTGGTCGGCCGGCTGCAGCTGCCGAAGCTTTACGAAAAGGGTTTTCGGCAGCCGAAGCAGCGGGCATGAGCGACCCTGCGAAAGAGATGCCGGAGCTCGCGCACACGTGGCGCAAGGCGATGGAAGCGGTTGCACGCCAGAACAAGCCCAACAGTAGCGGTACCGCTTCCGATGCCAAAGCTACAACGACAGGTGACACTGTTGATGCAACACCAGCAAATAACGACGATAATGCTGCAGATTACGATAAGACGGCAGCAAATGATACAGCTGATGCATCTAGTACTCCTCAGGCAGCAGCTGCTACAGCTCCTGCAGCCGCGAATACTACACTAGTACCAGCAGGGCCTGCTTCTCCGCCAGCGCCGCTGCCACTACCACCAGTAGAGTCTCCTGCGGCAGCACTCCCCGCAGAGACACTGGCGGCGGAAGCAGCCACGGCAGAAGCTGCAGCACAACGGCGCTTAGCGCTACAGAGTGCTGCGCATCAAGCCAGCAAGGATGCAGCGTCACGTAAAGCAGTGACAACGGCTTTGGCAGAAGCGTCCGAGTGCAAAGCACGTGGGGATTGGGCCTCAGCAGAACGTCACTTGAAAGACGCGAAACGCATGGCTACTGCAGCAGGCGATGCTGCGGGGCGAGCAGCGGTGGCTGGCCTCTTGGCACAGGCGTTAGCCGCGCAGGCTGTGCCACCACCACCACCACCACCACCACCGAGTTCAGCAGCTGCCTTAGCTCCTCCTGGCGCTTTGACCATGCCAGGCATCCAGGTGAGCCCTACAGGCGTGCACCGCGTAGTCGCCGACGAGCGAAGGCTGAAAGCAGCCCTCGAGGAGCTGCGAGAAGGCTTGGGTGCTGCTGATCAAGCTTTGCGTGAAATCTCTGGGATGCCAAGAGACACCACGGCAGCTGCGTGGACTCCATCTCCTCCTTATGCTTCTTCAGATGGTAAAATATCACCCGCGCCTACGTCGGAGACACCATCGTCGTCGTCGTTACCACCATGGCAAAGCACTGAAGTAGCGCTCAGGGTGTGGTTAACGCGAGCGCGGCTGCAGCGGCAAGCTGCAGAACTGAAAGGTCTGCAAGTGAAAGGGCCTCTGAGGGAGCGAGGCTTTGCGCACGATCGCAACGCAGCACGGGTTGATGCAGTGGCATGCTTGCGGGACGCTTTGCGCTCTGTCAACATAGCGATAGGCAACAGTAACGGCAGTAGTGGCAGCAGCAATGACAACAGCAGCAGCAACAGTGATAACAGCACGGCACCTCCAGGTAGCGCAACCGTGCGCGTTGGAGTCTTGGTGGACCTGGGCCGCGCACTTCTGCAAACTGCGGAACCTGAGGTTGATTCAGACGATGAGCGTAGCAGTCATGTTCATGGTAATGGTGAGGGTAGTTGTGAAGAAGAAGAAGAGGGCGGAGAGAATGCAGGAGACGAGCGTAACCCAGCAGCAGTGGCAGCTGCGAAAGAAGCACAAAAGAAGAGGATTTTAGCAGGGCGCTCTTCTCGGGCAGAAGCAGTAACATTCTTGTTGCAAGCCCGGGATGCATTGGCGTTTGGAGAAGAAGGAGGAGCAGTACTGAATCAAGAAGGAAGCGCTAAAGGCACCAGTGCTTTACGTGCTGATCTAGAAGAATTGCTAGCGGATGCTTATGCTGGACTAGGCGACGCCACCTCAGCCATGATGCATGCTCAATCTGCGCTCAGTGCGTTGTCCGACTTCTTGGCAGTGGCTCGAGGGATAAAACCCAATGGAACGACACTGCCACCTCGTGTTCATCAGCCGCTTTCTCCATCGCAGGAATCTCCTTCAGCATCTACACTCTCTTCACAACCAAACAAGCGTGCTTTGGAGCACTTAGCACGTGACCGCTACGGCCACAGTGTAGCCGGCAAAGCTGAACTCCGAGTCGCAGCAGCTGAATTGAACCTTGCGTCTCTGACGATGCTGAGCTTGCGTCAATCAACGCCTCGCTTTCAGCCAGGCCATACCAGTACTGCCTTGGTAGCAAACGCAGTGAATGCATGGAAGACAGCAGCGCAGCGATTGCGTGCGTGCGGCGAGCCGCTAAGAGGAGCTCAGGCCCTGCAGCAGGCCGCGCACGAGGCTTTTCTCAACGATCAAGACCGAGAAATGGCAGGAGGATTGATGCAACGCGACAGGCGAACGGAAGATACAAGTTGGACTGGAGCTGCTGGAGGAACCACTGATGGCTCAAGCACAAAAGAGAGCGAAGTTGACCGGCAGCAAAGACACCTTAGTGCCGCCGAATGCTTAACCTTAGCTGCTGAATATTACAAAGAAGCCAAAGACCTGTTCAGCATGACCTCTGGTAGCACCAACGGCCAGCAGCAGCGCCGCCGCCAGCCTTTGAGTGCCGAGCCGATAAGCGCAAAACCTTCGAGGCGTGCTGCTTACCTCATCAGCAAAGAAGTGGAATGTTTGCATTGGTGCACTTTTCTGTGGCAGTTTGCTCCGCACGAGTTGGCTGCAACACACCAGCGACTTCACCAAGCTTTGTCCATCATTGCTTTACAAAGCCAGTCTCCTGTGCACCGAAAGCACGTAGCTGACAACCAGCATCGGTGGGCCGTGGCAGTGGCTTGTGCTGCGCGAGACGATCGCGCTAGTTCCGTAAGGCCTGCAGCCTCAACTTCAAGCAGCAGCAATAGCCGTGGTGCCGGTGTAGGCGGAGTGGATTTTATAGAAGGAGTAGTTGAGGGTCTTCAAGGGGCGGACACTCTACTGGAGGCAGCAGGAACGGCTTACACCGACTTGAAGCTTCCTCGAGATGCAGCAGGCTGTTTGTTAGCACGTGGCGTGTTAGCGCATCGCAGTGGCCGTTTACCGGACGCAGTGGCTCACTTGACACGTGCTCAGACGCTCTTCGTTGAGCACGACAAAGCTGCTGGTGCTGGTGCTGGTGCTGCTACTTCTAGTACGGCTGCTGCTCCCGCAGATGACACCGCAGCTAAATCATGCGACAACGACGCAGATCGCGTCGAGTGCAGTCGCCTCTTGACTGCGTGGACGAAAGAACTTGAAACTACAGCAACAACTGCAGCCACTGCAGCAACAGCTGACAAGTCTTCAAGTGAAGCGAAGGATAAGGAGGCAGATGTGCCTTCAGGGGACGTTCAAGGTGGGTCTCAAATGCCACCTGCAGCAGTAACAGTGGCACAAAATAATGGTCTCAAACGTCGCTGTGTGGGGACTGCTTCTTCAGGTGGAGGCGATGGCGCAACAACTACAACTACGCCAGAAACTATGAATAGATCGGAAGAGGAGGCTATGGCTGATAGGTCTTCTTTTTGGGAACTGGTAGGCCTGATTGATGCCCGGTACGGCCGTAGGACTTTCGCGCTCCTTGTGTGTGCTATGACAGCCTTTTTCGCCTTCGTTTTCTCCGTCATAGTTTGAGTCTCGCGCTTGGCGGATCTGTGCCAGTAGGGTTCAATGAGGAACGCAATTGGGCGTTTGCCCTTTTTTTTCGGGAGGGAAAGTGGGTGCGCGGGGCACATGGTTTATCAGGTCTATGCTGAACTTCTTGGTATGGAGCCCCCCCCCCCCTTTTCATGAAATCAAAGGCCTTAAGGCAGCCCATCTGTTCTCGTATTGGCCATGTGTTAGCTGGATTAAGCCGTATAGATCATTTTTTATGAACTATGAACTATATGCCGACTATTGCGCCGTATTTAGCTTTTCTTTAAGTATCCCTTACGGAGAGGGAATGGTTCCTGTGCCACTAACCACTATCCAGTCCTCATGTCTCCTCAAGTGCGTTGGGTGTTTGGGTCTTGTGGAATCGGGGCAAAGAATGGCTTTAGAGGCTTCAGAGGCAAGAGGGGAGGGGGCGCAGTAAGTACACGAGGATGCGTGCTGCGTGCCCTCTCAATTCATGTCCTTCAATTCGCAGGATTCGAATAAGAGGGACACGCCTTTTAGGTCTCCTCAGAATCCATTCACTCTTCAGTTACAAATATAGGCGCTTCGATTTTTTTTTCGGCTGTCCTGAAGTCCCCAGCCACGTTCCACATTTCATCATCACCCACGAACGTCCAACATCATCACCATCATCATTCCCATGTACCATCATTTTTAGAGTGTGCACCACTGTATTAGATGCCCATGAGGTCACGAAGGCGGTCAAAGTCCTTGCGCGCTTCCTTGTTTTCGGGAAACGGGTACGCAGCCCCAACGGCGTGCGCGGCAGCGAAGCCCGAGAGCAGAGACATGTCGTGGCAGTTGCCAGGGGTGGTCCAGTTGCTGTTCAAATACAACAACAAAAAGGCAAGAAGCAAGCGTAAGAATGGAGACAGAAAAGCATGAGGACGAACATATGACGAGGAGACAAAGAAATTCAAGAAAAGCAAAGGCTGGAGTGAAAACACCCTACCATTGTTTTCATAGCAAAACACAATATACTTCAATGGGCATCAATGGAATCTGGAAGACTACGAGAGTATGTTTCGCTATATTATTGACTAAAAGTGGGAGCACGCCTCCTTATTTTTTCATACCTTTGGAATGTATTAGCAAATTTGTTACCTGCAGTAGTAGACCCCGTTGCGACCTTGGACCAGGCGCAGGGAAAGCTGAGCCATCACGTTCCAGCCCGAATACAGGGGGTGGGCGCGCGCGTGGTTGCCCGTGCCGCGCACCTTTTTTTTTTATAGAATTTTTCAAAGTTACATGGGAAAATAGAAAAGAAGTTAGTTAGGGGTTGGGGAAAACATGAGGTGGTTGTGCGTATGGCGAATCTAGACAGAGAGGGAAAGGAGGGCGTAGAGGCGAGAGGTTTTCACATCAAAAGAAACAGACGAGGCAGTGAATGATAATTGGAGGGGGCGGAAGCGACAACAGGAAGAGATGATAAATAGACTCCCACTGCTGACGAAGATATTTCCGCAAAACAAGCCTGTCCTACATTTTTTCAATTCGCCGTCTAACCATGTTATTTTTATTTATTGCGTACCTTCTCTGGGTCAATCGATTTGCCTTCGCCCAGAGCGTGGCTGATGAGCATGACCGGCTTCTGTTCCAGTGGCAAGTTGTAGACCCCAGGGCCCGGCGTTTGCACTCCGAAGTTGTACTGGTTCTCGATGTTGATCTCGCCGTTGGTCATGCGCGTCACCTGCGTGTGTTAGGTGTTAATATTAGGGTTATTTTTTTTAAATCTACTGAATATAACCTACCGTGTCTGCAGGCTGACTTCCTTTCCGTGTTTTCGACGAATTCCTCACTACTCGAAAGAAAAAAAAACACTCCTTGCTCTTTACTTCCTCGGTTGATCTTATAATGGTGTGCATTCGTATCTCTTTCCCTTTGTTGTTATTTCTGTAATCATCCCTCTAGCAGTACCTCCACGTAGTTGCTGGCGCGGGTTAGGCACTGCTCCCGGAACTCGGGCGCAATCACTGTTGGGTCGCTGTGCATCACCGCGTGCATGTGCCCCGTCGTTGGGTGGTAGTCGTCGGCATACACCGGGGTGGTGTAGATCGCCTGTTTGGGCGGGTATTCATCAAAGGGGGAAAGCAAATG
>Ga0307930_1003213_pt1 | contig 12109 bp, 17 predicted proteins | sample OrgLakmetageno46_FD_203161 | JGI IMG/M metagenome (GOLD analysis project Ga0307930, IMG submission 203161) | Saline water microbial communities from Organic Lake, Antarctica - #46 | ecosystem: Environmental > Aquatic > Non-marine Saline and Alkaline > Saline | place: Antarctica: Organic Lake... | reverse complement strand
GTTTTCTCAACCGCAGCAAGGGCGGAAGCAGCAGCTCATCAGCGGGGCCTGAAGATGTGCTGGAGTTGCTCTCGGACTTGCGCGAATACGACGTGACGTTCTCGATGCGGGCGTCGATTGATCTGGACCTTCGCTGCGGGACTTGGTATTGAGTGTACATGGGTGGGGATCTATAAATTAGAGAAAGAGAAAAAGGAAGAGTGCAAAAGCGCATTTTCACACGCACGCAATCACTTTGAACTCAGCCAGCGTCTTGTTTTTTAATCAACCTTATATATACCCAATTCTTCTTCGTATTTTTCTTCACCTTTCTTGCAGGTACGTCGTGCACCCTCCTGTTGGCGGAGATGGCGAAGGAGCACCGCCAGCTGCTGCTGCTTCCCTGAAAATGGACGACGATGACGACGGCTCCAGCAGCAGCCCACATGTGCGCAAGGCAGGCTTGCACGCGCGCTCGTGCTCCTTGGAATGGAAGCCTGACCTCATGGTCAAGGCCGAGCCCCGAGTCCTCGCCTTTGACATTGAGTGCACCAAGGAACCACTCAAGTTCCCCCAAGCGGACCGGGACCAGATTTTCATGATTTCTTACATGGTGGACACCCAGGGTTACTTGATCATTTCGAGGAGTGTGGTAGGCGAGGACATCGCGGACTTTGAGTACACGCCCAAGCCTGGCATGGAAGGCCCTTTTCAGGTAAGAATTCAACTGCCCCGCGGGTATTCAAAAATATGTTTACTAAAGGGCTGATGTTTCTTTTTCTGTTTTATAACGTTGATCATCCATGATGGACCCACAACTCAAATATTCTTTAATGTTTTGTGCTTTGTGCTTTGTGCTTTGCCTTTAAACTTTTCTTGCTGTGTGTAATCCCCTAATAAATCCAAGGTGTTCAACGAGGTCAACGAGGAGGCGCTCTTGCGGCGATTCTTTGCACATGTGCAAGAAGTGCGGCCCCAAATCTTCGTGACCTACAACGGGGACTTCTTCGATTGGCCGTTCATCGAAAAGCGCGCCCACGCGTGTGGTTTGGACATGGCCACGGAAATCGGCGTCGCAGAGGTGAGTGTGATTAGCTACACGAATATAATATAGCATTAAACATTGGGTTGCACACTAAAATCGTTGTTGTTCTTTTCTCTTCAACATGTTCACACTCTTGTCTTCCTTCATGTATTTACCAACCCTCCAGGCGAAAGATGGCGGGTACCGCGGCGCGTGCTCGGTGCATTTGGATTGCATGGCGTGGGTGAATCGCGACAGCTACTTGCCGCAGGGGAGCCGGTCACTGAAAGCAGTCGCGCGCGAAAAACTGGGGTGTGCGAGTGCTACTGATTGAGAGGCATTGTTGTCTCTTTTCGTAAATTGAGTTCCTTCTCTGTCTTGATGGATTTCTCCCTGCGAGTCCATATTAACCCAACCCTTCAAAATTCACACCCAATCCTCTGTTTGCCAGCTACGATCCAGTGGAGGTCGACCCTGAAGACATGGTGAAATTTGCCATGGAACGGCCCAAGCACATGGCAGGTTACTCTGTCTCCGACGCAGTCGCTACTTTCTACCTGTGAGTAGCATGCTAGGACATGTTTTGAATCAAAGCATGCAAAAAAAGAAGTATTTCTTTAATGAGTTTAAGACATGTGCTTGAGCTAAAAATAGCTGCACGACAGTGGCACCCAACTCACGTTTTTTTTTTCGTGTGTGCGCTGGCTTGCTCTAATATCATATACTCCATATAGGTACTCGAAGTACATTCACGACTTCATATTTGCGCTCTGCACGATTATTCCACTGGGGCCTGAAGATGTGCTGAACAAGGGCAGCGGCACCTTATGCGAGTCTTTGCTGATGATCGAAGCCTACCGCAAGAACATTATTTGCCCCAACAAACAGGTAGATTGTGCTGCTGCTGCTGCTGCTGCTGTTCGTAAAATCACTTGACGCATGCCTTGAATTAATAAGAAAATGCATTCCTATTAGAACCCCCCTCATTGTTATTTGCTAATTGCACCCCTTTTTTGTGTGCGCTTTCGGTTGTCTCTTCTCCACTCAGGTCGATCCGCTGACGTCATTCCACGAGGGCCACTTACTTGAATCCGAGACTTACGTAGGGGGGCACGTCGAAGCCCTGGAAACAGGCGTCTATCGCTCGGACCTGGAGTATGCCTTTAATGTCGATCCAGCCACAGTGCAAAAGCTCATCGACAGCGTGGATCTGGATCTGGCCTTTGCGCTGGAAGTGGAGAACGGCATCGATCGGTCGCACGTCGCCAATTACGAAGAGGTCTGTTTGTTGTAATATACAAGGCGCGGAAGCGCCTTGATGATTGGGCGGTTGGAAATGCTTCTTTTGTGTGCTTTGTAATACTTTTTTGCCTCTGTCTATGCTTTCAATCTACCTCACACTCTGCAACTTCACATAATTCGTGTTTCTTTCGCCATCTTCTTCGAACCAATTAAACAGGTGCGGAGTTCCATTGTGGAGTCCTTAGAGCAACTTCGGGATGAGCCAAAACGCATGGAGCGGCCTCTCATTTATCACTTGGACGTCGCTGCCATGTATCCGAACATCATCTTGACCAACCGGCTGCAGCCCTCGAGCATGAAGAAGAAGGAAGACTGCGCGGCGTGCGATTTCAATGTGGAGGGTAACCAGTGCAAGCGACCAATGGAGTGGGTGTGGCGAGGGGACTTTTTGCCGGCGAGCCTCAGCGAATACCAAAGCATCAAGACTCAACTCATGTGAGATGCATAGTAAACGTACGAGCAGTCTACTCTTGCCGTAGATTTGTACACGAGTGATACTTTCAGAGATTTTTTTTAGTGAATTGCACACATGCCGTAAAAATTGACTCTTCACTACTTGTTCTCTAATCTTTGTGATAGGTACGAAAACGTGAAAAAGGACTCGGGCACCATCGCCTTCGGCGAGTTATCCGCAGGCGAGCAAGCTGCTGCGGTGAAGAAGCGCCTCAAAGGCTATTCCCTGAAAGTCTACAAGTCTTCCAAGAAAACCGTGTCGGAGAAGAAGGTCGACACTGTGTGCATGCGCGAAGATCCTTTCTATGTCGACACGGTAACTGCTACTACTACTAGTCATGACTTCTTCCCAACATTTTTGTTTTGCTTTGAGCCGTGTTCTTTTCACTTTTCTGATTTGTTTTCCTTCTTCTTCATTCTACATCTTTTAACTTCAAGGTGCGGAATTTCCGGGACCGGCGCTACGAGTTCAAGAAGCTGACCAAAACCTGGAAGAAGTCCAAGGAGAAGGCCAAGGGAAGCGGGGACGCCATTGGCGCTCGGTCCGCGGGCGACAAAGAAACCCTTTACGACTCCCTGCAGGTTTACTCCTGAGAGAGAGAGTGACGTAGTTTTAACTGTATTTAGCCACCATTGTCATCATGCACCATTTTCATGAACATTTTTCTTCTTCTAACCTTCTCGCAAATTCAATTGAACGCCTTAAATTGCCTTTCTTCCTGCGTGTGTCTATATTCTCCCAGCTCGCGCACAAGTGCATTCTGAACTCGTTCTATGGGTACGTTATGCGTAGAGGGGCACGGTGGCGCTCGATGGAAATGGCGGGCATCGTCACCGACACGGGCGCCGCCCTCATCAAACAAGCACGCGAGTTGGTGGAAAACCTCGGCCGGCCTCTGGAATTGGATACCGATGGGATCTGGTGCATTTTGCCGAAGTCCTTTCCCGAAAACTACACCTTCATGACCCACAAAGGAGAATCCGTAGGAATTTCGTACCCGTGCGTGATGTTGAACGCGCAGGTGCATGACACCTTCACCAACCACCAGTACCAAGATCTGAATGACCCCGCGAGGCGCAAGTGGGCGATGAAGTCCGAGTGCTCCATCTTCTTTGAGGTACATTTAGTGTATTGTTAAGACCTGGAACACAAAAGAGTGTGTTTCTGTTAGTTTCCTATCGACGAAACCTTCTCACTTTTTGTTGACTCTCGCTTTAAATCTATTTCTTTCTCCTTGTTCATTCATCTAAATCTGCGCACCCATTCGCTCATCCAGGTCGACGGCCCTTACCGCGCCATGGTGCTGCCAGCCTCCACCGAAGAGGGCAAGCTCCTCAAGAAGCGCTATGCGGTCTTCGAAGACGATGGGTCCCTAGCGGAACTCAAAGGCTTTGAATTGAAGCGCCGCGGCGAGCTGGAGTTGGTGAAAGGGTTTCAAGAACAGGTCTTTTCGCAGTTTTTGCTGGGCAGCACGCTGGTGGAATGCTACAGCGCTGTTGGAGCCATTGCTGACAATTGGTTGGATCTGTTGGAAACGCGGGGCGCGGAAGTGAGTAATTATTTAAGTACTAGCTGCTCCTCTAGGAATGAATGTAAGAAGGTGGTTGAGCTTAGATCGGTTCCAATAAATTCAACTTAGTTGGACATAGATCTATGGTACTAGTTACATACTTTGTTCAAGGCATTGTCGCTCGCCTTTCTCGTCATCCTTGTGCGCGCGCTTCTCCTCCCACAACAGGTCGACGATGACGAGCTTCTGGAACTCATTAGTGAAAACAAGACCATCTCGGGCCTGGTCTCCGATTACGGCGCCCAAAAGATCACTAGTTTGACCACTGCTGCCCGGCTGGCCGACTACCTTGGTGGAGAAATGCTACTGGACAAAGGCTTGAACTGTCGACTCGTGATTGCCAATCGTCCTTTCGGGGCTCCCGTCACAGATCGTGCCATCCCTACCCTGATCTTCAAGGCCGAAAAAGCAGTGCAGACGTTCTGGCTCAAGAAATGGCTGAAAACCAACGCCAATGTGGAGTTGAGGGATGTCATTGACTGGCAATACTACAACGAACGCTTGGGCAAAACTATTGCGAAAATCATCACCATTCCCGCGGCTCTACAGGGCATTCCTAACCCTGTGCCACGCGTAGTGCACCCAGATTGGCTTCAGCGGAAGGTAGGGGCACTGACACTCGAAAGCGAAAGCGAAAGCTCTCTTCTTTTTGTTTGATCATTATTTTTTCTCTTGTTTCTTTTGAATGGGCGTTGGTTTTCAGCCATTTCTTGAGCCAGAACGTCTGCACTGCTTTTGATAACTTTTTTGTTGGTCCCTCAACCCAATACTACAGGTGCGCCAAGACAACTTGCGCCACCAACAGCGGCAAATCTCATCGGTGTTCAAGAAGCTAGCTCCCGGCGAAGTTTATCAGCCGTTTGGGGGTCCCGCTATTAGCCCAACGACGACTGCTGCTTCTTCCAACAACCAAGGAGTTACTCCCGAGGGGGTGGGGGACATGGAGGATTTCGGGAGCAGCAGTGGGTCTGCAGGAAGTGGAGGAAACAATCGCACGATCGCTCGGGTGGCGAGGAAACCGCTCTTGATGAACCAACAGGGGACTGCTGCTGCTGCTAGTAGCACCAGCTCGGATGCCAATGCAGCACAAGCAGCACCGGTGCCCTGCCCTGATCGATCAGAAGACCCCGACGGATGGCTGGCACATCGCAAAGCGTCATGGCGAGCGCTGAGGGCCCGCCTCAAGCAAGAGAAACAAGCAATGGCGCGCCGCGGCGGTGGCTCTTCCTCATCTTCCTTAGCGAGTACTTCGAGTGTTGGTGGCAGCAGCGATCTAACACTCGAGGGCCCTAAGCGAGGCCTAGGAGTGGGCGACTTAGTAGCGAATGCCTCGAAGCAAATCTCGCACGGGACTTGGCAAGTAGTTGAGGTCTACAACAGTGGCGCTCCAGGAGAGTTTGTGGTGTGGGCGCTGACCAGTGCTAAGACACTGCAACGCATTCCCATTGAGGTCTCCAAAACCCTTTTCTTGAACAGCAAAGTCGACCAATCCGATGCTCTGCAGTCGCTGACCAAGCATTTCGGCGCTCGTCGCGTCACACACTGGGCACTGCCGCGCGCGAAACCTGTGCATCATTTGTACGAGCTCAATGTGCCTGAAAGAAGGTACCAGCGGAACCGTAAACTGCTGCAATCTTTGGCCAGCGATCAGTCAGTGGAAGGAGTCTATGAGACCAGCACGCCTGCGCTCTTTCGAACGGTAAGTGCATCCGCTGTGACGTACATACATATGCTGCTTTGGATACCGTATTTAATGAATAAACAACCATTTGTTTTTCTTGTACACTACATCTTCACCGTATCCAACTCTTAAAAAAATCCTTTTTTTCACTCAAACCAGTGAAATTACACCCCCCCTTTTTTATCCTGCGCATCCACATGTATTACCAAATACAACCAGGTGCTTCGCTTAGGCTGCACCGCAAGCCTCGGCGGCGCTCGCCGATCGGCGGAAAGCGATTTGGCGAGTCGGCGAGCGAGATTGACCTTACGGCAACGGCAGCGTGCCCTGGAAAACGGGGGTGCCGCGGGAAGTGCGGTCAGCGACCTCCCACCTCTCAACCTGGCGGACCTAGTGACCATCTCCAATCAAGCGAATGCGGTGCCTGGCGGTTATCTCTCCCCTAACGCTGCTGCCTTCAAGCGGATTTTCCTCTATCACTCCACCGCTGAGACCGGCCTTGAGGGACGTGCCACCACTGCACTCTTCTTTCTCGATGGTCTGAATGACCTCGATCCAAACGAGCCTCCGAAGCTTGATGAAAATGGCCTTCAGATCATTCCTGCTGCTCGAGTCGCCATCTGGTTTACGAATCCGGTTTGTACTTGTTCTGCATCACTTGAACAATTATTTAAGTTTTTTCAGGGTAGTGTACGTGTCTGTGGCAATCGCTGTAAGCAGACTTTCCTTTACCTTGCCATTTTCTGAAGCAGCAACATTACCTCACGGTGCTGCAATTTCCCCTCTGAAATATCACATTAGGTGCGGCAACAAGAGCAGCGCCCCCCTTTCAAGAAGCTCGCCCGCGAGCTGCTCGCTGCCAACTATCCCTGGCTCTCTTCCGCCACTGGCTTGGAGTTCAGCGTGGCCTTTGTCAAGAAGGCCAGTGACGCGTGGGAGCTAGCGGGAAAAGCCCTGAGGGCGTATTCAACCGAAAGGCATGGCCCAACGATGGTGCTCGCGCAGGTAGGCATGCTGGCAGACATGTGGTGTCACTTTGCTCCATCAAATAGTTGAAGTGGAGCAACGAAGGCCTTAATATGTTAAATGATCAACGGATGTTCTCTTGTCTATATAATTCATCATCTTTGCATTGCTGCACTTGCCAATCTATCTAATGACCGCTTCTTCTTCTTCTTCCTCCTACCCCTCCCCAACAGACCCCGTGGTCTCAATCCCCTGCTTCTCTGCGCAAAGCCTGCCCCTCGCTAAGTGCCGACTTCGCGGTGGTGCCCTTGCCGTTCGACCGCAGTGATCTGCGCTATGCTTCCATGCAATGGCCTGTGGAGTGCGCCAAGGTATTTGGAATCATATTATATTAGACAAAGAGGTTGCGTGTTGGTGTTGTTAACGATGGCCTTCGACTTATTGCTTTGATTCTTTGACGAAAATGCAAAATGCATTTAAAAAACGCATTCTCATCGTTTTGCCAATTTCTCTATCTACGGTAGATCTTCCTTATTCACCTTACATGAACCTTCTCTCGTCTTTTCTATGATCTTTTCCTCCTACTTTAGACCCTTCTGCAGCGCTACTTTGACATGCCCGAGAAATACCTCGTGCGAGTTGCCGCGTCTCGATACGCGTGTGTGCCCTTAGCCAACTTAGGCGATGACCCTACCATCTCTACAGTTGATGCTTTACTCGGGCGCCTCCTCAGCCACAACCGCCAAGTGCTCTGGGCGTCCGAATCCGGCGTGCCCGATTTAGGCGGCAGCGAATGCGACGATCACCACGTGCAAAGCGGAGGAGGTCTAGGGGATTTGAACAGCGCCAACAATGTGCCTGTGGTGGTGCCCGGGGCGTACCGCAGCGTGTGCATTGAAATCGAGGTGAGACACTTGTGGTGGTGGTGGTTATACTGAACGTTAAGGTAGATATATTTGCTTTTGCATTGGTCGATTTTGAATTTTGAATATTTGTGCACTATTCATTTGTATCTCATTCTCGACTCCTTACTTCATGCTTATCTTAGGTCTTGAACTTGTGCGTCGATGCCATCGCTGCCTCGGCCACTCTAGATGAGCTGGACGGAACCCAAGTGAGAATATTCATGATATATCATACATGGGACGAAGAAAGGCATGTGTTGTTCTTTAGGTTAGGTGTTTCAATTCAATGGTGTTGCTGTTGTTAATAGCGCCTTGTATCTATTCTCTCAATTCTACTATATTAGGGGCTTGGCGCAATGGAGATCACCACTCACTCGAACAACAAAGGAGGAACTGGCACCAACAGCAGCAACAGCGCTCAAGGCTTTTTCGGGGCTTCTGACAACAATGACAACGGCAATGAAGGAGCAGGTGCCATGGAGGCCTCCTCCGCCGCTGCCGCTTCATCCTCCGCAGCAGTGGGCGACGGCGCGGCGTGTGCGCCCGCGTTTCGAGTGTTGAAGGCGCTGGTGCAGCGGTGGCTGATGGATGCATCCGGAGGTTCGACGCAAGCTGACAGCCTCCTGAGCTCCCTGCCGAGGTAAGGATAGATCGATGAGAGAAACTAAGGGGAAGTAAGTTGAAGATATACCTATATTTGCATGGATTCCATAATGACTGCAATTGAAATATTTCTGATTATCCTCACCCTTCCTCCTACTTCCGATGATTCACTTCATAATTTTATGAAGGTACTTGGCGTCTCGTAATGCGCTACTGCATGACCCAGCGCTGTTTCGAGTCGTGCAGCAACTGATGGAGAAAGTCTTCCTGAGGCTAGTGAGCGAGCTCCGAAGGCTGGGCGCGCATGTCGTCTACGGCGATTTTGGCAGGCTGATCATTGCAACCGACAAACAAGACCCGAGGTGCGAGAACACGGAATGAATGGTCGCATATAAGTGTGCACGTGTACGAAAGAAAACTGTCGAAAAGAAAGAAAAACGCGCATAAGACCGATGCCACTACGAGTGCATTATCTAATCTTCATTTTGAATTCATTCTCATGCTCATTCTCCCTCTCCCCTCCTTTCCCTCCTCCCAATGCAGGGCGGCTCAGGAGTACGTGAAGTTCGTGTTGGACACTTTGATGGCCCACCCAGTGTTCGAATTCCTCCATGTAGAGCCCACCAAGTACTACTCGAGCTTGCTCTTCTTGGACGAGCACAACTACACCGCGCTACAGGTGAGTGCGTGTGTGTGCTAATTAGATACATAAATAAAATGAGACATTCTGTACTTTATGGATTTCTCTTCTCTCTTCATTACATTTTTGTGTAAATTCACACTGCGGTCCTCTTTATTGTGTTGGGTACCCACAATACCTTCAGGTTAATGAATCCTCTCTCGAAGGCGGAGGCGAAGCAGAGGGCACTGACGAGGCATTATCCTCACTGGACGCGTCATCGATGCCCACAGATTTAGTGCAAACGCCAAAGCCGAAACGGTCTCGCCAAAACAACGCAGAGGAAGCAGCGGTTGAGGCAGCTGTTGCTGGTGAAGATGATGAACAAGACGAGCAAGACGACGCACGTGATGAAGACGATGAAGATATCGAGGTCGATGACGACGACGACGAAATCGCAGTTGTGTCGCAACGGCGCAAGAAAAAGGGCAGTGCTCCGGTGAGGAACTCGCAAATTTTGGACTCGGACTCGGACGACGACGATGACGAAGATGAAAGCAGCAAACATCCTCGAGGCGGGAGTGAGACGGGCGGCAGTGAGGCTGGGAGCTATAACGGAGACGAGCAGGATGAGGCTGGTGAAGGAGGCAACTTCGATGACAATGAAGGCGTTGCGGGAGGTCCTCTCTTCGATTCACGGTATGGAACTCTTAGTATAAAAAAATACGTTGAAGAACCGAAGTTTATAATGTTGGATAGGGTGACACTTTCTTTAATTGTATTTTTTTCTTCTCTCTGCTAATTCTTTCCCATTGAACTTATCTTTTTATTCTATCTTCCGATTAACCTCTCTAATACAGTTGGGACATCGCAGAATATTTGCCAGACGCCATCCGCGAGTACTTCATGATTGCCGTCGTCAGGTATTGTAATTATCTATTAATTTAGATTGCCCTTTCGAATTCGAATTTGTATTGATATCTTCCCCCTGTTTCTGTCTCTCTTTTTCTTCCTCTTTCCCTTTCTGGCTCCACTGTTCCTATCAGCTTCCTGTACAAGCCCTGGGAGCGCCAGCAGCAGCTCGAATCAGCGCGCATGGAGAAAGTAGCTGCTCTCGCTGCCAAGCAGCTGCCCGGCATGTCCCAACGCGATTCCTACGGATCTGCCGGAGCTTCACCCAACAATCTGTCGGCGCTCTTAGCCACGCCCGCTCGAGGAGAGAACGAGCGAGGAGGTCGGGATTCCCTGTTGTCTCCGCTCTCGCAGCAGAACGTCTCCAAGGCCATCGGTCAAGTTGAAGACGACGATGAGGAAGCAATGCAGGCGTTTTTGTCCATTCACATCACCAAAAACATGACCCACCTGCTGCTGCGGGCAGTGGGAGAGGTGAGTTGACAAATCTCAAAAGTGCACATGTGCTGAGCTATTTTATTTTTGATGCATCGACAGACAAACGCCCCCCCCTGAGCAATTATTTTGGTAGTTTCTTTGTTGTATCCTTTCTTTTCTTTCTTAATCCATTTTCTCATTTTGACTTGACATTGACCAGATGAACGACTACCGGCACAAGTACGACTTTCCGATTCGCGCTGGCTCGTGGCGCAGCGACCTCACTAACCCGGCGCTGGAATTCGTGAAAACGGTAAGAGCATATTTTGAAGGAGAGGAACAAAGACCATAGACTAGCAAAGTGCTATTTGTTTCCACTAGAAGCTCCATTTGATTGCATAATCCTGCTTTTTTTTGCTAATGTATTAGTTCATGTTTTACATGTACCTATTCTCCGTCTCATTTTAGGTATGCCGGGTTTTGAGCTTGGATGCGACGGTGGCCGACAGTGTGCAGACCTTGAGAAGGACCCTCCTCGTACAGTGCGGTAAGTAAAAGTGCCTCCCTCTCCCCCTTCTTTGATTCCATGAAGCGTCATAACCTTCTCAATCCGTAATCAACATCCTGCTCCTGCTTCTCCTCTCTTTCTCTTACTCTACTCCCTCTCTCTCTCGGTGTGTGTGTGTTTGTAAGGCGTGCGTGAATTTGCGTCGGAAGCGATCTTCGAGTCCCCGGGGGTATCGTTCGTGCTGCCTGACGTCACTTGCACCCTCTGCAACCACGCGCAGGTAAACATGTCATGTAATCGCATGACGAGAATTTCTTTGGGTTCTCAATTCCTTTCTAGTGAGGGAATGCAATGTCTCCTTTTATTTCATTCTTTTTAATATACACCTTAAAACCTCCTATCAATCATTCTCACCTCTTCTTTAACTGCCTCCTCCTTTCTCATCTTATGCCATCCCACTACCACCAACACTGCAACTTTTACCCTAATACAATATCAGGACTTGGACCTGTGCCGCGACCCTCGCCTCAATTTGCCCAATCCTAATGACCGCTGGAAGTGCTCCAACTGCGACGCCCTGCACGATAAGGTGCTCCTTGCCTTGATGCTTCTTTCTCACCTCTTCGTGCCAACACAACTCTTTCCCTTGACTTGCTTTATATTCAGTCAACGCTACGTCGAAAATTCCTTGTTTTTGTTTTACGTGTATCTATTATCATGACTCACCACCTTAGGACACGGTGGAGCTGCGTCTGGTGGAAAACCTCCAGAAGCGCAGCACTGCCTTTCAGCTACAGGACTTGCGCTGCCAAAAATGCCACCGGGTAGCCAAGAAGCAAATGGGCTTGTATTGCCCCTGCAGCGGCAACCTGGCCTGCGACGATACCCCCGAGGTGGGTATAGACTTCAATTATCTCTTTCCCTTCATGCCTTCCTTATCGACTGTGCATCGTCGCGTTGCTTCAAGAGAGGACGCTTGTAAGGAATTGATGCGAACTTTTCGAAGTTTGCTTCAAGAGCCAATCATTTTAAAACATGTTTCACTTTGTTTCCTTAACTGTCCATGCTTTTGTACGAATACAATGCTTCGCGCCCCCCCCCCCCCCCCCCCCCGCGCCCCCCCGCCCCCCCCCCCCCCCCCCCCCCCCCCCCCCCCCCCCCCCCCCCCC
>Ga0307930_1003211_pt1 | contig 12111 bp, 11 predicted proteins | sample OrgLakmetageno46_FD_203161 | JGI IMG/M metagenome (GOLD analysis project Ga0307930, IMG submission 203161) | Saline water microbial communities from Organic Lake, Antarctica - #46 | ecosystem: Environmental > Aquatic > Non-marine Saline and Alkaline > Saline | place: Antarctica: Organic Lake... | reverse complement strand
TCCTTCATTAGTGGCAAGTGTGGTTCCTCTCTTCGGGGGGGGGTGGACGGAATTCTTTGACCTCGAGTCATCTGTCTCTCTCCAATCAAAACCTTCGCAGCTCTGCATGCTTTTCTTGGCATTGACGGCGAGCATAATTAGTGCACAGAGTGGTTCGTGGTTCGCCCGCGCGTCCTAGAGTGTGCCTCCTTCGCCTTACAAGTACGTTAGAGTTTCTGCGAAAACAATGGCCTGGCAATGCTCTGTGTGCACGCTTTGCAACGAGCGCGACACAACTAGATGCATGGTATGCGCGACAGCGAGAGGCTCAGAAGCATGCGCCATGGAGGCTGATGAGAATCTAGCGGAGCTGGCCCCGCCGAAGCTGACCAGGCAGCTCTCTGGTAGCGGTCGGTCGCTGCTGGCGTCCATTTCATCTGACGGGGCTGCTGATTCCTCTGCCGCAGCCGAGGAGGAGCTACCGGCGCCCGTTCCTTTGCGGCGACAGCTGACCAGTAATAGTGGCGCAGTGTTCGATAAGTTCGTGACAAAGGACCAAGCTTCGGGTGCTAGCCTTGAGAATGCTGCGGGCGTGCTCCGACGAGCTGCCGATGCCGAGCGCATGGGTCAGATTACGTACCAAGCGAAGTTGCACGTGCAGGAAGAGCTTCTGTGCCGTGGGGTGGGTGAGGCTTCGCAGGCTCTGGAGGCTGCCCTTGCAGCAGGCAACAGCACGGCAGCAGCAGCAGCCTCAACTTCGGCTGGATCCGCTCCTGCTGCAGCTGCTTTGGCGCCTGTCCAAGAAAAAGCAAAAAAGAAGAAAAAGAAGCAGGGGTACGCCGACATGATGGCTGCGATTACGGCGCCTAAGTTGACGAACGACGAGAAACAGGAGCAACTGGAACGACGCCTGCGCGAAGGCCTAGGTGGTGGACAATTTTCCAAGCTCGACCGCATTTAAATGCGTGCTTGTTCGCGCAATGCCCTTATCCTCAGTAGGTTTTAGGCTCGTCAGGAATGTTATGTGTGTATTGAATATGAATATAGCAGATAAAGAATAAAGAACGGAATTTAAAAAAAAAATGGAATTGGAATTGGAATTCCCGTTGGCCGTCGATATCAAATAACCACGGGGCCCTGGGTATCTCCATATCAGCAGCAATTTGATTCTTGTTATAAGGCCCGGGTCGTGCGTTGATCGTACTTGGGTTGCGGGTTCGCGTTTTACTAAATCCCTGTCCTGATCACGAGTCCAAGTTTCTGGGTTTCAGCATTCAGCAGGGGCCAGGGGTCTGTGTCACACTCACTGTGCCCTGTGTCCAGTAACCAAGAAAACCTACGAGGCTTCTGGGTTTTCTACTAGCCCACATTACAAATAAACAATAACGTCGCCTGCGGCGAGCGACGCCTGCGGCGGGCAGCGCCTTCGGCGCAGCTGTACCTGAAATCACCCAACGCCGCGCGAATGGCTTCTGGCTTCTGCTTCCCTCTCTCCTCTCCATTCCTCTTCTAATTTTCCTTTTTTTTTTCTCTCTCTCTCCAGCCTTTCTATATTTCTAGATTAAAGGGGGCTGTGGACTATAAATGGCCTTTCCGCCTTCCCTTTCAGTGCGCATATCAGGCTTATAAACTTCTAATTGCGTTTTCTTCTATTTAGGACACACAGGCCAGCAGTACACTAAAATGTATGGCAAATGCGATCAAGGATTTCAGTATTCAGTAATTCCAAATTTTTGACCTGGTAACATACAAACCAAGTATTTCGTATCGCCTGAGTCGCAATACTCGTGCGGTTGCCCTGGGCATGCAGCTGGCTAAAAGGGTTGTCTTTGATCAAAGCGCCACCACATTTCGCAGGAGGACCAAAAGTCTCGTTCGTTCTCCTGAAGCGACCACAGGAACGGCAAATCACAACCAACGCAAGGCCGCGTAATAGTTCCAAAGGCAGAGCTGCGACCTCTCGTAGCTAGGCATGCGAAAAGATTTCATCGAGGCACTGCCGCTCGTGCCGGTTTAAGCTAGCCGCTAACTTCGCTGGAATGGTGGTGTGCGGGGGGCGGCCGCTTTTGATGGCGTTGGCACCTCCCAGCGTATAGAGCTTGAGCTTCAGGACAAGGTCTTCCAAAGAATCGCGCGTTAATTCCGCCTGAACAGTATTGACACGACAAGAATTGCAATGCAGAGAAAAGAGGTGAGCACACTTAAGTTGTATTGATTGCGGAAACGCGGAAACAACTTAACAATAACATTATGGATTTCGGGTGATATGCCAGCGAGAAGAAACGGCTGGATAGTGCTAAAAAACATCAGGTCCTCGCGACTTCATTACGTATCGAACTCGGAATTAATGCTGAACCCCGTACCTTTGCATTGGCTTCTGAGAGCTCGGCATTGCGTGCTTTTGCTGCGCCTTCCTGGTATTCCACTTCCGTGGCCTTGGTCATCACTTCGCCTTGCTCTTTCTGCAGCACGGCAAGGTGCGACTCCAGCGTTGAGACATGCGCCTCCTGCAAAAACCACAACAGGGAGAACGGCAACAGTGATGAAATGCAAAACACGAATTTTTCAGTAACCATTGAGAAAGCGTTTATATGAGTACGGCATCAAGCCAAGCCACTCAGCCTTCATGTTACTAGCACCAACAACGAGCATGCGCAATATTTGTTGTCATGTACCAGTAAGCTTTTCTCACGAGCCAGCGCAGCGAGCTCAACTTTCGCGAGCGCAGTGTTGTGGCTAGCGAGGTTGTCTTTGGCTGCCAATAGTTTCGCCGAAAAGACGGCATTGGTCTCGGCCACCTGAACAAGACACGCGAAGGAAAGGAAATAGAATTACTTCAGGTCAAAAAGAAGAGAAAGTTTAATAGCCAGAGAAAACTCCTCCAAGATAAACCTCATGCATATGCATATGGCTGCTCTCTTTTACGTAGGTGACGCAGCCATACGAACCTTCGTGCTCATGAGCGCAGTTCGTTGCTTTGCATCGGCCACGCGACCAGCGATTGTTGTTAACTTCTTCCGGCGCAATGCATCGAGGCGAGATGCACGGTTGGACACCTTTTGAAATGTGAGGATTATATGATCGAATAATAAGAGGACGCACAGCAAACATACGCGTGATGCACAAAGCAAAATGCCTATAATACTACTATTATGTGTCTCACTTCACAGGATTCTTGAAATTCGACCACATGTACCCACCCCGCCTATGTGCGTAAAACTCCCTCCTTCCCTCTCGCACCTCTTCAACTTCTGCCGCCACCGCGGCATACTCTGCCGCCAGAGCTTGTTTGGCTTTCTCGCCCGCTCGCACCGTCTCGCCCAAGGTCATGGCGTCCTGCGCTTGAGTGGCACCGCGCTGCTCGTTTTGGGCAACGAGGGCCGCTTTTACATGTGCCAGCGCCGCTTCAGTGCGACTCAGCCTCTGTGCCAAGTCTTCCTGCAGCGCAGCTTGGGCTTCAGTTAGTTGTGTCAAAGGGGCGGATGTGGCAACAGGGAGGTATTTCTCGAGGCAGGAGGCTAGGACCGCATTCTTTGCAGGGCCTTTGGCGCGCTGGCGGTATGCTGCTAAGAGGCCACCGGGATGTACGCCACTCACCCTGCTATTGGTGGAGCCGGTGAGGTTGCTCCAGGCGCTCCCATGGGCCATGATCGCAGCAGCAGCAGCGCTGCCCCGCTTGTGTGCACTTCCGTCATTGCGGCTGCTGCCACTGCTACCGGTGGAGGCAGCCTGAAGATTTGGGGCCACTAGAGCATCGCGCAGGGCCTCGAGTTTGTTTATTGCCGCAGCACACTTCCGGTTACACTTGGCCACCGCAGCAGCCACTTCAACGTCAAATACCGCTGCTTGAATCTGGTCCTCGCCGTCAACATCAGCATCGCTTTCAGGGCTCTCAGCAGCAGTATCGGCATCAGCAGCGGCAGCCTCGGAGAGGTTACTGGAGTCCTTGCCTGTCTCATCGCCATTAGATTCGGAAGTTGAACCCCCTTCTCCGGAAGGCGAAGAGGAAGCTGAATTCAAACCCACCAATCGGAACGCTTCAGTCTCGAGTTCTCCTGCCAGCGCCCAGCACAGCTCCTCCGAAGCTGCTGCGTTGGCCGCCGTGGCTGCGCTTGCGCGTTCCCGAATAGCTCTCTGAAGCTTTTCAAAGGCTGTTACACCACCAGCGCCACGACCAATTTCAGCGTAACAGCGCTCAGCAGCCGCTGCACAAGTGTCTAGCTGCACCCACAACTCCGCTTCATCGATGGGCTGAACAGGTATGCTAGTTCCTGCTACATCCCTGCTGCTGCTGCCGTCGCTGGAGGTGCTGCCGTCGCTGGAGGCAGAGGCACCTCCAGCGATAAGGAGGCCACCAGATACCGCAGCCTCGTCCCAAGCAGTCAGTGCGAGCTGCTCAGCGCTCGTGACTAGGGCCGCTGCCGCTGCTGCGTGCGCAAGAGAAGGGTTGGCTGCTTCTATCGCCGCCCAAGTCTTCTCATGATCGCCGTTGCCAGGACTACCGCTGTTCGTCGTTTTGGAAAATTGTTCCGCTAGATTGGCCATGAGCGCTGCCAGCATGGACCCACTTGCGGGAACAACAGCATCGTCCTTGACAAGCTTGCCGTTGCTGCTGCTGCTGCTGCTGCTGCTGCTTGCGTCTTCCTCGTTGTTGGCGGGTGCAGCTACCGACACCAGGCGAGGCGCGGTGGTTGCAGGGTCGGACAGCATCAAACCGAGGGAGTCCGCGAGAAGTGGGGCCTCGCTGCCACTGCCACTGCTGCTACCGCCAGGCTCCTCACCAATTGCGCTGAAGGCGTCCGCCACCACCATGGCTTGGCGCTGCAGTGGGCCAAAGAGCGATGCCAGTAAGGCCCGGCCAGTGTTCCGTTGGGCGATTTCCACCGGAGTGAGGTCGGCCTCGCTGTCGCCCGACCCGTCGTTCGCTGTAGACAAGGCAGCTTCGAGGCGGGCTTTGGCCGTGCCCCCTTCCGGACGAGGCGGCAGCACCCAGAGCAGCCGAGGAGTGCGCGACGAAGGCACCGGGGGTTGGTGAAACAGGGGAGTTTCCGGCAAGCGGGTTGCTGCTGCTGCTGCCCACTCTGCAACGGCATGCGGTGGGTCAGCCACCTTCAGGGAAAAATGATTCAAAGGTCAACACACAGGATAAACGAAAGTTTCAATGTTGACGACAAAAGAGGTGGGAAAAGAAAAGACAAATAACGGCAGTGCAAACTGACATTCAATGCTGCGGAAATCAACGACTGGCAGAAGAATTGAGCGCGGAGCATTAATAGAGCACAGGAGTAGCTACAGATAAGATTGATATAATATCATTCACGACTAGACAGGGCTGCTATAAAACTCACCGCCTGGACGACCGTTGAACAAGCCACGAGGGCTGCAGCCAGGAGCTCAGCAGCGCCTGGAGTCTCGTTGGACTCCCCGAAGGCCCCCCACGCTTCACCCCGCAGCGCTGCTGACATCTCCACCAACATCACTGCGGGCGGCGCATTCCGCGATTTTTCTACACCTGCAGTTGTCGCAGTCTGTGCTCCACTAGCGACGCCAGAAAATGACCGCATCGGCTCCGACCAGATCCAGAGCGTAGGGTTGGGTGTGTCATTGGGCGGAGCAGTTTGAACCAGTTTCGTCGCAAGGCCAGCACCGTCCAGGCCGACGAGAGAGACAGCTAACGGAACAGCCGCCACCTCTACGAGCAACTGCACGAGAAGTACAGGTAAGGAGAAATCGAAACAAGATCAAATGAAATAATTAGAGCTCCTTTAGTATCCATCTTTGGATATTAAGCTCGTGAGAAGGCAAAATTATGAGGCGAGTCAAACGACGAATGCTTGAAAGTCCAGCACCTCTTGAGCCTCCTGAGGCGAAATTACTGTCCCGTCTGCATTCATAGTGAGCAATGGTATCCATGTGGCCATCTGTGCAAAACACGCTGCAAGCTGAGCAGCCTGTGTGTGCCAATGACAGTGCTCTAGCCTCTACCTAATTACTATAATTACAAATAGTAAGTACAAGCTTAGCCTCATTTCCCTCCTGCAGACGACTGACGACGACTGCAGACCGACCAGACCAGACGACCGACTGACTGTAGGCGCGTTGTTGTCCGTTGGAGCGGACATTTGGTTTTCTTTACGTGCCGAATCTAGGGTAGGATTTAGTCTAGTCTAGTCTAGTTAATACTCCCCAAAAATACAAAGAAACACCACTGTGGCATATAGCAACAGAAAAATGTAACCTTCAGAACAAGTCTGACTGGGCTGAGTGTCCTTTTGATTGGATTATTAGATTAGATTATACTCCCAATTGCAAAGAAACAACAACAAATAGCATAAAGCTGCGTTTTGATGAATCCTCCAGAACAAGCCTGACTGGGCTGAGTGCCCTTTTGCGTAATACAATTGTAATCATTTACTCTCGAGGTGTCCTTCAGCCTTCAGGCATCAGGAGGTTTGGGAATGGAGTGAGTCAGCTGTCTCCACTTCAACCTGTCCTTGGCAATGGCGATCCACTCATCGAGTTCCTTCGAAATGCCCTTACTTTTGAGCGCGTTCTCCAACGTCCTGCCCCAAGTCATCTGTGGACAACCAGTCGGTCGAGAATGCGATACCCAACCAGTCAGTAATTGCCGTGGCGCCCGGCTCATGGGCATGCGTGCGACGTGGCCAGCCCAACGAAGAATGCGATTATGAAAGTAACTGTCGATGTCAAGAATGCCCTAGCGACGGAAGAGACTCGCGGAAGTGATATTTACGCCGTAAATTACGCGTAAATAACGTATTTTTTTACCAATCAGACGTGAGTAACGTCACAACAACCCGCCCATGAGTTAGTGACGTCACCGTATTATCTCCCTGAATCTTCCGGGTGTAAGTCATCAGCAAAACCACTGTCCGTAGGCTCTTTAGAACGGCACCCATGCCGAGAAGGCGTACCACTTCGCTCTGGGCAGAAACCACGCCCAGCGCACAGGCAGAAAGGCAGTGAGGTAGTCAAATAAGAAGCAAGTAAGTCAGTATGAGTCAGGACTTCTTCAACACTTATCCTCACTATCACGGATAAACCGACAATCACAGGTATCTTTTTTGGAATCATTTTGTATGATTTGTTCCACTTTTTTAAATTCAATATGCTTTAATTTATCTTTATTTTTTAATATTTCAGTCAATGCTTCTTTAAAATTATTCGCGTGTACGTAAATCGCACCCTTGCAAAACAAGAGTTTCCTCCTAGAGGCCTCAATTCTAATGTGTGCGCACTTCAAAAGGCAATGAAGCTCAATATTTGTACCTCTGAAAACGCCTGCGGGGTCTGGTCCAGCACAATATTAGATCTGTCTCCCTGAGTCACTTAACTAAAACCTTGAGCTTGAGCCTTAAGCCTCTGAGCCTTGAGAACTTGAGCCTCCATTGCTTTGTCTGCTAGAGCCCCCTCTCCGTGTTGGATTCTGCACCTGGCCTTTTAGCCGCCATTCCTATGGCAACTTCCACCCCTATAGACGAAAGAGTCCTCCGTGTTAAACTGTGCACACTGTGTGCACCTGCTGGCTCGGGGAATTGATGTAACGTAACGGAAACTGTAACCCGTATTGAACTGTGCACTCGGCCCCTCCATATCCATATCGAATTATAAGTTACGGGTGCACCCTACTAAATGAAGGGTATCTACAATTAAAGGAGGTCCAATATTGTAGATGTCATTGCTATATACCATAACACAGTTCTCTCTCTTTCACAATATGAACATTCAAAAAGAGACCACATCTACAAACCTTTACTGATGTAGTCTTCAAAGCGCTCTACGAAGATTTGCCATTACTGGAATCTGCGCCTACGCCATCCTTATTTGAAGAGTTAGTGCCAGAAGTGCCCTCATCATCAAGTTCTGTTTCATCCGCCAGGGTGAAATCATGAAATGTGTACAAAGTCGTCGACTTCATTTCTTCGATTGGTCCATGACAATAAGTGCCCTCGTCGTCAAGATCTGCTTCATCAGTAATGAGGGGATTACGCAAAGTTGACAAATTCGTTGACTTCTTTTCTTCCATTGATCCACGACAACAATACCCACTCATTCTCAATCCAGTATTTCTGTAGACGATCAAAATTGCCGCGAACAGAAGCAAAGATCCCCATAGCCCAATGTTGACCTCCATAAATGATAAGTAGTCTACCGATGCCAACATCCAGGCTGCCGCTACAGTTAAACCAAGGCAAAAACCCGAGGTTCGTGGGAGGTGAAAATTTGTTTCTTCAAGGATTAACTTGCGGTCGCAATCAAGAAATTGTTTTAGCAAAAGCAAGTGGTGTACCATTATCACTACTGCTGAAAAAGCACATAAGCCACAAGTTGAAGGTGATGCTAAACCAAATGTCATAGCGATCAATAGAATAAAAAAGAGTTTGGTGTAAGCTTTCTCGATGACGCGCCATACACGTGCTTCAATCGCAACGTTGTCTTTTGCAGCTGGAGAATCCGAGTTGATTGTCAAATCAATTATAGAAGAGAGTTCAACAATTAACATGAGAGCTGTTTTTGCGCAAACAAAATCGGGTGTGTTTTTGCAGTATATCAAAATCTCATTGCACATTACATCGAGGAGAGCTGGGATGGTTGCAAGCATCAGCACAGCAGCGTGATACACTGGCGTGTATGTATAAAGGATAGTCGATATGCATTCTGCTCCTGAGTATTCGAATTCAGGCTGGTACCTGCTCGTAACCACATCCACTCCGTATTTTGTGCATTTACCACCTTCATCCCAAGCCTGATTTGTACAAAAAGAGATTGAAATATCAGTAGCTTCTGGTGGAAATTGACTAATCCAGGAGTGATAGAAACAGCTGGGCGAAGTTGCCAAAACAACTACAACTGGTGCAATGAAACCGAACAACACTGAGATCAGCATGCTTATAACGACTCGTGCCTGAAAACGGTCAGTTGAGCAAAATGTACCAATGGGAAGCATATCGTCAATTAGCGATCGAGCAGCAAATGGTGTGAATGAGGAAGCGGCTATTGACTTGAAAATAACGATCAAGACTGCAGCTAATTCTTTTGTTGAAGAGGACATTTTTACGGAAGTTAAAACCACAACATAAGCAATATTCGGTAATATATTAAATGTAGCGACACCAATCCATTTCAAAGCAATTGTAAGCCGTTTTGTTGCCGATAGATTAGCATGCTTACACATATCGATGTTCATGTTCCGTCTGTCATTTAGCAGGGAAGCTGGCATGTTTGACGATTCGTTCATTTTAGACAGATCGTCAACATAACTTCCAGGCGTTCTTACAAACCAAGGTAGTACGCCAAAGAATAAAGTTGCACCCACGCATATTCCAATACCATAGCTGAAATCTGTCAAAAATAAATCTTTGGAAGCCAGTGTGTACTTTCCATACGAAGGGCATTCATACGGCGAGGTTGCAACTTCCGTTATCAGGGGCCAAGCAAGAAACAAGGCGATGCAAGCAGACGCAGACACACTTGATTCTAGCATAATGATACTGCGTATGGCTTGGCTAACATTATGATGGCAGTGATCAAGGGATCTGAGGCGAGCAGTTTGAACATCACGCAGTGATAATGCCGAATATACTTCTGCAAAGATGGAACGTGAAGCGGCGAGGATATTGGAACTATGATGCTTGATGACAACCCAAAGCGACAGAATAAGGAAAAAAACTGCAATTGAAGTCCACGTAAACATTGCTAGGGCCCGTGATGCAAGGTCAGCACACCAAACGCTACTTGCGTTCGGGTCCACTGAGGCAAGATTACTATCTAATGGAATTGTTAGAGAGAATGCAGACGTCTGCACGTTGGCGCAACTAAACAAGTTTGAACCCTCAAGAATCTTGACGCGCCCAGCAGATAAGTTTTTCCACGCAACGAGCTGAGCTGGCACATCACACGAAAAATGATTGCTTGAAAGGTCAAAAACTGCGAGGCCTCTTTTGGATAAATTCCCCAAAGAAGCTGGTAGGCTCCCAGCGAACTCGTTAAACGAAAGGTCTAAAGTTTTGAGGGCCAACATTTCCCCTAACGACGACGGCAATACTGACGCGAAAGAATTGCGCGCCAATCGCACAGTTTCGAGATACGGAGCTTTGAAAAGACATTCAATGAGTTCACCGTCGAGCTTGTTTCCACCCAGAGCGAGAATTTTCAATGAAGAAGATTCGCATATTGTACTCGGTATGGAGCCTCGAATTTGAGTGCCTTCCACAACCATATTTATTAGGTTACTAGAGACGAATAGGGATTCTGGAAGTACACCATCAAGTAGAACATTGTTGGAAGCCGTAAATGAATTTAATGCACCGAGATTCCATACAGCTGGGAGATGGCCGCGAAGGTTGTTGTCGTGCAATAGCAAGGTGTTCAATTCTGGAAAGCTCACTGCGTAACACGACGGAATCGAGCCTGTGAAGTAGTTTTCGAACAATTCGAAGCGAGACAAGTGGTTTCCACTTTCACAAATGGCTTCAGGAAGCGACCCGGAAAGATAATTTGAATTCAATTGCCATGACTGGGCATTTGGTGTGTTCGAGCCCAAGCATACTGGTAGCGTACCCACGAGGCTGTTCGACGAGACATCGAAGTAAACCAAAGCATCCCCAAGTGAGCAAATGCTATCTGAGAGGGAGCCTGATATCGAATTCTCTTTCAGTATGAACCAGCTTATTTGAGGGTTTCTCTGGAGTAAGCATGGTGGAAGATCACCATCGAAGCCATTGAATTCAAGACTAAGCTCAATTAGGCCACCTTCCGGAAGGTTGCATAGTTCATCAAGATTTCCAGTAAGATTGTTTATGCCCACGAAAAAGAACGCAAGTAAAGGACAAGTACTTGCAGACATATTTGGTAGATTCCCACTCAAATTATTATCATTCAAAAAGTACCTGGTCAGGGCAGCGCCTCCATCTAGGCTAGGTAGAGAGCCATTGAAGGCATTGAAACTCAGAAAGAGCTCCGATAGCTTTGGTGTCACAATATTGGGAGGGATGAGACCAAAGAGACCATTGTAAGTTAAGCTCAGAGATTGAAGATTTAAATTTAGTTCCCAAGACGCTCCAAATGTACTCGGAAGCGTCCCACGTAGATTGTTCAAATCAAGCGCAATTTTTAGGATGCGCCCAGAGGTGCAATTTAAACCAAACCAAGGTGTTGTCGAGTTGCACGGGCCCGTCATAGTTTCATCATTACTCTCGAGACTGGCCCAGCCCGTGTTGTTAAACCAATAAGGCCCCCCTGTTGAGAAGTAAAACTCCTCGAGTTCCGCTAGCAGAGTAGACGGCGGGTGAGGTTCAGTAGAGGTCCTCCAGACAACCGACGATGAGGCGACAGCCGTCACAAACCCACAGTATCGAAGGAAAGTACATATGCCACAAAGCATCGCTGTAAATCAAATTGTTACCAAGTTTTAAAAGCTTACGAATGTATGGCCCTCGTTGCTGCGGGCGTATCAAGAGAAGGCCTGTGTGTGGAGAACAGAAAACAGTGACAAAATTATGCCGCTCTTGCTTGTTGAGGCTTCGTTCTCAACGTGATCATAGTTCGCGAATACTTCTCAAACATTTATAAAGCAGATTTTTTACGTATGATGAGTAGATCGAAGAGGGGCACACGCCGAGTACCACACGCTCAATACACGCTGACCGCTGACACGCTGACCAGGAGTGCGATGGCTCACAGAGACCCAATTCTGGGGACATATCCGTTGGGCATCGTAATTCAATTGTCCCTCTGTACAGTGCGTGCGTCCGGTTCGAAATGGCTAGGAATTTTCTTTGGCTAGCAGCCTCCAGCTTTGGCAGCGCCTTGTTCTCCTTCTTGCTGAATGGGACGGCAGCTGACACTCCCAAGATGTCAATCAGTGAAGCTGCTAAGAGCACTTTCAACCTGCGCCATTGGTATTAGGCCTTATGCTTCCTGCTCTGCTGCTAAGATGTTCACTCAAGGTTGCTAATATTTCTGAAGCTTTTGTACTCACTCTCATGCTGGCTTTGTTGCTATCGCGACATCTTGAAGTTTGTAGTAGTGATTATAATGTTTTGAATTACATGGTGTTCAAGTTGAGCGAAACATCACTCTAATTGCGTGTTATGAAAGGCACGCATGATG
>Ga0307930_1003210_pt1 | contig 12112 bp, 12 predicted proteins | sample OrgLakmetageno46_FD_203161 | JGI IMG/M metagenome (GOLD analysis project Ga0307930, IMG submission 203161) | Saline water microbial communities from Organic Lake, Antarctica - #46 | ecosystem: Environmental > Aquatic > Non-marine Saline and Alkaline > Saline | place: Antarctica: Organic Lake... | reverse complement strand
TCCTGCTGGTGGCGTTGCCAGCGCTGCTGTTGGCGGCTCCGGTGTTGCTGCTGCTGCGTGGAGGCGGAGAAGTTTGGGAGGTTGAGGCAAATGGTGGAGGTACACGTGAGCGCGGTAAAGAGGTGCTGCGGCTGATGGTTGTGCTGTTGCCTGTGCTGCGAGGCAAAGACCGTGCTTGTTGTCGTCGTTGTTTGTGCTCGTCCTGGTACGCCCTACTACGATGCACGTAGTCTTTGGACTAGATTAGAAGACAAGCAGTACGCAAGCGCAAATTTTAGAACCGTAATTAGTGAACAATTAGGCTTGTGGGGTGAAGTAAGAAAACATTAAACACCTCTCTCCTCTTCTCCTTTTCTTTATCCAATAATAAATCTGTCAAATACTCTCACCTCAAAGGACTGGGTAAGTGGTATTCGGCTAGCAAGGTCCTCATCATCATCATTGGAAGTCATCCAAAGCCCGCGCTGAGTGAGAGATCGATCCGAAGTCATGGAACCTGACCTAGAGGCTGATTGTGAGTAAACTGAGAGCTGGCGTGACGGTGACGGAGAATGGTGTCGCTGCTGCTGTTGATGGTGAGGCAAGATGTTCCTAGTAGATGTGGGCCGTGAGAGTTCCTTTCCACCCGCGGTCAAGGATCTGCTGTTGTTCCCAACCGGTCTCAGAACCACACCCCAAGGATTAGTGCCGTCAGGGGCTTCGCCAAAAGTGTGCAAAGAAGAAGAAGCAGAAGAAGTGGAACTCGACGACTTCATAGCTGATGGCTTCACTGGTTCGATCTCTCCTTGTGGCGCGGAGCGGTCTTCTTCGGTGACGGAGGGCAAGACACGAGGGGCGGACGCTGAGTAGCGTTTGCGACTGCGATGCTCCTGGCGAGAATCGTCTACGGCAGGAGCAGCGGCCTCATCTCCTTGCGTCAGCTGCTTGTGTTCCTCAAGCGTGTTGGATGCATCATGCTTGGCTTCGTGGGCTCCTCCAGTCACCGCTACAACCGGCGCTGGGGACGACATTACAAGTGGTGCTTGTTGAGCTTGCCGAGCCATGTCTCTGGCCGAGGGCGGTGGTAACTCTGACATGGCTTGCATGAGCGCTGCGCCCCAGTCCAAAAGGTGCTTGAACTTTTTCAGCGCGAGCCTTAACGTAAACCCACGGTACGGCTGGTGCACCACAGCACAAAACCCCGTCGTGGATTTAGCACATCGCTCGAAGGTGACGGCACAGCCGGGAGAGCGCAAGTCGGCCACGAATTTGAAACGCTCCGAGCTCAAATTCGACGATGGCGTAGTGGAGACAGCACCTGTAGCACCGTTCACATTGAAGTGCGTAGCAGCCCACAGTGACGCATCCGATAAACTCAAAAACTGGTCTGTCCATTCCCCATCGGCACCTGGCATCGACTCGGTTGGTCCTTTTTCTGTAAGAGCACTAGTTCCTTGGCCGTCGTCTTCGTCGTAGCACACGTGGAGGCTTACAAGGGAGGAATAAGCAGCCGGCTTGCTCTGCAGAGACCACCCCAGCGCGATGTCTCGCGCATCCGAAGCTATTTGCTCAGGCGTTAAGGTGCCTCGCCAGTCGAGTGAGAATGCCAAGGGGGCGCTTGTGTCAGCTGCTGATGAGGTTAGCAACAGTGGAGCTGAGGAGTCCTTCGCGTCTGCACTTGCCGAGGAGCCATTCGTAAGCAAAGTGCCTTGGTCACCAACGGCGGCATGAATAGCTTGCACCGACGCTGCAGCGGCCTCGTTCATTTGCGCCACCTGAAGTAAGAGGTTCTGGCCCCTACCTGCTGCCTCGTGACGGCTCAAGCTCTCCTTGCTCTCAAGGTCGTCTTCTTCATTCAACAGGAGGCTGCCACCGCCCCGCCGCTGCCACGGTGACGGCGACGGCGGGCCAACTATCAAGTCGGGAGGCTCACTGAAGTCGGCGCCGTCGCTACCCGTGCGGGTGTCACGCATAGAATTCTCTTCTACTTGCTTGTGCACAGTAGCAAAGAAACCATGCCTCTGCGCTGACAGGGTTGGTGCTGCATCAATTGCCGCCTTCAATCACGAGAAGAACATCGACATGAAACAGAGTAAAGAAAAGCAACAGGTCATGAGAGCAATCAGTGTAGCTACATGGGCCGTGTAATCAAGAGTGTCATGATAAAGTAGTCAGAGCAAAGAGAATTTATAGATGCGCTTGCCACTGTACAATCTAGAAGAAGCACACACGAACCTTGGTGGAGATGAGAGGACTGAGCTTCTTGAGAGCAGCTCCCATAGCATCTTGGTCTTGGTTAGAAGAGTGAGGACGGAAAGTCCACGCAGACCGGGCCTGAGCCAGCTTCTCCGCTTCGTATGTCGCTCCAAGACGCGCCGCCGCTTGTTTTCGTTCAATCTCCTGGCGCACTGAAACAGTCGGTTTCGCTGCCACGACCATCGCTGCCGCATTGTTGTCGTCGGCCTGGCGCGGGCTATTGCTACTGCTGGTCGGAGTAAAACCCGCAGTCGACTCGTGCGGAGGCAAAGAATGAAGTGGTTGGCTGCTCTCACTGCTGCTCCCGGTGCTACTGAGGTACCCACTAGCTTCTTCGCCGATGCTTTTGCTTCTCGAAGCATTTCGCGACGGTTCTTTCATGCTGGCTGCTGCCGCAGACTCGGCGATACGCGTGGCTGCGGCGGCTAATCTTTCGCTCGTCTTGTTCATCATCAGCTCGCCACTGACTGGGATACTTCCATCCGAGCTTTCGTCATTGTGGCCATTTCGGCCATCCTCGCCGAAGCTCTCAGGATCCTTGACCTTCAAATTGCCGTTGCTGCCACCATTGTTACTGACGCTACCTTTGTAGTCACCATCGTTACCACTTCCGTTCCCTCTAACGCTGGTTGAATCGTTGTCGTCGCCGTGATCGCCACCAGACAAATCATCTGCACTAGTATTTCTGTTTGGTGAATCGAAAGCATTCGGCGGGAAGGAGACATCTTGGTCCTCAGAGATCGCCACATCACCCTGCTTACTTTTTGCCACTGTCGGCAACTTCAGCAGGACGAAGGCACGTTCATGATAAGAGGAACATTGCAGAAGGATAAGAGGGTTTAAAAAAGAAACAGGAGGAATGTAATAAAATTTGCTTGGATGCCAAATGCAAGATGAACCATCCGTTCGCACTTCAAATTTTACAAACCAGGATGCAACAATAGATAAAGAAAAGTGCAAATGCCGAGTGATTTGAAACTGTTACTTCATCCTTGATTTGACCTTCCTCCTCTTTGCATCCTACCTCTTTGAAACTGTAGCGGCCTTGTTCGAAGTTCATTAGCGCATTTTTCCGCCGAGCTTCCGAAGGAGAATCTTCTCGAATTTTGTCGCCCATCAAATTCCACAGCAACTTGCTATGACGGCGAGGAGGTGTAAACGTGCCCTTTTTCGGAACTTCAGCTTTGATGCCCTCAGCTGGCTTTGCATCTTTCGAAGCCTCTGATGCCTCGGTGTCCGAATTTCCTACAGCAGCCTGCTTTGTACTCATCGGTATGCTTTCGACCGCTGCAGTGTCAGCTGTTGCTGTGTCAGCCGCTGTAGTGCCGTTATTGTCCTGATGAGTTACATGTACGCCAGGATTCTCGCCTGACTCCTCTGGCATTGAGATTGTTTCGCTTTCAGGAACATTGTCCTCTGCAGGTATTGCCGCTTTTGGATCAAGTGCTTGTGGAGCTGTAGCGTCCGTTGATGGTACTTTTGACTGCGCTGTCTTTTTACTCCACGGTACAGTAGCGTTGCTTCCGCTCTTGCCAGCTGAACCAGCAGCAGCAACAGCAGCAGCTTTTGCCACCATAGCAGCCTTAAACCCAAGCAATACTTTTCCGCCGCCATTTGTCGCTGAGCTACTGCTGTTATTCTTGTTGCCATCGCTGGTAGCATCATTATTTTTGGCGAATGACTTGTTGCCTTGGGTTTTTGAGCCAGCTTGAACGCGTGTAGGATTTACCTCATTCTCAAGCAATGGTTTTCCACTCTCCTTTGAGATCGCTGCATCAACTTGAGTAGTTCTGTTTGAACTTTTTTCGTCACTTACAATCGCATCTGCATCCTCTGCTGACAATTTCGTTGATGGAACTTTCATATACGAACTCTTATCTTTCCATGATATCGTGGCGTTGCTTCCGCTCTTGCCAGCTGAACCAGCAGCAGCAACAGCAGCAGCTTTTGCCGCCATGGCAGCCTTAAACCCAAGCAATACTTTCCCACCATCGCTTGCCACTGTGCTACCACTGCGTTGGTCCTTGTTGGTGTCTGAATTGACGTTGGAGTAATTGGAGCTGTGATTGGTGGTGCTATTTTTCTTCCTGTTGCCATTTTGGTTTGCTGACCCTGCAGCGCCCGCACTTTTGCCTTGAGCGTCAGCACTTGCGAGCTCACAAGAACTAGGAGCACCGCTGCCGTTGTTGCTCCGATTTTTTGCGAGGCGTGCACCTAATTTGCTAAACTCCGGTTCCGGTTTAGGCGCCTCTGCTAGTGCCAGACGACCCGGAGTTGACGCAAGCTCAGCTCGCATTGCGTCGGCCTCTTCCTCTGTGCAGTCTATGGAGTGAACAACGCTCGCGTCTTGCCGACGGGCGCCGCAAATTCCACAGTATGCTGCGCACGCCTTGAGAACGCCCTCGCAATTGCTGCAAATTCCACTCACAGTCTCGTCTTGTGGTCCTTTGGAAACGCGCACCTTCGCGAGAGATGGCGGAGGGAAAAAAGGGTGTTCACTTCTGTCCTCGCTCAATGGTTCAAGGTACTGAGGAGTCAGCCTGCTGCTTGGATCACTGCTGCCGCTACTGCTGCTGCCTAGGTCGCTACCAACGCTACTATCGCTGCTATTATTAGGTGCATCGCTGCTGGTACTGGTACTCCTGCTCTTGTTGGGTTCTTTGTTTGCAGTGCTAGCGAGACGCGCGCCTAATCGCCCCTGCCTTGCTGTATCCGGCTCAGGTGGAGGGCGAGTCGTACCTTCATCTTCATCGATGGCGTCATTGTTAGTGTGGTCTTTCGAGCGGTAACTGTGTGGCGTGAAACAAGTTCCACAAACCGGTGCTGATGCATCGTTTGAACGCTTGCAGATACCGCACGCCCACTGCTCAGCTAGCGGTGGCACTTTCGACTCTTCGACCTGTAACGTGAAGAGGAGGTGCACAGATATATAATCCCGAAAGAGAATACCTACCTGTTCTACCCTTATTTTGGGCGCGAGTACAAGCAAACGCACGCTACGCATTCATGCAGCTATCAACGCCAACCCACGCTGGCAACAGTGCACCTCTAACCTCTAGTCTAATGGATAGATGTGCACAGATACAAGCACGTACCAATGGAGCTGATTCGACTGCCTTTGTGTTTACAACTGGCGTGGGCCAGGGTGGGGGTGGGGGCTCGGGCATTTTCTCCGACGTTTCCTGCATGTTGGCCTTTTCTTCGAAGGCACGCATGCGCTCTCGCAGCGCTGAAACGCCCTTCTTTTTGAAGCCACCATTCGACTGCATAGCGTCTGCAGAACTTCCAGGCGTTGTGGTGGTTGGTTCAACTACCGCTTGCTTGAGAGCGCCCCAGCGCTTTTTGACAGGCACTGTGGCATTTGCAACGCTCTCACTCATCATGTCTGGCTATTTGATATCGGGCCAGTATAGCAGCGCGGTGAGAAAGCTAGAGGAGTCGATATATGTTTTAAGAAGAACGATATCTATATGAATAAAGATGCTTTGCGAGAGCCTTCGCTTGGATCTAATGTAAAGGAGCACAGATGTCACAGATGTCAGCTCAGGGGAGAGGAGCGGCGAAGTGCATCATCTTCCACCCTGCTCTTTTCTCTCTCTTTCCTCTCGTTCAAAAATCTTCATACTGTATCTCTTAGATGCCCATACGGGGTATGTAGATTTTTTGAGGCAACGACCACAACAACGGAACAACGGCACAACGCCCAACGCCCAACGCCCAACGCCCAACGCCCAACGCCCAACAGAATCACGACCTGTGCCGCTTCGTACTCAAACCAGAAGCACGAAGGCCCAACAGCCATAAAAATCTAGAACGCACTTATATTTCGAAATAAAGTATTCGGACCACTCCGAGCTATAGCCTATAGGAAAAAACATGCCGTGAAGCTACAAACCGTTAACCGTTACCGTTAACCGTGGGCAAAGAAGCATGAAGCAAAGAAATCCAGGAAAAGGCAAAGCATTTCCATCTCCCGGGGCTGAGGCTCTTCTCTGGGGCTGGAGATCGGGCTTTGTCGATTAGAACGAAATTTGTTATTTGTTATTAGTTTCAATTATGATGATATATATATATGATGGCGATGTTACCCATTCCCATTCTATTCTACATTCCACCTTCTTATTCTTACGTTTTATCGAGAACTGGATGTTTCGATTCATAAAAGAGATTTCGGGATAACTGGGTAAGCCTGTTTAAGTGTTCTTATAAATGTTCTCTTTCATGGCGCTTGTCCAGGTGTTCTCGCTTCTCGCTATCTTTCTCTCATTTCAAACTCTTCGCCGCCACATTTACACGTCACCCCTGTACGACACCAGGCCGCCCGAGAAAGGAGGCTCTACACTCGCTACGTAAGCCCCCGTTAAGCTTGGCTCCGTGATGAACACTTGCCCTTGCACGCCAACTTGCTCCGCTGCAGCAATCATCGCATCCGCTACCTTACGGTCCACGCGTTCCTTTTCGCGCTGTGCAAAGATGTCCCCCGCCGCCCCTGTAGTGATGGCCAGGACTGAGGGCCCCGCGCCGGAGAGGTAGCAGCACGCTGCGCCGGCAGCGGTGGCCGCAGCGATCATGGGGTCGAGGTGCTTGTAGATGGCGCCGCGCTGAGGCTGGTGCATGGCGTCCTGGACCCCGAACTTGAGCTGATTCAAATTGTTGGTGGCTAAAGCGTTGACCTATAAATAGAAGAAGGAGCAAGGGAAAGCACTTGGTTCAGAGCTAATTATGACTGAAAGTGTGAGCTGCTACAGAAATGGAAGTTGACGCCTATTTCGCATCCGTTCGAAGTATGCAAGTAAGTTCACAAACAAAAAGGTAGTTGTGGTCGGTCTTACCAGCCATGCAATGCGGCCAATGTTGTACACGATGTCTTTCACTTTGTAGTCCTTGGGCAGAACCCTCCGTGCGTCCGAAGTTTTGCCCACGAAATTGGGAATGAAAATCACAATCTGATCATCATAAGGACACGCGCAAGGTCCAGAAAACAGATACACTTAATTCAAGGGTAATTGCAGGTGTGATGACATTGTTTGGATTCAGAAAACAAAGACTATAATTTTCTCAGACATCGAAGGACCCATGTGGGAGCCTAAGAACCTAAGCCACCATCACTCCATTTGTAATAACACACACGCGAACCTGCAAGCCCGCCGGCATGTTGACTCGCTCGGTCCACCATCGTTTGCCCTGCTTTTGGTCTTCCGATTCCGCGAAGATGCCGAGCTGAATGCCCCCGTAAATTGCCTTCAAATTGTTTTAGTTACGCGCATGCAGACCGAGTAGGTATGGGGTAAAGTGAGGGAAAGAAGGAAGGCGCAACCCACAGCCCTTTCCTCATTGGGAGTACACGAGCAGCCATCACACTTGTGGCGGGCAAGTAAAAAACGGGAGCCAATCATCGCATCACTACAGCTTATAGCAGCTCAGCACTTCCCATCATCATCATCCTCATCATAATTGTCATCATCATCATCATTTACCGGTGCCACGTTGTCGGGGTGGCCCTCGATGTCGCATGCGATTTGGAGGAGTTCTTCCGCGCCCCAGCAGCTGAGGCGGTGCCCGCTCAACATGAGGCCAGCGATGATGCCTCCCACAATCGCCGCGGACGAAGAGCCCAACCCACGTGCATAAGGGATGCGATTCACGCACCGGTACCTGTGTATTCGTACACGGGGGATATGAGTGCACACCGGCACATAAGCACGGGGCAAGCGAGAGAGAGAGACGCGCAAAGAGGGACTATGAAAGGATGTGAAAGGACAGGAAAAACAGTAACGAACAATGACTGAAGGGCAATTGCACGTAGAACTGCACTTCTATTTTTTACTTGAGAGGCGGCACGGGTTTGCCAGCGAGGCCATAAGCTTTGTGGAGCCCTACGCACACCAAATTCGTCTCATCTGTAGGGCAGTCCTCGGCACCTAAGTATATTAGTACAGAGAATAAACGAATGTGCAAACCAGAAAGGATGTAGGTCATGGGCACAGCAAAGACACGACCGGCAAAATGCAAAAACCAGTAATTTAGATTGTTAATGAAGTTAAGTCGTTGAATGGAGCGGTTGATCCGAAGGCGTATTACATTTTTGACTTACCGTCGCCCTCGTTGGTGAGCTCAAACTTGTCTGAGAGCGAAACCGTGAACTCCGACCACATGTCCAAACACATGCCAATCGTGTCGAAGCCTGGCCCCATGTTAGCACTTGTGGCGGGCACGCGCACAGTGACGCAGGTGCGCTGGACCTTCTCTGAGTCGTTGCTGCCACCTAGCACCACTGGCGGCATTTTATCGGTGCCGCCCTCGGCCACTACGAAGGAGGAACTACTGTGGTCGGCGGGGCGGTGCAACTGTCGCTGGTCGCCCATATACATGCCCGCACGAAACTCTTCAGAGTCGGTGCGCTTAAGGGAGCGCAATTTGGGTTGAGATGATGATGATTCGGCGGCTGACGAAGGCCCGTGGTAGGAGTCCTCTGAGGACTTTGGCTTTCGGATTAGTTGCCACAGTGCCACTCCCGTGCCAACGGCAGCAGCACCGGCTAAAAACCCGACGATAAGGGGGTCCAATTTTTGGTGCGTCGTCATTGCAGGAACCTCTCTGCGCTAGGCGTCGAAACTGACGTTCGCCTCAGCCGCTGCGAATGTCTATAGTAAAGACGTACGTTGACACTTGTATACTAGAGAAAATCTTGAAGGTACAACTCCACAATAGACTAATTCAATTATGATCCTATCAATGATGGAAGCTTTTTTTAAACACCATGCAGGCAATAGTGATTGACGAAGATAGGAGACCGCGCGCAACAACGGTGTTCTTAGACAGACTAGACGAAGGTTCGAAAAAAAGACAAACTTGTTCGATGTTCAATTCGATTGAATCTACAGTACTTCTGTACCTACGTACTGTAGCTACTGCACTAATGTATACAGTATAAATACAATTTCCAACGGAAAAGTAAAGGTCATTCGACCAGCGAATCGTGGTCGAATCTTGAGCTCTCTCTCTCTCAAAAAGCTCGGAAGAGAAAAAAATAAACTGGAGTCTCTTGCACTGCACTTGAGGCCCTGCAAGAGATTCATTCCGCTGGGAGTTGTGACGCTTCCATTGTTATCTTTATTCTATTTATAAAGCACATAATGGACGACTCTGGTACAGTGCACGGTAAAAGTGAAGAAGCTGCGAACGGAGTTTACTTTGCTGCGGTTCAAAGTGAGCTGGCAGACGAGGTTAGTATCCGACGTATTTTGTGCATATTTGCATTAATCTCTCACATAAGCACCGTGTACAGACGGAGTTCGGAAAAGGCTGCAAGTTGTTGCTACTCGTAGCCCGTGGCGATGAAAAGGGTGTAAAATCTTTCGTTAAGGACGAGCCTCAACTCGTAAATTTCCGAGACTACGACCGTCGCACGGTATGTAACTCAACAAGAGACTCTTCTAACTTCTGACCTTTTGCTGATGTCTCATGCACTGGTCGGCTCTCTCTCTCTCTCTCTTTTGGTAGCCGTTGCATGTAGCAGCAGCCGAGGGCCACCGGTTGATTGTTTCGCTTCTGATTAGCAAACGAGCAAGGCTGAACCGGAGCGACCGATGGGGCGGTTCGCCGCTTGACGATGCCCTTCGCCACCGGTGAGAATTAATTGTCGCCTCCCAGAATATATTCCACGTCCTGCAGTTCTTAACTTTGCACAGAGCATATTGTGAAATTGGCATGACGGTAGAGTTGCACCCTTTCTCTTCTCCTTCTGTTTTAGAACTGTTTTTGTGCCACACTCTCTAATATATAGGCACTTGGAAGTGGCAGCCGTGCTGCGTGAAGCCGGCGGGCGAGGCGGCGTGCGAGACCACAAGGCGGCCCTAATCACAGCAGCCGCTGCAGGGGATGAAAATGAAGTGCGCGCTCTCTTAGATGACGGCGCCAATGCCAACTGCGCCGATTACGATAAACGCACGGTAACGCAATTTATGAGAAGATCAAGAGACGATGAGGGCACCACCTGGGGAAAATATCATATTTATGAGACTGCTCTTTCCTGTCGGGTACGCACGCATGCTTTTGCATGTGTGTACGTGGATCTAACTTCCGTTCATCAATCCGCCCCTCACCCCCCCTTCCTTCCTCCCTAGCCCCTGCATTTGGCCGCGGGCGAGAACCATTTGAAAGTTGTGGAGCTGCTCCTGAAGCACGGCGCTAGTGCCACTGCAGCCGATCGCTGGGGACACACCCCGGTAGACGACGCGCTCGCACCTCGTAAACCTGGCTTGCTCGACGTGCCCCTCAGCGCGGACGAAGACAACGAGGCAATCATCGCTGTTCTCAAGGCTGCCGGAGGTGCGGCCAAGACCACTGCGGCTTCGAGTCGTGCAGAAGCCACCGCCAAGGCCATGGACATGAGTTCGTCTAAAGGGGGGAAAGCGGCGGCTGCAGCTAGGCAGGCGGCCGCGGACGCAGGGTTGTTTGTGGACCTGAAAGAAGTAGAGCTCGAGGTGCGCTTAGGTGGGGGGTCCTTCGGGGACGTTTACAAAGCGAAATGGAAACAAACCCCGGTCGCGGCGAAGTGCCTGAGAGCCACCGGCCCCGAACGACGGCAGGCGCTCGCCGACTTTCACGTGGAAGCGGGGATATTACGCCATTTGCGGCATCCCAACATTTGCCTTCTGTTGGCGTATTCGACGGAGCCCGGCAAGGAGGTGATGGTCTCCGAGCTCATGCGGTGCTCGCTGTTGGACGTGCTGCGCACTGCGAACTTGCACGACCGCCCCATTGGCAAGCGGCGAGGCCTGCGCTACTTGCAGGAGCTCGCGCGCGGGATGCACTACTTGCACACCCAAGACCCTCCTGTCCTGCACCGGGACCTCAAGGTGTGTTTGAAGGCAGGAGGAGAGGCAATCTTAGAGCAACCACATGCACTTACATGCATGTGCTCATCTTTCCTTTTTCTCTCTCATTCTCGTTACAAACGCTTTGAACCAGCCCGCCAACTTGTTGATCGACGCGGCGGGTTCGATTCGAGTGGCCGATTTTGGGTTAGCTACTCTGCGGCGCCCGGCCGCGGTGGCGGCGAACACTTCCCACAAAAACATGGAGGGGGCATCGAGTGCTTCTACGCGCGGTGCCTCTGCTAGCCGGGGTGCCTTAGCCGCCGCAGGTCCTGTTGGAGATGCAGCAGCAGTGGACGAGCCTTTCGTGGACTTGACAGGTTTAACGGGTTCTTTTCGATTCATGGCCCCGGAAGTCTACTGCGAGAAGCCCTATGGGCGGCCGGTGGACGTGTACTCCTTTGCCATGATCGCGTACAACATCCTCGAGTCAAGGTTGGACGTGTGAATGTGTGTTTGTGTGTTTTACTCATTCATTTGTTTCCCACACCTTAATTCTCCTTCCTTTAATCGCCACCACGACGGCACAGGGCGCCGTGGGCCGATCTGGCAGGCGAGAAAGCGGTTCAGTTGGCGTGTGCCGGCGACCGCCCCCCCGTGCCTCGCTCCTACGACAAGCGCCTGGCGGCTTTGCTGGGGGACGCCTGGCGCGCGGAGCCGAAAGCGAGGCCCTCCTTTGCGGCGCTGCTTGACCAATTGGCGGAGTTCGAAGCCGAAGGCGAAGTGGAGCCACCGCTCGACGCCACCAAAGCCGTGCAAGCCTGCTGCGTGCTTTCGTAAATAGGAGGAGGATGAAAGATGTGGGTGATGAGCCCCCCCCCCAAAGGCGCTTCAAATGATTTAGGCGAAACATTAGGAACTTTGGACGGTTGTATATGGTATTTGGAGCTATGGACCGTCTTGCTGTTCCCAGTGATGAATTTTTTTATTAAGAAGCGCCCCCTTTTCTTTCTTTTTTGTTGGACAATTCCGTATATAGTTGTACAAGTTATACTGCG
>Ga0307930_1003208_pt1 | contig 12114 bp, 8 predicted proteins | sample OrgLakmetageno46_FD_203161 | JGI IMG/M metagenome (GOLD analysis project Ga0307930, IMG submission 203161) | Saline water microbial communities from Organic Lake, Antarctica - #46 | ecosystem: Environmental > Aquatic > Non-marine Saline and Alkaline > Saline | place: Antarctica: Organic Lake... | reverse complement strand
GCATTGCGTGACCGATATGCATCATACGAAGTCCCTCGACGCGATTGACGCAACCGCGCTTCGTGTTCTTGGTGGTCGGGGTCGACATTATGGCTCCTATCAGCTCGTTTGGTGCACCAATGTGCCGGTGCTGATGGTCCCGATTGAGCTTCTGCTCAGGGCAAAGATGCACGATTCCGCCGCAGACACGCATTGCGTGACCGATATGCATCATACGAAGTCCCTCGACGCGAATGATGCAACCGCGCTTCGCGTTCATGGTGGTCGGGGTCGACATTATGGCTCCAATCAGCTCGTTTGGTGCACCAATGTGCCGGTGCTGATCGCCTCGATGGGTTCTTGGATTATGAGCCATTTGAAGTTACATTTCCAGTGAATATTTGAGCTGGGTCTGTCGTTTTTTTTTGGATCTTAAGGTTCCCGGTGTATGTATGTTTTTTTTGGTGTTAACTTTTTTTCTTTTGCCCCGATATGATATATTGACCCTACCACTCGTGGATTTTTGCGACCTCCTGCTCAGCCTTCCTGTTTCTTTTCCGTTATCAATTAGTATTCATCGCGCCAGGTATTTAGTTTTTTTGAGTCGTGTTGTTGACTTCCTTAGGATTAGGTTCTTCTCGGAATACCAAAAAAACAGTACATAAGAATGTACATAGTTTTGCGCATGCACACAAGCGCGTCCAGCGTCTACGGAAGTTATAAAATCATAATTTCAATATGACGTATAAAGTTTTAAATTTATCCAATTTCCATTCCACTGCCATTTACTTGTGGAGCGGAACTATCTTTTTCCGTATGTGATCACGTTCCCTTTGTTTGATCGTGTTGTGCTTGAGTGGAGGGTTTCCCGAGTACAGGAACAACTTCCCCTGTCATAGCCAACACATCTACTCCTCGAGAAGCCATCCACGTAGGTATAGAATGTTCTCCACTATGTCCATCTCGAACCACTACAACTGCTCATAGAGACATCACATCTGCTGCAGGCCTGAAAGGTGTGGTTACCATTACGCGTTCCTGCTGCGCGTGCATTCGGGCTCGCGACTAGCCCTGCTGCTGCCTTCCTCGACCTGGCCCAGCTTCCTTACTGCTGTAGCTCCGATGGCAGTAAGTGTTCCTGGGCTTTTCTAAGTTTCTTCTGGTGAACTCTCCCGTGAGCACGTCTGACGTTGCTGTTGTCTGCTGATTCGTTATGCGGAGCCAATTCTGTACCAGAGCTTCTATCACAATGGCTACCTCCACAGCAAAATCCTTGTAAGCACTTCTAAAGCTGGAGCAGCTCCTCGATCGGCACATTACCACCTACCACTCTTGTTGATATCTTTACTATTGCTTTCCCCGCTCATTACGATCCTGAGCGTCTCGGCAGCCTCCTACACCTAAGAGATGTTCATTTTTCGTAGGAGGATAAGCAAGTTAGAATCAAAGTACTGTAGAACGCCACAAGAGAACAGACAAGTTTAAAAGAACAAGAGAGGGCAATTAAAAATCGCCAAAGAACACATTTCAATTAGCTTCATTTCAATCTGATCTCTGGCGGCGGCGCTGCGGATGATGGCCAGCACTATGGAAGTCCGCGAAATGTCACTTGCCTCGCTATCCGTTTAAGAATTCAAATTAAACGGGCCGAAATACACAATTATTGCAAATAACGCTACCTTTGCTTTCCTTAGGCTGCCTGCAGGACTCAGTTGTCGTGTCCGCTGCTTCCATTGTAGTATAAATGGCAGCAGAAGCTCCCCGGGTAGCTGTACGTAGTAATGCTGTAGCCTTTCAGCTCCATCTCTTCAGACATTGCGAACCTCGAATAGAAAGATGAAATAAAGAAGCGTCTATCCTGAGCTCTCTGCCCACGAGCATCTAAGCTGAATTCGAAGCCAGCAAGCCACCAAGGCGGCATCGTGACAAGCAGTAACACCCATCAAGCTTGCTAGAAGCTACTGTAGCTAAAATAGCCAGCCTACAGTACAGAAACGGGATGAATCGTTTAAATGTGAAAAACTAATGTGAGATTTATATATTATGTGGGGGGGTATGGGCTCGTCCTGTGGTGAAACCGGTTGATGCGAAACTAAGCGTGGGTGCATAATAAGCTTAGGAATGATCAAATGATGATGGATAAGTTGTGTGCACTTCGTCAGAGCTATTGAACCTGGACTGGACTTAGCTAGACTTGCGCGTAGCATCACTAATTTTCCATCACCTACTCTCCTCTTCTATAAGTACAAGAGCGCATCATCATTTCATTTTGATAAAGCAAGTCATGTCGGTTGGAGACGCCAGCGCCAAGATTGTACTGGAACCGCTCCGACATGTGACTGGACTTGGCGCCAATCTTGAAGCACTGTCAACGCAGCAGCGAGAAACACTGGTAATTTTTCGATCTCAAGTGGAGCTCACGGAAGAAGCACAAACGCTGGCAGATTACTTGACCGACGCGGTACTAGTTCGATTTCTCATCGCCCGTGACTGGGATACTGACAAGGCACTTAAAATGGCACTTGGCGCGTTGCAGTGGCGACTGAAACGGATGTGCCATACGTGGAGTCTTGCTCGCGATTTTATTGGCATTGTAGAAGCCTCAGACAGCTCAAAACATAGTGTGGATGCACCTTCTCCGACAGCTGTGGAGGCCAACAAGGCGCGTGAAGTTGCTTTGCGAGAAAATGCAACAACGGGTAAGATCCGTGTTGCTCCAAAACCTGATAAGCATGGCCGGCCTGTGATGATCCTTGACAACAGCCGCGAAAATTGTAACGATGCCAATGCCATGATAGAGTACTTGGCGTTTAATATGGAGCTCTGCATGCGGACAGCATTTGTTCATCGACTTCCAGGGAAACCACTGGCCGACAAAATCATGCTCGTGATGCACATGTCAGACTTCAGCATTTTCAACCAACCCCCAATGGTAAATGCTAAGGAGAATTTTTTAAGTCTTACGTAAATGAATTATTTATCGAGATTTGAAGGCTGCTCTCTCGTCGTATCGATTACCAACTCCACCTGATAGTCACTTTCTTAATTTCCTTCACTATTTCGTTCGCATGTTTTCAAATTGTCTTCTGGCGGCAGGCTGTTACCAAGGAGACTATTACCATTCTCGGGACTGCGTTTCCCGAGAGCCTCGGGACTGCAGTCATACTCAATCCACCAATTTATTTTACCTCGTTTTGGGCCCTTGTATCACCCTTACTCGACCCGAAGACCAGAGATAAGGTTAGTGCTGCGCACACACGTTGCTACGATTGCAATGCGATATCTCAGGGTTGCCCTTTTATTCTATATCGTTTATATATAATTTCAAAACATAAACGGTTAAAAAAATTCCGATATTGAATTATGCTTCTTTTTTTTTGAACATGTCGATAAGGTCTATATGCTACGAGGGTCAATGGCAAACGGGTCGCCGAATGACGCTATCATGTGCGAGCTCATTGGCGACAACTGGAAAGAACTCACTGGTTGCGATTTAGGGGTGCGTCTAGGATTTTTTTGGGTGGATGTATGGGCTAAAATTTATTTCGTTATCATGCTTTATTTCCCATCTGAATTTAGTGTTTGACAGTTTTTGTAGCGAAATCATGTTTCACCGTATTGTACTGCACCTGTGCCTGCCTTGGACGGTGCATTGAGCCAATCAGTTCCTCCTACTTTTTTCCTCTGAATGGAATTACTTCAGATATTGAGTCAGGGCTACTCGTCAAAGCACCGCAAGCTCATTGACGCATCGCCAGGCTTCGTGCACAGCTCGTACTGGCCCACAGTGCTAGAGCGCGAAAGTGCTTACCGTGATGCGCAAGTAAGTGGTGCCGTATTGGCTGCTGCTACTTTATCCTCAGCCTCCTCTAGTCTTATCTCGCAGTGCGATGGTGCAGCCATTTTATCTCTCGCTGAGCAGGATCCGAATTCAGATAGCCCAACATCAGCGGCAGCAGTAGATGGAGAAGTCGGTAAAGCATTGCCCAAGCACACAATAACTGCTGCTGTGCCACAACCAGCTGTGGCGCCACCCCCGGTAAAAGGCTGGAGGCGGATGAGCCGTGCCCTTAGCTTTTCTTCGAACTCGAGATCCAATCGTAGAGCTACCATAGTAGCGTCTTCCTCGAGGGCAACGAATAGTTCTGCATGGGGTCTTGATAATGAGGTTGAGCAAACCACTGCTGCTCAAATGAGTGCTCGTAGCCGTACGGAACCGGCAGCCGCTATCACCTCAAATGACAAGACTCAATCAGGAGCAGATCTCAAGTCAAACTTTGCAGCATCACCTGGAAGTCAGCACAAAGAAGCTTCAGAGGAAAGTGCCTTGGTGCGGCATGAATACGATGTTGAACATCGGATAGCGCTAGACGTGCTCGCAGTAGTCCTTTGTGCGCCTGCATTTTTCTGGCTCCTTGAATCTTGCCCTCAATTTTGGGCGATCGCACGAACCATGGGAAGCGCGCCTGCGCGAGCTTGGATCAAGGTCACCACAGGTATTTGGCTCGAAGAAGTCAGTGGTCCTGATAGCACCGCCGCCGCTGCAGTTGTCAATTCTTACGATGCACCCTCAGTAGTGCGAGTTGCTTCAGCAATCGGGGAATTGAGTGCGGTGCTCACAGTTATGCTAGCCATTAGCCATGCTGCTGCAGCATTTGCTAGCGCTGCTTCCAGTCGTGATGCTTCCCATTGCAGTGTTTCACCACCAGGCAGCCTCAGTGCAGGCTCTGCGGCCAAACCTCAACGAGTTCGCACGTTTCTTCGAGGCTGCCGGCGTGGCATGATCATGTTATTGCAAGTGTTTTTGCTTGCAACATTCTTTGCACTCATGGTAGCATCTTTCGGCGCACCTAAGGACAACCGCGGTAATACATGTGGCCCATATGGTAATCACAGAGAGCGCAGCAGTTGTGTGGACGGTGCAGGCAGTGTGAGCGGTAGTAGATCCCCTGCCATCATAAGTACTGATGGTGCACTCAGCTACGATGGCGATCCAGAGGTGCAGTACCTGGAAATAGCGGTCTCCATGGCCCGGCTCTGGGCTCCACGCTTTGTTTGCGCGAGTTCAGCTGCACAAGTATATATTATCCTTGGATGACACCTTGAGTACATGCCAGGGCAGAGTCATTTCCAGCTTCGCTACATTGCAAGTATGGAGCACAAACAATTAGATCCGTGCACAGGCTCGCGATATGCTCGTCAATTCAGTAGAGTTCTAATAATTTTGTTCGTACAGGCCACTATTCCGGCAGTCTGAATTGACACGCGAGATCCAAAAGTAACAAGCGATATGCTCATATCTAAAATCATGAAACTTTTAAGTGCGCGTTATGCGAAATCCGCAGCCGACTCGTGCCTTAATCCTCGTGATTAATTCTTTATTCCGCATTACGCGCTGCTCTCTGCTCTAGTGCAACACCAATACCAAGTGCATGAAACCGTAAAAATCATCAACACCAAGGGAAATATTTCCCAGGCAAATATGTCTGAAACACACTCGACGCGAGTAGTGCAGTACTGAGAGCCACTTCGAATTTATTTGTTCGTGGACGCGGCGATGCGCAGCCCAATCAAACTCGTTAATACCTAGCTTGATGATAATTACTGGCGTCTCTTTGACTGCAGTTTGACAGTGGGAGTATAGCCTCGTTTCGAGACAATAGAAAGTCGGGCATGCATGTTGATTTGCAGTTCTTCAATATGCTTCAAATTTGTGGATAAAAAGATAAACGAAATGATGAACTGCTCCACAAACTACTGGCTACTACACAAGCACACAGGTATATTTTCACTTGCAACACGATTAAGAGCAATCACAGAGAAATATTCTGCCGTTCATTCATTCATTAAGTAAAGACTACTACTTTTTGTTCTTGGAGTACTCAGTACTCGTGTCATCACGTCATCACATAAAGTGAATGAGGAAGAGGCGGCGGGAAATTTGAACTCATAAATCACGAACATAACGGTATCTCAAAAGTATTCCTTGTAAAATGAAAACGCGACTTCACCCTTGCTATGTTTCCTGCACATCGCTTTGAGGTCAGCTCCGATTGCAGGATTTCCACAAAACTGTAGAATAGCAAAGAAGGTTAAAAAGTTAAATTGTGCACGCATGTAGACTTCTCAACGACCATAGGTGCATACAAGACATAGAGATGCACTTACAAAGACTCCAATTTTGTTGTCTTGCGCTTGACTTGTAACTTGCTTGAAGATCCCATCCCATTCAGGTCTCCCAGCCCACACCCATACGTCCTGTTGCACATTGATGTTGGTAGTACATGGCCTTAGAAGTGCATTGGCTTGCTGCATGGTGGCTCGTAATTGAGCACTTGGAACCGCGGGGGTCATCATTTCTCGGTAGAGCTTATCGACAGAAAAACGAATTTCTGGCCCGCGAGGATCGTAATTGAGCTTCTCTTTGATGAACATTTCCTTGGAAGATTTGTGTGCAGTTTGATCTGCACGAGTTATGAACAAATGCATAACACAACAGTTTGTCCACTTAATGCCTGCTGCGGTGGCTAATTCCTTCTGTTTTGTCACTTCGTTCTCCAATTCACCGATCTGGTGTAGAAACCATTGAAAAGCATCAACGTCGCCATGTTGCACTACCCAGTAGAAATGCACTGATTGAGGTTGATGTCCTGTAAAGAACAAGTGGAACTATGTTTATCAACAATTCAACTTCATAGGCAATACCTCAAAACTTACCATAACGCCATCGATATTTGAGCAATGAGGTAAGCACAGCAACAAATGGAGTCATGCCGATGCCAGACCCTTAAAAAAAACAGAAAATAAACCGCATGTGATTAAAGCATGATCACTTCAAGGATTATACGAAGGTTATTGATGTATGAAATTGACATTGCACGCACCGATTAGCATGATGGTATTGAAGTCAGTGAATCTATCAGTGGGAGTCGAGTAAGGTCCGTCAACATGTAGAATTTGCTGACAAGGGTCAACTCCAAATTGCCGGCCAAGTTTGAGATCCCCATATTCATCGCGGTGTGTAAAATGAAGTGGGTAAGACTGGCCAGCACCAAGGCACTCGATGTGCTCCTTCAGTTTTCTGGTCCATGTCTTGGCTTTGGTATCGTTCAAACCATACACCTTGATATGGCAACTCACATATTCACATCGACACGTATCATGCTTATCGTGCAACTCGCAATTCCGCAAATCCTTGTAATTAATCGACATGGGACAATATTTTGCCCATGGTTCATCTTCACCAATATTTTTTGGTCGAGGTACCTCGTACAACTCTTCACCTGTACGTAGTGAAACCCGCGATGCGTAATTGATAATACCCGAGCCTGGAATGCTTAGATCTCCGCGTGTGGAAGAAATAGTAAATGGGTGCCATTCCCGACGGCTTACGTGAGGGACATTCAAGAGTACGTATTGTCCTTCGCGAAATTCAAACTGTTTTTTGTTGAGCGGGCGAAACTTTAGGCATAGAATGGGAGCAACCCACTCGGCGCGCACCAGCTCGAATTCTTGCTTGCCTTGCAGCTTCTGTATGATTCTTTCGAGAGCAAACAATGTTAATGGTATCAGTGACCAGACCCAGTAGAAGGGGGCGTGCAGCAAAAGAATAACAAAGAAAGCGATGAATAAGTAATGCGACCGAATGAATATCTCATACTTTGCTTCACGTATTTTCTTCGATAGAGCAGTATACATGAAGAACATCGGAATATGAAGAGCGAACCCAGTGAAGAAGACCAGGTACTTCGAACCCCATTGTTCAAACAAAGTGAGAGTAATTCTAGATGCCATCGCGTAGTTGATTAAGTGAGCAATGGTGTGCAGCCAAACAAATAAGAAGATTGCCTTGCCAATCAGTTTGTGGAACGAAACGTGCTTTGAAACCACGATTAGTCTCTTGAAAGGGCTCCCAAATAAGAAACCAAAGATACACTGCAATAAACGTGGCGAATTCGCAAGTGCCCTAGAATGCAACAACTTGGTAACAGGCATCACAATGAGTGCGCAATTGAAGTTGAGACAGGCTCCCGCAGCTTTTGCCCATGGCCCAGCGCGGCTCAGTAATCCAAATCGAACCATTGCTATATTCGTGTGTAGTTCCAAGTCGACTTTGCCCTTAAAGAGTTCATTCTTGCTTTCTGCTATAGCTCCATCCCAGAATGTCAAAGAGTAAAGAAAAATGACAATATTGATAACAGCGTAAACAAGAAGCCACATCATAACTGAAAAGTTTTCTTCTCTATACAGCGAGCAGCAAAATACACTTGGATAAGTGAGAGTGTCACAAATGCACGAAAAAATCGACGTCGCCTTTTTCGAGCACGAGTTTATCACTGAATGCTTACGTGCCTTTGAAGTCTGAAGGCGGCCACCATCACCACTTTCGAAACGCCAAAAGCTGTGCTGTTGAACAATAGCAGCCATCAAGATACAAAGCCCAGCAAAAGCAGAAGGTATCGCACCAAAGAGCGGCCAAACCAAGATAATATACATAGTAGCTAGTGGCGACCATCTATATCTGTAGAATAAAGTATCACTTGGTTGCCACAGTCCAAAACCGAATTTTGCATTCTCAAGCAATCCAATGCACAATGATAACAAGACTGTATAAATGCCTATCCATATTGATCCTCCAAGATTTACATCAGCCGTAACCGCAGGATTGCAACATATATTGATATCTTTGCCGATCCATGCAGATGCGGGGCAACAGCCACCGAAGTCCTCATGCACTGTATTGCTTGTTCCTTTAAGATCAACGCTGCTTGAATTTGTCTCAGGCATTTCAGCTAAACACTCTTTAATGTCTGAGTGAACAACAAGGGAGCTATCAATAGCACGCCCATTTATAGTACAATTCCAACCTTGAGCTACACCTTCAGCCCATGCAAAGGTGGCCAAGCCGAGGACGATGCCGATAAAGGCCGCGTAAAGTGCCATGTTGTGCCCCCAAAGGGCGTACTGCTGCGGATGCCTGCCTTCAAACTTGCATTGCTCACCATCGATTGGTGTGTGCACAATACTTGAAGATATTTCTATTTTCGAAGCCTTTGAAGGATTGGAGTTGTCCCTGTCCCCACATTCTTCGTCGACTTGACGATCATTCTCCGAAGTGGCTTCAACAGCTTGAGAAACGCCCGCCAAGTTTGGCTGAATGGGAATTGTTTCAGCGTTGCTAAATGAGCGGGACAACCAAGACACAACGGCGGCTGGTGCGCTCAATGAAGTGGCCAAATCAACGATTCCAGGTGAAGAGGTGAGTGTATCTACGATGTTTTGTGATGGCGCGATTGACGCTTCTGAGACTTCTGCTGTCTCTGTTGAAGATGATGGTGGCGGCGATGATGCTGTTACTGTTGCTGCTAATGGTGAAGATGATGATACAAGCACACCAGATTCATTAGCGCAGTCCTGAATGATATTCGACAACCAGTCCTTGACTGACTCGATTTTTAATTCACCTTCGTCAACATCGACTTCGTGAGTCATGAGTAAAAGAAGTGAGCACTATGAAATGCAACTCTGAACTTGCCAAAATAAGAATAATGTTGAACTAAACTAATTAAGATGCCGTTAACGACTGCAAAGTTTGGCAGAATGACAACAGAAGGATTTATGACGCGAAGCGACAGCACCAAAGAGTATGAAAGAATGACAACAGAAGGGCCTGACGACGCGAGGCGTCAGAATCAGCAGAGGTTTCGATATATTTACTTTGCAATCTTTCCAGAAAAGAAAATGCGCACTCATTCGGGCAAGTATCATGATAATACAATAATTATCTTCAAAGCAGTGCATGCTGAAATATGCCAGAAGAGAAAAGTATATCTTGTATTACAGTGGATTAGGAATCATATCGAATCTTCGCACTTATCTATAGAGATTTTGTTATCATCTATGCTTCATTCAGTAAATTTAGCGCAGTTGCAAGGCATGTGGGAACAGTTAGGCGCCATATGGAGAAGGACACAGGGCGTTTTCTCATATTTGTGTTTCACACTCAACTTTGCCGCCTTCATAAGTTTCTTTGAATAAGAAATGGCGTGGCTTTATGGTCATGAATCCCGCGCGATTTTCAGTTGCACAAACTGCATTGGAGGTGTCTACACAATTACAATGCTGTGAATATTTTCGAGGATAAAGCTACTATGAGATTCTCTAAATGCGTAATTAATTTGATATGCTTTCATTTACTTGTAGGAAATTTTATGATGGGCATACAGATGTCCAGTTCATTCTACTCCGTGGCCAACTCAGCTCAATTGTTGCTCATAAGCTCAAACTCGGACTAACATGAGTGAAAATTGCTCGCGAACTATCATTTAGGTCGCACTTAGGCACAAAGGTCGGTGCAGGGTGATTGTTTTGGCATCGGAAAGAGCACACCGTAATACAACACAAATTAAACTACTTGTGAGGTACACATGCAGGAGAAGCTTTGGAAGTAGGCCTCTATTTTTCCTCTGGTGTTATATCCCTGGTGGGGTAACAGCAGCGACTGCAGCTGTGGGCTGTGGCTTGCGAATTTTATAGGGCGCATTCCTTGCTGGCATTTGCCAGTCCACACACTCCTTTAATCCATCCTAAAGGCCTTTCTACGTAGCTCGAATCGATAATTACATTGCAAATGTGCAGCAAAGCAAGAAGTATTATTTTGATCATAAATTACACCGGAATTCAAAGTGTTTCCCAGTAGCCCCTCTCGGATTGGCTTCCTCGTATAGTTCAAAATATTCTTCTTTACGCAGGCCCCGAAGGACCGGAATTAGCAGGCCAATAAGCAGAAACATTTAGTTCTTCTTTGAGACGGGCTCCGAAGAGCCGGAATTAGAAGGCTAACAGGCAGAGAAGAAAAGCAAAGCAGCGCAAATTAAACCTATGAAGCTAAGAAGGCGCACATGCCTGAGTGGCCATGGAAGTGATGTTAGCGGTCCGAAGTGGCACGCTCCTCCGTGCTCTGAGATTGCAGCTCAAAAGAAGAGTTGCCGCCCGCAGAGGAGGGGACTACAACGAAGTCCCTCAGGCGATCCAGAAGAAGAGTCGCCTATCCCCGAGCGATTGCGTGACCCCATCTGCATGAAAGCTTCTGTCAGAGCAAGGCTTTGGCTTCCGAAAAGCCAATAGTTTAGAATGCCGTGTGTTTGCGAGCCACTTTCCGAGGGACGAGCCTCTTTTCCTTGTATCTTTGACTGTTGGCCTTCTAATTTTACCCCCCCCGGGGCCTGTGTCGGAATTCAAAGAAAAGTGGCCTACACTTCGAGAGTTACCAATACAGCACTAGAAGAGGGGCTAATTCTATTGTGACTGGCCCCGAGGGGCCGGCATTAGAAGGCTAACATTTAGAGATAAAAAGCAAAGCAGCGAAAACTCAATCTAAGATTTAAGGAGCTAATCAGGCCCACATGCCTGAATGATAATGGAAGTGATGGTAGCGGTTCAAAGCAAAGCGCTCCCCCGTGCTCTGAGAGTGCTGCCTAAAAGAAGAGCTTCCGCCCTTAGAGGAGGGGACTACAACGAAGTCTTTTGGTTATTTCAACACACAGTCCCCGAATAGCCAGAATAGAAGGGGTTTATGGCAGGGTTATGAAGCATTTAGCTTACACTCAGTAGACGCGGAGCCAATCGGAATTTCCATCAGGCCAAAAATTATTTCTTACACGAGACCGGCATACGCCCCATGAAATGCTGAGACGCATTGCACTTCGGACCCGAAATGTGACTTTCATAGCCCCCCGGGAATCCTTGCCTGATCAGTCTAGTCTAGTCTAGTTAATACTCTCCCAATAACAAAGAAAGACAAGTACACAGCAGTCACAGAGGCACATAAAGAATGCACTTGAGCTGCAAATGCGCTAGCAAATTCGCTCCAGAAGGCCAATTAAGGCTCCAACTGGCGCCTTTCCTCCGAACAAGTCGGCGGGACTGAGTGCTCGTTCGTGTGTCACGTCCCAGGTCCACGAGGCAATTCTCTGGGCTATTTTTGCCCCAGCAGGGCATCGTCTCAACGTTTTTCTCAGGCGTCGGGCGCCAGCCGATCTCAGCATCGCCTGTCCTCTTTCTTGCTAACGAAGGATGGATCACGTGGCTGCAATGCTGTAGGCTGTGCGAACACGAATGAACACAGGCCTACGA
>Ga0307930_1003206_pt1 | contig 12115 bp, 11 predicted proteins | sample OrgLakmetageno46_FD_203161 | JGI IMG/M metagenome (GOLD analysis project Ga0307930, IMG submission 203161) | Saline water microbial communities from Organic Lake, Antarctica - #46 | ecosystem: Environmental > Aquatic > Non-marine Saline and Alkaline > Saline | place: Antarctica: Organic Lake... | reverse complement strand
GTAGGTGGGTGCGTTGGGTTGCCACGGCGGGTAGAAGGGAATTAAGACAGACCACCCAAGTAAGCCACAAAATATTTATACAGGGGACTTGGTGGAGTTGGTGACCGCATTCCCAAAATAAAGCTGCATGGTATGTGTTTATCGAGAAAGACGCGCATTCTTCGATTTGTGCACCGATTTATATCGGAGGAAAGTGTGGATTTTACCTGTTCGATGTCAAAGCGTAAAATTTCAGCGTCTGCCTCTTCTTTCCTTCTCGCTTCGGCCTCGGCCTCCGCTGCTAATCGTTTGGTCAACTCGGCTTCCGCGGCTCGCTGTCGGTTCGCCGCCGCTTCCACGAACTCGTTTCGCTTGCGCTCGGCTTCGATGGAAGCTTGCCGTTCCTTGGCCTAATATAGTAAATTAGGTAAAGTGTGAAAATAGAATGAAAAGGTTGATTAAAAATAAAATCTCAAGGAATGAAAACGATAAAGGGAAAGAGTGCAACACAATAGTGGAATAACAAAAGAGAGATAAAAAAGTGAAGAAGACTGCGTTTGTTTCTTGAACTTTCGATTTTAAAAAGTTACCAAGTATATACGTGATATACGCAGAGGTTAATTTTCAAGTAGATTTACCTCAAAGTAGCGCTTGGTGGCGCCCGGGCTGCTCTGAAGGTGGTCATTGTCTTGCTCCTGGTCATTGTCGTCACCCATGCCGCCTGTCGGGCTAGGAGTCATCCGACGCCCACTACCACCGCCACCCTTCTTACCACCGCCGCCGCCGCCAGTGCCAGCAACTCTGAATTCCCCAGCGAGACGAGCAGCTTCCGACTCGACGTATTCGCGTCGGCGGCGGTCGCGCTCCGCCTGGTTTTGTTTAAATGTTAAATTAGAGCACAAGTGAGGTGTTAAAGGAAGTCAAAACAGAGGCAGGACAGGAAATAAAGTAGGCACCAAAATGTGAATGTAGCCTGAACGACAATGGACGTATGCGTAAGATGGGAGTGAGTGCTAAATCAGGATTCGCTTACTTCAGTGCACGCTCAGCCTCTCTTTTGCTTTCACTCTCTTTATTGCACCTGTTCGCGCGCCTCGGCGGCCGCAGCTGCTGCCGCTTTTGCCACCAATTCCCCCTGTTTTGCCGCAGCTTCGCGGGCCTCTCTCGCGTGCCTGGCTTCGGCCACCGCGGTGGCGATGTCCTTGGCAGGGCCGCTGCTGCTGGCAGCATTGTTCGGGAGAGAATCTTTCCCTGGAGGCGGAATCGATGAAGAAGAATAAAGTGGAGTAGGACGAAGAGATAAGGAAAAAGGAGGGGGGAAAAGGAATTCACAAAAAGGGAGAGAAGAAAAAGTAAATTGAAGTGAACAACCAAAATGGCTCACGCCACTGCCACTATCACCACTCGTACAATTCCTTCTCTGGTGCTTTGTCCCTCATCTCCGGTATGCTCACCTCCTTTTTCGAATCGAGAAGGGCTCTGGCTGAGGCGATTCTCGGGGCTCGGGGTTTTCCTCGTCGGCCTTTTCTGGTCGGGGTTTTCAGCAGCGGCTGGCTCGGGGCTGAAAAAGCCGTTATTGTTGTTGTCGTCGTTATTGCCTGTAAGGTCATACAATGGAAATGAGTTATCTCAACGAAACCTAATAAAATGCATAGAAAAGACTATGCAGTACACAACAATAAATATCTTGCTTTTGCATACCGCCAAAACCTTCTCCGTACGGCACTGCAGCGCGCGAAGGAGAGCTCCGCCGTCGCCGCGCCTCGGCAACCACTGCGGCCCCTGTACTCTGGCCGATGTAGGTCCCTAATATATACGCATAAACACGTACACGTAGATAAGAGATCGAGCCAACCCCGCCACATCACCGAATGAGAGACGCAAGAAAGAAAAAAAAACTTGTACATAAGTGCAAAGATGGCACACGCACCCGACGGCACAGAAAACAAGAGACGCATAGCAAGTGATTGAAGCATATGCGCAACCTAGTGTCAACGCAAGTCTACCCGCAACACAAGCGCCTTCAGAAGCCGCCTTTACAAGTGATTACTTCACACGCGCGTACCGTGCAATCCGCCGTGCCCCCCGTAACCGCCGGTGTCACGAACGGGCGACCGAGACTGCATTGGTAAAGCTCCTGGCCTGCTACCTGCGAACTTCGCGCCTCCATTATTGCCACCACTGCTGTCACCAGTGCCTCCATAGTTGTTGTTGTTGTTGTAGTTGCCACGGTTACCATCATCTGTCGTCGTTGGCTTCCGTTCTTTGGAGCGCCCGCGATGGTGCATACGACCTCCCAACTCCTCTTTATCCTCTTCACGCTCCCGCTCCCGCTGCTGTTGCTGCAAACGCGGCGACTGCGGGTAAGGCTGCTGTTGCTGGTAACGGTGAAGTTGAGAAGCCGAAGAAGATGAAGAGGCGATAGCAGGAGGAGCTGAATGCGGAGAGTTCGGCGAAGCATTCTGACGGTCTCTGCTGCTGCCGCTAGATGCAACATCCTTCTTTGAGTCTTCTCGGTTTTGAGGGAAGATGGGAGGAACTTCCACTCCAGGATTGTCCCAAGGCTATTGAAAAGCACATGTAGCGCCATACAAAAAGGGCAAATGACAAAAGACAACTAGGGGTGAAATAGGTTCCATGAAGAAATATAGAACTTTATGGAAGCACCCTTGTAGACAAAGGCAAATGCGTATTCTCTAAGGGGCCGTGCAGCAGATGTGTAAAGATAGGAATCACGTGAAATGAGTGGAATGCAATTTGAACAAAAAAGTAAAAAGCGCGCGCACACGCGAATGCTATAAACTTACTTGACGAGCGAGTGTGCTAGGAGATGAAAGATAGCTCGCTTTTGTGGAGGAACTAGCACGGCCAGAAGAAGACGCAGGTGGCTGCTGCTGCTGCTGCTGCTTGAATCGATTGAGCGGCTCGTTGCTACTGCTCCTCCACCGTCGAGGCGGGCTCGCGCTCTTCATCCGAGACAGAGATCCTTGACGCCCGCTGCCAATTCCTTCTCCTCCTCGTCCTCCTGAGCCAACGTCTTCCTGATTGTCTCGGTTGCTGCCACCAACGCCGTCTCGACTGCTCCTGTGCATTTTTGGATCCATGCTCCGCCCTCGTCTTCCATTATCACCTCTAACACCTCCTGCGCTAACCGTTCCTCGGCCTCGGCTATTTATGCCATTGTCAACGTTACCATCGTCGTCGTCGTCTCGGAAGCCCTCCACCGCTCGATGGCCTTGGTTGAAGCCGTTAAATTTGGGTTGGTAGTTGCGGGTGTACAGGGACTGCGACAAGCTCCGTGCGTGGTCGGTGGCGTTGAATAGTCGCATTTCGTCCGCCTGTAGAAGTCACATTTTAGTAACAGTTAAAGGCGAGGTAGAACATGCAAATGAAGGAAGAGGATGTTTATAATAAAACGAAGATATAGCAAACAAAAAGTCTATTCACCGAGCAAGATTTCCAGGGATGAAAAAATAGGACAGAGGGGGCGGATACGACAGCAGCAGCATCGCATAGTCAACATATTCAGTCAATATACCTTTCGCCATAGAGCCGTGCCGTCGGCTAGGGCAATTTTTGCGAGTCCCCCTGTAGAGACTTTCAGGATCACGCCGCGCTTGTCTGGGCTGCTCGGGGTGCCCACCGTGACCTATGTATTTGGCATGTTGATTGATTAAACATATGAAGCGGAGTTAATAAACAGTTGAATCGGTACGTTGACTAAAAGAAAAATCAATAATCGCTCAAAGAAACGAACGAAAATCAACATTATCACTAGAAACGTCATACCAAGGATCAAAAATCCAGAATCCAGAATCCATGCACAAGCGAATGCATGTATACAGGCACGGTAGAAGAATGATCTCTATCTTCTTGAATAATTACACACACACACGAACCGCAGTGCCTTCGTGCATCAAACTCAGTGGGACGCCTCCTCCAGCGGCCTGCGCAGACGCCGCGCTTACATGTGCTTGCTCTCGCTCCGCTGCATAGGCCGCTGCTTCATTGGCGTAGTTGCCCGAAGTGTACATGTGGTAATGCGCAGCCGCGTGCGAGGCCCCAATGCGCGAGGGGGAGACGCTGTAGAGTGCACATGAGTTGGGTGAAGAGAGAGAGGAGAAGGAGTGATTTGAATATGAGAGACACAAAAGAGATAAGTCAGAAGAGTTCGAGAGGTAGCCTAGAAAACTAAAGAAAAAGATAGCGCATCGACGGATTGGTGGCACACTCGCAAGTGCATATTACTCTATTTCTTGATCATCATAGTCGTTTCCTTCTTTTGACCTGCCAATGGAAGCTGCATAACTGGGCAAAGAAAACGACGGGCTTGCTTTCATGCTGCTTTTGTTGTTGAATTTCTCGTTTTGCGCGCTATTCGCGGCCCTCTTTTTCTCTTCGGGCTGTTGCTGATGTTGCTGACTCCGGTAGGTAGATCGCAAAGCAGCGCTTGGAATGCTGAACGACGAAGAAGAAAACGCATGAGGGTCGGAGGAATTATCAGCCGTGTTTCTCATGAAAGCACCGCCGTCGTTGCCATTCCCATGATTGCCACTGTAGCCGCCGCCGCCGCCGCCTGTAGTAGCAGTAGCTGGATTGCCTGTGTAGGCGTTGCGATATCCACCACTGCTACCACCACTGCTACCACCACCACCACCACCGCTCTTACTAGCTACCGCCGCGGCTGCCGCCATTGCCTCCCTTTCCGCAGCGGCCTTGGCGTCCTGCCGCTCGAGCTGCTTCAAACGGTCGCGGTTATGGAGGTCGTGGACGAGCAGGGCTTCGGAGTTGACCTGATATAATGTATGAAGAGAAGAAATGAGAGAGAGAGAGAGAAAGAGACAGACATGAGAGGATATTTCATCATGTTTTAAGTGTGTGTTCAGCTCATTGAATTTTGCCGCAGTGTCAGAATGAAAAAAAGGTTCGACAGAAGACCGTGAAGACAAAATAAGTCTCCCATTGGCAACCTACCTCGTCATTCAGGTTAAGTCGGCCTGCATCGCCACCACCAATGCCAACACCGATTCCACCGCCAAGACGGCTGTCTGTGCCGCGGCTGCCACTGGTGAGGCCACTCACCTGCATATGCGTGTGAAAGGGAGCGGGAGGGATAAGTAAAACAACGGGTTGAAAGAATTGAGTGGCGAGGGGACGCAAGTGCCAGAGTCATCGAGAGGAAATCGAAATAAGAAAGATCACATTATTCCCTGACAATAAAACAACTAAGAGGAAGTACGACAGCAGCCCCAGAAGTAGAAGCGAAATGCAGTTCAAACGGCAATCGCTGGCTTCTCAGGTATGGCTCTGTTCAAGTAACAGTCAAATCTACCTGCCCAGGAGTAGACCATGTAGGGCTGTTTTCCACTGCGCCGCCTCCTTCCGACAAAGACCACGGCGCAGCTCCTGCTTCTCCTCCTCGTCTGTCACCTCCTGCTGCTGAGCCTCCACTGCCACCGACATCATTGCCATCATCACCAGCACCGCTGCCGCCGCCAGGGCGAAAAGAAGAAGAAGATATAGGGTGCAGCGGGTGAGCAGGTGATATGCCACTCAGGCCTCCAATCGACTCGTCAACTTTGTGGCCGCGACCAACACCAACACCACCAACACCACTTCCGCCGACACTAGCTCTGCTGTTGAGGCCACCACCACCACCACCACCAACACCGGCACCACCAGCATTTGGAGCTGCCGCAGTGCCAGCTTGTTGTGCTTTCATGGCGTATATATTAGGGGGCTGAGGCTTGGGCAGTTTCTTGAGGGCTTGTACCAGAGCCTGGCGAGGACTCACCTGACAGATAGCACGGGCATACCACGAATAATTATAGAGATGGAGCAGGCAGGTATGGGAAGAAGAGGAGGAATTAAGAGCTGGTGCTGGGAAGTGTGCCGAACACGATTCACTAATACTTTCCTCTCTCCTCTCTTACTATTATTGCTCCTCCCTACTGCACATTTTATGTGTTTCGCTAGATATTTCGCTTACAAACGAGGCTGCTGCCCGAAGCGCCGCTGTCGTGCGCTCCTGCTCGCCGTCACCACCACCATTAGCACGCCCGTCACCAGCAGCAGTCACGCGAGCAAGCGAGTGTTCCATGGCAGCTAGCGCATGCGCCGACGTTGGATCTTCCCCTCCGCTACCCGCTCCATTCACGCCACCGCTGCTGCCGCCGCCATTGCCACCACTGCCGTAGTTCCCGTAGTCGCCTCCTTGGTCGGTAAAAGCGCGCTGCGGCTGGCTCGACCAATCATCGAGCCGCTCTTGCTGGGCCTGCAGGCGCCCTGCGCTGGTGCCTTCGCCCGCGCCTCGGTGCACGTCGAGATGCACTTGTGGGCCACGAAAGCCCTCTAGCACGCTGCTGCTGTTTTTGTTGTTCTTACCGCTGCCATTGCCTCCTCCAGTTCCTCCTCCTCCTCCGCTGGCAGCATAGGTGTTGTTGTTCCGTTGCCTCGATTGGCCTAATTCCTCTCTATGGCTACGCATGTCTCCTGCATGTGTCAGTGTGTGCCCGGCGTGGGTTTGAGAAGAGGGGCGGGGGTTCAATAGGACAGTCTCAATCTTTGCCTAGAGCGATGCTACGTAGTTATCATCGAGGGGTAGAAGTATATTCTCGCAAAAGCGTTGGCTCTGTGGTTAATCAGCAGCTCAAACAACGCACCTGATCTTAGAGCAACTTCGTAGTTGACGTGGATAGAGTGGCCGAGCAGCAGCAAAGATATAACTGCGCAGCTTGAAATGAAGTCTCGAGTCAATGCCTAGCCTGCTAATGTAGCCACTGCCTTGCCTTGATTTCTTGCTGCGGCGTCCGTGGTACAATGCGTAGGCTGCAACTGAGCCCTGCTGCCGTACTGTGACTGCTTGCCAAAGGGAGAAGAGCTCCAACCGCCAAGCGCCGAATGGCCAGAGAGAGTAAAATACGAAAAAAAAAATATTCTATTCTACACGTTGAAATCCACCTGTACGAGTTCCGAGTTCTGCAAAACTGTTCTGCTCGCTTACTTTTTCTCTTGTTGCTGGCGGATACACGTGGATCTGCTGTTGACACCGCGACGCGACACCGCCCTATCTCCACTCTTGAATCTTGGCATCATATTGAAGCGTGGGCAGCTGAAATATTACTCTTCTATTCGGCGGCATTCAGTAGATCTAGTATACTTGAATACAATCGTTGGAACACCGTCCAGTTCTGCGCAGAAGAGCAATTTCGAATTGAACCATGTCCCAAAGCTTCGATTGGAAGAAAGCTGCCCAGCGTGCAGTTGGCGGCGGCCTCCCAGGCGCAGCAGCCATGTTAGTGCAAGTTCTCGCTCTCATGTGGATGCGCACCGCCATCAACTACCAGCACGCGCGAGGCTTGAGCATGAGTGAAGCCTTAGCCGCGCTCTATGCTGAAGGCGGCATTCCCCGATTTTACCAAGGTGTATGGGCTGCGGTCCTGCAAGCTCCTTTGAGCCGCTTTGGTGACACGGCAGCCAACGCAGGCGTGCTCCAACTGCTCAGCAATGTGAACATGCCGATAGCGGCCAAGACGCTAGTCGCCTCAGTTGCCGCTGCCTTGTTTCGCATCGCCATCAGCCCGGTGGACACCTTCAAGACCATGCTGCAAGTGCGAGGTGCGGAGGGCCTCCAGCTCATCATGTCACGCCTAGCTTCGGAAGGCGTGATTGTGCTCTACGCGGGTGCCATTGCTTCCTCAGTTGCCACCTTGATGGGCCATTACCCGTGGTTCATTGTGTACAACTATCTTCAGGCCACCATTCCCCCAGCCACCGGCATTGCGAAACAGCTGCGCAGCGCCGTTATTGGCTTCTGTTCATCGGCGTGCTCTGACACGGTTTCCAACTCTGTGCGGGTGCTGAAAACTGCCACGCAAACCGCCACTAAGCCCACATCGTACTTGGAAGCGGCGCAGGGGATTATTGCCACCGACGGCGTACGCGGCTTGCTCTTCCGCGGCCTCACGACCAAAATCATTAGCAACGGCTTGCAGGCCATGCTCTTTACGGTGCTTTGGCGGTACTTCGAAGAAAAGTTGGCGGCATACAACAAAAAAAACGATGAAGCCGCCACTGCTGATGCAAAGAAGAAGTAAGGGTGGACCATGCTTCAGTGTTTACCCTTACCCCGCTCGTATTTGTTTAGAGGGTGCAGCGCAGACGCAGACGCACAGCCTCCGTGAGCTTGAATGGCATGTTGATGTGTGATGTAGCCATGCTACGAACGGGTATAGAAAGGCACGTCTATTACCAAACCTATGTTGCTAGTGAACTAGAAGGCCTTAAAAGATTCGCTGTATAACATATATCGCTGTATAACATATATAAACCCGTTGTGAAATTCTTATATACAATATACTGCGGGCTATAATTTTGGAGGCCTTTCGCCCCATCTGACGTCTAACATTTAAGTAAGGCAATTAGATTTGGCGGTGATATTAGGGGATGCGCTCTAATTTCGCGGAAATCACGCGAATAATGGACATTCAACGACGCCGAAGTGATTCAAATTCGCACTTTAAAATCTGACACGCAAATTTGGCGCGTGAATCTCGCTCTTCTAACACTCGGGTTAAACAAAATGGCGAAAAAATGAAACTGAAAACCTATGTAATTCTTTTGTCAATTAAATTACTTGCCAAGTCTGCCAAGCACTGTGAAATCGTGCTAAAGGAGAACTTAGGAACACTTTTGCACCTGCGTTTGGCTTCTTATTATAGCGCCTAGAAATGAGTAGAAAAATTGTACATTGCAAGATTGCAAGTGCGATGGTTACTCCACGCAACCATCCATATCATTGAGAGTACAGCCAGGCGGCGACTTCCATGCCTGGCCAACCATCTGCATGACGACACAGCCATTACAGCAAAATGAACTCAAACAATCATTGACTGCGCTCCCACGAAGCTTGATATTTCTTCTCATCTTTCCACGCAGATAAATTGTGACAAAGATTGCAAACAATGGAGCCACACCGATGGGCAACACAATGCCAAATAATCTGTATGAGAGGATTTGTTGGAGTACGAAGAGACCAACATACACGTAGATGATTCCATAGAACCCAATGCAGAGTTTGACTCCAGCAGCCTCTAGTTTAGTCGAGAGATGCCCTAAAAGAATGTTGTTACAGCAGCCACAGGGGGCAAAGAATGTTTGAATGCAGGGAACTCCGCAATTGCAACAGTTCGAATTTGAGCAGCACTTGTACTGCATACACATGTGCGGCGAGCATGAACAAAAGAGGTCGTAGTGCCACTCAGTCTCTCCAGAATCGGCAAAGGGTCCAAGTGGAATAGCATTATTTTGAACTTCAGTTTGAACATGATTTTGATCAGGTTGTTGAGAGGTCGCAGCAGTAGACTCAGCCAAGCTTTGACTGCCATAAGGAGGCAATTCAAGCATGGACCCTCGCCACATTTCGTTTATGACTTCAAATGACGGTTCATCATCCTTGTAAAGATGTCGCTCGATTGTGTCATCGTCGTCACTGCTTTCAGTATCGCTGTAGAAGACTGTGTTACGCTGGGCACCGTCCCCACCAGCCCAAGTTGTGGCTCTTCGGGGTCGAGTTTCGACTTGAGATTGGCGTTCAGTACGTTTTTTATGCGCTCTAGCTTTTCGTATTGCAAAGCATAACAGGGCACCTAATGCCACGAGCGAGGTTGCCCATTGCTCACCAGTGGCATCCCACCCGAAACCTTTCATGGTCAGGTCACCTAAAGTCTTCTGAATAGCAAACCCGAATGCCAAAGAAACGTAAGCCAGCATTATACGCTTCTCAGTGCGCTTAAAATATCTAAGATCTTGCCTTTTCTTCTTCCTTGTCTGTTCCAAGTTTGAATTTGAAATCATGCGTTCAGCTCGACCATCTTCTCGATTTTCTTTAAGTTTCCGCTGCTTGGTGTCTACTTCAAGAACGGCATGTAGTGATACGACCGACACAAATATAATTATTAGCCAAACTATCCCTAGCGTTGCTTGATTTCTACTGAGGCCAGTGTCACCTTCAAATGCTGTATCTCCGCTGTTCGTGTCATTGTTATAGTGACTATTTTCTACTTCTTCCGTTAAGGCTTCTGAGCTCGGGTCTTCACTCCGTTCATCATATCCCATTTCAGTTGAAACCATCAGCCATGAGGCATCGTCACCATCTAAATTATCACCGTGGGGTCTGTAGATTATAATGTTGTAAAGCGGCTTGAAAGTATGAAGCCATGCAAACCCAAGAAAAACAGAAAATGCGCGTTCCGCCACCTCGATACCCAAGTTCAAAACTGCTGCTGCTTGCTCAACTAGATTTGAAGCACGAGCCCGGAGTCTCTCTAGAAAGTACACTATCACGGTCACAGAAAACAGCTCAAGACTGAAACGAACGGATTCTACGGAATCATCGTTTTCGAGGTGATTAGTTAGTGCTCCAACGAGCACTTGGAGAGCAAATCCCATTACATAGCCAACTACACTACCGTCGAATGTTGCTAGCTTGGATTTCAGAATTGGGGACACCAGCAAATGATCTCGCAGCAAAGTATTCAATGAGAAGTAAAAAGGTATAAATAGTAGAAGAAATCCGATGAAGCTGAGAGCAGTCATCATCCTTTCTTCTGGATTGCCGCCGTGTTTAATTATCTCTTCTTCGAATGCGCTCACCCAGGCCCAGCCATCCAATTCCGCAAGTAGCTCGAGGACTAAATTTGCAGCAGATACATTTTTATGAACCAGGCATGGTGCAAAGAAATTGGTCACGAGCAATGTGAAAAGCGCAGTCGCGAATGCCGGGCTCCATACAGCGCCTCTATCAGACGGGAAATCCAGCAGCATGATAAGAAGGGAGTAAAGTGACAGGGCACCGAAGATGATCAGCCCCTTCTGCAACATCAACGCAGCAGAGCGCGGCAACTGCTTGCGAAAAAGATGAATCCACGAGGGGCAAGATGGACAGCTCGACCGACAACACCGGCTCATATATGTCAAGCAGGATTCGCGAGCTTTTTAGCTACACAAACATAGAATCTGTGTGGTCTAGTGTAGTAGTTTCAAACACAAGGCCATTTCCCGCAGCATTATTTACAAAACCAAGAGTTGCACTTAAGCAGGGCACTCATTGGTGCAAACGCACAAAGAGCATGCTCTTTGAAACAAATAGCCTGCTCTCATTGGTGCAAATACGCCTCAACAGCCACAAAGACTCGTAACTACAGTACGTGGACTACCGACCTTATGTACAAGTACTTCGGAGAGTAAGTAGAAAGCATTTGAAATATAATTCAATTCAATAAAAATTCAGCACCGTGCAGCCTTTTTTTTTTTTTTTAAGTACAGAAACGAGGTTGCTCACCGCCCAACCGCCTCATCGCCCTCAATAGCAGAACTAATTGCGGTTTTCGATGTACAAAACTTGGCGGGACCTAGAATAACCTCGGAGAAGACCCACACTGAGGTGTCTCTAGCTCATAATGCGTATCTGGCCAGGGAATAGACAATGTGCCGGCTTACACGGGGCACTCCGCTCTGTTGCTCTCAACATTTCCCACTGCCTCAGAATAAGCACATAAGCCTAGTAGATATAGATATCAATTTCATCCCGATATAATTATTATCTTAGCATTTCACAAAAGGGCACTCAGCCCGGTTATACATATGTTTGGAGATTACAAAAGGAGCAGGCCCCATCTAAAAGAATTTAATTCGCTTGTGCGTCTTAAAGCCGTAGTCCAATTCATTCGAATTACTACTATCTCAAAGTCAGAAGGTCAGAAGTCAAATTCGTACATTTATGAACCCAGAGCCAAATCCAAATGACATAGAAGCCAATTCAGTAATACATAACTGGTTTTCTCAATGGGCAGGAACGAAAGACATCAGAACTCTTGGATTCAATGCAAACTGTTGATATTTTGTAATGTACACGAATGTATCCCGCAGAAGCATCGAATTTATGCCACATCCGCCCATATCTTATATGGTTTGACGCCGTAAAATGAGTAACTGGACTATTCTCCGACAAAACCAGCATTCGTAGACGCCGTTAGTTTCTTCCCAATGAAGTAAAAAACCTGTGGGTGCTGCGGACTAGGGTCGCCCTCTTTCATGTAAAGCTCTCGATACTGCCGAAATAAGTGCTGGAATGGCG
>Ga0307930_1003204_pt1 | contig 12117 bp, 17 predicted proteins | sample OrgLakmetageno46_FD_203161 | JGI IMG/M metagenome (GOLD analysis project Ga0307930, IMG submission 203161) | Saline water microbial communities from Organic Lake, Antarctica - #46 | ecosystem: Environmental > Aquatic > Non-marine Saline and Alkaline > Saline | place: Antarctica: Organic Lake... | reverse complement strand
CGTGACCCGGCTGAAGCATCGTCGAGTTGGTCACGCTCGCTAGCGAGACCGTCTCGACGGGCGCGCCTCTCCTATGGTAAGCAATTGAAGGAAATTGTCACTCAAATGTGCGAAGTCATGTGAGAGTCCAAGCTCATTAGCACGCAGGCGCGCGCACGTTTGCGAATGTGAACACCATGTCGTGTAGCTTCTTGCTGCACACCCTTTCACACACTGATTGCTCATATTTTTATATACATATGTTAGAGGAGCCTGATACTCAAATCTCAGGTCCAACGGACCTGGTATCAGGTATCAGACCTGAGATATCAGCCTTATATCTGAAAGCTGAAAGCTGAAAGAATGCTGATGAGCTGAAACCTGAGTTCAACGTTCTTCCCTGTAACCTTTTTGCTGGAAACCACAAGCGAAAAATAATGAAGCAATCCTACAATCCTGTACGAAGCTTATTACTTATTAGCTTATTAGTTCTCCCGAAGCATTGAGCCATGGAGGCAACAGCGGCTCCAAATTGAGCACCTACATGGCATTGAATTTCGATAACGAACCGGCGGCTGCTGAATAAGGCACTTTGCTAAGTCTTGCTTGCTTGCACCCCTTGAGAAGTCGTACCCGCTTTTATGGCCTACGAACGATTTGTAGACCCGGTTTCTGGAGCCGCTTACTTCCATTGCTATGAGGTGCTAAACTTAAGAGAACTATTGTAAGAGATGAATCTGAACGAAGGAATGACATGCAGGGCGAAAACATAAAAGCTGGGGCGCTTAGCATCAGGATGCGAAGTGATGTGTACACTTGCAACGCATACACGTGCTCTAAAATTAACAATCTATCTCCTTTCTGTCTTCATTGTTCTCCACTGATGGCTAAGTAGACTGGAGCCACGGTTTGGGAGGAGCCTTCCCACGCTCAGCTAGATGAGGAAAAGCCCTCATCCGAACTTGAGGAATCTATTTCCGAAAAAGCGGCATCAGAAGTAGAAGATCAAGGCGGCTTTAGCAACGTGGCAGGACTTACGAATGGTAGCAGAAGCAACGAAGATGCTATTCTTAGCAGCACTAGTATGGATGGTAACAACAAAACCAACAATGGTGGCAGTAGTAGCAGTGGCAGTAGCAGCAGTAGGAGCAGCAGCAGCAGCAGCAGCGAGAATGCTCAAAGACGCGAAGAACATTCACGCGGTGCCCCTGAGTCTTCAATCTGGCATGCAGCAAAAGATCCTGCAAGCAACGATGTTTACTACTTCAACGCTTTAACTGGTACGCAAGCTCCTTGTTCCGCTGCCTTCGTCCTCTTTTATGTCTCCTTTCTCTTCATACTTCTTTTTGCTTTGACCTCGAACTTGCATTTGTACCTTTTTCGCATAACTGTAAGCTTGCACGCCATCGTCGTTACCGTTGTGCTGGTGCTTGTATCTTAGGTGAAACCTCCTGGGAGCTCCCGGATGTTCACTTCGTCGCTTCCTTGCCTGAAACTCCTTCAGCTCCTTCAGCTCCTGGTGTCACTGCTTCAAATCCTACTCCGGATTCCCTTCCTGCTGCTGCTGCTTCTTCTTCTTCTTCTTCACCTTCCTTCACAGCTGCGCCAGCACTTACCCCCCTTGGCATTGCTCCAGACCACCACAAGAGCTTCCAAGAGCGTCGCGCCGCTGAAGCAGCAGCAGCCTTGCCGAACCTTGCGGCTCGTGCGGCGTTTGCGGCAGCGGTGGCCAACGGTCAATCCCCAGCGGAAGCGGCGCAGGAGGCGGCAAAAGCAGCCGCGAGAGCCAGTGCGAAAGCCAGTGCTCAAGCCAGTGCTCAAGGTGTACCTTCTTCTTCGCCTCCGGCGGCTGGACCCACCCGAGACCCAGCAGCTGCCGCGGCGTGGGCACACACCTCGCAAGCGCGGGCTACGGCAGCAGCAGCAGCAGCAAGAGGAGGAGATGGACGAGAAGGAGCTGCTTTGAATACACCTATAGCTCCCGCAGCTGCTCCTCTTGCTGTTAGCAATAGCAATCACAACCAAGGCCAGAGTGCTAGTGGTGACGCTGATAAAACTACTTGCACTAGTCCTTTATTGAACGTATGGCAAGAATGCATCGACCCGGCCAGCGGCCACCCGTACTATTACCATGCCAAGCAAGGTTTGACGCAGTGGGCACCTCCTGCGGAATGGTTAGCGCACACGGTGCAGGCGGCACTGCCACCGCCGTCGTCGTCATCGTCGTCAGGTGAGGATGTTGTTACAGTCGCACACTCCCTAATATAAACCAATTGCGAGAAGAACAGCAAGGTCGTAGGTTCGCGAATTCTCCTTGTATGTAAGTAATAGCCCTGATTTTCTTGACTTTTTACTATGAAGATCTACCTCTTCTCCATCTTTTTTCTTTCACTTGCTCCCTCAACAGTTTTTTTTCTTGAATGCCCTTTTGCGTGGTATCAGATGGCAAACTCCCACCACAGTACGCGGATTACACCACGACAGTGACGTTCGAGCGCAACCGAGGCTTCGCAGGAGCTTCCAACCACTGGCAACGCAACGGCATTGCTACTGGTAAACTAAACATGCTCATGCGGTTGAAGAATTTTACAATGAACGTACGGATGATGCCTTTCATTCCTTTCATCATCGTTACAAATCCTACCTAATCCCAGCGCAATAGTTCCCTTTTCGACATCAACGATATGGTCTGCATTCCAATAATTGACCCGTAGTGCTTTGTGAACATCTTGGAACCATATTCCAACACTCTCCCTTTTATCCGCTCACCGTTTAACTTTTTTCGACTTTTTGCCTTGTGCTCTACGTAAATATTCCGTATCAAAAAGACCGAGAGGACCGTCAGATGGGCATCTTCGCGGACCACCACAGCATTCAGGCGCAAATGTTAGCAGCTGCTGAGAAAAAGCGTGCAGCGGCACACGAGTTACCTCAATGGGCAGAAAGCAAAGATTGGAAGAGTTTCAACAAGGAGCGGAAGGAAAAGAAGCGCAAAGGCGCCATCCAATCGCTTTTGGCTGAGCCGGAGGACTGAGGGTGGTGATTGAAATTGTTTCCTGGGTGGGTTTCCTTGGAGTTGAGGGTTGAGGTACGTAGGCAAACATGGAACATGGACTTGCGACTTGTGAACCATGGAACGGTTTTTCTTCTGTATGCATTTGGGGGAAATGTGAACTTTTGAAGCCTGTGTTCATTCGTGTTCGCACAGCCTACAGCATTGCAGCCACGTGATCCATCCTTCGTTAGCAAGAAAGAGGACAGGCGATGCTGAGATCGGCTGGCGCCCGACGCCTGAGAAAAAACCTGAAACGTGACACACGAACGAGCACTCAGTCCCGCCGACTTGTTCGGAGGAAAGGCGCCAGTTGGAGCCTTCATTGGCCTTCTGGAGCGAATTTGCTGGCGCATTTGCAGCTCAAGTGCATTCCTTATGTGCCTCTGTGACTGCTGTGTACTTGCCTTTCTTTGTTTTTGGGAGAGTATTAACTAGACTAGACTAGACTGAAGGCTGAAGGCTTCCTCCAGCGTAGGTTACACTAATTAGTAACCAGCCCAGGAAATAAAATCGCTGAGTAGCTAAGGAAGGTAAGAGAACAAGAGAACTGTAATTGAACAGCAACAAGCACAAGCAGCAAAGCAAAGAGGCATCCCAAAATTTCCCTAATATTGTACTGGTGAAAAAGTACAATTCGTGAATTCTCTTGCCGACGACTTCCTTGTTGCTTGGTCGTGGTGCTGTGGTTGTGAGATGTTGTGAAGCACCAAGAAAAGCTGCACAGCTTGACATCTTCCGCCGTCATCTTGCAGTCATGGAGCTATCTTCATAGTACGTTGACCGCTTCTGAGTTTGCCTATTTGGTTCAAGTTATCGACCAGTCCCCTAGGTATAGTTTTATCCTCGTAGGTGCTTCGATTTTGAACCGAATACCTGAGAAACATCATCGCTCGTCCCCAGTTCGATCTTTGAAGGCCTCACGTGCAAACTTTGCACCGTTGCCTGGTACCAACCTGACTTACAAGTGGCCATAATATATATACTTTTTTGCGACATTAGCGTGAGTCAATTATGGCGGACGCCTCAATCCACGACAAGCAGCAAGCAGTTGTGCATTTCTTAGAGCTCAGCAAGGCGTTGCCTCCGCGTGGGGCTCCATTGGAGTATGCCAACAAGGTAAGTGCAACAGCCAATAGCTCTAGCTCCTTATAGGGTGAAGTATACCTGCGCTAGATACAGCTGCATGGACTATTGCATTGTTATTTTATCATACACGCTTGCACGCTACATTCCTTTAACAAAGCTTTCCCGTATATTTTGTTAGGTATCATAATGCCCATAGTCCATTCACATTCGAAAGCACTTCGCCACTTCATATGGCGTGATTCTCACTCTACTGTTTACACTACTTTTGTTCGATGTTGCTTCACTGAAAAAAACACCATCAATGCACAAGGCCTCAGCAGCACAGCTTTTGACAGAGTTTGGCGACGGAGAAGAGCACGAGGCTGTCATTACGGGATCGAAGCTGGGAATGACCGTTGAGAACGTGCTGGAGCGCACTGTGGTGCATGACGTAGAGCCAGACGGACCGGCGGTAAGCAGCTTTTAGTTCACATTACTACGAGTGATCGCTTTGAAGTGCTCGAAATAAGGGCGCGGGATGAGTATTACCATCATGTTCCTGTCGATTTCGTCCCATTTTTCGTTCTTGGGATGCCATCCCCGACCAGTGGCAATGATATTGGTAATTTCCTATTCCTTATAACGTTCTATTCCATTCGTTGATCTCTTTCTATTTAAAGGTGGCGGCTGGTATTTCCAAGGGGGAATTGCTCCTGGGGATTGGCAAAGAATCCGCTGCGAACTTAAGTCATGACGAGGCTATTGAACGGATTCGCCAGCCTACTCGACCGCTGAAGCTGAAGCTGCGCCGTTTGTCTTCTCGTTTGCTTCAGGTAGCATACACTAGAGGAGTATTTTTCTGTCTTCTATGTAGTATGTGCCTTTTCTGATCTATCATCTGGGTGCATGTACTTCCTTTGTTGAATCATCCGTTCAGTCAGTTCCCATGCAGTCATTTCTTTGTGCACTCTTACATCGAACCTCATCGTCGTGATACTTGTAGTACATGTCTTGTACTTGGCTGGCGTGGTGATTTTCTTCATGACATTGCTTGATCTATGTATACTACAGGACCACCGCACGACGATGGCCAACCTTGTGAAAACCGACTTATGGGCTGCATCCAGGAGAGACGACCCCTGGATGGCCCTGGAATGGCTCGAGCAACAGCTCTCCACTGCGCTGCAGCTTCTAGTGGCGGGTACCCAGCTTGAACTGCAACCTGAGCTAGCTCAACCCTCGTCGTCGTTGTCGTCGTCGTCGTCTTCGCCATCATCATCAATCATGGCGACCGCCGACAGTGGATACACGGCAACGATAACGATGGAGCCGATCAAATTGCGGCTGCGTGCTCTCGAAGTCCTTGCTTTGGCGTTTGAATCATCGCTCGCTGCTATGCGCGGAGAGAACAATAACAATAACAGCGAGAGGAGCAGTAGCAACGGTAGCAAGAACATTGAGGAAACCAAGACTAAGAGCAGCAGCAGCAGTAGTCCTAGTTACCGCCGCAGTCATGGGTCAGACCGCATGGCTACTGTGATATTAGTATTGCGGCGCTTAATGCCGTTGGTGGATTGGCCTGCAGAGGTACGCATATGTAAATTATTTTACCATTGATGCTTCGTTACTAAGGTTTTAGCCCCTCTTTCTGTTTCACTTTCTCCCTCTCACGCTTTCTCTGTACGCGTACCTTGCTTGCTTCCTCTAAATCCAATTGGTTGCGATTCAAGTTCCTATTCGATTGCAGCTCATGAATTCATTTTATTCTGAGCGAATCCCATTCTCTTTCAGGCGGGCCGTGTGGCCTCTCAGTACCTCTTAACCCTCCTCGTAGCCACGCTGGAGCTCTCCTCTGCGGCCGTCTTTGCTCCTTCCTCTTCCTCTTCATCATCCTCATCCTCATCTCCGTCTTCTTCGGCCTCATCTGCCGCCCAAGCAGCAGCAACATCGTCAGCAGCTACATCATCACTGCCGCCGGCTCAGACTCTCAATGCAGCCGTGACTTCGTTGCCCCCTCTGCTGTCTGCCTCCCTACCAAAGGGGGGACTAGCGTGCGCAGCAGCAGCGGCGGTGGTGATTGAGACGGGCAGCAGCAATGGCAGTGGCAGCAATGGCAGTGGCAGCAATGGCAGCAGCAGTGACAAAAGGAGCAAAAGCAGTTGGTTTTCACCTCCTCAAGGAGGAACTCGATCGGTAAACATTGTATATATATTTTTGCATTGATGGAATTTGAATCGCCGTATCCACTGGCACTTTTGACACGAAATCGTTTCCTGTTCGGTATTTTGCGCTCTATAGGAACGACGCCTCCTTCAATCTATTTTTAATACTTTTTTCTCTCCGTGCATCTCCCTAGATTCTCGAGTCTCTACTGAGGGACGTCCTGCGTCGGATGCATGCGTCGCTCTTGCACTCTTTGGCGCTGCCGATTCTGTTCTATTTTGCCAACACTCCGGGACGCCCGCAGACCGCATGCTGCGCACTTTTGCCACTCATTTACCACCGGGTATGTTCCTTCTTATGCGTGGACTCCTTGCGTGCTTACGCAACATGTACCTTCGGGTTGTTGTATAAGACGAGAAGGAATGAATATGAAACCCCTGGACTAACTCCTGTTTTTCCTTCTTTTTTTCTCTTTTACTCCTTCTCTGATATGTGCATGCACATGTACCATACCTGTTTGTTTCTGATTGGTCCCTCACATGTATCCATATTTCATGCCATGCCATGCTACATTAGGTGCCGCTCCCCAGCCAGCTGCTGCTGCGTGGCATTTTGGACCGTTTCCTGAAGAAAGACATTCCTCCGCAGACCCGCTGCCGCGCCCTCCAGGTAAATTCAGAAAGCATCGACTCACATGCACACCTCGTGTACATGTTTGAGACTATATCCTTTTGTTTCGGATGCTCCGTTTCGTTCTGTCATTGTGTCAATTTCTCCTCCTCTGGGCGTTGTGCATCTTTCCGTCGCGTAGTCCTGGCGACCACTGTCTAAATACCTTCCTCCGTTTCGGTTTCTGTCTCCGTAACCCTTCTCCCTACGCTTGCATTCTTTTTCGCCTATTTTTACAGGCCATCATGGAAATTTTGCCGCGCGCCGACACTACCTCAGCCTTTTGGCTGGTCCGGGTCTGCCAACGTGCTGCCAAAGATTCCGAGCCCAAGGTATTGGTGGTGTTGGTCGATAGGATATACACATTCCGCCACTCTCTTCGTATTTGTCGACATGTCTCCTGTACTGTTTTTTTTTCTCTCTTTGAAAAACATCTTTTTAGCCCATCTTTCCTCGGCATCCTGCTTCCTACTCTCTTCTTCAGGTTCGGCGCGCGCTGGCCATCACTGTCTCGTCGCTCGCGCTTCGCTTGCCGGCTCTCATGGCCAAAGGCATGCTGCCATCATCAGCTACTGCAACTACGAGTAGTAGTAGTAGTAGTAGTAGTAGCTCTAGCGTTGCTTCCTCGGCTGCTCTCACTGCTGATGCTACCACTGCCGCCGCCGCCGCAGCGGCCACCGCAGCGGCCACCGCAGAAGTGGAGATTGAAGTGTACTTGTTGCGGTGCAAAGTGGTGCCACTGGTGCAGGCAGTAGCGGAAGATCCTGCATGGCAGGTAGGATGGATGTATATAAGATAGTGTTGTGAGATGATTTGATCAGGAGAAAAGTTAAACTGAGGCTGGAGAGATGAACACATTCTTCCCGAGGCCTTCTCCTTCGTTATCACCCTCTCTACCCCCCCTCCCTGTGTATATCTATTGATTCATTTTGTTTTCTTTCCTATCCTAATATAATAAGGTGCGAGAAGCCGTGGCTCACCACGTGGGTATCCTTACCGAATCCTTCGGCCTGAAATGGGCCGACTTGCTCTCCGACTTGCTGCAAAACCTCATGGCCGATGCAGATCTGCGAGTGAAGTGCGCCGCGGTAAGAGGACTTCGTCGTATACATACGCGCGCACATTTTCACGGACAATACACCTCTAGTTGGAATATGCACAGTCACACCCGTAAACGCATGCACGCACGCGATATATCGCGCAAGGCTTCTTTGATTATCTACACTGCGCGTTCCTCAGACATCTTTGCCTAATTTTCTCGTTCTTCTTCCTTCTCATTTGTTTCAATACTTTATTCCTCAGGTGTGTGCGCTGCCTCGAGTAGCCTCGGCCCTGATTACTTTCGACCAAAACAGCAACGACCAACACCTCGGCGATGATGATGGTGAAGGCAGCCACAGCAGCGGCAATGGCAGTGCGAGTGGTTCTGCTTCTCACCGCGCAGGCTTGTTGCTGCTCTCGCAAGCGAAAGCCATTGAGGCCCTCATGCCGTCGGTAAATCAATACACCAGAAAACACGCGTAGACTACTCTTACACTGAGCGAAAGTCAACAAGTTCACCTTTTGGAGCATGCGTTGTTTTCATTTCTTATTCTCCGCTGAACTTACCTTCAAAATGCTTTCTACTTCGAATACTGCACAGTACATTGAAAAAGTACTTTTTCTTCATTAGTAGTTTGATAACACGATTCTTTCCTTTCCTTTCACATTAGGCTTCCCTCTTGCTGGGAGACCCCTCGCCGGACGTGCGAAGTGCTTTAGCGTGGGTGCTGTGTCAAATGCTCGCGCTCATGAACGAGGCGGCGTACTTGTACCAAGATTTGGCGGCACAAGACCGCTCTGCGAGCGCTGCTGGCGCTTCTAGTAAGACCGGAGTGTTTACTAATAACGGCAGCAGTCACGATACCAGCAACAGCAACAACATACGTGCTAGCACCAGCAACGGCAGTGAGAGCCTCGTGACTTGCCCAGAATACGATTTGCTCCAGGAGAAGTTGGACACTTCCGTGTTTCCTCTCATGCTAATCTTGCTGCACGACGAGGACTCCTCTGTAGCCACGAGCACTCTGAGGTCCTTGGCGTTAGCTGCAGCAGCGCCGGCGCCACCACCACCTGCCTCGGCCGATGGCACCAAGAAGACGAGCAACAATGCTGCAGGCGACAATTCAACGGACGAAGCTTACGTGACGGTGCCAGCAAATGCCTTCTCTTCTTCTTCTTCAAGTGTCAGTTTAAGTAGCAGTGACGGCAGTAGCGGTTCTGGCGGTGGAAACACAGCGGCGAATGAGGAAGGAGCTGAGAACGACGATGAAGATGCAGTAGCTGGTGAGGGCACCAATGAAGAAGGAGATGGCACTGTTGGTGCTGCTGCTGCTACTGAGGATAGTGCTAGTGAAGGCGACGATGATGCTAGCAATCGTCGTTCTCGTCGTCGTTTGTCGTCTTCTTCTTTGCAGCCTCCTCGCCAGACGCAGCGGCTGCGGCTGCCATTGTTGAGCGTCAGGCACGTGGGCAAATTAATGCCTACGGTGCAAGACCTGCGGTCCCACCGGGACTGGCGCCTGCGGGAGTGGGCAGTCGCCGTGGTGCCCCTCTTGCATGCCGCATCCGCCACTGCAGCAGCATCGGCAGCAGAGGAAGCACCATTATCGCCGTCATCGTCATCGTCATCATCATCGCCGCCGCCGTCGTCGTCGTCGTCGTTATTGTCGCCCTTATCGCCCTCCTCGGCTTCATTGGAGGGCTGCGACAAAGAAGCAGACACTACTATAGCAGTTGCCGCTGCCCTCGAGAACGCATCGATCAACGATGAAAGCGACAACAACAGCCATGGCAGTATTCGCAGCAGCATCAGTATGTCAAGCGCGGACGCTCGTGCTCAAGCAACCGCCTTCCGGGCTCAGCTTCTTGAGGTCATATATATCAAGGCAGATTGTTGCGAAGCACCACCTATGCTGCAACATAGATTTTCCTTTTTTCTTACGCTTTCTTGTACCTTCTTTTGAAAAGGTATAATTGATCCAATCATTTTTTCTATTGCTTTCTCTCGACTGTCATCAGGTCTCGGTGAAAGCCTTGACCGATTCCGCAGGAGCCGTTCGTTCACGGGGCATCAATGCCTTTGTCACCATGGGAAAACACGTCCTGATGGAAGCTCATGAACTTCAACTTCAAGAACAACACGGCCAAGGCCTTAGCAACGGTAGCAACAGCAGCAGCAGCAGTGGAGGTACTATAGCAGTGTCAGCGGCCGGAGACAAGATCCAGGAAAGCACAGCATCTCTTCCGTGGGTTACCTCAGTGCTTTTGCCCGCCATCGGCCAATTGCTAACGCCCGCTTCATCGAGCAAAGAGCGGCAAACGGGCTTGTTCATGGTGGCGAAAGCGTCGATTATGCTGCTGGGCGGGCGTCCTCGGGCGGTGCCTAAATCGCTCGGAGAACTGTTGAAGCTTCGTCACCAGCGCCCTGACGAGAGCACGGGCAAGGACGCCGAAGACGACGACGACGACGACGAAGACGAGGAAGAGTACTTGAGCCTGCCAGCCGCATCGACGCACAGCGATGCGCCTTCTGCCGCGGCAACTGCGGCCGAGACAGCAGCGCTAGCACATGTGTTGCCACTCTTAGTGCAGAAGGGTTTCTGCGATTCTTTACCGACGGTACCTATGCAAAAAATCTGGCACACAAATCAATTATGACCTCGTTTCCCTTTGCGGTTTTCTCGTTTGTGACGCTATTGTGCGATCTTGTGACCCAATTGGGTTGTGTGTGTGTGTGTGTGTGTTTGTTTCGTAATTGTGTGATCTTGTGACCCAATTGTGATATATGTGCACTCGGCCTTCATCCATGGCATTTCAGGTGCGCTTGTGCGCGGCAAAAGCAGCCGAAATGGTGCTAACCATGCACACCCGGAAACAAGGAGGAATTGGGCGAGGGTTGAAAGACAGAGCCTCAGCTACTGCTGCTGCTGTTGCGGGAGTTTTACAAGCGGATGTAAGGAGTAATGCAGTATCTTGCAGGATAATTTAGGAATGAATAGAGGGAAGCCCTAGTGCAACGCCGTTATGCTTTTTGCTGAATTGATTGAATGAAACCAAGCCCTCTTTATCCTATTCCTGTTTCTCTCTATCGTTTTCTCACTTTCTTCAACTGCTTTGTCTTCTTCATCACTATCTGCTTGTTCCATTTCTCCGTGCTCCCGTCGTGCCCCACATTACATTTTTTTGGTTTGCTCTTGCTTGCACCAATCAGGTGGCGGCATTGGCGGCTTCCGATCCCGACGGGGACGTGCGTCACTATGCCGTCAGGGCCTTGGCTGCGGCGGACCCTCAAGCGGCTGCTCCACTGGTAGCGGCAGCGGCGGCAGCGGCGGCGGCTGCGGCGGCTGCAGCTGCTAGTGCCAAAAGTGTTCGATTGCCTGTAGTGCGACGTCCAGCAGGAGCAGCAGCAGGAGCAGCAGCAGGAGGAGAATTAGAACAAGGCGCAGGAGCAGGAGTTGGTGCAGGCCTTCCACTTCAGTCTCCACCGCGCATGCCGGTGCCTTCGCCTCCAGGTCCGCCACCGCCGCCGCCGCCATCACCGCCGCCAGCTCGCAAGTAAAATCCCAGGGACATATGTGTTCGTGCCTTCATCCCCCAGTCCCTCATTTGAAGTGCCGATGCCAAGTGCGGACTTCAATCAATAATGCGCATACGCGCGCGCATTGAATTGTTTGTGCACACAAATTTGGTGCAGATGCCGAGCAGGCGCGTGTGCGGGGCGACGTCTAAGTGCCAGTTAAGCCTCAAATGGCAGTCGCAACCTAGTGCTTTTTTCTTCTGTATTTATCGGTGTTATATCGCTGCTTTATGCTTTAGCTCTGGCTCTAGCTCGAAACACTTCAAAAATACATACGGTATATAAATAACCGAAACACAAACACCGACTCAATGACTTATGGACATCCCATTAGCCATTAGCAAGCCACTACGCCCTGACTACGCCCCAACTCATGTAGCGTAATAAAGCCCTTGAGTTACTTATAGTAACTCCCCGCTGATTGATATTCATGTCGCCGTTGTCTAGTCTAGTCTAGTTAATACTCTCCCAAAAACAAAGAAAGACAAGTACACAGCAGTCACAGAGGCACATAAGGAATGCACTTGAGCTGCAAATGCGCTAGCGAATTCGCTCCAGAAGGCCAATT
>Ga0307930_1003201_pt1 | contig 12121 bp, 13 predicted proteins | sample OrgLakmetageno46_FD_203161 | JGI IMG/M metagenome (GOLD analysis project Ga0307930, IMG submission 203161) | Saline water microbial communities from Organic Lake, Antarctica - #46 | ecosystem: Environmental > Aquatic > Non-marine Saline and Alkaline > Saline | place: Antarctica: Organic Lake... | reverse complement strand
AGAAAGAAAGAAAGAAAGAAAGAAAGAAAGAAAGAAAGAAAGAAAGAAAGAAAGAAAGAAAGAAAGAAAGAAAGAAAGAAAGAAAGAAAGAAAGAAAGAAAGAAAGAAAGAAAGAAAGAAAGAAAGCCTCCTTCCTCTTTTTACTGCTCGTAAAGTACATGTAGTCAAAATTAGGAACAGCAAGCAAGAAAAAACATGCTAACATTGCGGTACCTTTCCCGGGTGCAGCGCAATGGGCTCTCCATCCCTGCCTAGAGCTTTGGGAAACGCGGTTTGGCCCCCATAGTCCGGGTCGTTGAGGTACAGCAACAGGGTGATGAACCGGCTAGGGGCAGTGTAAGGGGTGCCGTCCGAGCGCTGTTGAAGAGGAGAAGGAGAATGAAGAATGAGAGAAGGAGGAAGAAAACGTCATCAAACGAACATACAGCTTCCGTTTCTCCTTGACACAAAAAAAACATCATCAAAAAGAAGGCACCTATCTCGGTGTTCTACAATGTCGACTACAACATTACTACGCCCTAGCCCGACAACATTAGTTAAGTGGGCATATATATGTATACCAGCTTCCCCGTGGGGGCATCGACCCCCCAGTCGTGGTGGGCGTCGTATTTCTGCGCGGGATCATAATGGAGCACCTGCATCAGCTCGGCATTGGCCCCCGGAGACAGCAAGCTATGGTCCAATTGGAGCACGTCTGCGACCTACACGAAAAGTTAGTGGAGTACATGTACAGCGGCAGTATAGTGCACGAATATGGGTAAAGATGTCAGTGTTTGTAACGTGTAAACAAAAGTGTACACACATCCTACAAATACTTCCTTCCTGCTTTCGCTCATCTCAAAACAAACATCAAACCATAGAGCAACACATCCTTGTTAGGCTAAATTTCTTCTATTCTTCGTGTGCTAGTTTCTTCTTCTTCTTCTCACCCTGCGGTACAGTCGCTCTACCACGGGGGACGCGTCTCGACCCAGCCAGGTGGTCTTGGAAGTGCGGGTGTCGCTCTCAAAGGCCGCGTCAGCCTGACCCGTCATCGAGCGCTTCACTTTTCCCGCGCAGAGCTGCGTAGTAATAGCACAGAGCATAGGGCGATGAAGAAAAGAAGGAAGCGTAAAGGACCCGTAAATGACGCGTAAATGACGTGTGTACCAGAAAAGCAGTTGCGTTAAAGAATTAAAGAAGTAGGAAGGTCTTGCAACAAGTGAAGTTTTACCTCCGATATTAACCCGCTCTTTCTCTCTGTCTATTTTCTTCTGAAGGCGCGCAGTTTATTCTTCTTCTCACCCTAATAATATGGTCGGTCTCCTCCGAAGTCATCAAGTCTTTGATTTGAAAGATTTTGGGCCCAGGAGACGCGGAAAGCACTTCCAAGTGGTAAGTGGCGTTGTTGCTGGTGGCTAAGGCGTTGTCACTGCTGCTCACCATCGCGCCGCCCGTGGCCTAATCATACAAAGGACGGGTAGTCATGGAACGATTCATCAAAAAAATCACACAGCACACACAACTTGAGTGACTCTTCCTTTACAAAGCACCAAGGTCTGCACAGTTGAGCACCGCGATTGAAACAAGAGCACCGCCCTCCTCTACCACCCTCCTGCATCATAGGTTCATCTGCAAACTCACCGAAGCCACTGCTGCATTGCAAGCTTCTAACGCGCCCTCGCCGCCGTCTAATGACCCCACTTTCACCTCTGACAATCCACGGCCGCTACTACTGCTACTGTCACCTCCACTACCACCTCCTGCTTCCACATCACTGCTCATTCGAGCGGTGAGGGCGCTGCTGATGGAGGCCAGCGCGTTCGCCGAATAGGACTCCATCCAGGACGTGTACCAGAAACGGTCCAGGGGGCACTCAAAAGGGCCGAAGCGCGTGGTTACAGGGTGGGACTGCCCCACGAACTCTGCCGGCCACATGTACAGGGTAGGGGGAGCTTTGGGCCAATAGGCGGACCACGGCACGCCGTGCTCTTCCAGGTATTGTGCGGCGAAGGCTTTTTCGGCCTTCAAAACCACATGATATTAAAAGGCAGGTGCACCATCCGTTACGGCAAAAGCCAGCACAAGAGACAAGCAAGCATAGACACTTCGCATCTCGAAACAAGAAATCCTCTCAAATCAACTCAACTCATTGTCAGTCACCTTCCAAGCTTGCACGTGGGCGTCGCTGGCGGTGCCGTCTTCGAACAAGTACGTGTAGTTGTGGGGCCCCACGGTAACTGTCGCCAAACTGTGGCGTTGGTCGCACCCGCCGGACGCCACGTCCCGCTCGCTGAAGCAGAACACGTGGCCCGGGTAGCTGTTGGTGGTGGAGTCGCTGCCGGGCGCAATGATCGCGGACTTGGAGCCGCCGCGGCCGTCGTCGTACCTGTAAGGATGGTGGTTGGATGGTGGATTGGCTGAATAATGGGAAGAAAAAAACGAAAGAATAGAAAAAAAAGGCGAGAGAGCTACGAGCAATGCCAAAGTTTGGTTGACGCTGAGTTCTAGATCGAGCAAAGGTAAACGCAAGGCAGGATGAAGGGGCGCAGATGACTCCATTTTCGTGACGTCCCGTATAAAAGTATATTAGTGCATGGTAACCATACCAGAGGCTGAGGGTGCGGTCGCTCAGGTTGCGGAATTTTACAGGGGTGGTTGTGCCAAAGCTGCGGAGCAAGTCGCGGTTCTGCGCAAACTCTGCTCGTTTCAATCGGACCTGGTGTTGGTACCCGTGTGTACACACGAAAAGAAATGGGGGAATTTTAGAAAGAGGAAGGAAAGCACGCAAGGTGGAATTACGGTGTTGTCTAGCAGCTGAATAAGTACGATGATTCAGCAGCAGCATCAATTTAAATTCGTAAGTTTTGAGCGCCCACACTTACTCGGCGGTCTTCAGGCGTTTCATCCACGACCTGTACCGAGTGTCCTCCAAACACCGAGTACGTGCTTTGACCAGGAGTCACCGTGAACGTCTCCTCCTTGTAGGTGCCGCGCGAGGTAGCCACAGCAAACGTGTGCGAAGTGTACGAATTCATGGGCATGCGGCCGAGCGCCTCAATAGTGCCCATAAACGCACGATCCTCGCTGCCTACCCAGTAACTGTTTGAAAAGCGGCATACAACAGCAGATTTGAAGGATAAGGACGCAAGAATCGATCTAGTATTATAGCTGAAGCCTAGCCCACTCCTCAAAACAGGCACACAATTGGACGAGCTAGAATATCGAGCGCATTTGACCATGGCAGAGCAGGCTGTACTTCTGACGCACAGTGGCACTTACACATTGAGCACTTCGTCAGCCTCATTGTGGAGCACAATTTGAACTTCAACGGGGGCTGCACTGCATGACAGATCTCCAGCCACACAAGCTCCTTCCTCAGCCAACGAAGTGCCAAACTTCAGCGCTATTAAGGCCATGAAAATGGCCCATATATGAGGGACAATCGCGAGGAGTCGCATTTTTTGTTGATGATTTTTTGACCTGTTGTTGCACGAATGTGGTATTGACTTGTGATTCTTTTTTTTCCTCCAGATCCGAACTCGAAACCAACACTTTTTTTTTACTTCTTCACGCTGCGCAACGCACGCGCATTCCCACTTCTGCCCGCAGCATTGGCTTCTGTGCCATTTGGGTTTGTATTAGTTCGAGTTCGAGTTCGCGCTTGTGGTGACAGGGGACACCCTAAACCACCACCCTGAAGGTGAATGGATGGGTTATGGGTTATGGGACTTATGGGTTGCGAAACAATACTACAGTAATCCCGCTAGCTCTCTAGAGTACTGGAGCGAGAGATCACACTGTGTGCATCTCCCATTAGTCTGGTACATATCACGTAGCCCTGCGCAGCATTTTACCGACCTTCCATTTTGAGTACAGCCACAGCAGATTCTTGTGTCACTTACTGAGCCTCAAATCGCTAGGATATATCATCTATTTGAATTCAAGCTTTGGTGTTGGCAAAAGTGTCACATCTAGTCCGACACAATTAAGGCGAACCCTACTTGCGGAACAGCGGTCTTACTTATACGAACTCTCAATCTAAACGCCAAGCTATGTCCGCTCTAGCTTTAACCGAGGCAGCCCTAGAGGAAGCCGCTCTTCAAGGGCGATCGGGCGCCACCTTGGCTGACATCTGGGCCAAGCTTCGCATTCCTGCCACCCCGCAGCCGAGTGCTGCTAGCGAAGCAGCTGGTGGGTTAACCGGAGCCACCGTTCACATGAACTCGTCTGCCACACCACCTCGCATGTGTCGTGGATTACGAGAAGCAATATGGGCCCAACTAAGCAAGCACAAGGACGTGACCTTTGTTGCGCCCCCCTTGAGTGAAGTAGCGATGGTGCCTGGTGGGGCAGCTGCGCAGCAAGCGGCGAACCGTGACGGGGTTCGCTTGGTAGCTTCGCAGGAGCGCCGATTGCGGGCCCTAGGCCTCAACGATCCGACTCGGGCGGCACCTTTCTTAGAGGTACGTGACGCTTTCATGCTAGTAGGCGGATGCTCCTGTGCCCCTCTCGCTACTGCACAGCATAGGATCTTGGATGGAAGGGACCAAATTTGGAATGAGTATAGAGATATAGGTAGGAAACCTCTTCCTTCGAGTGCTTGGATGCCTCCGCGATACGTCTTACCTTCATTTTCATTGCTTTCCTGGCGCTTGACCCTTTAATTTGCCTGCGTATATCAGGATCCGGCTCTGTTGGCACTCGAGCGAATCGCTGCCTCAACCTTCAATGGCGTTGAGACCCCGCAGCTGTCGGCTCTTATGGGCATAGACGGAGGAAGCATGTACCATGTGCTGAATCGTCTCTCGGGCGCTGGTCTGGTTGTGAAGGTATGCCTGCGTGGGTTCTGTTCATATGGAGAGAGTGGGAGTACATTTTTTCAAATAAGTGAGATAGTATATATGTGCTGGGATCGTTACTTGATATATGGACTCCCTTCGCAGCTATTTCCTCTTTTTGTTCCTACTTCATTGATTTCTTTGTATATTTCTAGCTCCGCACCTCCTCCGAAGACCAGCCGACCATCAACAAGGTTTTTCTGCCTCGCTTTGCTCCTTCCGCGGATGAAGTGCCCCGGAGCCGAGCGGCGTTGGAGCAAGCGCTCACCCAAGCGTTTCAAAGCGTGCCGGTAATGGAAGAATCAGTGAATCATATATGATTATTTCATATGTTATATTTATTCTTATTCGGTTAGCGTATTATCTGCTTCCTGTATGAATTCTTTTCATGTTCGGCTTTCATCTTCTTTCTCATCCAAATTAATGCACATGGAGTAATTCCTTAATTTCACCTCTCTATCCTCATCTTGTCTCCCTTTATATTCTTATCATGCCATGGCAGGGCATTCTTGAAGCTCCTTTGGTGGACATCGGGGCTTTGATGACGCGCTTCTTCCCGGACTACAAGCTGCCGTTTGCGGAGCGGCAGCTAAAGTCACGAGTGGAAGACTGCATCTCAGCGCGATGCTTATCGGGGCGGCCGCCGCTCTTTGAAGTGTTCTTGGCGCTGGGCGCGCGGCAATCGCACTTCAAGCACAAGGTATATGTGTAAATGAAGTATGGGATCTCTTGAGGAGGGGGGCTAGGGTTGGTAATATTACCGCAATGGAGAAATAGCGAGGAATTTTTGTTGAATCTCTGCTGCTTCTGCTGCTGCTTGTAAAGGAATGTTTTCTCTGTGTTCTCTCTGCGCATGTGGCGCAATTCTTCTTTTCCTTTACTTCTGCGCCGTTCCGTTTTGAACGTACCGAAATAGGAGAAAAAATCGCAATTGCGCATTTGGTGCGTGCGTTTCCTGCCATCCCATACTGACGAGGAGGCAAGGGCGGGACAAATTGATGACGCAGGAGCGGGGCACAACAAGCACCTCCTTGCGCCGACGTCTGCTTATTCAGATGGCCTCAATGATTTGAGTGTGAGTGCAAATGACAGCTTGATGCGCCAACCTCTGACGGCCATGGTTGAAGATCACAACAACAGCTTTTTGTCGACCCTCCATGAAAATATCAACAACAACAGCGGCAACAACAACCACCACCACATCGAAGGCTTAGGCGTGCTGTGCGGTGCTCCTACCCTGTACCGTGCATTGAGTCAAGCTTTGATTGCTGCGGGCAGCGAAGGCATCATGTCAGAAACCTTGAGGCATAACGTCGCGTTGGATGTGAAGGCGTGGCAGAGGCGCGTGAGGGAGCTGATAGCATGCGGTGAAGCATGGGTTGCGAAAGAGCAAGTGGGACGCAACAAGGTACATTTTTTTTAAAAAATAAATAATAATGACATAACATTCACGCAAATATCACTTCATACCATTGAGGCAAATTAATGGAAAGGAATAGTGTCGGAGAAGTTAATTTGTTTGCTAGTCTATATGCTGCTCTGCTTTGCTATTCTGTATGCCTTTCACATGTGTTATGCGCTAAATTCATGAGTGCATGTCGTCAGTTTATGCGCCTCGTGTTTTTTTTTCTTACAGGCAACTCGCCTCTTTCATCGAACGGTTTCCACGGAAGAAGCAGCGGAGGCGTCTCAACTGTTGATCGACACGTCGTCGTCGTCGTCTTCATCTTCGTCGTCGTCTTCCTTGATGAATCCTCCATCTGGAGTAAATCCATTGACAATGTTGTCATCAAATAACGTGGCTTCATCCTCATCCTTCAGCAGTAGTAGTAGAGTGGCAAGGAGTAGCCGCCGTCGCCGTGACGATGAAGACGATGACGAAGATGAAGATGATGAGGAAGACGAAGGAGAAGATGAAGAAGGTTTCGGTGGAAGTGGGTCGGCAGATGTTACTGCCCTCCTGGAGGGGGGAAATCGCACTTCACAGGCCATCTTCCGGGAAACTGTGATTTTAAACGCATTAGCTGAACAACCCTTGATTGAGGTGCGTGTGATGTACTATTGCGCGATGGCTTGTTTAATTCACTCAGCTTTTTTCTTTCACTCAAGCTTTCACGTCGTCTTATTTGATTTTCGTTTGTTCTTCATCTTGGCAACTTATCAGTTTCGCGAACTGAATCGGCGAATCGTCAACCTCGAAAACGAGGCCTCTACCGCAACTACGGTTGGTGACACTTTTGACAAACGAGCAGGCCTTGGGCTCATGTTACCGTCTTCGAAACCCGCTTTGTACCGCAGCAGCAGCATCAGTAGCACTAGCAGCGCGGGTGGCGGCGCTGCATCAGCTGCTGCAAACATGATGGACCATCGCACCTTGACCAGTCTGCTGAATGGTTTGGAAGCGCGTCAGTTGGTGCGCCTGGTGCCCCGAATGCGAGTCCCCGCACGCCGGCCCTGTGTCCGCAACCTCGTCGCAAGATGGGCCCTTCCCCTGTGCCCGGGAGAAGCAGAAGCGCGGTTCAAAGCTGGCTTGCCGCCGTGGCAGCCTCCTCAAGCCAACTCGGACGATCGCCTTGGAAGGAGAGGACGAGGCAGCGGGAGCATTCGCAGTAGTACCCGTAGCACTGGCAGTAGTAGCAGCAGCAGCAGTTCTAGCACCGCTCTTGACAGTGCCCTAGACCCCTCAGAAGCACTGGACGATCTGGCAAGGCGGTTAGACGCCGCGCGGTCCTTTGTGACGCCCTCCGGGCTCGCAGGCACCCTTTCGGGGGGTGGCGCGGACGGCACGTGGGCGGGGGACACCAATGCTCTGCCGGTGATTGCACGGATAGATCCTGCCCTGTTGCCGCGTCCACAAGAAGGAGAATCCAGCGTGCGAAGCAACGAAGATTGGGGTGCCACGTGGGATGAGGAAGAGGCAGCCAACGGTGTTGGTCATGGTGGCGGTATGATAGAAAACAGGCGCCCTACCCCAAAGGAGCTCACCTCCCTGTATCGAGTGCGCACGCGCTTTGACTATGTGCCGGGCATCATGCCTCGTGCCAGCCTCTTTTTGAGGGCCATCTTGACCATACCCAATGCCACCACGACTACATCTGCCATTGGGAGCACCGTGCGTGGGGGTACAGGGGGAGAAGCAAGGGTCAACATTTCGGCCCTCATGTGCAACCTTCCCTTGAGCCAATGGCTGCGCGTGTTTGGTGCTGATTTAACAGTGGCAGGTGAATATGATGGTCAGGATAAGCCTCCCGGAGATGCTCATCCTGGCTGTGATCCCAGTCACAATCGCGACGTCAATGCCGACGACAACGAGGAAGTCGCAGGAGAAGAAGCATCCTCTGGCAAGATTATGTCGAAATTGATAGAAGCTATTGAAGTAGGCGGAGCAGGAGAGAAGGCAGTGTGCTGCCTGCCACCTTATCTTTTTGAAGCAATGATGGGCGCAGTGCAAGGCAGTCGAGCGATCAAGGAGATGCGGAGGAGATGGATCAAAAGCAATGGTGATGGCAGCATGCTTTTAGGAGACCGGAGGAAATGGATCAACAGCAATGGTGATGGCAGCATGCTTTTAGGAGACCGGTAAATTATCGAATTGCCTCACCAACACTTCGAAGAGCGTCGAAACTTTCTTATTGTAGCATTCATGGCTGTATACGTAGTATATTCAGTTTGACCTTGATGCAACGAACTTTTTAAACCACATGTATTTCACACGCTATTGCTACAGGTACTGGGCGAAAATCTTGCGCCGCCTTTTGCAGCTCCTCGAGCATTTAGGGTTTTTGTCCTGCAACGCTACTCCCAAATCTGCCCTGCCAACGTCGATTGAATCATCGTCGTCATCTTCATCGTCGTCATCCACGTCGCCATTGGCTCATGACACAACGGCACCGACGAACACTGCCGACACGAATTACGTAAACACAAGTGCTTACCAGTGCAGCGTTACAACTGAAGCTTCTCAAAGGCAACACTTCGCATCTCTTATCGACCACCATGCCACTCATGGTCACGTTTACACCCTGCAGCCCTACGTAGATACCCCTTTAGACGTCTCTTCATCAGCAGCAGCGACAACGACACCGGAGGCATCCGAAGTCTCTGCCCCTTTGCGGTTCTCCGTGCACGATCCAGCGAGTTTAGAGGCGTGGTGGGGTTTATTGAGAGCTGCATCGCTTGATCCAGCTGCGAGTGCAAGGGCCAAAAGCTTGAGGGACCAAAGCATGCTTCCAGGCGATGGTGCTTCTCCTCGCACTGCCCGTGCTGCGGCTGCAAATGCAGAAAGTGAAACATTATCAGCAACTGTACCACCGGCGCCTGCTGTGCTTGAAAATGTCCACCAGCTCTCGACTCGATTGGTTCGAGCCTTACCCGAGATTACTCAATATTTGACTTGGCGCGTGGACAATACACGCGCGAAGAGAAATCTGCCAACGTATGCTCAAAGGAAAGGCCAAGTTGATAGCAACGACAGTGCAACCAAGAAGAAGCGGCGCACTTCGACTAGAAGCAGCAGTGGTCTAAGTAGCGAGAAACGTAAAGGAGCGAAGAGGCAACGAAAGACGGCAGCTAGCAAGAAGCGAGATAGCGAAAAGCGATGGTACGTGAGCAGTGATGAGTCGTACAGCGATAGCGACAAAGATGACGAAGAGGAAGAGGAAGATGAGGACGAAGACGACGACAGTGATGAGGAAGAACCCGTAGGATTGGCCCAAGGGAGGCGTAAAAGCAGCCGCACAGCCTCCCAGCGTCGTGCGCCCTCGAGGACAGGTCTTCGAAATCCATCGAGAGTTGCTGTGTCGGTGCAGCGTCAAGACAAGCTTGCAAGAGCTCCAGTACCAGAATCGGACGAAGACTATGACGACAAAGACGTAAATGACGAAGAGGAAGAGGAGGTGGACAGCGCTTGGGGAGACGACTATGGAAGCAAATTCGGCGAACGTGGCGTTGAAGAGGGCCAGGAATCAGACGACGGCAACAATGACAACGAAGACGTCGAGGAGGATGGTCTAGTAGGTGGCAATCAAGGAGGAACTCCAAGTGAAGTGCAAGGCCCGAAAAAGCGTCGCCCTCATTGGTGGTGCCAACAACAGCGAGCGCTGGGCCTATTTCCCAAGATGAAAACCACTCGCAAGCGCCCATATTCGAAGGACCCTACCGCACTTTGGTTGCATTCCAGCGCTCACACAGCGAAGGACAGTATGAGTCAGACGATGGTGTCCTCGGACTCTTTACCTGGCGATGATGCTTTCAAGGAGGCGGCCAATCTAGAGCCCATCGAACTGGCCGCAGCGAGTGCAGTGCTTCAAGTAGCTGTTTACAACCGCCATCTTGCCAAGGGGGCTACTGCTCAGAATCCTGCAACTGCTGTTGCGGCGCCTGCTCAACCTGCGAACATTGCTACTGCCGCTGTAGCTGTTGCCATGCGACACTTGAGCAGTTTACCGGAACGGTCGCTGCGGGCCGCTTACGAAGCTCTGCTGTCCCGCGGGTGGGTGGCGCGCACTCTTCCAGGGCCTTTGGGCGCTTCCATAGCAGCGATAAACGTGCACGGTGCTGGGAAAGGACCGACCGCCACCACTTACAAGGAGGATTCAAGCAGCAGCAGTGACAGCAGCAGTAGCAGCAGCAGCAGCAGTAGCAGCAACAGCAGCAGTAGCAGCAGTAGTAGCAGCAGCAGGGAAAGTGGTTCTTCTAGCAGTGCGCTACCACTGCTCGGGGAAGCTTTCGAGTCTTCGATTCTGTCCCTGGCGTGCTGCTGCATGGCCTCCGACTTGTATTGGCAGTTGAGTGGAGCGCCTTGGCGCGGCATTGGCCGGGCTGGCACTCAAGCGTGGTCCAGTGGAGCGTACTACGAAGCTGACATGTTACCACCGAAATTACTCTCCAGCATCCGGACTGCAGCCGAGGTCTATGCGAAGAGAAGCGATGAAAGCATCAGTGCTGACACAAATGGTGGCAACAACAATCGTGAGCAGGAAGAGGCGTCGCTATCAGCCATAGCGTGTGCGAAAATGGGTGGGTACGCAGCATGGGCCTGCGACACGTTCACAGGAGGCACCACTCGTCTTCATGCTTCGATCACAACTTCCGATCAAGCCAGTGCACCAGTCAGGCAGCCGCAGCAGCAGTCTGAGTTCATACCAGCGCAAGCGTATCGTGGCGGGATAGCTCCTGAGGTACTTAATTCATCATCTACATCGTCTTCTTCCACTGGTGGCGGCGGCGGTGGTGGTGGTAGGACTTCGCCTTCTTCAGGCACACCCATGCCATTTGCTGGCCCAAAGCAGAAGGGCGTGACACTCGAAGGCAAAGCATTCTTCGAAGCTCAGCGGTTGAAATTGGCCGCAAAAGCAGAAGCAGACCTTTTTCTCGTGCCGGAACTCAACCAAATCGTGGTTGACATTGGTCGCACAGGCCAAGACCAAGGCAGGTCTGTACTTGATCACAGTGCAGGACGTGAGGAAGAAGCAGACGATGGTGAAGTCATCGAAGCGCAACAAGAGGCAACGCTGTTGCAGCACATTGCTCCACCTTGGCTGTCCAACGTGCCGTCAAATGGTTACAGCGCTCGTGTAGGTGCTGCTGTTTCTCCTATGGCTGCTAGGCCGCATGGCAACCAGACGCAGGAGCGAACACCTCTGGAGAGACACTTGAGACGAAGCATGGTTGCCATAGGCCTCCGACGCCCTGGCCTTCCTCTTACTGCTCTCTGTGCTCCAACCCAAGGCGTGTGCACGTTGCTTCCTGCGAGTGCAGCTGCCTTGCTGCATGGCCTGTTGCAAGACGGTATCTGCTGGCTGAGGCCTATGAATGTTTCCTCCGCAAGAGAAAGGTCAGAAGAGGAACAACCCAAAGCTCACGGCATATTTGACAGAGAGGAATGGGACTGTGTCGATGGCAACGGCGAGGACAGCGACGAGAGCGAAGAAGAAGATGAGTACAACGACATCTCAAGGACCCGTATTTCTGAAAAGCCTGCTGGCGTACATCTCGGCAGCCGAATTCGGACCGTGCGCCTTCATGATCTGCTAGCTGCTCTCAAATGCTTGCCTCATGGAGCGCCACTGCCTCGCAAAGCGGACAGTGCCTTAGTTCCAGGAAGACCGCTTTGCGTGTTCTTAGCGCCTGGTGGCCTTGTACGCCTCGCTGACGTCGACGGCGACGAAATTGAGGAGGTTGGCGAAGAAATGGATGATGGTGCTTGATTGACGGGAAGTGCACAAGCAAGGACCTCATTAGAAATGAGGGGATAATCTTTTGGGGAGTAACCGCTGAGCTGGATTCGTTAGCTTTGATAA
>Ga0307930_1003196_pt1 | contig 12129 bp, 5 predicted proteins | sample OrgLakmetageno46_FD_203161 | JGI IMG/M metagenome (GOLD analysis project Ga0307930, IMG submission 203161) | Saline water microbial communities from Organic Lake, Antarctica - #46 | ecosystem: Environmental > Aquatic > Non-marine Saline and Alkaline > Saline | place: Antarctica: Organic Lake... | reverse complement strand
AGTAGCAGTAGCATCCGTCGTCGAAGCATTTCTGCCAGCAGCAGCCGTGAAGGCAACCGTGATAGTCTTAGACGCCCGAGCAGCAGCGGCAGTCCTGACAGAAACAGTGGTAACGAAGTGAATGCAGGAGCTCTGGAGTTGGCTGGCACCTTGGCAGATTTGCCGTTTGCAACTCACAGAGCGTACCAGGGACAGCGGTCGATGTCTCCCGAAGCACTTGTAGCGTCGGCAGCGGCTGATGCTGCAACCACCACGGCTCTGAATCGAAAAGCCCTCTGGCAACAAGAAGTAGCTCGCGCCTTTGCTTTGTTGGATGTCACGGGTGCAGGCTCGTTGTCTGCTGTTGACTTTGCTGCGCTCCTGGGTGAATCGAGATTGTTGCACCAATTGGTGGATACCAGCACGTTCAATACACTGCTTGCGAGCCAATCAGAGGCTTTGGCGACGCCCCATTTGCCTCTGCACTTGTTGACAGAGAAGCGGCTTTCGCAAAAGGCTACTGCAGGTACACCTCCTGGCGTGATAGTCCCGGAAGCAAGAGAAGCAACCAGAGTGATTATTACAGAGCACAATGCAACCGGAATGACTCGTTCAGGCAACAATCACAGCAGCAACAGGCTCAGCTTCGTTGAGTTTGAAAAGTGGGCGTGGTCTCTCTTGCCAGTTTTGACGACTCGCGCCAAGCTCAACGCGCGGCCTGGCTCTCAGCGCAGCAACAGCACGCCTCGCCGGAGTGGCCGTTTCCGGGAACATTCGTCGCCTCGTCCTTCTTCGGCCGCAATCGCGGCCGCAGCAGCAGCTGCTGCAACTGCTGCCCCGCAGGACGTGACAACAGCTTCTCAACGCATGTCGCCGCCATCGTCGCCCGTGGCATCTCAACGATTGCTCACGAGTAGGGGCAGCAGCAGCCGCGGCAGTGGAGGTACCTTCATCGGTGGCAGCAGCAGCAGCAGCAGTGATCCTGACCGTTTGCAGATATTCGGTGCGTCAGATGCCATCTTTCTGCCCTTCGCGGGGCTGCTATCCACAGAGGGGGCACTTCGCCTCGATCTTCTCTGCCAGCACCGCAAGAACGCTGAGCAAACCATCTACAGGACCGAAGAAGAGGAAGCAGGCCAGGCCAGCGCCGTTGTAGGAGAAAGAGGAGCCATCAATGCCAGTGGGCCGTTCAATGCCATTTCTAACGACTTGGTTCGATTTACTTCGCCAGCACCTGGTAGCCTGAATGTGTACGGGCAGCAGAGCAACAATTTCAACACCAGCAGTGACAGCAGCAGCCACAACAACAGCCTCAGTGAAGGAAGCTTCAACAGCAACAGCGCTCCTGCTTCTGACGACGACGACGACGACGAAGACAATAACGGTGACGTCATCGACCAGGACAACAATACCAACAACAACAACAACAACACTAGAATCAACAATGCCAAGCGCAACGACTCCTTGGCCTCGGTCGATATGAAAACCACGGTGTCAGCTGCTACTCGCAAACTCGCACCCATGACGTCACCCTGGAACGAGCACCAAACAATGCGCGCTGCGGTTGCAGGCTGGCTCCGCGGGACCGCGCAAGACGCAAAACAGCGGGTGCTCTTTCGGCAGGCGTCGTTTTGTTGGTTGGCGGCTGGTGGCAGTACGCATGCTTCGGAGATTGAAATTGCTTTGCAAGCAGCCGACGAAGCTACCAACACTACCCCCAATACGACCGCTGCTGTTGTTCATACAGCTAGAGGCAGCAGTGGTGTTGGTGTCAAAGGCAGAGGCAGTAACAGTAGCATAAGTCGATCACTTTTGCAGTTGCCACATCCGACCGCATGGAGAAACCCCGCGCTGGAGCGGTTCAAATTGCAGCAAGTGGCAAGAATGCGTGCGTTTACGCAACTGCAACGGCTCGCCCACCTCGATGCGGGCTTTGGGGTGCAGCCTTATCGGCTTCCCATGGATTTCCGTGCTGCTCAACTTGCACGTTCCGAAGCCAAGGCTGATCTGCTGGAGCGGAGCCGCTCTGTACAGGCTGCGCACAGATCAAGGCAACAGGCGCAAGAGAGTTTGCGAGCGCAATTGGCAGATGCGGCACGGCGCCGACAAGTAAGCCGGACTTTGGCCACGAAAGGGGTGCAGTTGCAACACTTGGAACAGAAGGAGAAGGCAGCAGACCGCGGTGAATCTTCTTTGTGGCGCGCGAGTATGCGCAAGAAACCACCGACAACACCACCGTTGTTGTCTCAGGCGACGAACGACCGCATCGCGCGCTCACAGGATGTAGAGGCCGCAGCACTGGCACTACAACTGGGTTCTAGAAAGGAAGTATTTGCTGACACGACTTCAGTTGGTTCAAAGAAAAGCAACAAAGAGGTAAAGAAAAGTGGCAAGAAGAGCCGTCAGGAGGCAGCAGCAAAAAGGAAGAAAGTTTCGACCTCAGAGGCTGTATCGCAATCTCCGCCACGCAGGATTAGTGCTGAAGTCCTAAGAGATGCCAGCGCTGACGCTAATGATGTCACAGTCGAGGTGTTGGGCATTCCCGCTGGCACTTTCGAGTACTACACTCAAGTTGAAGTTGCCGCCGCCAGCGCTGCTGCCGAGAAATTGGCTGCTTGGGCCAATGACCGCTGGCAACTGTGGCGCACGCATCTGAAGCGGTTGTTTGACACGGCGAATGTGCAACAACGGAGCAGCAACAGTGGCAGTGGCAGTAGAAACAACCACCACCGCCTTTCTGAAAATGATTTCTTGCTGTTCTTGCTGCTGGGCTGCTATGAAGGTTGTGACAACAGTGTTTACGACTTCGCTCCTCAAGCTCCAACGAATAAGCTTGTACAACAACACCACAAGTCTGATACAACCGTCGTAGTCCCTTCATCTGTACAAAAAGAAACTCTCTCACCTGGCAGCAGCGACCGTGCACTGCAGCAGCAGCAGCAGCAGCAGCAGCTCCATCGTGATGTTGATTTGAGTAATCCACGCACCCTCGCGGAATGCATCACAGATCTATCGCCAGAAGCCTTAACCAAGGTATTTGCAGAAGCTCTAAGCATGAATGGCGCCTCGACTGATGAGCCTCGCACCTCATCGCCTGCTCGAACTTCATCGCCGGACCGAAGTTCCTCGCTTGATCGAAGTTCCTCGCTTGACCGAGCACCATCGCCGGATCGAGCTTCTAGCCCAATTTCTGGCTCTGCTGCCTCTGCTGCTGCTGCTACTTCTGCTGCTCGAACTGGGGGTACAGTTTCAAGTGGGTTATCGTTTGACGGCTTTGTGGCATGGATCACCAGCACACTCGTGCCGGGCGCTACGGTTCACCTATTTGATGCTCAAACAAGTATTGGAAGTCGCCGACCTTACTTGGTTGCTTACCCGGAGCCTAGCCAGGTCTTGTCGCTGAAAAGTCGAGCCATTTTGTTAGCGCTGCAACGACCAACCACAGCGCCTGGCGGTCGCAAGAAGAAGAAAATGGCAGCTTTCAGGCCAGCCACTATTACGACGCTCTTTTCACGTGGATACTCGGGGAGATTGTCGAATGGCAGGACTTCTCAGACCTCCTCCAATGACAATAGTCACGAGATGAAGTTTCCTGAGGACGCTGCTGCTGTGTCAATTATGGCATCATCTGATCAAGAAGATTCGGCCAGTGTTGTGGGTGATCTACCTTCCAAGGCAGGTGCTAGTTCTGCTGATGCTAGAGCTGCTGATACTTCACTATTGAGTGGTGAAGAGATGCCTTCCAGTGATGGTAATGAAGTACACGTGCACCTAACACCCTGGAAGTTGCACCAGCAGCGCACCAATGATGCAAGCAGATGGCTTCAAGGCCTAGGTAGCCGTGCCAAAGAAGTCGCAAGGAACCGCATGAAGGCGTTTCAGTGGCTCGCTGCCGGGAGTGAGACAACTACTGCAGGAGATTTTGATGGCAACGATGATAGTTGCGACGCAGCCAGTCATGTCGACTATGGGTGGGGCAGCAGTACCACTGGTAGTAGCGGAATAGCCCGTGTGAAGCAACAGCAGCAGCGGCGGCGGGCAGCCTACCAATGGCTGCGCTACACCGCGCTTTTAGCTTCAAACCACTGGGTCCTCCTCGAGCGTCGGGTGAAGGTGTCGGCTTTAGCAGTGGCGCGAGCTGAAGCGTTGGCGTCGCTACAGTCACGTGTGAAATTAGTGGCTACTAGTGCGCTGGCCACACAACAGCGAGTCGCCCGGCGGGCGTTGGCACTTGCGGTCGCCGATGCCCGCGTGGATAGGCTGCGAGCTCGTTTCGCGCGCAAGCAAGGGCACCAGTTGCGGCTCTTGCGGGACAGCACCGTGGGCGGAGAGGATGGTGCAGCAGCGGAGGCCTGGCGTTTACTGATGTTGCAGCGCCCGGCACCTCCAGCTCGACCTGATGCCTTTGCCTTGTACGTGCAGAGTGGGGCTTACGACGCAATGGAGCTGGATCCGGTTGAGGCCGCCGCTGTAGCAGCAGCTAGAACGCGAGCAAAAGCAGGTATTCAAACTAAGAGTGGCACGGATGCTTTGGCAGGTGTGCGAGTGCAGCAGCAGCAGGAGCTTTGGCCGTTGCCATCTCGAAGTGATCAAATTCAGACATCTTCTTCGTCATTCGTGACGGAGCTTGCGTTTCCAGAACCTTCCAATGCCTTGCAGCAACAACTGCGCCCTCCGACGCAGACCGAAGCCCGCGCTGCACTGCAAGCCGCCGCTGCATTGGACGCTTGGGGCGTAAAACGACGAGACCTTTGGCGCACGCAACTCCGAGCTTTGTTCCAATTGCTTGACAGCAGTGGCCAAAGCGCTGGTTTGTCTGAGCTTGATTTCCGGGCCCTGCTGCGCGGGGAAGCCCTGGCGCCGATGCTGATTGGCCACCCAACCGACGATGTGAATGGTGTTTTTCTCGCGGCTGTGGCTGCACCCACTCTCGATGACGATGGCAACGACGACAGTGCGGAAGCACTTCGTGGCACAGGCAGCCGCAATGTCATTTCCGGCAGCGATCTTCTCAGTGGTGTAGCTACCGTGCGCATGGATTTCGACCGTTTTGAAGCTTGGGTTTCTCGTTCGGGCTTGGGCCTTGGTGCTGATGGCTTCCGTGCACAGCCATCAGTGCTGACAAAAGGGCGTGGTGGAAATAGTGGAGAAGGAGGAGGTAATGAAGGAAAACGGTTATCCGGATGGGCTTTAGCGTGGAGTAGTAGCACCAGCCCAGTCCCCAATCCTTCGATCCAAGGCCTCTGCTCGCCCAGTGACCGGGCTCAGCTCTTGCTCCGCGGCCGCCAACAAGACCATGCGCTCGCTGCCATGGCCCTGGCTCAGAAGCGCGCCACGCGAGAACTGAAAGCGCAACGCCCGCCACCACCTCGAGTGCGCAGGGCAGGTGCTGCTGCTGGTCCCGGTGCTGGCGCTGGTGCTGCGGCGGGCAATGATGAAGCACTTGAGAAACGAAGCTCCCCGCTTGCAATGTTTTTGGACTCAACTTCGCAAGCTTTCGCGCAAGAAATGGATCATGAGACTTCTTCTTCTTCTTCCAGTGAGGAAAGTGGAGACGAATCTTCGTCGAAATCGAACTCGGGTTCGGGTTCGTCGTATTCGTCTTCTGGTAGCGCTTCGAGCGAGGAAGAAGAAGAACTAAAGGACGTGGGGATTGGCAAAGAAGCATTAGTGGCACCGTCCTCGCCTAAAGGCATAGAAGACAAAGGTCTGCAAAAGGTGCCATCTGAGCGTGATGATCACCACCATCACAAGCACCACCACCACCATCATCATCGTCATCATCACCACAAGCACCATCATCACCACCATAAAGAAGATGAGAGTGTTGCAGAGGACGCCAATGATAATGCAGTCGAGAACAAAGATGATGTCGAGCAAAAAGAGGAGGCGCCAACTTCAGAAGAGCTTCAGCCTTCTCCACCTCCGCCGCCGCCGCCTTGGGTTGGGACCGTGTCATTTTTCATGCTCGGTCGGTCACAAGACACCAAAGAAGGAGGTGGAAGTCACGGCGGTTGGCAACCTCGACTGCTTACTCTGCATCATCCTCTTGCTCCACTAGCTGAGAACAATGGCGAGAACAACAACCGCAGCAGCAGCACCGTGCCTATCACTGAAGGCTTCAACATCGACGGTCAGCGGCTGATCAGTGCCACCAATTTCGAGCGAAGGTTTGGCAAGTCGCACGTTGTGGAATTAGTGGTGCACAAACACGCCGCGCCTGTTGCTAATAGCAGCAGCAGCAGCAACGGCAACGGCAACGGCAGCGGCAGCGGCAACATTGACGAGGCGGCAGTAGCGGCTACCGAAACGCGTACGCACACGATTGCGTGTGACAGCGCCTCTTCAGCGGCCAACCTCGTGGCGTGGGTCAATGCAGCTTTGGCTGATGCAGCGCTCGCTGCTTTAGACGCTATTCCCTTCCTTGAGCGCAATTTAGCAAGCTCCGACGATGACACTGATGCAGAGACTGCTGCTGTGGCTGCTGCAGCTCAAGCAGCTGCGGCAGAGGCTGAATGGGTGAACGGCGCTTTGGCTGCAATTGATGCCACTGGCACCTCTGCTGGAACACCCTTCCCTTCGTCACCGCAATCACAGCAGCAGCAGCAGCAGCAGCAGCAGCGCAATGGCAGTTGGCGAAGTGGGTATCGCAGTGGCGCTGGCGCGGAACTTGACGCTGACCTGCGGGAAGCCGAAGAGCAAGCTGCTGCATGGGCGAACCGCCCCTTGTCGCCTTTGCCTGCAACTACGGCGGCAGCTCCTCACCAGAGCCCAAATGACTTGAACGCGTGGGCGCATGCGTCTTTTGCGCAAGCGTCGGGTGCAACCAACTCGAAGACAAACGAAGAAGGTGGCAAGGCCACTGCTGGTGGTGGTGATGCTACCGTTGCCCTGGCTTCAGACGACCCGTCCAGTACAGCATATGTGTCCGGCCAAACGGGCCCTACTGGTATGGGAGCTTTCGGCAACGACGGCGATAGCAGCGCGTATGATGCCACCGAAGCAATGCAACAACTAGACCATATCAGCATTGACTTCGACGGCGCGAAGCGAAAAGCGGCGAAGAGCGCAGCAGAGAGAGCGGCTCAAGAAGGCCTGCTTGCCAAAAACACCGAGAACGACGATAAGAGGCTTCGCTCGCCTACGCAAGCAAGTGAGCGTGGCGGTTTCGCCAGCAGCGTGGGGCTCGACTCCTCTGAAGACGGCCTCGGATGGTTTTCACTCAACCGGGACTTGATCTAATTCGCATTGAGATCGGTTTATTCCTGAACCCCACCATATTTCCGTTATGCGCTATGAAGTTTAGGATTAAAGAATTCCGTGTATGGCAAAACGCCACGACAAACCACTCGCGATTAGTTCGAGATGGCTTCATTAACAGTGCTTGCTTAATGTTTTGGCTATACCAGCATAGGCATATTAATACTCTCTTTAAAACCACATAACTATGTAAATAAGTATATACTACATATAGCCATAAAGTTCTACATCTACAGATAGTAGATAGCAGATAGTTCTAGAGCTACGGCAACGAATTAGGATGAGCAGGACAGGGATAGAAGGCATGATCACACAGTTCACACATTGAAATGTTGTACTTAATCAGCTATTCCACTGACAGAATTACTTGTTATCAATTATTCTTCGGGCTTCTCTTGGTTTCAAAAGATGTATCTCATGCCACCGAGTTGCCAAAAAATGAAGAATAAGAGCACGTGAACTCCCACTGCAAACACATAGGCATGGCGAAACGAGTGCTTCCGAGTCTTATGATTCATGAGAGTGAAAGCTACTGATGCCCCAGGAAAGCCACCAAAGGCAGCGAACATTAACAAGGTGCTCTCTGATACCCTTCGGAGCCCGAAAGGCGACATTGCAGTGAATTTGTCGAAGCAAGCCACCACAAAGCTAGCCACATTGACCCATAAATAATATCGAGTGATGATGAGCATCTTGGCAGCTCAATAGTCAGGCTATGAGACTTGTCTCAAAGAATGAGCAGTGGTCGCTTCGTAAGCGTGTGTCTGATTTTTGTATTCCGGATTGAGATATATCCGGATTGTGAAATTCGAATGATATCTCAACCAAGAGGATAGGAAGTCTTGAACGATTGAGTAAAAAACGCCAATAAATAAAAGGGAATTTAGAAGTAGCTAATTCTTAACACCTAAGCTACTATTGAGGCGATGGGCATCCTTCTATCTTCACTAATTTCACGGCTTCTTCTGACGGGTGAGCATTTTTCGAACAACGTGAAACGTGAAACGTGAATTGACCCGTTTATAATACACTACGCCGAAATACGTATTCATCAAAAATGGCTTGAGAAGACGGCACTTACCTACCTTTATCGTGCTCTAGTTCTCCTCTGAACACCTTTTCTACCGAGATCGATGCCACAGCCTACAGTGCTTTATCCGCCGCTGCGGTTTGCGACGGTAGAGGAGGGCATTTACCGCGGTGCATACCCTACGTTGCGGAACTTTCGGTACCTGCGACGGCTCCGGCTACGCACGGTAGTGTCGCTAGCACCCATAGGCGCCACCGCAGACTTAGAAGCATGGTGCGAAGCAGAGGAAGCACAGTTGGTGCATTATCGCACGGTACCCGCAGCAAAGGGCGAACCCTTGAGCTTGACAGCTGCTACGGCAGCTGCAGTGCTGTCGGTGCGTCCCGTATTTCCTGTTCTCTCCTCATCGGTCTTACCTACCCTAAATGTATCTATGATTTTACTCAACCTACGCAACAACCTCTAGATTCTGATAGACCCGCAGCAGCTGCCCGTGTACATGTTCTGTGTTGACGGCGTAGAAGCTACCGGAGTGGTCGTCATGTGCTTGCGGAAGTTGCAAAATTGGGCGCTTTCCGCAGCCTTCGCCGAGTACTTGCGCTTTTCGTCCGAGGTAGCCATGCCTGAGGCACTGGAGCGCTTCGTGAGCGTTGAATTCGGCGCTGGGGCTGAGCCACGCAGCAAGAAGGAATCTGCTGCTGCGTCAGACCGGCAAAGCCTGCTAGCCTTAGACAGCAGCTTATTAGACGAATCCAGCGTGGGCGCCGTAGTAGTCCGAGAAACAGTGCCAGCTTGGCTCTGGGGTGGTTTAAGGTCGCCTGCTCTGCTTCACGCCGCACTTGCTCATCAGGCAGACCAGCAACAGCAACAAGGCGCCGATGCAGCGGCTGCCGCTGCTGCTACCAGTACTGGCAACACCAGTGCTAACCCAACGGCCACGGCCACGGCAGCAGCAACAGCGTCAGGGCTAGGAATCACAGTTGACCCAAGTGTGCTGGCTGAGCCTGCTACGGCAGCAGCAGCCGTGGCCGCAGCCGCAGCGGCAGCCGCAAGTGGGGGCAAACCTCACCCGAGCGTGCGGCTGCGGCACGTGCCTCCGCTCTTCGCGTTCGACAACCACGGCCTCCTGAACCTCGTGGACTCACAGCAGCGGCTTGGCCTCAGCGTGTCTGGAGCACAACACCATCATCACCATCACGGTGGCTCGCACGGCAGTGGGCCGCATGGCACCAAGAGCGGAGGCAGAAGCCATGACGCAGCCCTCACTATGGTGCCCGGGAAAATGACCGCGGTGAAGCGCAGCGAAATGATGATTGGCGACAGCGTGAAGCTGCGCAAGCCCACGAGCAGCGGCCACCGTTCGGGGAACAGTAGCAGCGGTGGTGGTGGCAGCGGCATGGGTGGTAGTGCTAGTAGTGGCAGTGGAACCGCGTCAGGAAGCGGCAGCGGTCTCGATCTCTTTTCGCTCAATCAAAGCGGAGCCCTCGGGAGCGATGTCAGCAGCAGTAGCAGTGGCGGTAACAGTAGCGGTAACAACAGAGTGCGGGGCGCTAGCAACGATGCCACTGTTCCCGATTCCTTGAGCAGCAAAAACGTCTTTGGGGCTGCGAGCTTAGACGGCACGATGCCTCCAGGAGGAGGGGTCAGCCGAGGAGGCCCTGCGAGCAACAGCGGGAGCGTCGACGGTGGGCTCGACCACAGTAGTCGGAGCGGGCGCAGCGGTGGTGGCGGTGCTGGAGACACGGGGTCCCGAGATGGCAGCGAGCAGTGGTCGGAGAGCGGGTCAAGAGGTGGGGGGCTCGACGACGGCGATGGGTTTGGGAGCGACGGAGGCGGGAGCGAAGACGACGACGAGGGCGGGGACTCGGGCGGCGAGTACGGCCATCACCTCAGCCCGGGAGGGTCGTTTCGGAGGGGTGGCCACCGGCGCGGGCCCCAAGACCACTCCCAGCAGTTCATTCGTGATTTCAGCGACCGTGCGCTTGCGCAGCAACAGCAGGTTAGCGTTCTTTATGGATGGATGTGTACGAGTGTGGCGAGGAACCTTTCTAATGCGATGTCCTTACCCAGAACATTCCCACCTTTCAGAATATTTTTTCTTAAACTGATACTTCGTTTTGCTGATATTTTCTATGGTTTGTACGGTCCTCATTTTTTGTGTGCTTGCTTTACAGAGCGGCGGCGTAGGCACACTTCAGGACGGCAGCCTCATGTCGTCTGCTGTCGTGCTGGACCCGCAGTCTTTTGGGGCCATGGGCACCGGTGGTGGGGTCGTGGTGCGGCGGATACAGGGAGGAGGCGCCAACGGCAGCGCCGGCTTCGTGACTGCGGACGGCCGCCCGTTGGACAACCGGATGCGGCTGAGCCGTTCCCTGAGAGCTCTCGACCTCGATGGCCTCGAAGAAAACTTGACGCAGCGCAACATTTCGGCGCACTGGGACCTCGAAAACAGCCGCTGGCAGGCAGAAAAAGAGCATTGATGTCATTGCGAAAAAGTCCGAAGTCCGAAGTATGATTTGTATCGAATATGATGTCTCCACTTTCTGCCGAGTGTTACAATTTTCCGTAATATGCTTGGTAGCCTTTTGACACCCCCCCGAAGCCGAAGCCTGAAGGGCTGGAATTAGAGGGCTATGAAGTACAAAATACATGGCAATTCACTTCTGCCTCTGCTTCTGCTTCTGCCCGAGGCATTGGCTTCTGTGTCTAGAGGGTGGTCTGGAATCTGTCTTGCTTTGGTTTTATAGTTCACTTACATAAGGTGGACTGGGGAACCTCATCCACCAACACAAGACCGCCATGGTCGATGTGATTTAGTTCACTAAATAAGAGGTAGATGAAGTTGTGTCATCATTTGTTGGGCGAACGGAATGAACACACAGAACAACCGAACGCACGTGCCAACTCAGAACGAATGATGACTATCTTAATAGAGCTGAAGTATCCGCCCAATAGGCGGATCTTCCTGCACCCTTTGTCCCCCGTGCAAGGCACGGTTGACCTTACATCTTGTTATTCTCATGAGGAAGCGTCTGTCCTTTACTGGACCTTGTTGTAGTGTCATTTGGGTTTGTAATAGTTCGAGTTCCGAGTTCAATTCAGCACATATCTGATGAAAAGCTACTTAGACACACAAGACCTAGGTTCGGTTTCCCGCGGAAAAAAAAAGGATTTTTTCACCAATCAGACGTGATTTCCGCGACGGGAATTTAACAGTGCCTTTATGACCACGGCACGGAAATACCGCGGAAATCCCATGTAAAGTGAAAAGTTTAGCCGTCGCGCGAGAATTCCGCGGAAACGGGAATCTCAACCCGGCAAAAGACACAAGAAGGGAAGTTCCCAGTTCCCAGCTGCCGCATACCACAACCCAGTCGCCAGTCGACCTCATTTTTGGTTTAGTACGTCGGATTTGCAGGATAGGGTTAGGGTTTGTGTTTATTTTTGGCTAAATTGGACTTCATGTGGCTTAATTTAAGTGATTATTTGAATTTAGGCGCCACAGGGGTGTGCTCTCACGGCTCTCACCTGCCGAGGAAGAGTCCAACATCTCCGGCTCTGCCTTAGCCAATTTCAACAAGAATGATACTGTTTATTCCTTCTATGTACGGTTCGCAGTTGCTGAGATCAGATGGCGCCCGGCGCCTTAAGAAAAAAAATGAAGACAGTGCCCCGCTGCTGGGGCAAGCCCGGAGAAATTCCTCGTGGACCTGGGACCTGGGATGTGACACCCGAACAAGAACTCAGTCCCACCGACTTGTTCAAAGGAAAGACACCAGTTGGAGCTTTGATTGGCCTTTTAGAGCAATTTTCTGCCGCGTATGCAGCTCAAGTGAATTTTCTATGAGCCCCTGTCACTG
>Ga0307930_1003195_pt1 | contig 12134 bp, 7 predicted proteins | sample OrgLakmetageno46_FD_203161 | JGI IMG/M metagenome (GOLD analysis project Ga0307930, IMG submission 203161) | Saline water microbial communities from Organic Lake, Antarctica - #46 | ecosystem: Environmental > Aquatic > Non-marine Saline and Alkaline > Saline | place: Antarctica: Organic Lake... | reverse complement strand
GCCCATATTGGCACCTTACCATAGTTTGATTACAAAAGGTGTTAAGGAACAAGGCGCTGTCTATCGGCGGCGCATGGATTGAATCACGCGCAGCGTGAGAGCTAGAAAAGGTACCCCTTTATATTGCCAGCGCAGTAATCAGAGTCCCCTTCTTTCTGTTTTTCTGCAGAAACACCTTCAACCAATCAAACCCATTTGACCGTAGATGTCCATATCTTGGGACCGTAGATGTCACAGTACCGCAAGACTATCGTGAGGTGTGTGTGGGCATAAGCGGCCCACTGCAGAGTAACAATGTCAAATCAACGTCGTCGAACGTGCGAGCGGAAGTTACGCAAGCCACACAATGGCCAGATGAGGTATGCCTTCATTTTCTTCTTCATCTCAAATTTAGTTCTTCGTCCTGCTTTCAAGAGCATGCCTGCTCACTAAAAGATACAACTTGAAGTCAATGCCTCTAAAGGTTTCAAAACACTATGATTTTAGAAAGGCTCACTTTTTATCCTTCATTGTCATCCCCTATGTTCGTGCTTGCGGTGCTCTCTTCTTTGACTGCTTGATTGCCGCAGTTGAACACGCTGCGCAATCCAGCGAAGCCGGATTTAACGCCCACCAGCAGCGCGCCTATCATCGCTAGTTTTTCTGCAGACTCTTACAATGTGAGCGTGTACATGAGCAACATTGAGCGCTCTGGTGGGGATCGAAGCAACGTACAAAACCAAGCGGGGCTGGCGATTGCTCGCTCCTGTGACGACTACTTGGAAGCGTCGCTCTTCAGCAAAGATGCACATGGCACCCTTCACATGGTATGTACATACCTTGGTGATTTTGTTCTACGATGCCTCTTGTGGCCTACCACTGACTAACTTTCGAGCAGCCTTTCTCTTGAAACTTACATTCGGACCTGCATCTTGCTGGTTCCTGAACTCTGAGTAAATTTAAGGACTTTACTGAGAAATTATTACGATCTTCCCACTATTTCGTCAATTTCCCTCTTTTAATTCAGGTCGTGGTTTCTGACGTCGATATGGAGACGTACAGCGTGGGTTCAATTAACGTTGCCTCTAAGTGGCTCCAAATAACTGAAGCAGTGAGTCTTTTCTCTCAACTCATGTTATCTTTCTGCATTATAATAATCTCTCCTGCAATATACAGCGACCGAAATTATATTATTGATATCTACTCCGAGAGAATGGGGAAAAATGTACCGAATTCATAACTAATCATTGGGTCTGAACACTACCAGATCGGCAATTGGACTACAGTAACGTCAACTACGGCACATAATGGCTCTTGTTTGGCCTGGAACGCAAGCACTGGGAATTCTTCGAGCATGGTATGGGCTACTTTCGTACCTCTTGAGATCTCTACGATGGGCCAACACGAGCTCTTCTTTCAGCTTCCTGCTAAAGATGCAGCATGTTTTCCCGGTGCGCGCAATGCGTCAATGATCGTACGCGGCGCGGGGGCTTACTCTCATGTTACGATTGACTCCAAAAGTGGCGCTACGAGCTCTGATGCAACAACTGCGTCTCCTGATTGGCGTCTCGCAAGTACTGTTTCGGAATATTCCGACACAAATTTGAACCTGAAAAGCTTCCCTATGCACTGTAAGTTGCTTCTTTACCTTATTTTTTAAAATGTCTTGTAGTCGCCCTCACTTTGTACATTTCTGTCTTGATTCTGTGAATTTTTGGCACAATCCGACAGCGGCTCCTTTAGCGCTGGTGGAGGGATACAAATCGATTAACAATGGCGTATTTCCCACCGTTGGATCTCTTGCTGGAGGCAATCAAGTCACTATCGTGGGCGAAAACTTCCCCATGGATGAATCCAAGATGGACATTTTCATTGGTGGGCGCAAGTTAGTTTTAGCTCACAGCAACCCCGAAAGCATCCGTTGCAACTCTGTAGCTGCGTCATGTTCCAAGGTGATTTCTGAAGTCGACATCGAGACGCACAGCGTGAGCTTGAATACCGTTGCCCCCATGCGGATCCAACTTGCTGAATCAGTAAGTCCTTTTGTTTTAGTTCTCACGCTCTACTCAATCTCTCCCTTCGTTCTACTGCCATCGAAATCTCTTTATTGTTATCTGTTTTGAGGCTTTGAAATAAATATTCGTTGAACTCAAATATGTTGCTCATTATTTACTACGTCCGCACACTACTTTAGGTGGGCAAATCGACCGTCGTGGCATCAACTTCGGCTTGCGAGAGCTCTTATTTGACGTTGAGTGTAGCAGGCACTGGCAGGAGCTCTGCAGATACCTCCTGGAGTACTTGTGTACCTCATAAGATCATCAATGTGACCAGCGAATGCGAGTCTTTCCTTCGGCTTCCTGCTGAAAATTTGGCTAGCTCAACCCGAACACGCGATGCGCCAGTGGAAGTGCGCGGCTCGAGTGCGTATTCTTATGCTGCAGTAGATCATCGCAACAGTGGCGCTGTGACTAATGACGCAAGCACTGCGCCCCCTGATTGGCATCTAGCAGATATTTCCTTGGAATTTCCCGGCATAAACTTGTACTCAAATGGCTTCGCCGTCAATTGTGAGTGAAATCTGTATTGAAGTTTTGAAACACGTCTGGTTGGCCTCCACATCTTAACTACTACGTCGTATTTGATTCATCTGTTCTGCTTGCGTATGCATTTGTGGCTTCAGATGGTGCAGCCACGAACCATGCGGATTTGATCAAGCCCTCCTTCGTGCGAGTTAGCTTGCAGGGATTTGCACATCCTTGGATTAACCAAAATGACTGTGACGCTAACAACGAGCATTTAATTGCGTGCGGTACAGAAGAGTCCGAGTACTCCGCGACGGGGCTACAGCACCATATGGAATGCGGCGGCGTCAACAAGCGCTACTTGCTGATGTGGTACTCTGCCACCTACTTGGACACGTGCGAACGAGCGGTATGGGGCGACGCCACTAACGCTATTACCTACGGTATCGGCTCACTTACTATGAGTGCATCATCTGCGCCGGATCCAAGCAACCAGTCCATGATTCCGCCATCGGCTTCGTTCATCAGGCGTCCGTTGCCCATCACCACTACTTCTCCTGCTGGATATCCTTCTTCCGCCGTGCCTTCGATTATTGTTCCCACCAAAGTGAAGTGCCACGTGTTCGTGTCTCCCGGTGCCACGAGGATCTTCTCGAGCTACAGCAACTGGAGTACTTCGACTACAGTACAATGCAGAGGTACTTAGCGACAATTATCGTTTAGTCGTAGGCTGACGTTTTGTTATTACAGTGGGTTTTGAGTATTCCATAGATACAAGACTCAGAATGCATGTTTTAAAAAGCTCACTCGTGGTAACTTCTTCTAACTCCAACAGGTTCTAATTGGAATGCACACTTCATTTTTACTGCTCGTGAGCAGTCAGCGCTTGCGTCTGCGGTGGTAACTCCCACGATGGCCAAAGCTAATCCCGTAAAGGTAATCGCCTCCCGTGCGTATACCGATGGCGCTGAATTCGACCCTGTATGGCTTACAAGTACGCAGCGCTCTGATGCGAAGCCGTACTGGCATTGGCGCGATGGGTATAACGTATGGCAAAACAAGTACACGATCTGGGCAAGCGGCTTTGAGGATTCCGACACTCAGGTATGTTGTAAGGGGACTCCTAGGCACACTTGATAGCTCTTTCTTATGGTTGCACCTTGATCAATTTTCATTGACAGGCCACTGCTGCTTCTGTTCTCATGACTTTACATTCCTCCTTTGCCGCATCCCCCTCTCTTTCTCTGTCTCTTAAAGGTTGGATTCGACTGCACTTGCGAAGGTGATGACGTCACCGCGTATCGGTCTCCACAAGAATGTGGCATACACGACTACTCTGTGTGCGCGTCCGAGCTTTGCAACGTCATCTCTAAGTCTCCCTTGAATCGCCGCCCTCCGACTTCGCCAGACCCTTTAGTGCTTGTGGTAAGTGGAGAAGATTTTGACCCAGGCTTGAATTTTGACGCCGGAAGCAGCGATAGAATTGAAGACTCTCTCGAGGATTCAACGGGCAGCGCACCCTGTTTGGTGAATGCTGCCAAATCACTGCACTTTACTTGCAACAACCTAGGAGCAGTGCCTTTAAGATGCACCTCAAGCTACAGCAGCAGCAATGACGGCGGCAGCAGTCAAGCAGGAGTGGTGCCGGTGCGTGTGGAAGCCGAAGGGTTTGGGTGGGCAGCAGGACCGAGCTTTTTACCACTCTTCACTGTGCAACACCAGCTCTTTAATGTGACGCCAAATGCTGGCAGCTTGGATGAAGAGCCCACTGCTGGTCTTAAAGGCAGTGTCTGGTCAAATTTCAAACGCTCTGTTGAGCAGGCCACCAAGAGATTCTTCAAGTGGATCGTGCTAGGCGCAGTCTGCGCGCGCTCTCCAAAGGTAAGCTAGATTTTTTTTAATAGTGAATGATCTTGGCCATATCCACTTTTATACCTCGTCCAATAGAATCCTGATCCCCTGCCGTTTATTTCTGTTTCCCTCCACCTTATTTTGCTCCCTTGGCCACTTCGGCCTACTTTTGATTACTTCTTTTTTCCTGAGCTTCAGACTAATGTGTTTCGAACCTCAATCCTTTTATATTCTTTTTATTTTCAAGTAGTTCCTTGTTAATTTCTTGTATATTTGCTGCGTTTTCTATTTTCTAAAGTATGCTTCCCTCTCTCTTTCTTTGAAAAAATTCTGCCGCTTATTTCATCTCATCTCATCTCGTCCCTTTTTCACGAACCTCTATGTATCCTCCACGCCAAAATTGTTTTGATTCACTGCTTCAACGCAGCAGGTATTCTCGTTTACTTTAAACCTTAATTATCGTGTACTTCACAATAGAACTCATCTAACCATTTTCGTATTACTACTAAACCCTTTTTTACCGCAGTCTCTCTTGTTTTTTTTATTTTCCTAATTTGTATCTACCTGCTGGCAGAGCTCTAACTTTGGCGGAAGTTGCCTCATTCTGACGTTGGCTCCGAGATTGGCTTCCGCGCAAAGCACGAATCGTCGTCTCTTGCTCACGAGCATCACCACAACCAACATCAACTCAGCCGTGGCCGCCTGGGTTACAAACGCAACGAGTGCGACCGCCATTTACGGCGACATTACTGGATGGGACATGTCAGCGGTGACTTCTTTGCATAAAACGTTTTACCAAAAGGGAACCTTCAACGATTTCATTGGCGCATGGGACACGGCGGCAGTGACTACTTTGGAATACACGTTTTACGACGCGGACGCTTTCAACCAGGACATCGGCGGGTGGGACACTGGGGTGGTGACTAATATGTACCAGACGTTCGGCTCCACATCAGTTTTCGACCAGGACGTTAGCGGATGGGACACTGGGGCGGTGAAAACTTTGCACCAGACGTTCTACTACGCGTCTACATTCAACCAGGACATTGGCGGGTGGAACACTACGGCAGTGACTTCTTTTTATGGCACGTTCTACTACGCGCCAGCTTTCACCCAGACCTTGTGCTGGGATACCACTGGCATATATTCCACTTTCACGTTCATGCACGGGTCTCCAGGCTCTACCGCTCCAAACGCTGCCAAGTGTGCATGCGGTGCGGGTGCATTCTACAATGGAACAGGCTGCCAATTGTGCCCCGCTGGCCAAGACTCCAACGGCAAGACCGAATCGTGTTACATTCTGCCCACGCCAGCACCCACGCCAGTGCCTACTAGAACATCAGCTCCGTCGCTGCCCCCCACTTCACTGTATACGAGTATCTCCACATCAAACATTAAAACAGCCGTGGCCGCTTGGCTCTCGGATTCAGCCACCGCCAGTGCTACTTACGGCAACATTTCTGATTGGGACACATCAATGGTGACTTCTTTGGCCTACACATTCTACGGCAAGTCAACTTTTGACCAGAATATTGGTGGATGGGACACTTCGGCAGTGACTACCTTGGTAGGCACGTTCAGCTACGCGTACGCTTTCAACCAGGACATTGGTGGATGGGACACGTCTGCGGTGACTTCTTTGGCCAACACGTTCACAGGCTCTTACGGCACTAAAACAATCTTCAACCAAGACATTGGTGGGTGGGACACTTCGGTGGTGATTACTATGCATAAAACGTTTGAAGCCACGTCACGTTTCAACCAGAACATTGGCGGATGGGACACGGGGGCGGTGACTTCTTTGCAAAACATGTTCCACAACGCGTTAGCGTTCAACCAGGACATTGGCGGCTGGAACACGGGGGCGGTGACTACTTTGGCCGCCACGTTCTACTTCGCTAGAGCTTTCAACCAGAACATTGGCAGCTGGAACATTGGTAAGGTGACTTCTTTGACAAGCACGTTCTTTTACGCGACTGCCTTCAAACAGGACATTAATGCATGGGACACTGCGGAGGTGACTTCTATGACCAACATGTTTCATCTAGCGTCGGCTTTCAACCAGAACATTGGCGGGTGGGACACTTCGGCGGTGACTACTTTGTATCGCACGTTCTATAGAGCGTCAGCTTTCAACCAGGACATAGGCGCATGGGACACTTCGGCGGTGACTTCTTTGCAAGACACGTTCGCCGGCTCGTATAATGTTGCGACAACCTTCAACCAGGACATTGGCGGATGGGACACTTCGGCGGTGACTACTTTGTCTCGCACGTTCTATAGAGCGTCAGTTTTCAACCAAGACATTGGCGGGTGGGACACGAGGGCAGTGACTTTTTTATACTACACGTTCTACTACGCGTCAGCTTTCAACCAGGACATTGGCGGGTGGGACACGGGGGCGGTGACTTCTTTGCAAAACACGTTCGAATACGCGACTGCTTTCAACCAGAACATTGGCGGGTGGGACACGAGGGCGGTGACTTCTTTGTACTACACGTTCTACGCCGCGTCAGCTTTCAACCAGGACATTGGCGGATGGGACACGGGGGCAGTGACTACTTTATACTACACGTTCTACTACGCGCGTGCTTTCAACCAGGACATTGGCGGGTGGGACACGGGGGCGGTGACTACTTTGGAGGCCATGTTTCAGGACGCGTACGCTTTCAATCAGACCTTGTGTTGGAACACGACTGGCAAGACCACCACTTATATGTTCTACGATTCTCCAGGCTCCACGAACCCAAGCGCAGCCAAGTGTGCATGCACTGCGGGTGAATTCTACAACGGGTCAACCTGCCAGTCGTGCCCCGCAGGCCAAGACTCCATTGGCAAGACCGAATCGTGTTACATTTTGCCCACCCCAGCTCCTACCCTAGTACCTTCGCTGTCTCCCTCCGCGCTACCCACGCTCACGCCTACGCCAGAACCGTCGTTGTCGTTGCTCCCCTCCACACTGCCCTCACCTGAACCTTCACCGCTACCCTCAGCACTGCCCACACCAGCGCCTACGCTGGTGCCTTCATCATACCCCTCCATACTGCCCTCGCCCGCACCTACACCGCTACCCTCGCTGCCGCCCTCAGTCCTGCCCACACCAGCGCCTACGCTGGTGCCTTCATCATACCCCTCTGCACTGCCCACGCCAGCACCCACCAAAACACTAGCACCCACGCCAAACCCGATTCAGGTGCCCTCGGCGCGCCCTACTCACCTTCCTTCTGGCCTACCAAGCTGGGAGCCCAGCCCAGTGCCGAGCTTGAAACCATCGCATATTCCACTTCCTGAGCCCTCGGCATTTCCCTCTTTTACACCAACGCTGCCACCGACGCGAAGCCCGAGCGCACTGCCTACCTTAAATGACGCACTGGATAGCGCTTTCTCTGTCAATAGTCTTGAAACTGCATCCGCCAACCCTCTTATTACAGGTGGCATCTTTATCCTGTGCGTATTCATTGCTAATTTGATCTGCCTATGGATGTACAATAAGTGCAAAGCGGCTCACAGTAATAACAACGGCAAAAATGAACGCTCCAGTGCTATAGTTACTTCCTCTGTTGCCAGCGAAGCTGCATTGCTTGCGCAGATTCAGGCAGCGAGCGATAATGCTATGGAAGATGCTAGCACAGTGGAGACTGCAGATGTGGGTTTTGCGGACGAAGAGGCCGCCAGCGAACTCGAGACCATGGCAAAAAAACACGTGAAAGAAATAGAGCGCTTTAAGCTTAGCACAGAAGCCAAAATGAAAATTCGCCAGCGAAAGATAAGCCGTTTGGAACGAGAAGCTGCGCAAGTCTATCAAGAAAGAGAGGCCCTTCACAACAAAGTGGCTGAGCTAAGTGAGGAACTCCTTAGGCTCCAAGGAAATAGCGAACTCAGCAAGCCGTCAACGGGTTGTGCAAGTGAGGATGACAACTCCCGATTGCCAATGCCCCCTCCGCACGGCAACATTGCGACGACAGCAATACCCAACGAACTGCTCAAGGGCCTCTTAGGGGATTCTGCTGCCCCCGTAAGCAAGAAAGAAGGCGCTGCGAGTGACGACGACCCTCGTGCTCGAGTGATGAAAGCAGGCAAACGTGTTGGGGGAGCTGGGAACGTTCGGGTGGCTGTGCGTGTTCGTCCACCGAACCAACGCGAGCTAGCGGGCGAAGGGAACGGCGTCTGCGTGGACGTGGTTCCTGCCGACGGCATCGTGAAAGTGAGCAGCGACAAGGCTTTTACGTTTGACGTGGCCTTTTCCATGGAGGCTACGCAAGCCGAAGTCTTCGATAACCTTGGTGTTGATCTGGTGGGCTGGGTGCTGGGCGGCTACAACGCGAGCGTGTTTGCGTACGGGCAAACTTCCAGTGGCAAAACTCACTCAATGATGGGTGCGAGGGACTCAGAAGTACTCCGAGGCTTGATTCCCCGGGTCATATCCCTTCTCTGGGAATGCGTCCAAGCTTTCCTCAACGAAAATTCAAAGCACGACTGCGTCTTGAAGGCGTCGTATCTTGAAATTTACAATGAAGAGATTCGAGACCTGCTCGGCAAATGCGAGAAGCTCAAGCTGCGGAATGATCCAAAAACAGGTATTTTCGCTAGCGGTTTGACTATGGTTCCCTTGAAAAGCAGCGAAGAGGCTATGGAGTGCATCGAGCGTGGGGCGCGGTTGCGGTCAGTCGCAGCGACGAAGTTCAACTCAGAGAGCTCGCGGTCGCATGCCGTGTTTGAGATCCACATTTCAAAAACTTACCCCACTGACAGCGGTGACATGGTGTCCACATCCAGGCTGTCGTTGACGGACCTCGCAGGAAGCGAGCGAAGCAGCAAGGTGGGCACAAGCGGAACGAGCCTTCAAGAGGGCAACAACATCAACAAGTCCCTGTCTACACTCGGGCGCTGCATCGCGGTGTTGGTGGACATCTCACAGGGAAAGAAAGGTCTGGCTCCATTCCGCGACTCCGTGCTGACCTTGTACCTTCGAGATGCGCTCGCGGGAAACGTGCTGACTACAATGCTGGCCAATGTGTCGCCCGTGAGCGCCAACATGGAAGAGACGCTGCCTACCTTGCGCTTCGCGGCATCGGCCAAGCGCATCAAAACCAAGGTGACCAAGAACGAGGACTTGCAACAGAAAAGGATCCGGGAGCTGACCGAGGAGCTTGAGGCCGTCAAGAAAGAGCTGGCCATGCAGATCAAATTAGCAGAAGGCGCCAAAAAGCTGGTGCTCCACCTCAACGGCGAGATGCCCGATGTCCCATCCGACGACGAAGATGAGCCCACGGAAGCTGGAGAGGCGACTGTTGCATCGATTCGTCGCTCGTCTATTACTGACCGCCGGGGCTCAATTCGGGACGCAGCTCTTCTCGAAGCCTATGATGATGAAGCGGGCGATGCAACATCAGCGCTGGCGGCACCGGTGAGGTTTCATCCTCCCTTTCAATCACGAACGCGCATGCCGAAAACTCCACCGCAGCAGCACCCTCGGTTGGCTGCCCGAAAATCTGCTTTCAAAGGGAAGCAGGGACCCCATGTGACGCTTTGATGCTCTCACGTAAATCGAGGTATCAAGTTCGAAATCAGATCAACAGGTCGAGCATCCATAATACGCATAGATGCGTATATATATATATATGTATAATGGCAAACAGCACCCAGCACCCAACCAACTGAGCTAAGTGTGCACTTGGCTCAGTTTGTGATGCAGTTGAACTCAAACGCGTTAGAAGCGACTTAAAAATATTTGATTTAGATCCAGATTAAATTGATACCTACTTTTTTTTAAATGGCAACTCGGGGATGTGTGCCTACTGTGCCTTACTGGCTTCTCTTATTGCTTATAGTTCGAGCTGTATCGCTTTTTTATTTCTGCCCCTTGGCTATCTAATACCGGTAAAATTGTAAAGAGGAAAGTATTCAGGAGTAGACTGCATAGTAATTCCATACCCTCTAAAGTAAATCTGGGATTTCATGAAATAAATTTGAAACCCGACTACCTTGACTACCTGACTTAAGTCGTTTCCGGTTTCTGAGTCTGTTTCTTCATTGAAGTGTGCACGCCGCCGTTTAGTCTCTTGGCAAGTTGCCTTGGGTGCTTCGAGCCAAAAACCTCCGCATTAAATTGGTATAACCCTGGTGCCGCACCGAGATGGCTGCAGCTGCGGTTTCATTATGCTGATAGCTGATAGGCGCGTTCATGAGGGCGAGCGTATCGCATTCTCGACCGATTGGCTGTCCACAGATGACTTGGGGCAGGACGTTGGAGAACGCGGTCAAAAGTAAGGGCATTTCGAAGGATTTTGATGAGTGGATCGCCATTGCCAAGGACAGGTCGAAGTGGAGACAGCTGACTCACTCCATTCCCAAACCTCCTGATGCCTGACGGCTGAAGGACACCTCGAGAGAAAATGAATACAATTGCATTACGCAAAAGGACACTCAGCCCAGTCAGACTTGTTCTGAAGGTTACATTTTTCTGTTGCTCTTTGCCACAGTGGTGTTTCTTTGTATTTTTGGGGAGTATTAACTAGACTAGACTAGACTAGACTACCCAACCAGTGCGGTCCTGCGCCAGGGCCAGGGTCGCCCATTCCGAGAAGGTGGTCGCTTTTCTCTCGACGGTGTCAAAGCTAAGGGGGTGCAGTAAAGCCCGAGGTCGGGTGTTTTCTGCTTCAAAATGGAGAAAAGGCAAAAAGCTGTCGACAAAGAGTACAACAATCGCACTAAGAAGTTCGGCTTCGAGCTGCATGGCACGCAGGGAGATCAGAGAGGCCCAATAGAGAGCGAACTGAATGAGTATGGCCACCGCCGGCCGTAAGAGCGAATTTAATGAGTATGGCCACAGCGGCCGTGTTCTTGCCCCCCAGTCACTGGTCGATACGGGGATGCTTCCTCTGACCTCAGCCACATCTTGGACCTCGTCGCTCGGGAAATGGCTCGCAAACACACGGCATCCCAAAACATTTGCTTTTCAGAAGCCAAAGCCTTGTTCAGAAGAAGCTTGCACACGAACGGGGCCACACAGTTGCTCGGAGATGGGCGGTTCTTCTTCTAGATTGCTTGAGAGACTTCGTTGGTCCCCTCCTCTGCGGGCGGAAACTTTTCTCTTGAGACAGGCCCCGAAGGGCCGGAATCAGAAGGCTAACAGGTAGAGATTAAAAGCAAAGCAGCGCAAACTGATCCTAAGAAGCTAATCGGGCGCACCGCCTTGCTTTTAATCTCTACCTGTCAGCTTTCTAATTCCGGCCCTTCGGGGCCTGTCTCAAAATGGCGTTTTCTGGGAACTCCTTGAAATCCCCGTCCAGGGAGAATTGGTTTCTTTGAAGGGAGGTTTATACTTATCCATACCATTGGGGTATTCTCAATTCTAATTATGCCACTACAGTAGTTGGAGCTTCGTAAAGGGGGCCATCATCCAGTTCCCTTGGTGTTTCCTCTGTCGCTGTACGTCGGACACTCCACAGTTTTTTGGCTGAAGATCCACTGGAAGCACCAAATCTGCTTGGAGGAGCCATGTCTCGTGACTCGTATTCCCTGCGAAAGACCTGAATTCCCGGGTGTACCGGGAATTCCCGAGGCCAAGTATAATCAATTTGGGAATTCCTTTCTGCTGAGTGGAGATCACGGACGTACTCGAAACCTATGCCTACTTCCGAGAATTGATCCTACAGGGTTCATGAGAGTAAATATGAATACCTATTGCATTGCGCAAAAGGACACTCAGCCCAGTCAGACTTGTTCTGGAGGATTCATCAAAAGCAGCTTTATGCTACTTGTTGTTGTTTCTTTGCT
>Ga0307930_1003194_pt1 | contig 12134 bp, 13 predicted proteins | sample OrgLakmetageno46_FD_203161 | JGI IMG/M metagenome (GOLD analysis project Ga0307930, IMG submission 203161) | Saline water microbial communities from Organic Lake, Antarctica - #46 | ecosystem: Environmental > Aquatic > Non-marine Saline and Alkaline > Saline | place: Antarctica: Organic Lake... | reverse complement strand
TTTCACTTTGAAATAAATTTGCATCGTAATCTCCTCACCGATAAACTTTTGGCCAGGCGAGCCTGCGATGTCTCGATAAAACTTGGTGGAGATGCTTTTGAGGTTATGAGCGGGGTGTCTCAGCAGCAACACTGACGCATCAGGCTTGTATTGATCGATGTAGGTTTGCACATCCACTATGGTATTTACAGTAGCCTAGTACAAAAAGGAAATTCATAACGTGAGGTGCACAGCACACAAGACGGAATCAGGAACTGCTAGTTCGTTTCTGCAAGTCTAGGGTATATCATGACCTAGCATAGCTTTAAATCAAAATTCAATTCGCACCTTCAACAAAATGCAAGTAACTTGCTCGCTGAGGCCCAACTCCGCTGGAGTCGGCGCAGGACGCCCCACCCACAAGTCAACTACTGCCACCGACCCGGGAACTTGCCCGAGCAGAAACAGAAAAGTGGAAGCCCCACTGCTCTGCATACCAATGACCAAAATGCGCACTGGGCGGATCGCTGCCAGCGATGCGATCGAGTCTGGGGCCGCTGGGCCGCCGCCACTTGCGTTCTGTCCCTTGATAGGTCGAAAAGGTCCTTCTTTCCGCGACAACGCGCAGGCTGGGAGCGTGTAGTTCGGTTTCCTGAGCATCACTCCCGCTTTCCCCATCAGGACAGTTGGTTCACTTTGGAGAAGATGGCGCCGGCTGCTCTCGTACAAACTTGCTCTAGCATCGTCAGTAATTCGATGATGCACGGTTGTGTTGTTAACATCAAACACTGGCTGAACTAGATAATTTGTAGCATCGCTGTTCGATGTTCCCACTGGAGGCGCATGCGTCTGGCGAGCATTCAAGTCAACCACGGTCGAAAATAAGGCCGTTGCTGCGACTAGAATACGCATGCTCACGAAGTCTGTGGTCAAACTCAGGCGTAGCGTGGGAAGTTGACGCTAGAAGATTTGTACGCTGCCACTAAAATTTTAAAATGCAAAGCAAAGGGGCTACCATCTAGCTAACTAAATTAGCTTCGCCTGAGGTCATGGAACCTTTCTGCTAAGCTAGCTTGAGGGCTAGATTGAACCCCGGCCGCGTAGTTATACCTCTAGTCAAAGTAGACTAACTTACTAAATTGTAGCTACCAATCCGACGAAAAGTACACGCTAGCTGCGATAACGTGGTTCTAGCAGTTGCAGCGTTCATGCATTTTGCTATTTTGCTGCACAAAACGCTGCAGTGTGGAATTTCCTGGGATTGCAACGCCCTTTTTAGACGTTTTTTTCGGCTTTTCATTCTTTTTTTACATTTTTGGCATGTTTTTTTTTGAGGCGCCAACAAACAGCACGGTTATTTTGTTAGCGCCATGCCGAGGCGTAGCGTGCAGGTGTGCGTGCGCACGCGGCCAACGGCGAACTTCGCACAGGATGAGCTATTTGTCGACCCTTCATCTAATGTGAGTGAATGCCTCAATATTCATGTGCCACTTGATTCTCATCCCCTGTGAAATCGCGGTTTACAATGCTACGCTCACTCCTATTGAGCATCTTGGGTGAACTACAATCATTTTTCCACGTCTCCTCAACATTACAGACCATAGCTGTGAACCAAGACAAGGGCCCACACGAAGCAGTAGATGGTCCTAACAACCAGCAGTCAGCGTACCGCTTTCAGTTTCACCATGTGCTGCACAATACTTCGCAAGTACGTCAAAAAGAGAGAACGAGCAACTATGAGGGCCATATATATGGTGCTCAGTGCAAACTGACAATGCCAGCTTGCGCACTAGAAATCTATTGAATTTCAATTTTGTTTGCTGAAACGCTGCATCTAAACTAAATTCTAACCCTCCCCTCGATGTTACCTAGGAAACGGTGTACGATTCCCTCGCGCGTGATGTGGTGCAGGGAGTCGCCGACGGCATTAACGGTACTATCTATCATAACATCTCTACGCTAGGCAATCGCTGCGTGCTAACTCAAATTGCTCGCAAGGTTACTTTTGATGGCTTCTTTTGCAGTGTGCTAGAGAGCCAAATCATGCTGCTTTTCTCGTCTTGGTCTACTTCAATCTTGGCCTCTTATTTTGTGTTTTATCACTCTTCTCACTTATACCCTATTTTCTTCTCCTCCTCGCGCATGGCGTCGCCTATCATCAAGGCACTATAATGTCGTACGGGCAAACGGGCAGCGGCAAGACCTTTACGATGGTGGGCGACACCTCTAACTTCGTGCATCGGGGCATTGCGCCGCGCGCCTTGGGGCACATTTTCAGGTGTTGATGAGGAATACTACTTATGCTTCTCTCATTTTTTGTTTTGTTTTGTAATTATCCATACCAGTATAAGTAAACGTACCAGTCATGTCTTCTACACTTGAAATGTTTTGGATACATTATTTAGTTGTTCATCCTATTCTCATTTCCTTGTAAGCTTTATTTGTTGGATTTACATTTTTAATACAATTTACTATAAAAGGTATACCCAAATCTAATTTATTGATTGCTTTTTCACGTGTCTTGCTTTCATCCTTTCTAATCTATTAGCGAGGTGAGCATGCGCATGGAGACGCAATTTACGGTCACCTGCACCTACATGGAAATCTACAACGAAAAGATTTTCGACTTGCTCGAGCCCATGGATGGGCCCAGCGACAAGGAAGGGGCCACCGGCGAGTTCACCGTCGCCGAAGACAAAGGGGGGCGAGGCGTGCACGTGCGCGGTTTGACCGAGAAACGGGTCAACTCCGAACAGGAAGCGCTGAACTTGCTCTTTGCGGGCGAACTGGGCCGCACTACGGCGCAACACAAACTGAACCGGCGGAGCAATCGCAGCCACTCCATTTTCACGGTATGCATCCGATGGATGGTGCTTTGTATTCTTGAACTTCTGCATCCTTGAGCAGGCTGCCCACTTGTTTTCCTCTGACCCTTACTTATTTGTTCCTTACTCTCTCCCTTAGACCTTTTTTTCTTTGACTTCTTTGTTTTGTTATGCCAACCCCTATTTCTTTCGACTTGCTCGCGTGTGCTTTGCGTCTCATACAGGTATACGTGGCTCAGCGCAGCAAGAGCGGCGTGTCCGAAAAAGTCCTTCACTCCAAGATGAGCCTGGTGGACCTGGCCGGCAGCGAGCGGCTGAAGAAGACGATGGAAGGCGAAGGCGACGGCGGCGCCGCGCTCGACGACACCCTCAAGAAAGAGTCGATGCACATCAACCAAAGCTTGACCTACTTGGAGCAGTGCGTGGTGGCGCTGAGTCGCCGGTCCCCCACGGGCGCTCCCTCAGGACACGTGCCGTACCGCCAAACGAAACTGACAGCGGTAAACTTGAAGATTGAACTGAAACTTAAAGCTTGCTTTCTTTCGTTTTCTCTTTTGTTTCACGAATCTTCCGTCTCTTTCATTGCTTTATTACTCCCAACTTGTTTCCATTCCCTTCATTGTAAGCCGTCCCCTCCCGACCTATCTCTCTCTCTCTCTCTGATCATGACCTTTATCCTGTGTGCAGGTCCTGAAAGATGCCCTCGGTGGCAACTGCAACACCTTGCTGTGCGCGTGCATTTGGGGCGAGTCCGCGCATTTGGAAGAGACCATCTCCACGCTGCGGCTGGCGTCCCGGATGATGCGAGTGCAAAACCAGAGCTTGGCGGTGGAAGTGACGGACCCCGTGAAACTGGTGAAGAAGCAGGAGCAAACCATCAAAGAGCTGAAGCAAGAGCTCCTGATGCACGATGCCTTGGCGGATCGTGCAGGAGTGCTCTACGATCCATACACCCCCGAACAGCTGGGAGATTTGAAGCAAACACTGGTGAAGTTCCTCTCGTCCAAGGGCAGCGGCGGTGGTGGCGATGGCAACGATGACGACGCTTTGCTCGGGTCCTTTCAGTCCGTGCGCCAGATGCGGGAAACCTGCAAGCTGTTTCGGGAGCTCTACCAGCAGCAAGAAGACCAAACCCGGCGCCTGGTGACGGCAGCGCAAGCGGGCAGCCTCGGGGGCCTTGGGGCGACTTCTCCTGCCGACCTCGAGGCTTTGCTCGGGGCTACCGGCGCTGGTGGAGGCGCAGGAGGCGACGCTGGCCCTACCGTCGGCGACTTGGAAAATGGCGGCGGCGGTGGGTTTGGCCTGGGCATGGCCGATCCGAGTGCACGGCCGGTCGCGCATGAACTCGCAGGTACTATGGGCAGTGGTGGAGGGAGGGCAGGCGGCGGCATGGGCAGCAGTATCAACAACAATGGAGGCGGTGGTGGTGCGCGGGGCACTGGCCGGTCTGGAGGCGGGGGCGTCGGCTGGGGCGGCGCGGGCGCGGTGCCTGAAGACAAAGACGCAGCCTTTTTGGTGTTCAAGAGCGGCGCAGGAAAAGCCACTAATGGCGACATTTTGCGGGCAAACGCGCAAGCCAAGCAACTGAAGGCCAAGTCGAAAGCGTGCGCGGGGGCCATCAACGAGTCGAAACGAGTCATCGATGAGCTCACCTCGGCAATCGAAGAGAAGAAGCAAGCTCGGCTCGCAAATTTGCGGGCGACCATGGGCAGCGGCGGGTGAGTGGTTTCCTTCATTGGTTGGGTATCTTTGCCCTCTGCCACCTCTTTGCAACCCCACGTATTGTCCTTCTTGCATGTTCAACGCGAGATGTTCATGTGTGCGTATATGCGAAGTAAAAATATCCCTCATGAAATACATGCAGCTTGCACTTTCCATTTTCTTTTTTGCTGCGGTGATTCCAAATTTCTTCTTTCATCGAAACAGCTTCAGCGGGCCGGACGGGATGTTGGAAGAAGACGTGGTCGATGAAGAAGAGTTTCGCCTCATGAAAAAAGTTCGCGAGGCCAAGAAGTCGTACCGGGCGGCTTACGAAGACTTGGCCAACATACAGGGGGAAATGGAGTCGGTGGCGAAGGAAACCAGCGCACTGAAAAGCGCCCTCCTGTCGACTTTCGAGGAATGGCACGCGAGCGCCCTAGCCGATGCGCAGCCGCGAGACCCGTTTGGAGACACGCGTGGCGGCGAAGAAGAGCGGTAGGCGCTTCTTTTTTCTTCCTTGTGTAGGGTTGTGCTGTATGGGATGTTGCGTATGCAGGAGGGATTATGGTGCTGTGCAGGAAGAAAATCTTAAGTTCGCTTTTTCAAACTCTCTTTTATTTTCTCGCCTCACCAAAACCACGTCAACTCTTAACCCAATCCTCCATTTCGTTCCCTAATCCACCTTTCACCTCCCCTCCTGCCTCCCCTCCCCCCATTCTTGCTCCTCCTTCCATCATCCCAGGTCTGAGCTCGACGACCAGGAAGCGTTTGAAGCGCTCGAATTGGAGCGCGAAGCGGCGGAGAGGGGTGGGGACTCGGTGCCCTTCTTTCAAGCGCAAAAGACCCAGAGAGCCACGGCCACGCAAAACCATGTCGCCTTGCGGCAAATGCACAAAAACAAACGGAACCACTAGAGCTATGGTCACAGGCATGCCTTTGCATTGGCTAAATCCATAGAATTTACGAAGGGGCTACTCCCCACTCTAGAAAGTCTACCGTCTATTGTAGTCGCGGGAATTATAAGTAGCAGTTCGAAATACGAAATAGGAAATTACCAGAAAGATAAGAAATAGAAATAAACGGAGAAATTCTCAATTCTTATGACTTATGGTTTTTTTTTTTTGAACGCTTGAATTGGAATAGAGCACACAGGGCACGTGGCCTAGGCCTAGCGTTATTATTTACCATCAGAGGGCGTCTCTAAAAATGTATCTCTGTTATCTACATCGCGACATCGAGTTCAAAGTTCAAAATTTTCAGTTAAGCAGTTATTCATGAACAACGAACAACCGCAATTCAAGCGTGCGACGGGCGGGCACAAGCCGCCCCGCTATTTGGTTTCCAATATTTTCGGGCATGTTTTCTCTCATTGCCGTGGATCAGGAGTCAGTGTTTGAATCATTGCCCGTGGACTCCCGAGACATCAGTTGGCCTGTTGGGCTGAATATTTAGCTCCATTAAACGAGCCAGGCCACCACCCACACTTCGGCGCTCTCCTGGCGTGAATAACGGGAAAGACGCCGGGCCTCCCTTTAAGGCCCACGCGGCGGGTAGCCTGGCGGCGGCATGCCCCGCGGCGGGTAGCCGGGCGGCGGCATGCCTGCTGCACCCCCAGGTGGGGGGCCGCCCATGGGAGCACCAGGAGGAAAGCCGGGAGGAGGCATGCCTCGAGGTGGGCCGCCCTACAGGAGAAGAAAGAAGAAGAAGAAGTGAAGGTAGTTGAGACGTATGAAAAGCGTAACAAAACGAAACTAGTGATACGCATATCAAACAACAAATACAGGGCTAATCCCCCCAAAAGGTGAGAGGCAGTAGAATGTCAACTCCAGTAATTCCTCAGCCAAACAGACACGCACCATCATGGGCGGGTACCCAGGCGGAGGCATTCCCGCGCCTCGGCCCATCGGAGCTGCCGAAATGCTCGGCTGCATCAGACCCCCCGCAGGGCCCCCCACGCCCCGCACGGGGCCCGCGAGCCCCGCCGGCGCCATCCCCAGGGGCGCCGCGGGTAAGCCTCGCCCCGCCGCTTTCCCAATCCCCGGCCCGCCGGGCATTTCTTTGCCTTCGTTGTCCGGTGGGGGCGGCCCTTCTACGCTCAACGACACTACGGATTCGCCACGGACCAACACCAGCCCCAGGGTGCGCTTTTCTTCCCGCTCCTCGGTTTTGTCAGCCCCTATTCACAAAAGACAAAAGCAGTGAGAGAAATAGTACGCATTAAGCTCGATAGTCCCGTGTAGATCAAGTGATAATCATCAAGAGTAGATATAGGGTCGGAGAAGAGGACAGAGGTGTCGCACCTTTCTTGGCCTTGATTTTGCGGTATTCCTCGCAGTCACCCATCACCAAGTTCATGTGCTTGTCAAAGGCCATGAAGGTCCCCACCAAAGTCCGGCTATAGCAAAGGAAAACAACGTGGACACCAGAGCAAAAAGCAAGTGGAGAAGAGATTGGATAAAACAGTGTAAGGGGCAGCGAGTGACTTCAGCTGTGTACGGCATAGGCTTCATACAAGGACAGACTTCCGCGAAGGATAGAACGAACCTATCCTGGATAGTGACCCGCATACGGTAGTTCACGTAGTGCAGCATCTTGCTGCTCTTGGCCATCTACAAGGACGCGCACAAAGAGAAGAGACCCGAAGTACACTATAAGGAAAGGAAAGGCTCTACTGCGTCTGCTAATGCGACAGACTCTACGGTAAGTCAATGAGAGGGAAAAGATCCAAATAGTTTCAACGCAAACCTTGATGAGAAGCATATTTAATCTATACTATGCCTACTCTCAGATCTGTTTCTCGTACCGCCATGTTGACTGCCTTGCACTGCGACGGCGAGCAGTATGCAGTGGGTTGGCTATACTTTTGGTCTGGTGTGGTCGCAGAAAAAAGAGAGACTCGTGCACAGTGTACTGTAGGGATTATGTTTACGGGGATGAAAACCACGTATTTTTGGCCAGAAATTCGTTGTTCGCGCACTATTCGACGAAATGGCCACTCCGATTCCAGCTTTCTGACTCCTCATCTTCGGACGTCTGCGCTTGTCTTACGTTCTCATTTCTTCTCTTTTGTTGGCAACAACAACACAAGACTTGATGGATGAACTAGTTGCGATGGGCTTTGGCCAGGAGGTATTTAGTTGAAATTTGATGGCACGTGAACAAGTTGAGTTGATTTCTAAGCTCTTGAACCGTTGCTTCCGACACAAGTGTGAGAGGAGCTCAGTGAAAGGTTGAGAGAGCTTGTTCAAGCTATCATGCAGCCATCGACTTTCAATTCTAACTGCATGGTCTAGTAGCAATTGCAGAAAATTACATTCAATTTATTTTAGCGCACATTAAACGATTGCATTATGGTGCTGTTATCATCTGCAGGCGGCGCGCACGGCTCTCAGCATGAACAACCAAAACTTCGACAACGCACTCACCATGCTTCTCTCGCAAGCAAGCCAAGAACAGGCAAGTTCCGAGCAAACGTCATCGAGCTCAGACGATGTCTTCTTTCTGCTAGTACTCGTGTTGTACTTTTGCAGAACCTTCTTGAGATAGTACCTAGACTAACGTTGCTTTCAAAGCAACACCACTTACTCGTACATGTGCCTCAGTGTTCCCTCTTGTACTTCAAACCGCACAGGCTTTGAACTTCCCTGTGGCTACAGCAACGCCGGGGCTTCCACCTCCTGTGACGCAGCCTGCAGTTGACGTGCACAATTTGGCGCCGCTTCAACAGCCGGTGCCGCAGCCGCCATCAGGAGGAAACTCAGATGCAGCAGCGGCACACCCACCTACCAGCATAAGTGCATATCCCGAAAGCCCAGGAGCCAGGGATGCACGGGACCCCGCGTTTGAAACTCTGGCCGGGGGCTTGGCAGCGGATCGCCCCGCAGTGAATGCGCTCGTGGAGTTGGTGGATAAACTGCTCGCGAACCCCGACGACCAGGTAATGGATCTGAATCCGAACCACATGCGTTAAATTAGGGCTCCCTTTCTTCTTGTGTTCGTTTTCGTGTTTTTATTGATTGGTGATTCGTTGGATTTACTTTCCTTTTACGCGTGGTGTGCTGTGCACGTTATTGCCGCTATGCAGACGATCTCGGTGCTTCTCTTGAAAGGGAAATGGGCTCCTATTAAGGCAGCAGCATGTGACGCTGGGTTGACTTTCTTACAGCATTTAGGCTATGCCTTGCGGAGTGGGTTTTGGTGCCTTTCCGCGGACGCAGCTGCGGCCAAGAGTGGAGTGGGCTCCGCCCAAAAGACCTGGCTCGCCGCACGCGGCGCCCTCGGTCGAGCCATGGGCGACGAGCTTTACCTCCTCGCCGAAAGCCTCGCTGAATCCAAGTAGGTGTTTATAAGCGTGACAAAACTTCAAAACGTACCAATTTGGCTCGTTTCTTTCGAAAACTCTCTCTCTCTCTTATGCCATCCACTTTTTCTGTTTGTTCTGCGGATGACCTACCCCCATAGAGCTGCGGCCGTGAGTGCTGCCGTAGCAGCGAGGCACGCCATGCGCTCCAAGCCTGCCAAAGCTGAGCCCGAGCCGCCTGCCCCCTGTACCAGGCTCGTGTTCCACCCCAAAGGCTCCACTCCGGTGCAGCCGTTGAAAGAAGTGCTGGAAAGACGGTTCGCACCCGATGACCTCTTGAGCGACGCGGTATTTACCGCAACAACTTTGCATCGAGCTTGGTCGCTTCTCAGATGTTTCTGTATTTGCACTTATTATATATATATTCATTCACCCGAGGTTATGATGCCTATTCTCAACCTTTCTCTCTTTCTTTCTCTTAAACTCACATCTCTACTGATCTCTCACAATCTCTTCCGCGTGCACTTTTTCTTTCGCCCCAGGTGCATTTCTTAGGTTCCCTGCCGGAAGAGTCCTCGGTGGTCGAAGGCTCCCACTCGTGGGAATTAATAGCATCTGGCCACGACGCGCCGTTTTGGTGGTGCCACGGTTTAGAGATTGTCGACGTGACGATGCGGCCGGAGCGGGTGCTGACCATTGCCGACGCGCGGCGCACTTTGCAGGTGTGCACACGTGTCTATGCATGAGCCATTGAAGATTAGGAAATTTTTAGAGGATATATTGGAAGACGACTAGAAGAGCGAGAAATATTTTGAGTCGGGCAGTAGCGCTAGGGTGGGGAAATGAACTTAACAACTTGACAAAAAAAAGTGCTGTGAACTATTCGACGTAGCCGTTATATCTTGTATGTAACCTTTTTTTCTCCTTTTTTGTAGACATTTCTTCTGACTTCTGACTTCATTGGATCTACAGGGTCTCGAGCTTTGGCCCTCAGCACAGCTCGCGATCCGTCCTTTACCTCTCGGTGCAGACCAGCCCTCCTCTCCAACAGCTCCTGCCGTCTGCCGAAACGGCACCGCCGCCAGCACCACCAGTAGCGGCACGAGCTTCAGCGGAGGTCAAACGGCAGGCCCCAGACCAACTCCCGCGGACGTGTTGAAGAGTGTTGTCGGGCGCCCCACCAAAGGCGTGACAGGAGCTTCAGGCAATGGCAGTGGTGGCAGTGGTAGCGCTGGAGCTCCGCAGGTGCGGTCCCACTATAACGTGCAAGCCTCAGCTGCGGCTGCGGCGGAAGCGCGTTTCGCCGCCGCAGCTGCCAACAAACCAACGGCTAGTAAGTTAACGCCCAAGAGTTCCAATAATTCAACGGAGAAGAAGTCCGCTTCAATCGTTGCGCCACCATCGGCAGGACAGTCACCACCCGTAGTGGCAGCTACTGCAGGGACTTCTGTTCCTAGCTCTGGGACTGCGGTGGCCAGCGGATTTCCCGGCTGGGGCGCGCCTCCTGCTAATTCCTCCTCTTCTTTTTCCTCAGCTGCTGCCTCATCAACTTCAACTTCAGCTGCTCCTGCTCCACCACCCGCAAGTGGGGAAGCCTTAGCTGCGCTCATGGCCATGGGGTTTGGGGAAGCAGCCGCCCGAAAGGCCTTGGCCGATGCCGGCGGCAACCAAGAGCGCGCGGTGGATATGTTACTGGGATGACAAGCATGGATAGTCCTTAAATTTGAATATTAAAGATAGCCTTAAATTTGCATATAAAAGATAGTCGAAGGCTTCTCAATGCCGGCATTAGCACCTATTGCCTTGTTCCTGGTAACTCCACCCCTTTACTGGCCGTTTATTAAATTTTATTATCAAAAAATGAGCGAATGCCGGGGAGTGCTGGGTGGCGGATGTCGGTTGTCCTGTATGGGCGTATCGCCCGCTCTCTTAGTCACGTTAGTACGGCAAGGGTCGAACCACCCTCACAGGGGAAAGTTCCTCAATATTCAATAACTCTCACCACGCACCACCCACATGCATTAACATCAGGCATCAAGCCCGCACTACATCCTCAGCTTGCGCAGCGGTTGCGCACTTGCCGTTCTGTGATGCATCTCAGGTTTTCACTGGGCCCCATTGATGAGGTATTTCAATTCACAACCCAACGGAGTTCTTGTAAACAGTTCCAAATCCGCAATGTACAACACGAACTCGAAGTAATACAAACCCAGGTGACACAGAAGCCAGTGCTGCGGGCAGAAGTGGGAATGCGCGCGCGTTGCGCAAACAAAACAAGTGCGGAATGATTCAGGAGGGAGAAGGGCATTGGCCAAAGTCCTCGGAAAATTTGCAAAAAGCGAGGTATTTGTGGGTGTTGCGCACTCCGCAGAACGACAAAGAGGAAGGCGCGCGAGCAAAGAAGCTCGTGACATGCGGAACACGAACACGAGGTCCACTCGGCAGAGGTCAAAGTGTGCCTTTCAGCGCGCAAGGCGCCTATTGTTCTGCCCCTGAGCCATAGGGGGCCGCTTCTAGCCTAGCGGCCCCTCCCAACAGATTTACCATAGGTGGCGGAGCACAGTAGGCCTGTGCTCGTAGCGCTCTTGTTCGCAGCGCCGAGATGCCTGTAATCAGTGCCCCGTGTAGTGCCCGTGGCACACTTTCTATTTACGATTTACGCGCGTACACTTCTGCCCGCAACATTGGCTTCTGTGTCATTTGGGTTTGTATTAGTTCGAGGTCGAGTTCGCGCGTGTCCCTTTTTGTGCCCGTCGTCTACATTTTCTCATTTACTGCACATGTACAATAGGGCTGTACGGAGAATACAGTTGGGACAAAAATAAAAGCGAACACGAACCACGAACGAACAAACAAAACTTGGAACTGCGGGTACGGGTACGGTATCGCACGCGCGTACAGTTCTGCCCGCAGCATTGGCTTCTGTGTCATTTGGGTTTGTACTAGTTCGAGTTCGAGTTCGGTATCTACGGTATATATAGTATATTCCATAGTTGGATTTAGGGTTAGTAAAATTAAGTATTACTTATGTATGCAAACTTTCGGTACCAAGTAAGTAATTTTATAAGTAAAGAAGTAACAGATTTATCCGCTTTTTCCAGAAAATGGGACTTTGAAAAACAGATAACCCAATATTAGTACTTTTTCGCTCTAATATAGGGTATTTGCCACTGTATATACCGTACTTACTTATTCATGAACTTATCGAACTCGAACTAATACAAACCCAAATGGCACAGAAGCCAATGCTGCGGGCAGAAGTGGGAATGCGCGTGCGTTGCGCAAACAAAGCAAGTGCGGAATGATTCAGGAGGGAGAGGGGCATTGGC
>Ga0307930_1003190_pt1 | contig 12150 bp, 12 predicted proteins | sample OrgLakmetageno46_FD_203161 | JGI IMG/M metagenome (GOLD analysis project Ga0307930, IMG submission 203161) | Saline water microbial communities from Organic Lake, Antarctica - #46 | ecosystem: Environmental > Aquatic > Non-marine Saline and Alkaline > Saline | place: Antarctica: Organic Lake... | reverse complement strand
GGAATTTGGCCTCTCCCTCCTGAATCATTCCGCACTTGCATTGTTTGCGCAACGCACGTGCATTCCCAATTCTGCCCGCAGCATTGGCTTCTGTGCCATTTGGGTTTGTATTAGTTCGAGTTCGAGTACACGGCGACCGCGACCGAAGGCTGGGTTTCTATTTGGTGCTAGGAAAAACATAGGGCTTTGGGCTATTAGTCCATTTAATTATGGATCAATAGCGCACCACCCTGTGTTGGTAAGTCTGAAATGACAGATGACAGAAACCGCAAATCAATTAGCCAAGCGGGCTTGTTTGGAGGAAAGACGCCAGTTGGTGCCTTCATTGGCATTGTGAAGCGAAAGTAGAAAGCAAATTCCGCTGTGTTTTGTGTACATCAGTGAATCAGTGGCTCTGCTGTAAATCTCCCGAATATGTATAATATCGGCCATTTAGAACGAAAATCAACTTCCGAATGGATCTATTTTCGAAAAAAAAAAACGATTTCATTTTAAAAAATGCGCCAGTATTGTTTAAAGAATAAGAGTAAAGAGAAAAACCGAATTCACTAAATCCAAGAGAAAAACTGTGCTGCTCGCTAGCTCTATCCCGGATTATATGGGGATTCCAGTGATTTATCGATCTCCAGTTCGGGGTCGTAGTTAAAGAAACGAGGGTTAGGTTGCGCCATGGCGATACAAGGGCCATCTTGCTGAATAAAATGTCTCTCTGTAGAACAATTAACGATGGCCACATTTGTAGCTGTGGAATTGAGGAAATCCGTTGACGAAATTCAGAGATGCCGAGTCAGTGTCTTGGTGGCTGTGGCGCATACTGAACATACCGGCAGCCTTGAGGTGTTCAGAAACCGCGGTGAGGAATTTCGACGCTTTCGGAGCGTTTCTCGAGACGCCAACTCTGCGACCTGTTGCTGCTGAGCTACAGGGGAGAATTTAAATAATGACCCCACGGCCCACTGCTGAACCAGGGGACACCGTAAAACCAACCGCTCAACATTTACACCGCTCAACCTCCCAACTAGACCAAGACAGCGCATATAGCTTGTGCTGAGCTTGCTGATGAGCTAACTAGAGCACGCGTTAGGCGGAACATTGCAATGCTTTTCTTGCAAACATCTGGCGTTGAGTTTATCTACGCAGATCGGGAAGGCGCCAAGCAAGTGGGGCTAGTACAACCGGGAGAGGTGTGTGCCAAACGAACATCGAAAAAAAATTACGAGTATGACAGTGGCTCACACTGGCATCGACCGCTCGCGAAGCGCATTCTAAAAGCCCTCCATGCGCTATACTTCAGGTGCTATGCATTCGCTCCGTTGACGCGGCCAACAATCGTTATGAACTTGCCAAGTAAGTATAAACATAAACTCTCTGTAGAAGAAGAGAACTGCCCTAGTGTATCGATTTTGACATTGTTCTTAGAGACCATCACTCGGCGACTGTTGTTTGAAATAACAGAAATTGCCAGTAACCAGTTTTATCTTTTGTGGTTGCTCTACTTTGCCTCTTTAGTAGCGACAGTGGCAAGTGGCTCCTTCCTCTAACGCCCTTGAAAGAGCTCCCGCACCGTGCTATGGAGTCGAAGCACAGGTCCGCCTTGTCTCCACGGAACCATGCGAACGCCACTCAGAGTAGCAATGTTCGTCGAGAATGCCAGCCCGGCGAGAAGGAATCTTTACCTGATATTAGCAGCAGCAAGACTTGTAGCAAGAACCCATCTACTGGTTGTAATATTCGGAATACTAGTAGGAATACCAGTACTAGCAGCAAAATCAAGAACAACACTAGTCACAGGAACAGCAAGCTGAATGACAAATGGACCAACAATGAGCGCTGGTTGAAACGGTTGACCATTTTTTACCAAAAATATTGCCCTTCGAAGGTGAGTGCAAAAACCTCTCATACTTGTACTTATATCCCAAGGCAGTCACTACAGCGGTGGCTGCATTTTTATCACAGTAGCGTACTCACACTCTTGGGAACACCCACGCCTGTTTGAGGGTCAGCGCGCTGCACTCGTCTCTATCTATGCTTGGCTCATCTAATTTATTTACCTTGTTCGTGTTTTGTTTCTTGTCTTGTGAAAGCTACCAGCTGTGCCGAATATATTGGCGCAATTTCGAGGTCGCGAGGTGGAACTGTGGGCCAAAATTCAAGAAAAGTACTTGCCCGTTGAGATCAGAAACAGCGGGCTGAATCTAGCAACGTCAGCCGGAGCAGCTAGCGGTGCAGCGGCGGCGCAGATTGAAAGAGACAAGGACGATAGAGACGAAACCGAGGAGGCCAAATCTATCAACCCAATATTGGTCTCACAACACGACGTCTCTGAGATTACCAGTGAAGGATATGGTTCAACCAAGCCAACGAGCTCTGAGGCTATTGCTGTTGGTGTTGGTGCTGGCGCTAGTACTGCTGTCGCCACTGCTGATGTTTCTGTTTCTGTTCCTGTTGTTGGCTCTAGTACTGCTGCAGCTAGTACTACGGTAGCTGCAATTCCTGTTTCCTTGACGTCCAGCAACTGCGCCAGCAGCAAAAGTCACAGTAGCACCAATGGTAGCAGTAATAGTCGCACCAGCAATTGCACTGTTAGTCATCATGGGCGTCAACGCACCCTTGCATCGAAATTGGCTGGCGACGCTGCTGAAGCAAGACAGAGAGCGACGGCTGCTGCTGCTGCTCTCGACAATGTTGGCACTGATTGCACTGGTTTAGGTGGTACTACTGCGGCTGCTCGAGCTCTCAATCCTGACATGAATGCTTTGGCTGCAGGGGATGGTGACAACGGTGATCTTCGGCGGGATAATGCTGCTAGCACGGCAGAAACCACCACGGGCAGTTCCAGCTCGACAGCGATGACTTCTGCCGCGGCTGCCGCCTCAACTGTGCTTGCGCACTTGTCTGCCGACCAGGTTCCTTTCAAGCGAATACTGCACAAGAAAAGATGGAATCGTTGTGTCGTTTGTTCGCTTTTCCGCCCAGTTATGTATCTTTCATCGTTGCCTCCTTAATACTCTGCTTCACGTCACTTCTCCTGCCCTCTCCCTTTTTTCCCCCCTATCCCTCGCCCTTTCTTCGTCTTTCAACCTCTTTTCTTCGTTATGTATGGCATACCAGCGTGCTCGATTGCTAAAGCGTGGCGCTCGCGAAGGCCGTGGTTGTTCCGCCGGCACGTACCAAGGAAGAGATGGCAGTGGCAATAACAGTGGCACTTGTCTTACTAGGAGCAGTAGAATGGACGAGGAAGAAGGAACTGGTTTCAGCATCGGAAGAATTCGTCCACCATCAGCTAGCTCTAGCAGCAGTCGGGTCGCTCGCAGCAGATCTGCATCCGGAATGCGCCATCGAGAAGGAGACAATGATGAAGGAAACACAAGTAGAAGGGCGCCCGTGGCTTCTTTTTCTTCTTCTGTCGTACCGTTGCACGATGCTTGGTCCAGCCTCTCTCTGGGTGGCGCTGCTGCTGCCTCGGTAAGCACACACTTGTTGGAAGCATTGGAATTTTTTGGTTTCAACAAATTTGCCCCTTCTCCTTTTTTTTCTTTTAGCTTCTTGATTTATTGGGGACATTTCTTTTATCCGCTGTTCAACAACTGCCTGATTTCTGATACATGCGAAATTACTTTTTGTCACTTCTTTCTACCTCGCTCTTCTTCAAGTTCTTTGTTTTCCCTTTGAACTAACTCTGCTTTTTATTGCATCTAAGGCCATGGGTGGGCACGACCGGGATCGGCATCGGGATTGGACCCGACGGGCCGGCGGCACCGGCCCAAGCATCGGCAATGTTATCGAGGTGGGTCTTATGCATAATATAATAACGCATAGGCCGAATCGCTCATTCCTTTATTGGGCTATGCAGACTTTCTATATTTACGAAAATTGATGATTAGTGGCAATTCCTGTTCTCAATTGTCTGTTTGACCCCCCAACCTGCTCCTGTAAATTTCTCATGTTTCTTTACGGTTACTACATTAGGTTAGCGAGCGAGCTTGTGACGAGCATCTCGTCGCTTCAGCAGCGGCTGGTGACTTAGAGGCAGTGAAAGCGGCCATCGCAGCTGGCGCGCAGGTGTGGTAGCGAACGTTTTACAAATGTGTAGCGTAGCCAAGTGCTCTTTTGGTAATTTTTGTCTTTAAGTTTGCGCCTTCTTCTATGACCGGTATTACGATTCGTGAAACTATTAGGTGAATGCAGCAGTGCGGCCCCGAATGAGCACTAGAGGTGGAGGCAACCAAAACGAAAATGGAAGCAGCCAGCGACGAGAAATGCCACGACGACGAAATCAATCGGCGAAAGGGCGCGCTACGACAGCGCTCATCGCCGCCGCTGCAGCTGCTGGAGCTAGCGCTACTGCTGGAGGAGCTAGCACAACAGGACGAGGCGCAGCAGCAACTGCTAGTGATGCAGAAGCCAGAACAACTGGAGGAACTGCACGAGGGGGCGCATTAACGCGAAGTTCTGCTTCAACTTCCGGGATCGAAGTGCTTGAATTCCTTTTGGCGTCGGTGAGAAGCGTGTGCTCTCATCTACTTCTGTCAAACGTCTTCTCCTTCGTCCCTTTCTACCTGTTTTCAACTACACTTCTGTCCAAGGAAACAAAAACGCTCACTGAATCCCAACACAGGAGGTCTCTAAGCCTTAAGAACAATTAATTTTGTTCATTGGAAACACCCCGTATTCATCACTTCTCCTCCTTCCTTTTTTCCTCTTCATTCCATGTGCATATTAGGGCGCGGACCCGAACTTGGACCTCGGCTGGCTGCGTGCTTTGCCTCCGCTGCATCACGCCTCTACTCCACAAGCTGCCTTGGTAAAGAAAGAGCGAAAGAAAGACAAAGTCTGTTTGGCTGTAATAATCTTATCTATTTTATTTATCCCTTCCTCCTCCTCCATTCTCTCGCCTTCTTCCTAATTTTGGGTCTCACTCCTCTCTTCAAGTACCCAAGTATCTTTATTTTCATCTTGCTGTCTACTACACCTTCCTTTCTGCACCTTCTTCTTCTCACTCTCCTTGTTTTCGTACTTCTAACTCTTCTCCTATTCCTTCCTCTCGTCCCTTTTCTAACTTTTCTTCTTTTTTCTTCTTCGACTTCTGCATATGAATACGTGTCCTGGTAGCTGCTCTTGCGGTACGGCGCCCGCAGTGCCCCCTCCGACAACCCCCGAGAGCCTCCACCAATATGGTACCACAAACAACGGCAGCGGCCGGAGGTACTTGAGTTAATGAATGACGATTGAAAGTATAATGTTTGTAGGTATGATACTGCCACCACGGCAACTGCTGAAGTCTTGTACAGGAAAAGAATAGGCCGGCGACTTTGGGAATGGGCCAAAAATGCAAACGAGAAAGACGAATGGGCATTCGGCAAGGAATGCGTCTTGGCTTGTCCTCAAATTTTGCTTCATGAAATACTCGCATATAGATCTGTAGCTTACATGTGTAACGTACTTTTCTTTTTTCCTTCTTTTTCTTGCAGGTGGCGGCGTGCATTAAAGCATGGCGTGCCGCTCACAATCAACCCTCTTCTTGGCAGCAAAACGGCGGTGCTAGTAGTGGCGGTGGCGGTTACAGCAATGGTTACGCATTGGGAGCAGGAGGAGCTTCTAATGGTTTACTCGCGGCCAATGGCGAGTATGGCAGTGAATCTCGAGTGGTGTACCCAGGGCTCTCGGTGCAAACCATCCGTTTGGCCCTTCAGCGCTTTCGCTGCGCTCCTGCCTTGAAGAAGCAAGCAGGCAAATTAAAGCTCGTAACGACAGAGTCTGCACAGGAGGAAGAAGAGAGCAATTGTAGTACAGGAGGCTGTGCAAAAGACGAAGAAGAACAGCATAAGAAGGAAGACGAAGAAGAAGACGAAGTCGAGAAAGCGGTCTCTGCAGCGGAAGAAGAATGCCCAATTTGCCTTGAAGAGCTTTCGTCAGACCCCCCGCCAAATTTAGGAGGAGCTGGGTCCCATAACCAGAGCTGCAGCTGCAGCAGCAGCAATGGCTACGGTGGCACGAATGGCACATGTATCACGCTGGGAGACTTGCTAGTTGGCAAGAGCCACGGCAGCAGCAGCAGCGAGAACCGTGGAGGAGGAGGAGGAGGAGGAAGAGATGGAAGAGGAATTCTTCGGGGTCTCATTTTAGCCACCCCTTGCGGTGGGTTAGGCGCCAACGATGACAGTGATTGTATTGCTGGCAGAGACGCTTCTGGTAGTTGTAGCGGCCCTGGTGGCCGCCGAAGTGGTAGTAACATGACTTATAGTGGTAGTGCTGGCGGTCCCATGGGGCGAAGGCATGCCTTTCATGCGCTTTGCTTGTGCGACTGGCTGCGCCGGAGCTGCCGCTGCCCTCTGTGTAAAACCGATTTAAGGCCATTTCTGAGAGAAGAGTAACGGTATACGTGTTGATAGACGTGAAGGATTGTGGCCAGTATATTTTTTTCCCTTCTTAGGCACCCCAAAGAGGCCCGAAGTACCCCCAAAACAAATAAGTACAAAGCAGTCACAGGGACGCATAGAGAAAGAATACTAGCTAGGCCCGGCGGATTCGGGCTACAGGGGGTTTAAAGTAGTATTGCTTAGTCTTTCTGTCACCAGCAAATAATTTCCAAAACTCGAGCAACTGTAATTTAGTAGACCTCACGGGCAGTGCCTTCAGGACTTGGTGCGGCCATAAACACTAAACCAAACCGATGGTAACTTTAAAGCACCTAAAAGAAGAGGATTTTGCGGTTGAATTCGTCGACTTCCGATGTTTAGCTATGCTCTTGAGCTTACACATGGAGGTTCTGTTGTCAACGGTTGTGACCTTCTCCCTCAGATGTCCACAAAGCGCGCGCTGGAGACCAGACAAGAATGATTAACGGAACCGGAATTTGACCAAAAGCTTGGTAACATATAGTTCTTTTCAACTATGTATCTAGGTGCCCTTTCGGTGCTCAATCATTGGGCCGCACAGAGACATTTTTCCATTAAGTGCTTACGGCCCGTTTCCCTAGTTTTGCCCTATAAGCTCTGATTTGCACCCTCTGTAAAAGAGTTCGCGCGCGAAAGTTGTAAGAAATTTTTAATATAGCTACAAGTTTCAGAATTATACGGTTTAGCTTTTGCCTAGCAGCATTTCATATCAATGACTCGACGCCTTCTTTCTTTGCGCTGCCCTCAGGTAATCTCACAGCATTAGCGGTTTGCACTTCATGGCGACGTTTACCGTCAACTATGATAGCTTCAAGGGCTTCGAAATTCAATTCATGATGAAATTTGAGTTGAGTCGAGAGGTGCTGCTTGGAGCTCGAAATGTGTGCCTCGGTGTCTACTTGTAGCTGCCGCTCAAGAGCCATAGGATGGGGCTCATTTTGCAATCTTCAGATTAAAAATCCAAGCTTGGTGGCGCTAAGAGGTAAGATTTCTCGCGTGCACATTATGGGCGCAAATTTTCACTAGCCTGCTGCTATCGTCTGACGCACAGCTGCTCCTTGCTGCTGCTCCACTTGCTGCAGATAATATGGCGCCGCAGACCCCCACTCAAGGCAAGTCTCACGGTCGGAATTTTCACAATGATAGCACCACCAGAAGCATGCAAGGCCTGTGCAATGTGCAGCGGGAAGTAATTTTTTGAAGCAGAACAAGTGAAGAAGTCACTGTTGCTTCGTAATTATGGCACCGTGTTCCATATGAAGCCGTTTTAAGAAGACGCAGATTGGCCTTCTCCACCGAAAATATCTGCAGAGCCTTGAACCTGAAGGTTAATGCTGCCGCTCACTTTTTGCGGTAGAAATCTCATAAGAGGTGGCTAAGATCAGCTTCGATACTCTGCTATGTGCCTAGATGCGCTATGTTTGTTCACTTCTTCTAGTTAACTAAGACCTTGATCCGCCGTTGCTTTTGTTTTTAGCCACTTTGTCCCTAAGATTGAGATAAAAAATAAATAAAAAATAATTGATATCTCAGGCAACGCAAAAGTCTCAGATGCAAATCACCAGAAGTGTTTCTATTTCCAGTTCACGAAGAGTACAAATAAAACACAGGCACCCTGTAATTTGCCGTGCACCCAAAGGGCACTCAAGTGCTTTGTTCGTGTTATTGTTACTTGTCAGAGTTAGTTGCCGCGAACATTTCATCCATAAGATGAGTAGAATTTTAATCGAAGACGCCAGCGGCTGTGGCATTGCGCCGAGTGCGCAGCGGACTCTTGTAACTCACTGAGCCGTAAACTACAACAGTACAACACCCCGCAAGCGCAAATCAAGTGCGTTACGCCACGCATGCCAGCCATGCATAAGTGCGCTGCTTACTGACGGCTTGAAAACAGAGCAATACTGTACTCTTGGTGCTGAGACCTCCGCTGTTCGTCACTTACCTCGTAGATTCATCAGGAGCTGTGGCGTGCATTTGCATTGACACCCGGTGCGCCTGTTAGACACAGTAGCGATTGCAGCGATACAAGCTGAAGAAAGCTGTCCATGCTACTTGAAGAACTTTAGCTCAACTTTAGTTGCCACTAGCTCCAAGCTAAGTATTCGTGAGCTTCAACACAGCGAATTCTTTCTCGCATCTGCACTGTGTTGGTACTGCGACGTTGACTTGCAATCGTAGTGCGCTTTGGCGTCTGCCATATCACTGAGCCCAACGTGATAGCAACTAGCCCCGCAATTGCAAACTGCACTTGCAGCAAGAAATCGGCATTAACTTTGAGCTGCTGTGAAGAATGTAAGTGTGTATGGCAATTCGTCCGTCGTTAATCACCATTGCGCTCGTGCACGGAGTGACAGCCTTGCCATCCATTAGCTCTTCGTGCTCGTGCTAGTCACCGCACAGAAAGCGCAACTTGAAAGAAGAAGAAAAGCTGAGAATGCAAATTGATTTGTTTAGGAAACCTTGAAGTATAATCTGGCAGCGTCTCGTTTTAAGTTCATCATATTTATGGTATTTATGCTGCGGGCTTTCCAGGTGCAAAAATTCAGCAACACCACCACGCTCCCAAACCTCACATAGACGGTATGGTACTCATAATGTGCCAAACAAAACCGCTAGAACAGCTTCTTGCATTATATTCTTTGCAACTGTGGCTTCAAACTTGGGAATGTTGCTACCTTGTGCTGGTACGAAGACGCCGATGATCATGCTGGTCTGATTGTGTGGGCTTCGACGTGGACTAAGGCCTTCTTAGCTCTTCCTAGCAAGACCTTTCGGCAGCGATGCACCTTCTCGATATCAAGTTGTCTTTATGGTAATTTCTGAGGAGCTTAGTTCTTGTGCCAGCCGCTCATTCGGGAGCTATGGCGCGTTCCTCGCGAAGCGAAGGCACAGCTTGACTTGAATCTGAGCATTATATTTTCGTTTTGCAGTGTACGTTTATTATATTAGAGCTATTATTTTTAAAACCGCAGCTCTAGCACTCCCTATCATTCGTAAACTACGTCTCAAGTTCCTTCAGTAAATTTGCATCTTTTATGACCCCTAAAGGGAGCTTATCCGGGCCGTTTTTGACAGGACTGCGCTTGTTTTCCTCTTTCCGTGGTCTACAGAATCCATCGCAAAAATAAAAATTGGAATCGGAAACCATTGAAAAATCAACATTGTGGGTCCGTCGGGGCTAAAGAATACACTTGAACTGCATGTGCGCTAGGAAATTCGCTCCAGATGGAAAATTAAGGCCCCAGCTGGTCCAATGGCTTGCTGTGTTTACCTTCAGCGAAATTTCCATTTGCCGGATCTTCCGCTGAGCCGAAGTGGGTAAAAAACCGGAAAACCCGCGGTTTTCTTGGTTACTGAACTGGTGCCTCTCCACCGATCAAGGCGGCGGGACTGAGTGCTCCTTCGTATGTCACGTCCGACGGACTCATGTCCAGTTCCAGTTGATATATATCAGCCAAGAACTGCCCGCTTGCCTCTGATACAGATGTTTACAAGCGAATAACATCAGCGACGAGCGACGGCTGCTTTTGGCGCACTAAAAACATTTTTGCTGACAAGTATCTCTCGGAGGAACTAAGGTTGAAGTATACAAAGCTCTTAGCTGGCCTGCTTTACTTTACGGTTTCGAAGCTTGCTCCATGAGTGAAAATTTATTAAAGCGCCTTCGAAGTTTCCATTATAGGTGTGCTCGTATCATGTGCCGTTCGAACCTCCATCATACCTTCCGCCACCATATCACCTCAGGGAGTCTTACGTCGCTTGGGCATTCTTAACATCGGCAGTTACTTTCATGATCGGATCCTTCGTCGGGCTGGCCACGTCGCACGTACTCCTATGAGCCGGGCGCCACGGCTGTTACTAACTGGTTGGGTATCGCATTCTCGACCGATTGGTGTGTTGGAGTATGGGGCACCCCCTGTAGTATACAGAGGGGGTTGGCCCGTCGACTGTGCATCTTGCTTGTATGCACTGATCTCTTCTCCGCGTTAGCACCGAAACTTCAAGAGGTATATGGGCCTTACGCATCGGCCTCTCTGCGTGGTGCGTGCGGCTGGCCAAGGAACTGGATCGCCCTCCTCATTATGGGTGGGAGGACGTTGGAGATCCAGTGCTTCTCGTTGACACGTCAGAATTATTTTGACGTCAGAAGCCTTTTTTTTTTTTTTTGATTTGGAGACGCCACGATAAGATTGGACGCTGCGCGCTCTGCAAATATTCGATGTTGTTCATTCTAGAACCTGACGGCATGCATGAATGGTAGCGACGCGTATCCTTAGCGCTCGTCAAACTCCTTGGTCGTTTCCCCGGAAAACATCGGATTGCGGAACCGGTGAAAGTGTTACACACTTAGACGGGAAGAACCTTAGTGCACCTGGTGGCTACCATTGGCTGAAGGACGCGTAGAGTCCGGCCCTTCAGTGCAGATAGAGCTGTTGGGGTGAATCCTGCCATGGAGGTCATGGAGGATAGGTGGCGTGAGTGCCGACCCACTGTCACCGAATTGGTCGGTTTTGTTTTAGCGGAAGACGCATGCCCCTTTGGTGCCGGGATTGCCAAAGGGAGTTCGCTCAGATTTATCTGGGGCCAGGATTTTTTAAACCGAGGTCACGTTGACCGGGTTCAGCCCATGAACCCTCCATTGGAGTTATTTATTTTGGGAGAGTCCTCCTCGTCCACGAAGGACGCCTACCACATGACCACATCAGCATAGAAGACTCAAGCTTTGGGCTACACCAAGAGCAGCTGGAGAGATAATATCGCGGCCTAAGATTGCAGGAAGCAACAGCCGGATATTGAAGACCTCGCGACATAAGACTGAACACTATCAGCCGGGGAATTATGATTTCTCAGCGGCAACGGCGGTGTGACACCAACAGCCGGAGACAAAGAATGTCTCGGCGGCAACGACGGTAGCGGTCGGAGGCATTAGCTCGCTGCGCAGACGGTGGAAATTGAGAGCCCAAATGCGGAAGAAGGCCGAGGAACTGGTCTTCACCCATGATCCTTGGACAAGAGACGCCTCAGGAATGCCAGAACGATTCGCTGAAGAGCTATCACCACGTAAGAACAAGCTGCACCTCCCACGAAATGAAAAGATACGAGGTGTGAGTCCACAGGGAAATATGGGAACTGCGAAGCAGGAAGCGAAACAGGAATGAGTTACGAGTTTATGTATCGTGCGCACCGTGCAAGCACGGAAGGGCGCATGGTGGGTGGGGGTGTTGGAGTATGGGGCGATGCTGAGATCGGCTGGCGCCCGACGCCTGAGAAAAACATTGAGACGATACCCTGCTGGGGCAAAAAAATAGCCCAGAGAATTGCCTCGTGGACCTGGCCTTCTGGAGCGAATTCGCTAGCGCATTTGCAGCTCAAGTGCATTCTTTATGTGCCTCTGTGACTGCTGTGTACTTGTCTTTCTTTGTTTTTGGGAGAGTATTAACTAGACTAGACTAGGGCACCCCCTGTAGTATACAGAGGGGGTTGGCCCGTCGACTGTGCATCTTGCTTGTATGCACTGATCTCATCTCCGCGTTAGCACCGAAACTCCAAGATGGTCCTCAGGTGACTTGGGCAGGACGTTTGAGAAAACGCTCAAAAGTAAAGGCATTTCCGTCATTGCCAAGGGCAGGTCGAAGTGGAGACAGCTGACTCACTTCATTCCAAAACCTTTTGATGCCTGATGGCTTTAGGACACCCCGAGAGTAAATGATTACAATGGCATTACTCAACTCTAGACTGGACAAAAGAATTA
>Ga0307930_1003189_pt1 | contig 12151 bp, 15 predicted proteins | sample OrgLakmetageno46_FD_203161 | JGI IMG/M metagenome (GOLD analysis project Ga0307930, IMG submission 203161) | Saline water microbial communities from Organic Lake, Antarctica - #46 | ecosystem: Environmental > Aquatic > Non-marine Saline and Alkaline > Saline | place: Antarctica: Organic Lake... | reverse complement strand
CATATAGCCCTCTTGGACCCGCGCACTGGCTTGAGCCGCTGGCAAAAGTCCGGCTTCGTGAGCGCGGAGTTTATGACGGACAAGGTATAGAACTTGCCAGAAACGAGCACAACAAGTAGACACTCAAGAACTAAACACTCAACTGTCCCTTCTCGTTGATAGTCTTCTGTATTCACGGACGCTTTTGAGATCGTTGTGCGTTGTATTCATTTTTTTCTAAAAGTCTCTCCGCATGTGCGCAGTCTTTTTCTTTACCCACCTTTCAAATATTCACCTCTTCTCACGTTCGTTGCCTTTGTCATATTTCTCTTCAACCCGGGCTCCAAGGTGTCCGACTTTTGCGGCCAAAATTCTCTCGAAAGCGACTCACTTTTGGACCGTCCTCACCGTACACATCCTCGTTCCGAACCTGCTGCTGCTAGTGCTGCTAGTGCTGCTGTAAATGCCGCCTCTGCTGGTGCCGCTCCGTCCTCCTCGTTGTCCTCGTCACTTGCTTCTTCTTCTTCTTCGTCTACATCGTCGTCGTCGTCGTCGTCATCCGCTGCTGCCATTTCTGCTGCTGGCAACGACAAACTCACTGCCACCTCGTCTCAAGAACCCGTAGCTTTACCCAACGAACCTGCCAAGCCCACACTGCCCCCACCGCCCTCGGTCGAATTTGCCGACATCGTGCTCAGTGAAGAACCGCCTGGGGCAGCTCCTGGCGCTAGTCGCATCGGCCTCAAATTACCTCCTCCTCCCTCAACAGTCGGAGGCGGAGGCGCATCTAGCAAGGGCTCTGGCCAAGTCGTTCGCCGTTTTCACAAAGATGCACCCCTCACAGAACTCTTCAAGTGGGCAGCCGACAAATTGTTAGCTCAACAGGAGTCGCTTTCAAGCAGCTCCAGCGCCAGTAATAGCAGCGAAAATAGTGCAGCCGACCCTAGCAGCAACAGCTGCAGCGGAGACCGGCCATTTGACATCAAGCTTGTAGCACCTCCGTTCACGTCGATGCGAGCAGCCCTGAAAGCAGGAGATGAAGGTTCAGGGGAAGGTGCCACGCTTGAGTCCGCAGGCTGCTGCTCTGCGCGCCTCAACCTGGAGTGGCTCTAAAGGAGGAAATAGGGATAGGCTAGTTTTGAGGTGTCGAATTTTCAACCAGAATTTGACATGTACGACTTGCGCTTTATTTGTATTTGTTGGTCTGAGTTGGGTCTGAGTTAAGTTGTAATCATTTTGATCCTGTGTACATAATATTTGAATTGGGAATCAGTATACAAATCCAGAATCCCATCCCTATCCCTAAAGCAACATAGGCCAGTACCAATATAGTACAGCTGATAGTGATAGCAGTACTAGCCTTATTTCTGTTCTATCTATGAAGAGCCCCTTCTTTGGGGTATATCTTTTATCTTGCTATGCCCAGAAGCCAGAAGAAGTAGATATCGGAGCCGCCTCGAATCTCTTCCACGGCGTGGTTGCATGTTGCATGGTCGTGCGGTCGGCGGTACAAAATTTATTCCGCAAATAGCAAATAGCGTAGCGCTATCCTCCACCGGCATCGGCTTATTCATATGTAGACGCAAATGGGTTTCATTTAATGCATCTAAAAGTGGGTTTCTCGTGATTGTTTTATCAGAGGTCATTGTACAGCGGGCGTGTTTTTAAAGATTGGTACATAGGCTGCCCATTTCCTTGTAAACCTTCCTGTTGAGGGTTGATAGGAACCATTTCTTGTTGCAAACCACTGGGCGTGTGCTGGGCCATGCCTTGCATCAGCCGTTCTCGGTTCATAGACCCGGCCACTGACTGCCCTTCGGGAATTTTGAAGGTCTCTTTGGTTTCGCGGATGAGGTAAGCGGTGCCTCCAGCGGAAGCGAAAAGTAGTAAGGTGGTCAGCAGAATGATAGGCCATTGCTGCAGTTACACCCACGTGAGCGCAAGAGCCGAAAAGTGAAACGAGAACAACCCAATTTCCAAAAGGTACAGCGTCCATTGCTGGTATTTGCGCATTTTGTCCACTGCCAGCTTCATGGATCCGCTAGGGCCTTTGAGGGCAAGGCCCACGCCTGACGGCAAGAAGGATTGGAGACACACGATAGATTTACGTAAGCATTTGATGCGAAGGTTGCATCAACAGAAAACAAGTACACCCGCTTTGTGAAAGCGCAAACAAGGAGTTGAAGAGAAAATGCTTATTGTATTCTGTAGTAGCTAGAAGTACTACGCTAACATTTAGCATTTAATAAAAATCAGACAGGATGGGCCTTGGAGAACGGCAAAGGTGACCAAGTGCCGCTCACGGGTGAATCTGGCGAGGCACTTCTCAGCGGTCGAGATGTGGTCTTATGAAGCGAACGCGATGTGAACGAAGAAATTGCAGAAGAAGAGATAGACAACGGAGGAGAAGAAGCCATGAAGACGAATACGGATAGGGCTGAGGCGGAGGTGTTGGACGTGCCATAGACCTTTTTACGCTGTTTTTTTTTAGTACTTTTTGTCTTCCGGTGTACCACTTTGGCGATCTAGACTTCTTGTTGTCGTCCAATGACAATTGGAATGCGGTGTAAGAGGTGCCCTCGAAGAGAGTGCTCGTAGAGCTGCAGCTCCCGTGGTGCTCGAATTGGCAGTGCCTGAGGTAGCCGTACTGCTTGCAGTCGACGCACGCCTACCCTGGTTTGGCGATTGGCTTGAACACAGTGGTGTCGCTATTTTTCTAACAATGCTTTTTCTGGAACCACGACTGCACGAATCGCTACCACGTTGGTTCTGAAGAGAAGGCGATCGCGCCATGAGCACAGGGGATAGTGGTGATGGTGGTGGTAGCGGCGGTGGCGGCGGCAGTGCAGCAGGCCGAGGCGAAGGCACTTCCCAGTCATGCATCTCACGACTGAGTGAGCCTGCTTTACGACGGGTTATTCGACCATGGCTGCTTCCAAGGTCGTCGCTGTCTTCTTCGCTGCCAGAGCTATGGCCACAGTCGTCGCTGTGACATCTCGGCCTAAACCTTCCTCTTGTGCCACTCGCCAACTCTAGTCTTGTAGTATCAGACCTCAAAGAAGTTCCTACCAGAGGTCCACTGGGCGATCTCGTCAGAGCAACACCAACCTCAGCTTCGTGCACAGGATCACACTGGCGACGAGCACGATTTCTCAAACGGCGCAAGCGCTGTGCAGCCACTTGCCCAGGACACCCGATTCCATTCCACGGGCTCCCATCGTCACTTTCGCTTTCGCTATCACAGCTGCTGTCGTCGCTTGCACTGCCGTCCGCCGTGTCATCAATACTACTACGGTTGCTGTTGCTGTTGTTGTGGCTGTTAGTATGGCTAGGATGTTTGGTAGTGGTAATAGATTTCCGCGCTGCCTTTGTAGATGAAGCATGTCGAGTTGCTTTGGCTTTATCCCAGAAGTCAGGCTTGGCATTGGCAGCAGCGCGTTGGTACCTTTTGCAAATTCACACGTATTACTCTTTAAAATAGCTGCATACAATAATTGCCACTCTCTACGTACTTCACGAGTTGAGTCCTTTTCTCTTTCTCTTTTCAACACTTTTCCCACCGCCTCCATTTTACCCTTTTTTGAAATAATAACATCACCCGCTCAAGCTTCCGCATCAAACCAATCTCTCAAAGAGCTCACCAATGCTTGGCTTGATTCTCATCTGGCAATGAGCCAAAACAGCCCAGCGTGCCATCGATGTGATAACGCCCCTCATACAGCTCGCCAAGGCCTAACAAGGCTTCCTTGTGCCCCTGTTGTAGCATAGAGGAGTGCGCAATGTAAAAGAGTGCTTTGGCGTTATAGAAGCATGGGTGAACTGTAGATTGTTTTCAGGCCTACCACAAGCTACCACCCTGAGAAGCTTCTCCAACTTAATCCTGTCTTAGCTTTCATTCAAGGAAACAATAATTATTGCACCATAGATACGCATTCCATCCTTGCGTTATCATTGCTTTTATCATTTTCAAACCTGTGCAGCCGCAGCGCGCATCCATTGGCCAGATGCACGCAAACTGCGACCGCAGCCGTGGCCTTCGGCATACCTGGATGAATCCACGCACACCTAATAATGACTACGACATCGCAACAATAAGGAATGAAACAATTTTCTCTCTCGTCTTCCAACTTAAGATATATACACACACACACAAGCACAGCGATCGCTTCCTAATAACTTCCTGCTACGAGAACAACGAGTAAAGTGCAGAAACGTAGTACGTACAAGCAAGCCAGATGGTACTGCGCGTCAGCATCGCCTTGCTCCGCAGCCAGCTGAAACCACCGAGCGGCGTCGGCTGCGTGCTTCTTCATGCCTCCGTGATGACGAGGGTCACTGCTGCTGCTGCCGCTGCTACTGCCGCCATAACTATTACCGCCGGCCATCCCGCCGGTAGGGATTCCGCTAGTAGTAGGATAGTTTCCACTTGTCATAAGACGACTACCAGTGGGGCTACCACTGCTGCTGCTGTCTTCCAGCGCTAAAAATCCCAGGGCTAACTGTGCGCCCCTGTGCTGTTGCTGCGCTGCTAATTGCCACCATTTGGAAGCTTCGCCCGTACTGTCTCTAGAACGCAACAAGCGGGCACCTACTGCACGATGTGCGTTGCTGCCAGCGCTGCTACTGTTGTTGCTACTGTTGTTGTTGTGATCGATACTGCCCCTACTTCTGCTGTTGTTGCTCCTATTTCTCCTGCTGTCGCTGCTGTTATTGTTGCTGTTGTTGTAGCTGGAGTAGTGGTTATGATCAACGCACGGAGTTCCAACAGAAGTAGTACTGTGGTCATTCTCTGCTGCAAAGTCATCAATCAAGGTGCCCAAAGAGTACTGCGCTTCTGCATATCCTTGTTGAGCAGATGCATGGTACCATCCGGCTGCAGCGGGAAGATCTCTGAGAGAAGGAGAAATTGATGTAAGTGATTACTGCAGGAGATGAGCAAAGGAATAGAAACGGCTAAAAGGCTGAAGATCAGACATTAAGGAGCACCGAATGATTCATTAGAATCAAAAGTAAATAGTAACAACACCTTCACTCCAGTACTACGAGAGGGGCAAGGAGAAATATCAAGGTATAAACTTAATATGATCATACCGCTTCACGCCATAACCTTCTGCGAGCAAATACCCCAAGCGACACTGCGCTTCGGCGACTTTGCCTCGCTCAGCTGCCATCAAGTACCTTAGCGTGGCAAAAGGATAAGAGTGCAAGGAACACGCACGCATGTCGATTAGCAAGTAAGGAGGAATAAGAAAAAGACAAAGAACGAAAAGATATAAATAGTCGTTTTTACATCAATATATACCATTTGAAAGCTTCTTTATAATGGCGTTCAGTTTTTGAAGACGGCAAAGAAAAGGATAACGAAGAAGTTGACGTCTCAAGCAGAGCATGGCCATTACCACGGCCACTACTAGCAGCCAAAGCTTCGCAGCAGCGCCCAACGCCACAGCAAGCTTGCGCATCTCCTTGCGCTGCTGCTAAGTGAAACCATTTGGAAGCAGCCTCGCGGTCGCAAGGCACCGCCATGGGTATCGTTGGTCTTGGTGTTGTAATATGTGGTGTAGCCGTTGGCGGCGCTTGTGATACTTTCATTCGTGTTGCTACCGGTGCTGTTTTAGGCGACAATAAAATTGAATGCGAAGGATTACGGTGAAGCTTCAGTGATGTCGATGCGGAAGATGAAGATGGAGAAGAAGACGGAGAGTGTGGCGGCGACAACGAGTAAGACGAAGAGGTATCCGAAGGAGACGTAGTACAAGGCGAAGTTGGCGATGATGGCGGTTCTTGTTGTTTGCCATCGACGCGACCATTATTAGGCGGATAAGGATGAACTGATTGAAAGACTGCTTTAGGCGCGCCATAAGTAGTGCGAGCTATACCATCATTACTGCCACTATAGGCACTGCTCGTGCCATTGCCAATGTTACCACTCCCACCAACATTGCTGCTGTTGCTGTTGCTGCCATTAGCACTTACACCACCACCACTAATGCTCACAAAAGGCTGGTTGTTAGCGTGAGCTGGAACGCCTTGCCAGAGGTACTCTCCAAGGTTGCATTGCGCTATTGCATGACCTTTACTGGCTGCCATCTCAAAGTACCTAAAAATGGAGCAGGTATACCAGGAAAAGAACAAACGGTCAGGGCTAATAATCACAATCGCGCATTGAAAGAGAGACACATCCATTTTCATAACCCCTCCCCCCCGCGCTTATTCTATTCCTTCTTGAAAACAAGATGACATAAACAAATTAACGCACTCAAACGCTTTGCGTTGGTTGGGCTTCGGTACTACAGGCGGTTGCCCGACCATAAAACTACGGCCTAATTGCAATGCTGCATCCGTAGAGCCCGCATGAGCCGCCTTGGGGAGGAGAAATACAGAAGGAGGACATGAGACATAAGAGAAGAACATGTGCAGATAGCTTGAGCGGAGAGAAAAAACTTGAACAAATAATTCATTTAAGAGGTACTTCCGAGAAAAAAATACCCCCTTCAATCTCATTCACTGTATAAAAACTTTCAAACCTTCCGTAGCCATCGCATGCCCTCTGCTTGCACAGACGCCGACACATCAGCAGCAGAAGACGAAGGAGCGGATCTATTCAACAAAGTACGGGTGTTGCCACTACTACGGTCTCGGCTCAGGCTCCGGCTGCCACGATTGGCACGGCTGCGGCTGCTGCTGCTGCTGTGGCTCCGGTTGCTGCCGCTGCTGTCTGCTCGATCAAGTCGGCTGGTGCCAGCTCCTGTGCTCTCGCTGCTGCGGTTACGAAGAGGGGCCGCAGCAGCAGAAGCACTGCTGTTGTTATGGCTTGCATTCGATGGTGGCGTGTTGTCGTTGTTGTTGTTGTTGTTGTTACGGCTTGGGACTTCACCTGAGATGATTCGAGAGCATTACAACAATTTACAAGCAAAGGCATAGGCAGCAGCAAAATAAACACGCGTGTAGAACAAATTAGCGTACAAAAGTTCAGACCAAATTATGGGCACAGTGCATAAAAAATATTGATTAAAAATGTAATGACATCGCAACAACGTCGAACCTTTCAAGTAAAGGTCAGCGAGGTGCAACATGGCTTCAAGATGATTACGCGCAGCAGCAGATTTCATGTACCTTCGAAGATTGAGAAACAAAAATTAAACGAGGACAAATACGAGTAAAGACAAAAGAATAGAAGTAACAGGGTGTAGATCAGAAAACAGAAGCCTCCTGAGCTTTGAATAGAGTACATTAAAACACAAAATGCTATCTTATTACTAGCGCAAAAGCACAGATGCTAGAATCATATACTAATCAAAGTAGTGATGAGTGTCACGGCGGAGCGGCAATGAGACGTAAATACATAGTCACTACTTGAACGATTCGGCCAAGTCTTTCGCTCGACCGCCGCTAGTGTGTGCCACTCCGCGCTCCAACGCTAAGCCGTATTGGTACATCGCCTGATTCAAAGGTGAATTCACAGAGACATTATTGATGAACAATGCTGCCAAAGCAAGAATCTGGATCCGGCGAATGTTCAAATAACGAGAAAGAAGAGAGAAGATACAAGGCGCCATTTGTACAGTTGTACAGCCCTTACCGGTGGGTAATTAGCCGACGCAGATTTCCGCCACATTTGTACGATAGTTTGCAGCGTGCCCGCCTGACGTAATGACAGATCGATAGAATCCATGAGGGCAGTAAGCACCAGCGAAGTGTCTATTTAGTACCAATGGTAGTACTGTTCTTAGGTAATCATTCAAATGTTCAACCTCAACAAAAAGATATATCTTTGTTCTCGTCGAACCTGTTGCGGCGTCAGAGACAAGCTGCCTTCGACACGCCGCCGTAAAGGCGTGTAGCGTCGCCACCCTTCGTCAAACAAAGACTTGGGCGTCGCTGGTGCTCCCAATGTCGCCATCGCCTTGTGTGAAGGATTTGATAAGATCTTCAATTCCGTCTGTAGTAGGGCTAAAATACCGAACCTACGTGAACCATTAGCTTCTGACAAGCTTTTGTCACAATCTGCTCCTGAGCTTTGACTCTTAGTGTAGCTGAGGCAAAATTTATGAAAAGCTTACACAGCTCATAGATCTTGCCAAAGCCCCTGAGTAGGCCGATTGTAGCTTGTGCAGTGCTTTGCGCGACATTGCGACGATTTGATCTTTCATGACATTCATGACCCTGCATGACTTTCATCGAAGTCTGCTCTAATATGACACTTCACATCAAAACTGCAGGTTTTTTTATCCGCAACCCGCAACATACTGTACAGAAATGATACGCGGCCGAGCGAAAATTAGAGATGGGCTAATACATGGAGCCACGGTCGGTCTATATTAAAAGTAAGGAAACGGAAACACCGCCCGTAACCCGCAACAAATGAAACCGCAACGTCGCAACTCACACCGGCATTCCAGGTATTCCAAGCAATTGGACTTCGGTGAATCCCCTGAGCCCCTATTATTCCCGTGCTTAAATGAATTGTTCCTGCCTTGGGGCTCTCTCTATATCTCTGCCCACCCCAGGAAACCCCACCCGCCACCCGCAGCTCACAGCTCATTCTTTGGAGTGGGCACACTTCATTCTATATATACTATATAACCGCCCTCTCTGTAAGTCGGGAGTCCGCTTGCGCTTGCTTTGCGCCCTGGAATATTTCACTTTACACTTCATTATTGGAAGGGTTTCTTCATTAATTAAAAAATATATCTGGCGATGCTTCCTCGCAAATGTAGCTCAGTATTGCGTTCTTCTGTTATTCCGCGAATTAGTTTTTAGGGGAACTAATTGAAGAAGGAGCCTATTCAAAATATCCTTGAGTCAAAGCGGCCTCAAACAGGGATTTATAGCACGGCACTGCAACCATCGAGTTCGCAGCATATCGCTACGAGATTCATATGATTAAGTATATTGCTCCTTAATGATCGTCCAGTAGCTGTCGATTTTTTTAATGACCCACGAAAGGACGTACGAAAGGACCGTGTCCTTTGGCCGTTGCCCTCGGCGCTGTTGCTGAGGCTGCTGCCGCTGTTGCTGCTGCTGCTGCTGTTGCTGCTGAGGCTGCTGCCGCTGTTGCTGCTGTTGCTGCTGAGGCTGTTGCTGTGGGTCTAGTTCGTTGGCTGAGGACTCCGAGAGGCGCCCATCGTCCACTGGCACGGGCACTTGCCCCTGCGGCTGATCATTGGAGAAGCCCATCCGGTCCATCAACGACCCCCACATCGACTCGTGTTTGTTGGACGTCCATTCGTCGATGCACATGGCGTTGTCGCAGTACCACCCGCGCAGCTGGTCGTTGCAGGCGAAGTGCGCCAGCAGCTTCTGGTAAAACATGTTCACGGGCAACGTCAGTTCACCGTCAGCCGCCCCCTGTTGGCAATACCTATTCTCGGTTTGCCCGTTGTCAACGTCGCTGCACGCCCGCTCTTTAGGTACTTGGAAAGTGTCGCGCCCATACTTCTGCTTGTACGCTTGCCGCATAATGGGGACCGCAATGTGGTGCTGAAAGGCGAACGAAAAGGTCTCCCCTACCGTTTCATGAAACAGCTGCACGGGCCACAACAGGATCTCGCCAGGGTGGATTTCGCCCTCGTACACCACGTTCTTGTTGCCAAGGATGCCCGCGAAAGGGGGGGCCGTGAGCTGGGTCCCACTCATGTCTGACTGGATGCGCCAACGTTTCGAGCCGCGCACCTGCGCTTGCATCCCCACCAGACAGCTGCCCCAGTCTTGGTGGCGGTGGAACAGGTGCCCTTTGTTAGGTCCCATGTCCCGGTGCTCCGGCGGCCCTCCAACGTAGGCGCTGCCCCCGGACCCCATAATGATGTCATGGCCTTCCATGCCCTGCATTCCGGGCTCCTTGAACGGGAAAAAATACGGCAGCGACCACAGCCCTTTAAAGGGGTCAAATCCTTTGTCGTCGGCATTCATCTGCTCGTAGAGTCCATAAAAATCGGCTTTGCCCTCGGGCAAGCCGCGTTGACGGCCTTTTGCCAAAGCCTTGTCGATGTACACTTTCCCGCCTTTCAGCACGTTGCTGTGAATGTAAGTGCCGTCGTCTTGAACTTCGCTTTGCATCTCCACGTGCTCCTCCTCTCCAAAGACATCGACAATCCATTGCTTGAACTTTTCATCGCCTACTGCATCTTGTGGGTTCCCTTCTCCTGCGATAGCGAACATCGGCCAACCCTCGGTAGCACCCTCCACAATGACTGGCCTCCCGTATGAGAAGTACTCAGTCATGTATATCTCAAAGGTAAAGTTGCTGCGGCGGTCGATAGGAAGAGTGACCTCAACGTCCTCTGGCTCAGGCATGTATCCCAAGATGTCTCGGCTCAGCTTGCCCTCAGAAGCCTTTAATGTGGCATCGCAGTCGCATTTCCCGTCCCACGAAAGGTCAACAGCAGCCGCAACTGGCAGTGCTAGAAATATGGCTGCGCCGGACCGCAGCATCGTCGGTTTTACAATTCCGATAGCTGCTGTCTACAATGAACACTGAATTCGACTGTCAGTGGTTAGGTTAGGTAGGGACTGCAGAAGTATAATGATGGGCGTGATGGGCGTGATCGGCGCGGCGTGATGAGTGATGAGTAAAGCGAGGTGTAAAGCTTGAAGCGAGGTGTTAGAATTCTTACTTATCATCATCAGCCTATCAGCGTTCAGTGTTAAAGTGCGTAAACGTAACTACGGACACATTTTGGGTGAGCACAGCTTCGTTTATTAGAAAACGTCGTTGCGTTTTGTTGTTCTTGCTGCAGACTTTTGGCCGCCCAAGAGTGTGGCCCAACTATAACCTTGCTACTAATATCAAGTAGGCAGCATCGTAATGGATGCTTTAATTTCAAATGACTCTCCAACTGCAGAAGCTGACAAAATGAAGGAGTTGCGTCAGCTCATGCTCCAAACCCTTGACAAGCAGGTGTGACCTATTGTAGGGCAACCGCCATGTGTATTCACGTGACACTTCTGCTGCAGATCTTCGTCTTCAACAGCCATTGAAATTATTTACTTCATCATTTATATCTCGCATACAATGCATCGCTCTTGCATAATGTTTCTCCGTCATGAACGATACCATTTGTGCATGATCACTAGGGCGTCCTGTCGTCCGTGCGGGCTACTTTGAGAGCGTCCGTTTTTACAGCGCTGTACCAGCAAACTTCAAATGACTCCGCAGAAGCAGCAGGCACACAGCCAGTACCTTCACAGCTTGCTGCCCTAAAACACCATTCTCAGGGCGCGCTAGCTATGGCGTTAGTGCAAGAGCTATTGCAGGCCGCTGGCTGCACGCACACCCTTAAAGTGCTCAGCCACGAAGCGGTGTGTGAAATCAAACTCCTCTCATGCACCCCTTTGACTTTCCGCATTCCAAGTTAATACTTTTTGGATCACAAGCCCTTCATCTCTTTTATTTTCTGAAAGTAGCTGCTTCCTAGTATGTGTAATCTTCGTATCCTAACTGGTGCCCGTTGTGCGGACCAAATTACTCTTATACTTCATCTGTTTGTTTGTTTGTTTGTTTGTAGGCGCCTGCGTTCGGGACGAACCCTCTACCTCAACTCTCGAAGGAATCGCTACAAGAAGCTTTGCCTGCGCTACCGCTCACTACAGTATCCAATCCTGTTAGCGAAGAGGGCCTTCCTTTGCTTCTCCACCTCCTCGCAGCAGTGTCAGATGCTCAGACATTCAGCCCATCACCACCACCTGCTGCTGCTGCTGATGATGCCGCTGCCACTACCACTGCTGCGGCTGCCACTACGGCTGCAACTACGCCGGCAACTACATCCACAACTCCAGCGGCTCCACTTAATCCAATCGCAACACTGCCACCAGGGCACAACAACACCACCTTAACGCCCGTCACCGCTCCGGTGGCTTCTACCAACAAGAAGTCGTTGCTGCAAGGGCTCTTTCCTGAAATCGTGCGCAACCCGACCACGGGCACGGACGAAGAAGTTAAGGAGGAAATTGAGGCTGCCGAGGCTGCCGCCATGGAAAATGGAGACGAAAGCAACGCCAACCGCGAAGGTACAGGAGGTGTGGGTAAAGCCGGCAGCGGCAGCAACAACAGCGAGCACAACACAGACGATGCGCTCCACGCAGAGCAGCTGCTGCGCGCTGGCTCGACGGAGGCACGCGACGATCCAGCGCGAGGCTCCGAAATTATCGAAATGGCAGACACCTTCGAGGT
>Ga0307930_1003185_pt1 | contig 12160 bp, 6 predicted proteins | sample OrgLakmetageno46_FD_203161 | JGI IMG/M metagenome (GOLD analysis project Ga0307930, IMG submission 203161) | Saline water microbial communities from Organic Lake, Antarctica - #46 | ecosystem: Environmental > Aquatic > Non-marine Saline and Alkaline > Saline | place: Antarctica: Organic Lake... | reverse complement strand
GGGTTTAAAAATAGCTGTACCTTCTTTCGAACTTGAACCAGTCGGTTTCTCTCTTGCTCCAGTGAACCTTTGGAATTTTCTTTTTGGTCATGGTTCTCATAGCAGAGTGACCTTCTCTCTGCTTATTTATACGGATAGGCATTAAGTGTCCGTCAACAATCATAGTGGTATCGAATGGTGTCAAGCAACGCTTCTTCTTAGTAGTCTTCGAAAATCCACTCCTATGAGTTTTGAACTTTGATCTATGAGGACTTCTGCTACATGAACTGTGCACGTAGTTTTCGTCAATCGAAATTACTGATTTATCTCCAGCAGCTTCAAAATTTTCATGACGCCCTCTTGAAAAAACGCTATGATCCTATTTTGTCAATATTTATAACTTACAGATGGATGCAAATGGCGGTTGGTTCTTGGTGGTTCTAAATGGGCGATGCTCTTGTTGCTTCTGGCTCCATATCTGCTAATTTCTTCATCTCCTAACATCGAGTAAATATCTATTCTTGCATGTGATCTACTGAGTTTCTTGATGTCATCTTCCTGGTCTTTCATGAATAACTTGAAGGTTGGAGCAGGACTCTTACTGAGTCTACACTTACTCCTGTACTGCTTGTACTTATTGCGTAGCTTATTCTCATATTCCAATTTCTGGATGAGGTCAAGTTCATATCTTAAATCCTCAACTTCTTTCTTGCGCTTGTTAAGATCATAGATAGCTTCGTAGTCTTCTTTGAGAACAATCTCAAATTGATTTTCATCATACGGGTTCTTGTTTCCTCTGTTAGTCACTCTTGAAGAATTTGAAGTTTTAGGATGAACCTTGAGCAACCTGATCTTGCTAACAGCATTCATTGGGATGACGACTAGTGGACGACGGAAAGAGCAGACTGAGTGATAATAGTTCTTATAGAACCTAATCACACTCTTTGTCACTTGCACCCATCTACTCACATAGTTTACTGAGAAACCTGGATGAAACTTCATAATTCCATGGTCAATAATGAGAGGCTCTTGAGGGTCAAGTAAGGAGTACTCTAGATCTAAGGTGCTTCCATTCATTTCGTATTGCTCACCGTATATGTGGTGATCTGGCGTGTAGTGTCTTGCATCGTATATTTCCTGAGTGTACTTCCTTGGCTTCATTTCTGAGTAAGCTAGCTTTCCTGGCGTTAAGTTTTGATCAGAACCCTTGAAATTAGGAAGAATAGCTTGTGATTTATTGTTTTTATCTCCTAAATTCACTTGGTCTTCATTATATGAGTCTCTCAACTGTCCTCTTGGATCTCTTCCGTTAAGGTTTCCTTCAATGCTATAATAATCTCTCAGTTTCTGGTCTTCTAATATTCTTGGATTCCTCTTGTACTCTTCAGTACTTCCACGAACCTCATCGTATTCTGGAATAGTCTGACGAATATTGTCGATGTCATTTAAGCTAAATAATAAAGAAGACTGGACTCACCTGTCATTTCTCATGTGATGGTTTCCGATATTGTAAAAGCTGCCTCTGTTTAAATCTGACCCATGAATATTGTCTGGAAGTTGCTTTTGATCTTGTATAAGAGTATCAGTTTGACTGTCAATTCTACTTTCCTTAATGTCAAATAGTTGATCACGTAGACTCTTTTCAGTAGAATCCTTCAGCTGTTGGTTTGACCTTTTGTTAATTTCTTTTTTGAGTCTTTGTTGGGCTTTACTCTTCTTTCCAGAACCTTCCACCAATGCAGCAAGTTGAGGGGTCTGAGCATCATTCATTGATCCTTCGTCTTCTTCTTCTTCGAAATTGTTGTTTTGATTATTTGGTAGGAATTTTTGCATTCTTTCAGTACGACGATCCTTTGCCATGTTTTTAATAAAATCATCTCTACCCTTTTTCCCAGAAATGAATTCTTCATCTTTTGTTGCATAGTCTTCAGTAGCATCATTAATCTTGTGTGTTTTGTCAGCTTGTTTTCCGCCTGCAAATTTTGATGCTGAGCCACCAAACCTCGCGCTAGATTTATCTCCAAACTTGCCAGTGGTATCATCTTCACTCTGTTTTTTGTCTGCAGTATTAATCTTTCTTGGCTTTTTCAGTTTAATGTTTTCGTAGTCCTTGCCTTCTTCATAGAACACATTTTGAGAGTCTCTCTGTGAATCGAACTGATCGTACTCAAAGGAAGCATTTTTATCATTTACTTGATCTGGAGTACCTGACGCCTGCATTTTATGCTTTGATAATCTACTGCGTTTAGAATCTTCTTGATCACGTGCGTTTCTTTTTGATTTCTCACCAGTATTTATAATGGAACCTTTTTTAGGCTTGCGTAATTTGTCATTGTATCCATGAGCACTGTCTCTAATATTTTCAGAATTACGATTTGGCTGTGTCTCATCTCCGAACTCTGCTGTCTCTAGTTGAGTCTTTTTGTTCTTTCGGGAATGTCTGAATATGTCAGCTTCATCTCCGAGTATACCGTGAGAGGCATTATATTTGTTTGGTGGTTGCCTCTCATTTTCTTCATTAAACTCGTATTCATCATCTGATTGAGCCCCTTGAATTTTATGAGAAACATGGACAAGTTTTCCATGCTTGCTTTCTTCCTCTTCGCTATCAGATGATTTATTCTTGTATCGCTGTTTGATGCTTGAAGACTCCTTGTCACTTGACCTTTTAGACTTCTTTGTATGAGAGTCTTTTCCTACAACAGCAGGTTTAGTTGAATCAATTTTCTTTTGCTTGCTGCCATGTTTATTAACCTTGCTGTCTACTCTAGATCCCTTTGAATGCTTAGAACTTCTCAATTGAGAATCTCCATGACTTGGGTGATGCTCAGACGTTCTGTTGTATTCACTTTCAGGTGTATCTTCATGAGCACCAGATAGTTCTCTATTCTTAGAGTCTCTCTTCCTTGAACTGATTTTGCCCTTTGCACTCTTTCCCTTCTTTGAGTCTTCTAACGTACTCTTCTTTGTTTTTCCCTTACTAGCAGATTTGGAAGTTAGTGGATCGTTTGTGTATTTATTTTTCCCTTGATTATGGGCATCAGATTGGTTATCATCTTTATGTTGGTCTTGTTCAAACTCATCTGAGCCATCGAACTGATCCTTTTTGTTCCTCTTTTTCTGTGACTTGTGTGCAGACTTTGGTGTCTTCTGTTCGTTAACTAACTTTGCTGTTCTCTCTGCAATCCTCTGTTGTCTTGTTTTACTTGGATGGCTTGATTTTTGTTCCTCAGTGTCTTTTTTGCTTGATCTATCTTGAGAGAATCTAGTATTTGTAGGTTGTTCCAACTCTCCATTTTCTCCTTCATCTTCAAATTGATCAAGAGATGGATGTTGATGATGAGAACGTTCAAATTCATCTTCTTGTTGCTCTTGGTTCTTGTCAAGATACTTAGAATACTTTTCTTTCTTACCCTCTTCACTGTCTCTTGGCTTGCTCTTACTCCCATCTTTACCTTTGGTTCCTTTAGATATGCGTTTGGAGTCGAGTCTTTCATTCCGCTTTCCTACCTTGATTCCTGGAATACTCTTGGATGCCTTCTTGTGTTGCTTTTTCTTGCTTTCGTTCAGCGAGTGAATAGCATCTTGGTTGTCTACGTTTTGATTATCTGAATCTTTATCTTCGTGTGAATTAACTCCTGCTTCGACTATCTTTGATGTCTTCTTGGCTGATTTAGTATTTTTTCCATATCTAGAACTTCTATTAGATGATGCTTCATGTGATGACTCGTTATTTTCAAACTCATTCTCTTTTGGAAAAGTATCGCCGCCAATGTTATCTTTATGTGTTGCTGGATTTCTAGCTGATTTGTTTTTACCTTGTTTAGATGAATATTTTGAATCTCTATGTTTAATCTCTTCGTTCGTTACTTCATCAGATTCAGTTTGGTTACGTTGTGAAGATTCATACCCACTATTAGAACGGGCATTATCAGACTGTTTCTTGTGGCCTGCTTCATCCTTATAAGAGTATTTTGATCGAATAGATTCTCCTTGTCTTTCCATGTCGTTCTTTTTTTCATTAGAATCCTGATTTCTATTTGATGGAGTCTTACTAACGTGCTCAGAAGAATCCTTAAGTTTTGATTTTTTCGTGCTATTCTTTGAGTCTTGGTTAGTTGAAATTTTTGATCTCTTGGCGTCTTCAAACATTTCACCTTCTTCATAGTCATCGTCTAAGCCAAACCTATCATCATTTGGTTCGAATTTTCCAGAAGTTTGCTTTGTGTGTTTAGAGTCAATAACCTTTGTCGATTTTCTATTTCCATGTGAAGCTTTTTGTGAGTCATGCTCACTTTCAAACTGTTCCCCAGACTTTTGTACTTTTCCTCTATGTTTCAGAGATTTCAATGATGATTTTGAGTCTTCATATTTATCAGATTCATTCTGGTCTTCTTCAAAATCATGACTATCTCCATGTGAAACCATTGGGCCTTTACCCTTGTTAATACTGCTTTCTTGAAGTTTAGAATCTTTTACTTTGGTGGCAATATTTTGATCTTCTACAGAACTAGTAGGGTCACCAAGTGGATATTTTGAATGACTACCATATTTATCTTCATCTGAATCTTCCTTTGATTTATTTCCCTTTGATTTAGACATCCTTGCATCTTTACTATGCTTGTGACTGTCTTGACTTCTTCCCTCTGAGTCAAGCCCAGCTTTTCCTGCAATCTTTGAACCTTTAAGCTTAGGATTTTTCGAAGCTGAAAGGTCTTGATCGTTTTCATCATCTGATGTTTTGGAATATCCTTGTGGTTGATAGTTATCAGCCTCTTCACTAGAGAGAGTATGCTTTTTATCGTCACTCTTTAAACCTTTTTTAACTGCTAACTCTGAAGTTCTGCCTCTTATGTTCTTGTCTTTGCCCTTATCCTTGTCCTTGCTCTTACTCTTTTCCATACTCTTGTCCTTGTTTGTGTGAAGGCTTGACTGTTCTTTGGGTGCGTACTTAGAATGCTTTGACTCTTCTAAGTGATGACCTGGTCTATCTTCTTGATCAGAGAATGTATTTTTCTTTCTTGAGCTCTTAGATGCACTTACAATGACAGCTTTATCTTCAGACGCATCACTTTCTTCGGAACGATTCTTTTCTCTATGCTTAGATTTCTCCTTGATTGCATTTTGATTTATATCTTGCTTATCAGAAGTTGTATAGTCACCAGCAAACTCATCGGACTTGTCTGAATGGTGTCTCGAAGGATGATTTGAGCGTTTTGTTTCATCATGCATATCACTTTGGTGTTCTAACTCGCCATAAAACTCTTGTCCGTCTGGTGAAGTATGATCTCTCAACTTATGTCCATGCTTCTGTGAAGGTTTACCAGAAGAGTGCTTTCCACCTATAATTTCAGACTCTTGAATTCTATTAGCCTCATTCTCATCTTCAAATTCATTATGCTTTCGTTCATGTGCTCTTGAGAATTTTTGAGCATGGGCTTTTATTTTCTTGCTTGAGTTCTTGTGTTTTTCACTCATCTTATTAGAAGCCGGCTCAATTGAATCTTCATAGTCTTGGTCTTTAGAGATGTCTTTTTCAAATGACATATTCCCTTCACCTTCGAATGAACTTGTTTCATGACCTTTTTCAAAGTAATCACTCTTAATGGTAATATCTCTATGCTTGCTGCTATTACTCTGTTTCAATTCTTCATCAGAGTTAGATTGTTTCCCTAAAATCTTCTGTTTTTCTTTGGATCTCTTGCTCTCAGCCAAGTCAACAAGTTCTCCTGTTTTAGACTTGCCAATCTTTTGACCAGACTTATGGGAGTTTGCTGCTTTTGCATCAAAATGAAGTTGAAGCTCTTCGTCTTCTTCGTCGCCTTCCATAGGAATTGGCTGGCCATCTTTATCAAATCTTTGTTTTACTATTTGTGGTTGTGCTCTTCCCTCTTTATTGCTTAATCTAGCTTGATTGCCTTCAATACTCTTTTGGTCTTCAAACTCTTCTTGATTGTTGATTACTTTGCCTTTAGCTTTAGATTTAAATTGGTGTGAGTCTGATTTCTTTGACTTCTCTTCTTTAGTTGCTCCATGTGAAATATTTTGGTCATTTGAGTGTTGTCTAGCATTACCAACATCATCCGTAAGTTGCATTGATGGTTGCTGTTGTTGTATCTGCTTTCCTTTAACATCATCTTTATTATAGATTGAATCTCTCTCAGCTCCATCTTCAGATTCTCCATGTGTGTGTGACTTGATTTCTCCTGAATGATCTTTGAGTGCTTGAGACCTTTTGTGTGACTTGTTTTGAGCATGCCTGTCAGAAGAACCTTTGGTGATATTATGTGTCTCCTCTTCTTCAGAATGTGAATACTTTTCTTCTTCAAAGTCTTCATTATTCTGTCCTGATTTATGTGCATCGATACTTTGTAAGATTTCTCCTTCAATGTACTCTTTGTCTTCTGGTATTCTTGATATTTCATCTTTTGGATATTTATTTCCTTTTGCCTTTGATGATGGCTTTATACCTGCTTGGCCATCCTCCATGGCTGACACACCTCTGAGTAGTGACCTTGAAGGTTCGTATTCTAATGAGTCTTCATTTTCATCTTCGTTATAAACAAATTTATCTCCGAATTTAGTTGGAGAAGGAATCACATATTCATCAGGGTTTATTTTCCTGTCTTCTATATCTTCATCAAAATTCAAAGCGTGTGCTTCTTCGTGTCCCTCTAAGTGTGTATCTTCTTGTCTGTCTGACCCTTCCTGATCGAAATGATAATGTGAGTGAGAACCTTCAACATGTTGAGTAACTTCATTGCATTTGTCAGGTTGATGCATTTGCCCATCATCATAATAACTAGGCTCTCTTTGCTTGATAGCTTTTGAAATGCCCTTATGGGAACCTTGAGATTCATTTGATGATGATTCACACTGAACGTTTCCATCTGAACCAGCTCTAGCTTTCTTTATCTTGGTACCAACAACTGGTTTACCATCTTTAGCATCTGCATGACGAGTATGCTTATTTGATCCCGCAACTTGATCTTTGTCTTCTTCATTTGAATCTTCATTCTTTGGAGTCGCTCTCTGCTCAAGTGTCTTGTAGTTGGACTTCTTATTCTTCTTTGATGCTTTGTTTCCCATTTTCTGATTTTTGATTGGGGAGTCATGTGCACCGATATCTGCTCCTGAAATCGAAGACTCTGATTGTCTGCTGTTATCATGCTGATACTTTGAATACTTTTGGGTATGTGAAGTTGCATAATCATCTCTATTCTTCAATTGATCTATTTCTCCTCTAGGATGTCCGTGATCTCCTTCATGGTGTAGTTGTTCTCCATCTTTTGACTTTGGGAGCTGAGTATATGCTTTCTCTCTTTGATCACTCTTGAGAGGAGGAGTCTGGGACTTCTTTGACTCTTCTTGGTATTCAGCCTGCTTCTTCTTCAGTTTCTCAGCGTTTGCCTTTTCAACCTTGTTTTTGATGTCGTACTTCTTCTTGTAGATTATTGGCTGGTCCTGATCAGCAGGTGGGGTGTCTTTCTCTAATGATTGTTGAGAAGGTTGTTTATGTCCAAGTTTATTCATAGATGCATGAGTAAGCTTTCCTTTCTTCGAGTCAGCCTTTGATGACTTCTTTTTGGAGTCAGAGAGATATCCTCCTAATTTCCTTTGCTGGTTGTTCTTTGAAGACATACTACCAGAGGATTGGTGATAAAGCTTTGCCTTTGAAGTTGGAGTCAAACTTTCTTTACGTTCTTCTGAACTTGAATAAGTGTTCTGTTTTACAAATGCTGCCGAATTTTTGCTTTGAGGAGACTTATTTAGTTTCTTATTTTTTAGACCTTTAGCTAGATTATAAGACTTTGAAGGTGTTTTGCTTGATGAATTCTTTACATCTTTAATATCATAATCATCCTCAACTCCAATCTTTCGATTTTCATGATCCAGTTCATGTTCCTCAAGATTTGACCTATCACTTTTACCTTTTTGAATTCTCTTCTTTAAATCATACTTTTTCTTCGAAGGAGAGTAATCTTTTGGAATACGGTAGGTATCTTCATGTGCTTTGCCAACATCATCGTTAAAATCATTGTGAATATCTTGGTAATCGTGCATTCCTTCATCTCCTACAACACCTGTGTGTCTGTTCTTTCCTTCCTCATACATCTTTGGAGATTCTTCTTTGCTGAAGCTGCCTGATCTCCTCACTTGCTGGGGTTTAGAAGAGTCATATCGGTGTCCTTTTTCATAGTCTTTAGGTTGCACTGTCTTAAACCCTTTGTTGCCTTCACTGGCGTTTCCACTTGACTGAGTATGGTATTTTTGGTCACTGAGCTTGGAGGAAGATCTCCCATATCTCTCATGAATAGAACTAGAGTCTATGGGATGTCTTCCAACGCCCGTAATATCAACCTCTACTGCTTTCCCTGATTCTTTTTGTGCTGTTGAGTCTTGCCTTTTCTTGTCTTTCATTTCTTCTTTGGTTTGACGGTATTGGCTCTTTCTACGAGATACAACTGGATGAGGCTCATTCTGTGATTTGAGACCTCGTGCAGAACGCATTGGTGGCTTCTTATGAATACTCTTAGGAAGATTGTAGGATTTAACATCCTTCCTGATCCCATCCTCTGCATTATCAACATAGTTGGTCGCATGTAAGTCTGTCATTGATTGAATATGATCGCTATGTGCTCTTGGATTCTGAACTGGATCATCTTGTTCATATTCTAAGTTATCATTTTGTCCATCTTTGAATTGATTTACATTTGTTGATGAATGGAATTCATGTCCACTTTTTGGGTCTCTCCAACTGCTATCAAATTCAGATCTATCTGGACTTCTTAGGAATTTTGCACTACTCATGTTTTTAGTCTTCCTGTCTGCAGATTTGAACCCATGTTTTCTAAATGGATCTTTCTTAGTCTTTATGGTCATTTCTCCAGCTTTGTTAGATTTACTTGGATGATTATTTTCAGAATTCTCTTTTCTTGTGAGATTACCTCCTTTAAAGCTACTGGAGACACTATCAAGATGGTGGTGTTCCCCTGTAGTGCTTCTTGGAGTCTCTTGCTCTTTATCCTTTGGTAGTCTCTCGTGAGCTTCATCTGACAATTCTCCTGATCCCTCATGTTTGTAGAAATCAACATTTGGATTTTGGATATGTTCACCAGTCATTTCTTCATACTTATGAGGAGTTCTTCTTGACTTTTCTAAAGTTTTGTTGATATTTTGTCCCTTGTACTTTGGATCTTGGTATGAGATCATTTTACTCTTAGAAAGTCTTGTATTCGGGCTTAACTTGCTTTCCTCTACATCTTGTTGACTCTCGCTGCTTTTATATTTGCCAGAAATATTGGCATGGGACTTTGTTGGGGTCTTTGTAGCATTTCTCATATGTTGTAAAGTATCTGTCTCATCTCTGGTATCAGGTTTACTCTTGCTTTCACTGTCTTTTTTAACATATCTTTTGTTAAGGCCTCTCATCGTGTGTTTCTTTGCAGAAGAAGCATCATATGCGCTTGATGATTTTTGACTGAGAGCACTTTCGCCTTCACCATCGATCTCTTTAGAATATTTTTCTTCTTCTTGCTCTCCAAACACCTGACTTTGGTTACCTAAAGTCTGGATGTTCTTCTGAGTGCCTGGCTTAAATTTCTTGGTATTGACATCGAAATTGGAAGGTGACTTATGGTACTTCTTCTGATACTGAGAAGAGCGCCTATCATACCCTGCATATTAAAACTAGAAGCATACCCTTGATGTTTGATTTCCTACTTGATCCAGGATACACTTTCTCAGTAGCTATAGAATGGTTAGAAACGAAATGACAAACCTTTGTGAATAGGAATCGATGGAATTTTGTCTACTCCTCTGTTCAAGGTTGTAGGCTGATCTATGTTTTCTTCTCCCTCAGGTGTCAGTTCGTGAGTATTATCTTCTATTTTGATTGCATCAGATAATCTTCTTGGAAGTGGCTCGATAAGTTCTTGTTGATTATGTTGGGGAACCATGCTATGTTTGTTCTTCTTGAATGAAAAATCAGCTCTAGAGGTATAAAAGAGTCGAACTCACTTGTTTTTAGAGGCTGATTTCTTGATGTAACTTGTTTGGGGTGCACTATCACGATTGATATCAGATTCATCAAATTCTCCATCTTCAGCTCGTCGGTATCCGTAACCTTCATCATAAATTGTACCGTCTCTTCCAACTAAATAAGTTATGTGACTTAAACTTACTCATTTCAGAATTGGCAAATTGTGTGAAGCGATGTGGGTCATCCTTGTTTTCTTCTACAGCTATGAGCATAACTCCTTACCTTCGTCTGATCTGTGTGGTGTTCTGAAAACATCTGTCTGGCCTTGTGTTCTCCTGTCAGCATGCTTTGATGACCAAAATGAATGTGGGAGAGATGGATCTGAAGGACTGGGTTTCATTCCGTTATACTTTTCATAAAGTTTTTCACGAATCGAAGGATCGTTGATAAGTTCTCTCTGAAGTCTTTCATCTCCTCTGACTAGCTCAATGATTTCATCAATATCCATATTCCTGAGTGGAGATTGATCAAGGATTCTTCTTTCAGATTCAGAGTCACTGATTTCTTTCCTTAATGATAAACATGAAGAACTTACTTTCTAATAGTTGAAAATGGGATTTTCTCTTCTTCCATGTCATGTGTATCGCTTGGCTTAGATAATCTATGTTTTTGAAGTGTAGACCTGCCACCAGCTCCACCTCCTCCGACAGTATCAGATTGGATAGCTTGGTTAACAAGTTTCCGAACTGGGGTTTGAGTGTTTCTATTGTTAACGTTCACTCTTTCAGCTTTCCGAAGAATTTCATATTGTCGTTCAGCTTTCGGATCAAGGTTTTTCATATCACCGTAATTATTTGAATTTTGGTACTTGCGTTCAAATTTTCCATCATCTTCGTACTCTTTAGACTCATACTTATCACTGTCATTGGCATATCTTTCATGGTTATCTCCTAAATCATCCATTCTGCCTCTTGCTCTCGCATCTGAATGCCCACTGAATTCATTACTCCTACAAACTCAATGAAGCTGAACATACCTGCGTCTAATACTTCCTTCATCAGCCACATGCTTCTTGTTACTCAGGTCGATGGGACTGTAGTCAGCCCTCACTCTATGCTCTTCAGCAAACCGCTTTTGGGCTAAAAGGGAGATTAACATCTGAGTGTTCAACAGATTTTTAGTAGCAACTGCACCTACCTTGCTTCTTTTGGTCCAAGTATTCGTAAATTTTGTTGTCTGCATGTTCAATTACGTACCCATCGCTATCTAACTTATCCCGGATCTCATTGCCAGGCCTTTTGTTGCGTACCATATCATCTCGAAACTGTTTTGAGAATTGGTTCTAAATAATGTCAGGAGGGTTGCAAGGAGGCAGTTATCTGATGAATACTTACGTTTTCCAACTCATTGAGAATGAACCTATATGCAGTGTTACAACTCAAATGACAGCTAATTAACTTACTCTTTCTCCTTGTCAGTCTGCTCCCGTTCGTTCAAAATAATCTGGTGGATGAGTTTCCTTCTGAAAGGAGTCATATTCCTTGGTAGGCCATCTTTGAAAGTCTTGCATGACTACGAAACCATGTTAGCAGATATTGATGAAGAATTGGTAAATCCTGACACATAAATTTTATTTCTTCAAACTAATCTTCAATGGATATTTGGCAGTTGCAAATTCATATTCAAATGATTTTTAAACTTAGTAATTTCACGATGATTCATGATTTGGCGATACGTGTTCAAAAAGCCAGTGTCTCGCTTGTAAATACAATTGTAAGAAATAAGCAAATCATTAAACTCATTTTGTTCAGCAACATTTTCTTATTATGGGTGTTTTAAGTTAATTCTTAAATTCAGTGAAAACACTTTACAGTATGATTTCAAGCAGAATGTATAATAGTTTACCTTGATAATAACTCTGTCCCTCTTGGGAATAAACTGCTCAGTTGCTTCAAATTCTTCAAATTTATAAGGGACTGATTTTTCGCCTCGATGCTTCTGATTCCTCTCAGAGAAGACTCTTTGCCTTTAATACCAATCAGGATTTAACTCAAAAATGTAAGTATGACATATCAAACTAAGAATGGGACCTACAATTGCTTTTTGTCGAGGACTAATCCATCATCACTTCCGCGTTCTTGTGAGTTATCTCCTATAGATAATTAAATAAGGGAATTAACTTATGAAAGTTCAAAAATG
>Ga0307930_1003180_pt1 | contig 12172 bp, 8 predicted proteins | sample OrgLakmetageno46_FD_203161 | JGI IMG/M metagenome (GOLD analysis project Ga0307930, IMG submission 203161) | Saline water microbial communities from Organic Lake, Antarctica - #46 | ecosystem: Environmental > Aquatic > Non-marine Saline and Alkaline > Saline | place: Antarctica: Organic Lake... | reverse complement strand
GTACGGATCCGCATTTCCAAGTGACCCCTGATTAAAGCACACCGAAGACATGTCGCAAGCAAAACTGTACGTGCGTTCCACCGCCCGCAGGCCACGACGCTGCGGCGCAGCGACTGACCGGTCAAGCCGCATTGGGACAGACGTCGCGCGAGCAGAATGTGTTGGGCCATCGACATGGAGGGCGGAAAGTGTGAATTCGCTGCAGTTGCGCAGTGGCGAACTAAATCACGAAAAAGCTGACATTGGCGCTTCAAGTGTCGCCCGCTAGTGGGAGCGAAGAAGACCTAAGAAAAGGCCAGATACGTTGTGCAGAAACCATAGATTTTCCTGGGCTAAGGAAGAATTATCAGTCGTAGTGCACTGCATTGTGATCCAACCATTGAAAGCGCCGATCAAGTTCTATTATCGGATATGCTTGAACTAAGCGCTCAAGTAATTCCGGCACTCCTGTACGATTTCCAGTGTGGCCAGGACCGAACAAGCACCAAAGGAGGTTGAGTGTTTGCTTTGGAAAATCCTCTGGGACCTTTGATTTCTTGATCGAATATACACCACCATTTTGCACAAGACGCATAATATATGGCCGCAATTGATCAAATGCCTCTGGGAACGCATCTCCAGAATTTACAGCAAGTTTAGTGAAGTGACGCGTTAGATTACTCTCGCGCAGCACGCGCTCGCGCGGCCAAATTTGGTCAAGAAGTGGGCCAATTGCTGTTCTCCAGGCTTGCGCAGGTCCCCCCTCAATCGTTTCAATCCACTGAGCCAAGACATCAGCGGCACCCTCTCTCAATTCTGGTGAACCGCAGCGAAGAATATCAGTAGCATCGTCCAGTGAAAGGCCCCAATCATCAGGTGATGCTTCGCCTCGAATTATCGAGATCGCAGGTGAGAGTATGTTTGCCGCGGCTGCGATCGCATCAGAGCGGTTGCCCCCCAGTTCTTTGAGACCCAAAATTATTAGCGCCGAGAAAGCCTTCGAAACCTTTGATGAGATGTGGTTTTGACTGACCAAAACTGATCGAAGTCCAATTGCTTCCAATGAACCTCCGGACAAAGCTACAGTCAAAGCTGGGCTTATTTCTAATTTATTGATATGAAGTACAAAACCTAAGTTTCGGATCAAAACAGCGCGTGCCATGGCGCCTTGCCGACCCTTAGCTTTCGATGCTGTTTCTATCGAATTGATAAGCCAAGGCGGTATGTCAGTGCCGCTCTTTTTACAATTTTGGATGTCTATCAGTGCAGCTTCAGTGAGTCTTCCCGCTGGCGAGTTAATTGCGGCATCGTATAGTTTGCGGTTTCCATCTAAAGGCTCTTCGTCAAAAGCTACTGAGACAGTGAAGAGCCTTGACCACCAATGTTCATGGTTTGGCAGTTCGTCACGAGGTGCCCTAGTATAAAGATCGGTTAACTGGCGAATTATCAACGCGAAAAATTTGCTGGGTGCAGCTCCAAGAATTTGAAACGTTGAGATTATTAGTTCGCGCGTTGGTGCATCTAGCTCTTTGTTAGGTGAAGAAAGTGAATTGATGAAATCACGCCAGAGAAGCGAGTTAGCATCGTTGAATGGGGCCTTCTTCAATGTATCGGACGCTCCCCTCGGATCGGCGTAGCAATATGCGCGCCATCCTTCTCTCTTATCTATGTCCTGGCTTTCGAATGCTTTTTGCGCGACCTCTAGTCGTTGTTCGTCTGGAGCATCGAGGATGGGCTGCGCATCGCCGACGACGGATCGGACGCCATATGAATAGGAACCAAAGAAATCCTGATCTTTGACCTCTCGATCAAGATAGTCTCTACGTTCCAAAATTGCGGCTAGTTCAGCTCGACCAGCATCAGAAATGACCTCGGCTTGTAGCAACATTTTCAGCCGGAGCCATACAGCGGTGTCACGTGCATGTTCACGCCAATCGACCTGCCCATCTTCTATTTTGAAGCGTTCATAGTATTTGCTAGCCTCAGATAGAATACGGGTTTCAATTCTCGCGATCACCTCTGGCTCGGCATCACCTGAGCGGTCCAAAAGCAAGAGCGGAATCTCACGCCTTATGGTCCAAAAGACATCTAGGGAGAGCATCTCCAATCCCGCCATTGCCTCATCCGACGAGAAAAGATCGGGCATCCGAAGCGTATGCAGCCACAGGCGTTGCCCAAGTGTTCCTGCAAGGCGATTCCACATCTTGGCCATGCTTCGAACTGCATCCCGGTCATCTTTCGAGGCCGTTGGGATAAGGCGAACAATGAGCTCAATCAGAAATACTGGGCCATCTCGGTGCTTGTTCTGATCATGTGCTTCGACTGAAGGTACCGAGTAACTCGTACTATCGTGGTCATCATCAATTTGCTCTGCATCAATAGCCTCTCGAACGAACCTTTCAAGGTTCTGTGAAGCCATGGAAAGGGTCATAGTAGGCTGTTGAGCTTCAAGGACAGCATCAATGAGTTCTGACATTCCACCCCTGTCTGGAACGGAAAAGTTAAACCAAGCGAGGTCTGACATCTTTCGAGGCGTCTCGGGCGATGGCTCGCCATAAAAGTAACCCCGGTTCGGCTCGATCGTTAGCTCCGGCGTCAAAAATCCTATAGCATCTTGAATATCCATATTGAGAACAAATGGTCCTCTCAGTCGATCCATCGTCGAATAGACATGCAAATCGCGATCTTGTCCCTTGGGAGAACTTTTTGCCAGCAGTCGCCACGCACGCAGCCATAGTATCGGCAGGTCCTTTGCTTGAAGTATGCGGCGATCAATTTCGGCTGAAAAAGGTGATCCGACCTTAACAAGCCAAGAGACTGCAAATCTGAAACGATCTGCGGATTGTAGGTCGAGAGCGACCCATCCCGCTACGACCCAAGCTGCATCCTCGTTGCTCCAGAGCCTATGCTTTTCGAAAAATCCAAACCACTTAGGATCTACGATCGTCTTTATTGCTAAGCCCCAAAGGTCGCTTTGGCTAGCGAACAACCACTTGACTTGACCAAGCTCTTCTTGGCTGGTGGCATCATATTCCTTAGTAAGAACCTCTTGCGCCCATGCGCGACGTGTAGACCGTGGTCGTTCTACCAAGTCGGCTAACTTTCCGAGGTCCTGCCACATCGCTGCGTGGCTTTTTTTTTGACCTGTTTCAGGGTCTTGAACATACTCATAAGGAAGTGGCTCGACCGCCAAGGTGGACCACCTGACATCATCTTCGTTACGGTCGTTGACGGCATCGAATGCGTATACTGGGCGTAGATCCGGAAACCTTTCTCGATCAGCTTCCAAGACGTTCAAAAAATAGCGAAACGGTGCGTCGCCTGCACTGTAACCGACAAGAACAATTGTCTTGCTACGACAAAGGTCAAAGAGAAACCGGGATGCCCAGCCAGAGCGCATGTAAGCGTCGCCATAATTCGCGCTGGTAACGACCAAAGAGGTCTCTTCCAGATCAAGATCTTCGTCAGCGATTCGACCATGAAGATGAATGATGCCATCAAAGCCTGCACTTCCCGGAACTGGCAAATCCTGTCCGGCGAAACTGTGCGCCCGGATACTTCCGGCTTCAACGCTATCGAGTAAAGCTTTCTCGATTAACGTATCAAAGTTCGTCGTGACAATGGTTGGTTGGTTTTCCATATTCCGGGAGAGCCGCAATATTGTGCGATGATTATCCAGATCTAAATCAACAGGTGGCTGAAGGAGTTTAGCAATCGATTTAATCATAAGTGTCGGGTCGACAATCCTGCGACTTAGCGAGCCCAATACTTCTTCGTATCGGTAGTCGTCGAATGCCTGTTTTTCCGAAGGACTCATTTGTACGTTCAGATCTGCGAAGCACGATTCAACCAGGCCACCGAAACCAGGAAGCTGAGGTGCACTCACACCAGCGCCGCAAAGAAAAACTACATCTCCCGCCAACAGCGCATTGACAAGCTGAGAGGGGAATACTGGACCGTTCGCAGAAAATTGTAGGGACACTCAGCGCATTCCTTGTTCTAGGACTTCAAGAAGCTTTGAAACACTGGATCACTTTTACAGAAAAGATGCGAGTATCTTGCGTTCCCAATGGCGCGAGATATTCATGTAAATCCGCGCCTCCAATGCAGGTCATTCAGCCCAGGTGCTGGCTCTGAGGCTAAGACGTGGCTTCAACAGCAAAGGGTTGTGCATTGAGGTGGACTTCTCACTGCCCTCTGAACGGGTAGTGAGAAGTCGTAGCAGATCATCGAACGGCCGCTGTGGCGAGCGGCATCGCAGCATTATGGGCTTCGTGTGAACGTCCGGATTGGGCCGGTCACGTCATGAAGAGCGCCCAGCGTTCGCAGTTTTGTACCGGAGGCTCCATGGCCACTTTTGCATGTTAAGACGCGTATGACGACCGACCGCTTTTGCAAAACGCTGCGGTTGCGATGCTACAATTTCTCAGCCAGTTGGAAATCCTATGCGATGCATGCATTCAATTTCCACCAGATGTTCTGGTCAACGCCTGGTCAACCCATGGCTACATTTTTGACCACGTTCGCGCCCGTGCGCGAAGCTTGAAAGCCGGTGAAACCCGTTGAATACCTTCATGGGTTCAAAGGCTTAACTCGTAAGTGATTGTTTTTATTTGATAATGGTGAACCGGAAGGTTTAGGCTCATAACCTGAAGGTCGTAGGTTCAAACCCTACTCCCGCAACCAAATTACGCATATAAATCAAAAGCTTGCCTGATGGTATTTTAATACCTCAGGCACTTTTGCGTTTTACGTCAACACCACGTCAACAAATCACGAGTCCCCCCCTAACGCCGGGCCGGGATCGACGGCCGAGACCTTATCAGCGCCCAACGGAACCGGACCGGAATTCATTAATTTCAATTCCGGCCACAGCACTGCTTATACTTGCGCCCTGATCCGCATGGGCAGGGATCGTTCCGTCCGGGCCGAGGGGCAGCCTTGTGCGGCATACCGGGAAAATTGGCAGCAACCGTGCTAGACAGCTCAGGACGCGACTGGTGCAGGATCGTTGCTACACAATTTGGGATCAGGTCAGGCGCTTCGACGTCGATTTCATCAATCTCTTCTTCCGTGAACTTGCTTTTGCCGGTGCAAATTTCCTGCAGTGCCATCAAGAAGATCATCTTGCTACGGGTTTCTTCATCGGTCCGATCCAGAAGATCCTCCCACGTATCCGGTCGAAGGCCCATCGCGCGTGTGTAACCGTCTACCCAAGGCTCCCAAAGAATTTTGTCAGTATTCGGATCGGCTTCGTAAAGGGGTTCGATCAAGAGGGACCGAGTCATTGCCTGCGCAACGGAATTGTAATGCGTCATGACGGCGCCGATTGTTTCTTCAGCAGCTTTCTGATTCGCAAAATGCGCATCACCTGTTTCGCCCCATACCTGTGGAAGCCATTCAGCAGGTGGGATCATTTCCGGGCATGCCAGGACGCCGGTCACATAACCATCAAGCTCGCTTAGCGTCATCGGCATGTTATCGACTGGCAACGCATGCAGAAGTTCGCTGAGCCGATCCAGACGTTTTTCCTCTTTATCCATGATCAACCCTTTCCGCATACTTGCTATGATATTCAAATTGCCCAAAAGGGTGAAGCCTTGGATGGCACCTACTGTGGGCGTTCGCCTTTTTGCGGGTCACGCCAGCCACTCATCAAGTTTCGACCAACGCCGCCGCCCTGAGACGTTTTTCACCGCGATCGCCACAGCCTTCTTCTGGCCGACCAGCACCACGAGCTTCTTGCCGCGGGTGACGCCGGTGTAGATCAGGTTGCGCTTCAGCATGGCGTAGTGCTGAGTCATCACTGGGATGACCACGACAGGATATTCTGATCCTTGGCTCTTGTGAATCGTGGCGGCATAGGCTGGAATCAACGTGTCGTGCCCTCCAAATGCGAAGGTCACGCTGCGGCCCTCGAAATCCACGGCGAGCTCGCGCTCGTCGACATCAATGTCTTCGATCAGCCCTTTTCTGCCCGTTGTCGTGATCCCTGCCCACTTTGAAGTCATCAACAAAGAGGGCGGGAACCGGACATTCGCTGCGGTCTGATCCAAGGTCTACGTTGCGGGCAAACCGACCTTTTTGTGCATCTGCAGCATTTCCACCTCACACGCGAATATCGAAAACGCAAAATAGCCAAATGCTCAATTTTTAGGTCTGTGTCGCAAAAAGAAACCCATGCGGCGCTGCAGCATAAGTTTACATTTCTTGTTGATATAACCTCATGATCATCACAGGAATACCATAGAGCGCGAAAGGACATTTCATGATCAAAGTGCTGTCAGGTGTATGGGCCCTTCTGCTTGGTATCTTCCTGATCATGCTGGGCAACGGGATGCATTTCACCCTGATTGGTCTGCGTGGCGGGATAGAGGGGTTTTCATCGACCGAATTGGCGATTGTGACTTCCAGCTATTTTCTTGGTTTCCTGTCCGGCGCGCGGCTCACCCCGTTGATGATACAGCGGGTCGGCCATGTGCGTGTTTTTGCGGCACTCGGCAGCTTCATGTCGGCTGGGCTGATTGCTTTGCCACTCCTGACCGAACCTTGGGCCTGGACCGCGCTGCGGATAATCGTGGGGTTTTGTATGTCGGGAATATATGTTGCCGCTGAAAGCTGGCTGAACGCATCCGCCACCAATGAGACGCGCGGCAAGATGCTGTCGGCCTACATGATTGCGCAGACATTGGGCATCATCGGCGCGCAGGGGCTGCTGACATTGGGGGATGCCGCGACGTCTACGCTCTTTATCGGTGCTTCCATCCTTGTGTCCATCTCATTTGCACCGATCCTTTTGTCTGCCACTCCGGTTCCTGCGGTCGAGGTTGCGCAACCAATGTCCTTGCGCCGCCTGTTTGTGGGATCACCATTGGGCACCGTTGGGATTTTTTTGCTCGGCAGCGTCTACGCGACGCAATCGGGTATGGGTGCCGTTTTTGGGAGCCAAATCGGGCTCACAGGGAATCAAATCGCGCTTTTCATCGCAATGCTGTTCGCAGGTGCACTGGTGCTGCAATATCCGATTGGATGGCTATCGGACCGGATGGACCGACGAATACTCATTTTCGGGTTAGCCTTGCTCGGGGCCGCATCCTGTCTGCTGGGGTGGATCACCGGTGGTGGGTTATGGCCGCTGATGGCGGCAGCATTCTTTGCAGGGGGGGTCACCACGCCACTTTATGCCCTGCTTTTGGCATACACGAACGATTCTCTTTCAGCGGCTGATATGCCAGCTGCGTCTGGGGGTCTTGTTTTCGCCTTCGGGCTGGGTGCCATTGCGGGTCCGCTGGTGGCCGGTTGGGCGATGCAGGGACTTAGCCCCTATGCTTTCTGGTTGGTGCTTGGCACAACTTTTGCCGCCATCGCGTTCTACGCACTCTACCGTATGACACAGCGCGCCGTACTCCCCATCACAGAAACCGATAGCTACCTTTACATCTTACCCACCGCCTCAACCATAGCCGTGGAAGCGGCGGGCGAATGGGCTGTAGAAAACGCCCAGGCAGACAGCGAAACAAGTTTGGATTAACGCGATCAAGTCGGGGTCTTTGCTGACATTCGCTGCGCCGACCACCAAGGTCGGCTAAGGGCCGTGAACTACACCGCATTGCATTGCAGAGCGCTGCGATGCTGCAAGACGGAGAATTTTCTTTGCGAATTCGTTCCTTCCTAAGGTCTGAAATGGTAAATGGATTTGCCGCCTAGTTGAGTGTACGTCTCCACCATGGATTTTATTTTTTACGATCTCGAGACCACGGGTCTTTCACACGCGTTTGACCAGCCGCTGCAATTTGCGGCGATCCGGACGGATGAGAATTTTGTGGAAAAGGAGCGGGTCAACATCCGCTGCCAGCTGGCTCCACATATCTTGCCATCGCCGCAGGCACTGGTGGTCACAGGGGTTACGCCGGAGCAGTTGACTGATCCAAGTTTGCCATCATTGCTTGAATTTGCGCAGCAGGTGGCGGAGCTGACCGAGCGTTGGGCACCGGCTATTTGGGTTGGCTACAACACGATACAGTTTGACGAGGAAGTGCTGCGTCAGATGTTTTACCAGAACCTGCTGCCGAATGTGTTTGCGACGCAGTTCAACGGCAACACGCGGTTCGATATCCTTCCGGCGATTTATGCGGCCTATGTCCGCAATTCAGATCTCATGACGTGGTACGCCGATGCAACTGGCCGCCGCAGCTTCAAACTGGATCGCTTGGCACCGGCAAATGGTTTCGTGGCGCATAACGCGCATGACGCGCTCGGTGACGTAGAGGCGACAATCCACATCGCAAAACTGATTGCCAGCAAAGACGCGAAACTCTGGGCTGAGCTGCTCGACAATGCGCATAAAGCGCGTGTCCAGGCCAAGCTAGAAAGTTTCCGGCCTTACGAGCTGATTGCGCGATTTGGAGGCGGTGAGCCGCGCGCCTATGTAGGCTGCTTTTGCGGTTATGTGCATGGCAACAGCGCGCAGGCGGCTTTTTTTGATTTGGACGCTGCGGATCCAGCTGACTGGCTTGATGCCCCGGACGCGGCCCTTGCCGAGGCTATAGAGGCCACACCAAAGTTGATCCGGGCAGTGGCGACCAACAAAGCACCGGCGCTTCTTGAGGTGGGTGAACCCAGCGAAGAACAACTGCGCCGTGCCACCACCATTGCACAGGCACCGGAGTTTCGGCGCAGGATGGGTGCTGCTATGGCGGCAAGGTTTGTCGAGGATCCCGACGCCCCGCCCAAACCTGTTGAGCGTCAAATCTATGGCGGCTTCTATTCGAACGCTGACAAGGAACTGCTGCAGGCGTTCCAGCACGCGTCCTGGCCGCGTCGACAGGAAATCGTGGCCAGCCTATCGGATCCCCGTTTGCGACAGCTTGGCCGACGTTTGGTGGCATTTTACAGCCCGGAACTGTTGACGGCTGAGGAGAGGGCGCATTTTCAGTCCTACCTTAAAGAAAAGCTATCAGCGCCGGATGCCCCAGACACGGAGTGGACGTCGCTCCCAAAAGCGATGGCGGCGATAGATGTACTGCGCACCTCGGGTGCGGCTGAAGATGACGTGCTCAATGCCATAGCTGACTTTATGGAAACTCGAAGCGCATGACGATCTGCCTGATGCCAATCCTGGTGGCGCTTGCTGATTGCGGTTCAGGCCCGGATTGGTGGTGGAACTTTGGTTCCGTCACGATCTAGGGTTGTTAATGTAGTCCTAAGGTGTGTCTAATTACATGATGTACTTATTTGGAATCAGTTAGTGCGTTCTGTGCGCAGCAGAATGGCTTTCTTGAGTTTGAGATTTGTGAGCGGACCGCGCATGGAGAAGATAGTTTAGAAGCGAGGCGACTGGTGTCGTACAAGAAGAACAAACAGCTGCCTTGGGGCGTTGAGCGCCGCTACGAGTTTATCGAGTTTCGCCTGTATTGGCAGGGCCGTATCAATCGCGGGGATTTGATCGACACATTCGGGGTGTCTACACAGCAAGCTTCTCTGGATATCAATACCTACCTCCAGCAAGCCAAGCGCGCGTTTTCTTATGACACCAGAAAACGCACCTATATCCGGGGTAAGCATTTCAAGCCGCGGTATTGGACGCCGGATGCTCAGGAATATTTTGCCCAGCTGCGAGCTGTCGATCAGGGGCTGGTGAGCGAAGATCAAAGCTGGATCAGTGTCTTTCCGGGGTTTGGGGCCACGCCAACACCTGCACGTGGGGTCGCGCCTGAAACGCTCCGCGATGTCCTGGCGGCGATCCGTGAACCGGCCGCTCTGCAAGTGACCTATCAGTCCATGTCCCGGCCTGAACCGACAGCTCGCTGGATTGAACCGCATGCGCTGGCTTTTGATGGGTTCCGTTGGCATGCTCGTGCTTTTTGTCAGAACGACAAGGTGTTTAAGGACTTTCTGCTATCGCGGATTGTCGAGGTCGGTGAACAGGGACCGGCAACCGCAAAGCCCAGCGCAGATGAAGCTTGGCAGACGGAGGTTGTGCTTGAGATCGGCCCGCACCCGGAACTCTCCGACAACCAGCGCCGCGCCATTGAGATGGATTACGGCATGGAGGGTGGCAAGGCAGAGATTTCCGTGCGTCGCGCGCTGCTTTTCTATGCCCTTAAGCGGCTGGGGCTTGATACCAACCCAACGATACGACCGCCAAATGAACAGCAAATTGTGCTGATCAATGCTGTTGATGTATTTGGTGCCGTCGGGAGACCTGTACCTTGGTGAGCAGAGATCCACGCCCCTATAAAATGTCCTTTTCAACTGGTGGCTTGTTCCTAGTTGAAAGCATTGACGTCGCACGTCTGCACAGCCCTGGGCCGTCTTGGGACGCCACAATTATGCGCGCGCTTGCTGAGGGGACAATCTCCTTACCAAAAACGGCGTCGCAACAACGGACATTGCGCGAAATCGTCAACCGCATCTCAACGCTTACAGATGAGGAGTTGGCTCTCTTGGTCGAAACCGATGACCGCACCGAGCAGCAGGCCCTTTTGTGGCTGGCCGCCTGCCGGGCATATCGCTTTGTTGGCGAGTTTGCCGTGCAGGTTTTGCGGGACCGCCATTTGTCCTACCGCCTGGATTTGCCTTTGGAGGTATTTGACATGTTCTGGGACGAAAAAGCCGAATGGCGTCCTGAACTGGCTGAGATAAGCCAGTCGACCCGTTTGAAACTGCGGCAGGTGTTGTTTCGGATGATGCGCGAAGCTGCAATTTTATCAAGCGATGGCACCATTCATACCGCTTACCTGACAGCGCGCGTCAAAGCCCTGATTTCGCAAACGCGCCCGACCGATTTGGCGGTGTTTCCCGGGGTCGCGGTGGAGGAAGCTGCGGTATGAGTAATGAGATAACCCCAAAGGCGCGATCCGAGCATCTGTTTCGCGTGGTCACCAGCACGCGCTTTTTGACCAAGCAAGGCCTTGGCAACGAGGTGCCTTTCTTTATCTGTCCCTATCCTGCACAGGAAGGGCTTTCGATGGTCGATGACCTCAAAGCCCTTGTGACCCGCATTGAGCATGACGGGGTGAAAGTGCTGGACCTCAATATTTATGACATTGCGCTCGATATTTTACAGCAGCGCGGCATCCTGGACGAGGTCCTCGCAAGCGAAGCGGATATGGACAAGGGCGAGCTCAAGGAATTGCTGCAGGGTGTTCTGGACCCCCAGGCTCATCTCATCCCGAAAATTGGCGAAGCTATCGCGCAGACGGAGCACGACGTGATCTTCTTGTCTGGTGTCGGAGAGGTCTATCCCTTCATCCGCTCGCACAACGTGCTCAACAATTTGCAAAGCACCGCGAAAGATCGTCCCACGGTGCTGTTTTTCCCTGGCAGCTATACCCATGCCCTGGCGACCGGCGCATCGCTCGATCTTTTTGGTCGGCTGCATGACGACAAATATTATCGCGCTTTCAATATCCTGAATTACGAGGTCTGATCCATGTCTATCGCACTGCGGCAAATCTTCGAAAAGCCCGTTGACCGGGCCATTGATGGCGTGATCAAGGCCGATGATGAGGCAAGCCTGCGCATCGAGCTCGATGAATACGTGATCACGGGAGAGATCGGCCAGCGCCTGGTTCAGTTCCTTGATGCCTACAACAACTACGACACCGCCAACGGCGTGTGGATCTCGGGCTTTTTCGGGTCAGGTAAATCCCACCTGTTGAAAATGCTCGCCCTTCTTTTGGAAAACCGTGATGTCGATGGATCCACGGCTTTTGAGATCTTTGACGAAAAGTTAAAAGGAGACCCCATGCTGTTGGGCGCGCTGCGCAAGGCCGTAGCGATCCCGTCAAAATCAATCCTGTTCAATATTGACCAGAAAGCAGACGTTATTTCCAAGACGGATACGGATGCGTTGCTGTCGGTCTTCCAAAAAGTCTTTGACGAGATGTGCGGCTATTACGGCAAGATCCCGCACATCGCGCAATTCGAGCGTGACCTGGATCAAATCGGCCAATTCGCTACGTTTAAAGAACGCTACGCAGAGATGGCAGGGGAGCCATGGGAAGCCGGGCGGGAGATTGCAAAGCTACGCGGTGGCAAGATCGCCGAGGCCTATGCCGGTGTCACGCAGAGCGATCCTGCAGATGTGAAAGGTATCCTCGACAGATACCGTACAGATACCAATATCTCGATCGAAGATTTTGCAAATACGATCAAGGCCTGGATTGACAAGCAGGTACCAAACTTCCGG
>Ga0307930_1003178_pt1 | contig 12180 bp, 15 predicted proteins | sample OrgLakmetageno46_FD_203161 | JGI IMG/M metagenome (GOLD analysis project Ga0307930, IMG submission 203161) | Saline water microbial communities from Organic Lake, Antarctica - #46 | ecosystem: Environmental > Aquatic > Non-marine Saline and Alkaline > Saline | place: Antarctica: Organic Lake... | reverse complement strand
GGGCCTTGTTGCACGGGTCATCGGTTGGGTTGAGTTTGCCCTTACCCGTACTTCAGGTCAAGCGACAGCCTCGAACTTAGCGCGGCCAAGCTCGGTCATTTTGTTGAGAATGTTGACGCCGATTTTGGCCTCTGTTTTCTGGGTTGGAAAGTTGCGGGCTTTCAGGTTCCGGCCGATGACCATCTTCCAGCGGCCCATTTGAGTTTCTCCACGGCTACGCTGATTGTAGCCCGTGCTCGCCTGCCAGGCCATACGACCACCGGCGCGTATTTTGGCAATGCGCTGGTCACGAAGCGTTGGATTGCCATCCGCGTCGGGGCTCAAAACCGCAGTCTTCGGAGGCGGGATGATGATCTCGACGCCGACACCAAAGCGGTCCGTGAGCAGGGCGCTGGTGGGGTCTCCATCATAGGCGCCATCTGCGGTGAACCGGGTCACATCCGCGTCAATCTGGTCCAGAAGATCAGGCAAGGCGGTCGGATCACCCACATCGTCCTTGGTCAGGTCGGAACACACGATGTCACCGCTGACAAGGTCCAACCCGAGGTGCAGTTTGCGCCAGGATTTGCGTTTGGGCTTTGTTTTATGCTTGTTCTGCAGCCACTCGCCTTCGCCAAAGATTTTCAGGCCGGTACTATCCACGACGAGATGGATCGGACCATCCTGCTCAGCGCGCGATTTCATCGGCATGGTCAGCCCCGCGCCACGACGTGAAAAGGTAGAGTAATCGGGCACGCGGATATCCAGACCCATGAGCCTGACAAGGCTGCGCACAAACCCTTCAGTTTGGCGCAGCGGTTGCTTGTAAACCATGCCAAGTGTCAGACAGACCGTGATCGCCAGATCGGAATACACCGGCTGGCCACCCCGCACATTGCGGCGCTCTGCGCGCCAAGCAGCCGCCATCTCGGGGCTCAGCCAAACCGTCACATCGCCACGCTGACGCAGGCTTTCATTATAGGCGGGCCAGTTCGTGATGCGATACCGCCTCTTCTCAAACTTATGACGACGCGATGCGTTGAACTTATGCGGCATCAGCGGTATCCAATCGATCAGGAAAGCCGACTTCTAACAAATCCGATAGGATCCGTGCAACAACGCCGTCGAGGAGGCGCAAACCTGACATGCCGATATCCAGTAACCCGATCCTGCTGTGTGTGGGCGACATAGACATGGACATCATCGTGCGCGTGGCGCGACCGCCGGGACCCGACCAGAAGGCAGATGGACAGAGAGTGGCGCAGACCCCCGGCGGCATGGCAGCCAATGTCGCGGTGGGCGCGCGCAGGCTGGGCACCTCGGTCCGGCTTGCCGGGGCTGTCGGGGACGATGCGTTGGGGCGGGAAGCTCTGGACGCGTTGCAGACAGAGGGTCTGGACCTTTCTCACGTGACGATCCGTCAGGGCGTACCGACTTTTTTCTGCATGATCATGGTTGACGACGGGGGCGAGAAATCCCTCGTCAAAGTGCTTAGCGATGCGTATTTGCCTCGCCCCGAGGATCTGACGCCCACAACGTTCTCCGGCGTTGCCCACGTGCACCTGACCTTTACAAACCCCGCGCTTGCGCGTTGCGCCATGTTTCTAGCCCGGCAGGCCGGTGCCGCGCTTTCGCTGGATCTGGAGGCCGCTGACCTGCCCGCAGATCCCGCGCCGGTGGTCGAGTTGTTGCAGGCGGTTGATCTGCTTTTCATCAATCGCGACAGCAGGGCCGAGGTCGAGCGGCGGATCGGATCACTGCCGCTTCGGGACAACGCGACGGTTATAACCACCCTTGGGGCAGAGGGTGCGCGCCTTGAGGCGGGATCCATTCACCACAAGGTCGAGGGCCATCGGATACGGCTGACCGACACCTCAGGTGCGGGAGATGCGTTTGCCGGGGCCTTTTTGCACGCGCAGCTTTCGGGCGCGGAGGGCGCCGACGCCTTGCGCTTTGCGAACGCTGCGGCGGCACTGTCGACCGCTGCATTTGGCGCTCAGGCGGGGCTGCCGCGGCGGGCAGAGGTAGAAACGTTCCTGAGAGCCGCAGGGGAGGCGGTTCATCGTGCCTGATCACCGATTTGATATCCTTCCACAGTTGAAATCGAGGGGTCTTCCAGCCCCGGGCCCCACCACAATGGCGGCGCTTCTGGACATCGTTGACGAGGGCGTGCTGGGCGCGTCCAATCACGTGGCGCTTGCGCTTCCGCTGGTTGCAGGGATCGCGTCCGAGCCAAGGCCTTCGGCGCGCGACGAGGCGCTCGTGGTTGCCGCCTTCATCGCGAACACCCGAGGCTTGGGTGCGCCAATTGTGGCAAATGCGCTGAAGTGGCAGACCGAGGGCGTCGTCGATCTCGAGCCCGCGGAGGCTGCGGCCGTCCTTGGCGAGCGGTCCGCGCGATGGGATGTCGAGGCCCGTGCCCGTCGAACGGCGCTTGTGTCTCGCGCCGTCGAAACTCTGGCTGATTGCCCGGCGCTGCTGATCTACGATTATTCGAGCACGGTTGCAGACATTGTGCGGGCCTGCCGCCCCCATCTTGACCGCATCCTGATCCCGGAAAGCCGGGCCATCGACGGAGGCCGTCGCTACATGGCCGCGCTTGCCGACCTTGGTGTCGAAATGGTCTTTCTGCCGGATGCGGCGCTGGATTGGTCCGTTGGACAGTCTGACGCAGTCCTGCTGGGGGCGGAAAGCGTCACTATCGACGGCGCTGTGATCAACACGATCGGATCCACCAGCGCCGCGCGGGCCGCCACGGCGAGGGGCGTGCCGGTCTATGGCGCTGCCGATCTCTTCAAGGTTGGCAGCCTGCCGATGCGCGATATCCCTGTGCCATCCACGCGCAGCTATGACTTCCTGCTGAAAGACGGCGAACGCGCCTCGACCAGGGCGCCCGAACTGGAAATGGTGCCGCCCGACCTGGTCTCCGGCCTGCTGACCGAAGTCGGGTGCATCCTGCCCGCCGACCTTGCCGCGGCCAATTTGAGTCGCTCGGACTGAGCAGACAGTAAAATAGGGAAGACTGAAATGACCTCGGCCGAAAGCCGCGCCCTGATACAGCGCGAACTGGATATCCAACCGGAGATTCTGCCGGTCGTTGCCGCCGCGCTCTCGGACAGCGCCCCTGCCCTGCGCCCGGTGCAGGGCAGGCCGGTCTGGATCGGCGGCTGCGGCGACAGCCTGTTTGCCGCCAAGGCCATTGCTATGCATGCCCGCGCGCTCGGCTGGGACCTGCGACCGGCGACTGCCGCCGAGATGCTCTGGGATGCGCCCATCGCCGAAGGTGACACGGTTATCGGTGTCTCGATCTCGGGGTCGACACGCCGGACCGTCGAGGCGTTGCGGGCGACCTCGGCCCGGGGCGCGGTGACGATCGCCGTGACGCTTAACCCCGACAGCGATCTTGCGCGGGCGGCCGATTCAAAGCTGGCACTGCCCTATACGCCCGTCAGCAGGGCCATCCCCCATGGTCTGGACTACCACGTCACGGTTCTGGCGTTGGCGGCCCTTCTGGGCGAGGTTCCCGGCGCGGCGATCGGCGCCCATGCGGCAGAGGCGACTGGCCCCATCCTGGCACAGGTACGCGAGATCGCGGAACAACTGCCGACTGACGCGCGCTTCTTCTTTCTCGGGGGAGGGGCGGCGCGGGGCTCTGCGGCCTTCGGTGCGGCGAAACTGCACGAGGCCGGAGGCCTCGACGCTTGGTCCTTCGAGGCGGAGAATTTCGCGCATGGTGGCCTTTTCGTTCCGCGTTCAGGCGATCATGTCGTGCTGTGTGGGGCGTCGGGGCCGGTTGATGCCCGCACGCTGGCGCTGGAACCCGACCTGAAACGGCTCGGCCTGACGGTCAGCCGCGCCGGTCTCGCGGAGGGGCTGACGCCGCTTGTCGCGGCCTTCGACGCGGCGCTGCATGCACAATGCCTCTGCCTCGCGGTGGCAGAGCGACTGGACCTCGATGTGACCGACCCGGCGCGGGGGTCCTCCGCCGCGGATGTGCAGCGTGCGATGTTCGGCTGGCAGGCCGGGTGATCAGCCTCGCGGCCGCGCCATCCGCTGCCGCAACCTGTCGCCGACGGCATTGTCAGCTACCACGCTGCCGATCAGCAGGATGCCGATGGCGGCCAGCTGCCAGGCCTGCGAAATGTTGGCAAGCTGGAACGCCACCTGCAACGTCGTGACGATCAACACCGCCAGCACGGTCCCGGAAATCCGCCCGATTCCGCCGAAAATGTGGGTTCCTCCCAGAACGGCAATTGTGACCGACAGCAACTCCATCCCATCACCGGCATCGGGGCGCGCGGCTTGAAACCATGACAGGGTCATGATGGCCGCGATCCCGGCAATGACCCCGCTGAGGACATAAAGCCCGAAGCGCAGCCGCCAGACCTTCACGCCGGCCAGGAAGGCGGCCCGCTCGTCATTGCCGGCGGCATAGATATGCGAGCCGACGCGGGTATGGGCCAGCATCACGTGGAGCACGATGGCGAGCGGCACGAAGACCACCCACATATGCACCGGAATGCCAAGAAACCGGCCCTGCGCGAGGACCGCGAACCAGTCCGGAAGGCCGCCGATGGGCGATCCCCCGGTCAGCGCCAGCGCAAGCCCCGAGTATGCAAAGAATGTGGCCAGCGTCGCCATCAGGGACGGCACCTGCAGCACGCAGATCAGCACTGCGTTCACGGCGCCGAGTGCTGCGCCAACAGCCAGCCCGACCACGCAGGCCAGAACCAGCGGCACCCCGGCGGTGAAGAGTGCTGCGATCGCAAGGCCCGCCAGCGACATCGTGGCGCCGATGGACAGGTCGATCCCCGGCCCGCCCGAGAGCATGATCAGCGTCTGCGCCAGCCCCAGAACACCCAGCACCGGCACGTATTGCAGCAGGAACCCGACTGTGGAGGCTTTCAGGAAATGCTCGGACAGAAGCGTCCCGGCGACCCCGGCGGCGATCAGCAGCCCGAACAGGAACCACAGCCTTTGCGTCAGCGGATCTTTCATCGCGTTCTCCGCTCGCCAAGTGCGTCGATCACCAGCACGATGATCAGAAGCGCCCCGATCACCACGGTTTCCCACAGCGAGGAAACCCCGATCAGTACCAGCCCGTTCTGGGTCATCTTGATGAACAGAACCCCCATCAGCGCGCCGATCAGGCTGCCGACGCCGCCGCGGATATTGGCGCCGCCGAGGATCGTGGCGGCGATCGCCTCCAGCGCGATGTTGGTGCCGATATTGACCTCGACATTGCGCAATCTCGCGACATAAAGCACCGCCGCGACTCCGGCGAAAAGGCCGATCAGAGCATAAGCCTGGATCTTGGTTTTCTCGACAGGGATGCCGACAAGGCGGGCAGAGAGCTCGTCGCAGCCGATGGCCACCACGCGCTGCCCCCAAGGGGTGCGGCGCAGCAACAGCCATGAAAAGAGATAGGTGACCCCAATGACGTAGATCCCGGCGGGAAGGCCTGCGAACTCTCCCAGGACCAGGAAAGACAGTGTGTTCGGCAAGCCGCTGATCCAGACCCCTCCGATGACAAGGAACAGGACCGCGATGTAGATGTACATCGTGCCAAGAGTGGCGACGATCGGCGGCACCCGGGTTCGTGCGATGATCACGCCGTTCAGCGCGCCCAGCACAGCCCCCGTGGCCAGCCCCATCGGCACGACGACCCAGTCGGGCATCCCCATCTGGTAGGCCCGCCCGATGATGACGGCCGAAACCGCAAGCACCCCACCCACACTGACATCGATTCCGCCCAGAATGATGATGATCGTCATCGCGGCGCAGATCACCGCCAGATCGACCGAGTTCCTCAGGATCGTTGTGAAGTTGCGCTCGGTCAGGAAAAATTCGGATTGTAGCGAAAAGATCGTGCACAGAACAATCAGCGCCACAAGCAAAAGCGCCTCCCGGCCGAGGCGAAACGGCCGGGAGGTCACTGCGGCGCGGCCCTTGGCCATGCCGGTCTCAGAAGTCGAAGTCGTCGACATTTTCCGCGGTGAAGACAGAAGGCGGGCCCAGAAGTAGGATGTCGCTGTCGGCAAGATAGCGGACCGGCGCCTCAAGCCCTTCGACTGTGAGGTCTCCGGTGATCTCGCCGCCATTGGTCAGGTAGTCCCCCACCCAGACGGTCAGGTAGCCGAGGTCGGCCGGATTCCAGAGCACCGAGAAGGGCATCGCGCCAGACTTGATATAGGACCGCGCGGTGTTGGGCGAGCAATAGCCGGCACTGAGTACTTCGCCGATCACGCCGCCCGCCTCGACAGCCTGCGCGATGCCCGGGCAGGTGGTTGAGGCCATTCCGAGGACCGCCATCAGGTCAGGGTTCCGGGTCATGGCATCGGTTGCAAACTGGTAGGCCCGTTCGGCAGTGCCATCGGTGTGGTCGACGGACACGATCTCGATCTCGGGATAGGTGCTCGCGGCCCGCTCCTCGATCGCGGCGATCCAGTTCTGCATCGACTGGATTGTGGGCGAGTCAGAGACGATCGCGATCTTGCCGCTGTCGCCCACGCGGGCAACTGTCTCGTCCAGCAGGGTGTAGCCGAGGTCCTGGTCCAGTGCCTGTGCCACGAAATATTGCCGGTCGCTGCCCGGCGCGTCGGCGTCAGAGGTCAGCACAATGATCCCCGCTTCGCGGGCGCGGGTGATCGCGGGCTTCAGAGTCTCTTCGTCCAGGGGCGAGATCGCGATCACGTCAAAGCCCTGGTTCACAAAGCTTTCGAAGATGCGCAACTGGTCTGCGGCATTGGTGCTGGTCGGGCCCTCCTGGACATACTCCACGCCAAGCTCGGCCGCGGCACGGTCGGCGCCTTCGCGCATGGCGACATAGTACGGAATGCCGGCGATCTGCGGGATGAACGCGATCTGCGTGGTGTCATCCTGTGCCGTGGCCCCGCTGCCGAGGGTCAAGCCAAGTGCCACGCTCCCCATGAGCATTTTCGTGTAAGTCATAGTAGACCTCCTTCGTTGGTTGTTTGGGTTGTCGAGATCAGTGGGCCGATGTCCCGGCCTTCCCGACCAGAGCCGCTCCGGTGATGTATCCCACCACTTCTTCGGGCGTCGTCTTTTGGGTCTCAAGCATCGCGATGCGCTGGCCCCGCCGCAGGACCGTGATCCTGTCGGACACCTCCATGACGTCCTGGACGTTGTGCGAGATGAGGATCACGGATTTACCCTTGCTTCGCAGCGTCTTGATGAATTGCAAAACCTTGCGCACCTCCGCCACGGCAAGCGCTGCCGTGGGCTCGTCCATCACGATGATTTCGGCGTCGATGTTCAGGGCGCGCGCAATGGCGACGCCCTGACGCTGGCCACCCGAAAGGTACTCGGCCCAAGCATGAATGTCCGGCACCACCACGTCGAGTTGTTCCAGCAAGGCGCGACTGCGCTTATGCATCGCCTTCCGGTCCAGAAACCTGATCCCGGCGATTTTCCGCGTGATCTCGCGGCCCAGAAAGATGTTGTCGGCGATCGTCATCTTCCCTGCGAGCGCAAGCTCCTGAAAGATTGTGGCGACCCCCCGCGACCAGGCATCCTGAGGCGACAAAAACCGAACCGTCTCACCATCGATCTCGATCGTTCCCGAATCTGGCTGATGCGCCCCGGCCAAGGTCTTGATCAGCGTCGACTTGCCCGCACCGTTGTCACCGACAAGAGCCATGACCTCGCCCGGACGCACTTCGAAATCGACTTGGTCAAGGGCTGTAACCCCGCCAAAGCGCTTCACGACATTCTTCATGTTCAGTTTCAAACGGTCGCTCACGGCGTTCAGTCCAGGCCCTCTGATCAAGTTTTGAAACGTTTCAATCGATTGAACTCTCGTTAACAGGAGAGATTCCTGTCAACAAGTATCTCAACCTTGGGACAGGTTGGCGGCCCGGTTTTGCAAAAATGGCGAAACCCTGTGCGATCCTTGTAGACAGTGTGGGCGGGCCAGCGCGTTATAAAGGTATCCCCTGTGATAGCAGCGCCTGAAGCTCGGCACGCTCCAGGAGCGCATTCGAAGCGCTCATGATTGAAATGGTCCACGCCGTCGAGGCGCTTGCATGATGCGGCGCGGTTTCATCAAGGGCGGTATCGCAAATCACGACAGGCCAGACCGCCACGACTTCATAGCAATCGCCGGCGCCCACAAAGGCTCACCACACTTGGGTGTCAGGTCAGCGCCCGAGATCTGACGGCAGGTCTAAACGCGATTTCCGTCTGGGACCAACTGCAAGGCGGCGGCCCCCCCCCGTGAGGGCAAAGCGCCAAGAGAATGAGTACTGAATACTTTGGCGCGGTCCATGGGACCTCTACTTCGATCGCCGGCCGCAGCTTGAAGCGCCATATCAGTGCCCGGATTGCGAAAACCGCACCGCAGTATTGTATCGACGTGTTGATGGTCGGTTTGGCCAGCCCCGGAGCGATGTACACACCTGCGCAACCAACGTCAGGCAGATGTGTACATGGTCAACGATACTGTCCCAATCCAGCGGCTCGTCGCCTGCGAGCGGGTCTCCACGGCCCGGCAGGGGAGGCCGGGACTCGGCCTCGAAGCTCAGCGGGCGGCCATCGACACCTTCGCAAGATCCCGCAGCGCGGAGGTGACGGCCCGATTCACCGAGATCGAGAGCGGCCGCAAGACCGACCGGCCAGAGCTACAGCGGGCCCTCGACCTCGCCCGCCTCACCGGAGCAACGCTGGACATCGCACAGCTCGACCGTCTCAGCCGCAACGCTGCATTTCTGCTCACGCTACGCGACAGTAGGGTCCGGCTCCTTGCTTGTAACATGCCCGAGGCCAACGACCTGACTGTCGGCATCATGGCACAAGTCGCCCAACAGGAGCGTGAGGCCATCTCGCGGCGTACGAAAGAGGCCCTCGCAGCTGCAAAGGCCCGCGGGGCGTCAAGCTGGGCAATCCCAATGGTGCCGCGGCGCTGAGGCGGGCAGGAGATGATGAGGCGTATCTTCGGCGCACAATCACGGCCAATAACGATGCTCATGCCGAAGCCCTCGTACCGGTCTTCAGACAGCTTCTGGCGGGCGCCCACACGACATTGCGAGCCCTTGCCGACGCACTCCACGCCGCCGGGATGCAGACCCGCTGGGGTGGCTGGTGGCATGTGTCGAACGTGAGGAACCTGTTGGTGCCGCTGGACGGGCAAGGCGGACGGGTCAATGCGTCGGCATCATGTGGACCTCTCGCACATCAGCGCGCGGGTCTTGGCTCAGCGCGTACATCACGGCCCCGGCAACATCCTCGGGCTTAAGCTTGTCGGGCTTGGCCTGATCGAAGAAGGCCGTGTCCACCATGCCAGGCGAGACCACCGTGCAGCGTCCGCCCCATTCGCGCATTTCCTCGGACATGTTGCCGGCGTAGCCGTGCACGAACCACTTGGTAGCTCCATAAATCGAGCCCTTGATATGCGCCCGCCCCGCGGCCGACCCCGTCAGAACGAGGTGACCCCTGGTCTTGCGAAGTTCGGGCAGCGCCGCCTTCGCGGTAAAAAGAACTCCCATGATGTTGGCGTCGACGACCTGGCGCCATTCTTCGGGATCGCCTTGCTCGGTGCCCGGTTGGCCGATTCCGCGCCCGGCATTGGCGAAGGCGGCGTGGAGGGCGCCGAACCGTTCCACCGTCGCGGCAACGGCGGCCTCCTGCGCGGCAAGGTCAGCCACATCGCCGGGCACTGGCAAGGCGGCATCGCCGAGTTCCTCCGCGAGGGCCGCGACCTTTTCGGCCCGGCGCGCCATGAGCGCCACCGTCCAGCCCGCAGCGACCGCGGCACGTGCGGTCTCGGCACCGATTCCCGATGAGGCCCCAGTGATCAAGAGCGTTCGTGTCATCGTAAACTCCCCTTCATGTGGTACTTTCGGTGAGGTGACCCGCGTGCGCCGGTCGGCAAGGGGAGGCTGACATCGGCCCGACGATCTCCGGCTCACGCTCGAGACCGGCTTCTTGACCAGGTCGCTGGTCGGCCTCTTCGGCTCCGTTAGGTTACGGCTAGCAGTCACCGCTGACGGCAGAACCTGTCTTCGACAGGCTCATCGTCGCCAAGGGCATCGTCGAGCAACCCCGTCTACCACGCTTCAAGGCCTTCACCAACTACGACAACTACGTCGGCGTCGGGACCTGGGCGAAGTTTGGCCTCACCAACACCGACCATAACGATCATGGTGCGTTCGACGCGGGGAACAATTACTCCGTCGCCCCGGTCGATGGCATCAACGTCTTTGGCGCAATGCTCCTCTACAAGGTCAATTCCAGCACCTCGGCCCGCGTTCGTGGGCGACTTGTGCTGAACGGCGCAACGGAAATCCAGGGTTCCTATGGCGAGTTCTGCGCCACCCGTGTCTCGCTCGCCACCGCGATCTGGCTGCAGACCATGGTCCCGCTCACCGCGGGCGATACCGTCGACCTGCAGGGGTATTTCCGAGTCGCGGACGGCTACTTCGCCGCCGATCATACGTCCTTCTGGGGCTGCAAGGTCGGCTGAGCGGCAGGAGGACTTCGGATGACACCACCCCGATCAGATCAGGGTTTTGTGCGCATGCCCGACGCCGAGTTTGAGGCAATGTTGTCGCGCGCTGCCGAGAAAGGCGCGAAGCGCGCGCTCACCGATGTCGGCCTCGATGGTGAAGAGGCTGCGCTCGACATCCGCGACCTGCGATCCTTGCTCGACTGCATCCGGCTGGTACGCCGCACCGCGATGCAGACGGCAGTCCGCATGATCACCACCGGCGTGATGCTGGCGCTGCTGGCAGGCATCGCGATCAAGCTCAAGATCTTCGGCGGCGGCCCGTAGCCGCGCCCGATCCCCATTCATCAGCCCGCAATAACCCGCCCTCGAGGCGGGTTTTTCGTTTTCGGAGGACCCCATGACCACGACATTCCATCGCCATTGGCGCGACGTGCCTGAGAGCACCTGGCGCTGGCCGAACTTCTCGCCCGCCGAGATCGCCTGCCGGGGCACCGGCAAGCTCCTGATCAACGAACCCGCCCTCGACAAACTGCAGGCCCTGCGCGACAGACTCGGCAAGCCGCTGATCTTGCGCTCCGCCTATCGCAGTCCGGAGCATAACCGCGCTGTCGACGGTGCCCCGCAGTCGAAGCACATGGATGGTACGGCGTTCGATATCGCCATGTCGAACCACGATCCCGTTGCGTTCGAGGTGGCGGCGCGGGCTGTCGGCTTCCTCGGGTTTGGGTTCTACCCGCGCTCGGGGTTTATTCATATTGATCTCGGCCCCGCGCGCGAATGGGGCCAGCGGTTCCCAGTCAGGGCGACCGCCTTCGCCGAGGAAACACCGCTTGCGCGCGAGGTTCTGGCGCAGAGCCGGACGATGCAAGGTGGCGGGGCGGCCGGTGTGGCAACACTGGGCGCGGCGGGCGTCGAGGTGGCGCAGGACATCCTGGCCGAGACGCAAGGGGCGATCCTGCCGCTGGTGCCATACCTCGACACGCTCCGCTGGGTCTTCATCGCCCTGGCGCTCGGCGGGATAGCTGTCACGATCTACGCCCGGCTCGACGACTGGAAGCGGGGGCAGCGATGATTCCCAGCATTCTCGGCGGGATCGTCGCCACTCCATGGGCGAGGACCGCGCTGCGCTACGGTGCGATCGCCCTCACCATGTTTTTGTTCCTGTTGTCCATCCGACGCGCCGGGGAGCGCGTCGGTCGGATTGCTGAACGTCTCGAAACCACGGAGAAGGCCAATGAAATCCAACGACGGATGCTGGAAGCGGCAGCTCGCCGTCCTCGCAATCGCGACGAGCTGGTTGACCGGCTGCGCGACGGCGGGTTTTGACCCGGTTGGCGTGGCGGCATGTCCGCCAGTCGTGGAATATGAGGCGGAGTTTGAGGCGCGGGCGGCTGAGGAACTGGCGCTGTTGCCGGATGGATCAGTCGTTGTTGAGATGATGAGTGACTACGCTGTGATACGGGAGCAGGCGCTGGCCTGTGCAGTAACCTTCTTCCCCTGAAGCAAAAAAACGCTACCGGGCCGGAGCGCAAAGCCTGAAGCACTGAAAGCCTCGACAGCCGACCGCGCATCCGGCCCGTATTTTGCGGTTCACATTGTCAAAGAGCGGTGGGACGAATCGTCCGAATTCACAATAGGACGGGGGGGAGCGGGAAGTCCTTTCCCGAAATGGGCAACATGTTGCACCCGGAAAAAGTGCCGCTTTGAAAACACCGGCGCGGCGGATCGCCAGGAAA
>Ga0307930_1003176_pt1 | contig 12183 bp, 16 predicted proteins | sample OrgLakmetageno46_FD_203161 | JGI IMG/M metagenome (GOLD analysis project Ga0307930, IMG submission 203161) | Saline water microbial communities from Organic Lake, Antarctica - #46 | ecosystem: Environmental > Aquatic > Non-marine Saline and Alkaline > Saline | place: Antarctica: Organic Lake... | reverse complement strand
CCACTCGGGCATGTGCGCCTGATTAGCTTCTTAGGTCTAGTTTGCGCTGCTTTGCTTTTCTTCTCTACCTGTTAGTCTTCTAATTCCGGCCCTTCGGGGCCTGTCTCAAAAAAAAATTGAGCTGCACTCTCAGAGCATGGAGGAGCGTGCCACTTCGGACCGCTACCATCACTTCCATGGCCACTCGGGCATGTGCGCCTGATTAGCTTCTTAGGTCTAGTTTGCGCTGCTTTGCGTTTCTACTCTACCTGTTAGTCTTCTAATTCCGGCCCTTCTGGGCCTGTCTCAAAAATCTACTAATTCGATAATTTTTGTGCATGCAGATAAACTCGAGTCGGGCGGACGGAAAGATTGAAGACCAGCGACCAAACGACCAGACGACGACGACGACCGTTGTTGTGTTTGAGGTTTTGGCCTCGCCTTTTGGCCAGTATCTTTGCGTCTTTGCGCGCTCGCCTTTTAGTCTAGCAAGAGTCTAGCTAGTTGTGAAGTTTCTACCACAGATAGCTCGCTAAGCGTGACACCATTTTCAAAGGAGGGAGAGCTGCTAGACTGTCGAATATTCTTTATGCGAAAGAGTCTCTGATAGGCAATTATTTGCAGTACAAGACATCGAGTGAAGATCTCTAGTCGCAAGCTCATTCATATTCACTCAGTCCTTATCACGTAATCAAAGTACTCCATGAAAATGAGTTTAGTATCTAGTCTATTACTACTCTTCCCAGTTGCTGTTGCATTCAAAGCGTGCCCGCTTGTGCGGAAGCATGCCTTATCGACTCCTTCGCTGGCTTTACGTGCAGCGAATTCAGAGTCCCCTGTTAGTGGTGCTACTAACTTCGCGGTGACACCCTCCAATGAGAACTCACCTAGCAGCGACGCTACCCGCCGACCAGTGATCACTTTCGTGACGGGTAACCTGTTGAAGCTCAAAGAAGCTCAGCACATCTTGGATTCTACCTGCAGCGTGCCCTTTGAGCTAGTAGCCTACGGCGAGCTTGACCTAGACGAACTTCAGTCGGACATCCCGGAAAAGATCGCTGCGGCCAAATGCCGTCTAGCAGCAAAAGCTGTAGGTGGGCCCGTCATGATCGATGACACGTCACTGTGCTTCAACGCTCTTGGTGGACTCCCAGGGCCATACATCAAATGGTACGATCTAAATGCTCTTTATGTGTCTGTTTTGCAATGTATGCACTGAAGTCCGGTAACATCTCCATCTCTGCAGGTTTATGGATAGCGTAGGGTGCAGTGGGCTGGTGAAAATGTTGCATGGTTTCAGCGGGGATCCCAAGGGACGCACTGCCTGGTAATTAATTTCAATGCAATAGAGACTCCTTTGAATGCACTACTCCAAATTGTGATTTTGCTCGCTCTTATGCTATAACCCATTGGCTAATTTAATGCCCTTTACAATCACACGTTTCGTGTGTAGGGCACAATGTTGCATTGCTTTCTCGCCTGGCCCTGGTGCCGAACCGAACATATTTGCGGGCCGCACCGAGGGCTATATCGTGAACGAATACGTTGAAGGTGGTTCGGATGCAGAAAAACAGGTACCGCTACAATATTTTGGAGCCTTTTCTTTAGGAATAGAGACGTCACATTTTTAATCATCAGAATGTGCTGCATCTGCCAAGAATATTCTTTGGCAGAGTTTTATAGCACCTCCACGACTTGTTTTTACGAGTATGTGTCTCTCCCTCATTCAGGGTTTCGGTTGGGATGCCATCTTCGTGCCCTTAGACCAAGAGGCCAATAACGACGGCTCGAAGCGCACTTTTGCGGCAATGAGCCTCGCGGAGAAGTCCGACATCTCGCACCGGGGGCGTGCCTTGCGGCAGTTTTCGGAGTTTTTGCAGGACAACGAGGACTGGATCACGGGACGCGCAGAAAAGCGGGTGGCTCCGCCCAAAGCCCCTGTAGACAACTTGTTCTCCTTCCGCCGCCGAAGGCGAATGGTATAGAAATGATCCCTGCGCATGGAAGTCACGTTCACTTGAGCTCCCTTTATACTTCCTATAAACATTTTTAATGTCGGCATGGCGGGGTGGCGCGGTATATGTGATTATGTGATAGAGGCCCCCACCTTTACTCGCCACTCCGCCATTCCCTAGTCTAGTCTAGTTAATACTCTCCCAAAAACAAAGAAAGACAAGTACACAGCAGTCACAGAGGCACATAAAGAATGCACTTGAGCTGCAAATGCGCTAGCGAATTCGCTCCAGAAGGCCAATTAAGGCTCCAACTGGCGCCTTTCCTCCGAACAAGTCGGCGGGACTGAGTGCTCGTTCGTGTGTCACGTCCCAGGTCCACGAGGCAATTCTCTGGGCTATTTTTTTGCCCCAGCAGGGCATCGTTCCCACTTCATGGTATCTTATACTTATACTTAAACACCGGTACACCGGTCGTCCCGTTTCAGTTCCTTGGAGAACCCTATGCAATAATGGCGGATATCCCAACAAGGCGTGAAGGCCAATGGCGGTTCGAATCACGTGCAGCGAGGAGTTCCTGAAGTCTGCTAGTCCGAGAGCCGAAAGTACTATAAACTGTACTGTAACTGTACAGGCTGTATCATGCACTGATATAATATATATGCAAAATACATCATTTCTGTCTTGCTTGGATCTTGTTTCGCGTCCGAAGCATCAAGGATCAAGGATCAAGGGCTAGCTAGTTAGGGCATCTACAAATCCCAGCTAGATTGTCTAGTCTCATAGCGCATAGCCTGCCACTTTTTAGGTCTACTTCGGTGGTAAGAATATGGTGCGCGTAATGACGCATTCATTCACTAACCTAGCTTCTACAACATGTCCACTTACGAATTTGTAGGCTGCATGGCGCGCTCGGTATCTTGATCGTCATGAACAAAGCAACGCGCATGCTAATAGAATCATGTCTTAGTCATAAGATAATATGATGTTGTCACCTTGTCGTCTATCAAGGCCGCCTTTGCTCTAACAATTTGTATGCTTCTTTTGTGTCTCTACATCAATTCAAAACGCTAGGCTCGACAACGATTATCGAACCAAATTTGTATTAGGCGTTCAGCATGGCGACATTAGCGACTGGAAACACCACTGGTGGGCAAAAGAAATCAAGCGGCGTGTCACTTGGTTCGTCATTGAAAGAGACTTGGGCGAAGGTACGAGACGACAGTGATGAAAGCTGCTCGTGGGTTTTGGCTGGCTTTTCGCCGGGATCCAAGACCAACATTGAGGTGAAGTCTCTTCTTGATGAATGGCTGATGCCTAGAATACCGATTCTGCAAAGTTTCTTGTTAGTAGGCATTATCTGCTCTAGTTTTGTTCTAAAATGGCGTTTCAGATTCATGGTTGATGTATTGTTCAGCGTTCTTTGATTTAAATGCTAACTAGGCACTATTCTTCACCTCATATGGACACCCTTAGGCCATTGCCTCTGGCGCAGGCGGTCTCGACGGTGCCACTGCTGAATTAAAACTGCCGGTATACGACGCCCAGTGCGTGTACGGCGGCGCCAAAGACCAAGACGGCAAATTCGTGCACTTGACTTACGTGGGTGCGTCTGTGGGGGCACTCGCGCGCGGTCGTGCATCGATGGCCAAAAATGCGGTGTGTTGCTGAACCATTTGGGAGTTGAAGGCATGATAGATTCAGTAATCTTCTTCGTGCATCGTGGTTAGCCTTCTTAAGCATTGCTCTCGAGTAGAATAGAAAGAGATGTTGCGTTTTTTTTGCTAAATGTGTGTGTGTGGGAAATTGATTCGGCTACCTGATGGATATGCATCCTTATTCTTTGATACCTATAGGTGCTCAATGAATTTGAGGGATGCGTGCGAGAGGTGAATATCATACAGGGTGAGACCGAAGAGGGTTCAGCTGCACAATTCTCCCCAGCGGCGCCGCCGGCAGCACCAGCAGTTGCTTCTTCGGCTCTTCCAACAGCGGCTCCAGCTGCGTCGTCGCCACCTGCAGTGAACGTAGCGGTTAGCTCAGAGGCCGTTAGTACCGCTGCTGCCGTTGATGGAGGCACTGCTCTGGAGCGGTACAAGGCACTCAGCGACGCTGAATTTGAAAGCGTCTTTGGTTCAAAGAGAGAAGTTTTCGAGGCTCTTCCTGCATGGAAGCAAACTCAGGCAAAGAAAAAGCATGGATACTTTTGATAGAGCTCCCAGTACTTTTAGATCGTGGTGGTGTAAATTGGAATTATGGGGCCTTAGCCCGAGTATTCTCTGCCTCTTCTTCTTTTCCTTTCGTTTTTTTTCTTTTGGCCTCATTCCATCATTTTTACCGCACTGCTTCTTATCCCATGCACTAAATTGTTGGAGTTATCGATGATTCAGCACTGACATTAGATCCCGATAAGAACACACTTATTTGTTCTCCTTCCTGCAGCTACATGCGCGGGTTTTTATATGCAATTATGCAACTGGCTTTTACTGATGAGCAAGTTTACACCGGTAATTATACCACAGTAGCAATTAACCGGAAGAATAACCAACCACCATTACGGGCACTTATATAAGCATTCATAGATGGGCGTATTGATAACTGTCAGCGTATAAGGGCGCTTCCATTTAACGTGATACGTATCATTCGCTGGTTCCCAATATACTCCACATTTGCTCGTATGTATTATGTCCGTTTTTCTTTGGTGATGATCGATTTATAATGAATCAAAGGAGGTCTCTTAACAAGATCGGAAACTATTACAACTCCGCAATGTCACGCAAAAATTCAGATAAATCTGTTGTTATCAAAATCAAATATAAGCTTACAGTAATTATCCTCTCGGCTAACTGCAATCATTCGGCTTGTGTGTCGTATCATTTTGAGTGAAATAGGAATAGTGTAGAATACGAGTTCCAGAGACGAGTCCCAGAAGGCATCCGTTAAGGTAATTTCAAAAGCCTTTCAAAGTTTTGAAAGCACTCAAAATAATTCAGTTGATTTCATTGAAACATAAGTACTTTCATTTCTTTCGATGGAATTTCAATTCGTTCACTGAATGAGTGTCAGTCCCTTCTTATCAAAACATGTTTGTTACCACAAGAATACGGAAGGAATCAATACTCAAATATTGTTATGAGCACAACAGAAGGGTCAAAAGTCAGCAGTGAAACTAAAGAGGATGTCCAAGACGATGCTGCAGTCGCTGCGACACTTCAAGAAGACGAAAATGCTGCTGCTGCACGACCAACTGTAGTTGTTGGTGAACCGGTGGTGGCACAAGCAACACCAGTAGGAGTATATCCAGCTGAGCCAGTCTCAAGACAACCGGCGCATGGGCAGTCAGCCCAAGAAGGTTCTACGGCACAAATTGAAAGTGAAGAAAATTACTGTGGCCCAACGAGCTGTGCGATAGCGTGCATTTTTGTCCTACTGTTCTGGCCAGCAGCGCTGTTTGTACCGTTGTGTCCTTGCGATAGGAGGCGAGTCACACGGACCTACGCGGTCCGGTAGATGTTGCTCCTTATTGCCTTCTAGGTGATTCAATAGAAAAGCTGAGGCTCTTAGGCGACTGCATGGAATATATCTTGACCGAATGAAGAATGATATCTTGAGTGATAACTTTATCAGTATTATAATAATAAAAATAATCACTAATCAATATCAATTTATTAAAGATAGAAGGTAGAGAAGTGAATAAAGATGCGTAGAGAAATAACTCTCATTCTTTCGTGCATTCCAACTTAAGAAGTTGAGAATTGAGATAGGGCTTGATTTCGCTCCTGGTTGCATCTATCCGGACCTGAAGTTGACAAAGCAACCACAGCGTGGATTAGCTCAATTATCGTTATTTGTTATCATAAAATTATGCCCCATTTTATATTCGCCATAAAACGAAAGAAGCATCGGCAAGCTCAATAATTACGCAGATTCAAATGCCAGGAACTCATATGGGTCGACCAGAGTAAGTTTGACTGGGCGGGGCCGAGCGTTTTGGGCTCTGCTATGAAGAAAGGATTTTATCCATATACTTTATATCTACCGATTTGCTTGCTTGGTTATGAGGAATCTATCTGCCAAGAAAGTTTTATGACATAACGCGCATGTGTTTAATGGTAATTGATTCCAAGTGCAGCACCGGTTCGATTACATGGGCGTCATTGGGCGTTTTCCGGGGACCTATTAGCTGCATGCCTTAACCCCTATCGTTCATAGAACTATGCAAAGCCAGATAGAGCACAGTTCTGCGAACAGGGGAGTGTGAGAAATTCGTATTGACATACATGTTCAGAACCAACGAAATAGCTGTAATAGCGCTAATGACACGGACAAAAAGTTCAAGTTTGCTTCGTTAGGTGCCTTGTGTTCTTATTTGAGAGGCGTTTGGACCTCAGAGGCCTCAGGGAAGCGCAAAACCAGTAAGCGATCCGATGGCATGGCCACGAGGTTGCTTTTAGGGCAAAGGAGGGTGCGCTCGCCAGGTGTATTGGTGGGTCGGCGTAGGCCCACGAGCACACATCCGGGCTCCTGCGCTCGCACGACATCTTGAAGTTCGGCAAAAGTAGGTTGCTGGGGCGTAGATGTGGTTGTCGCCCTGGAGATGGCCGATGATGTATGAGCGCTCAAGGCCTCCTCGACAGTGCCCGGAATAAGCTCCAAGTCTACGGCTGCCCCCTGTAACTCGGCGAACACGCTGGCGAGTTTGGGATCCATGGCCACCTAATATGATATGCAAAAATGGAACCACCACCGAAGGTAAAGACAGAGGAATGGATACCAAAATCAAAGTGATGGTTCAGTGAATGGGAATGAGAGTTGCGCAAAACAAAAGCAAATCTTTGAAGATACCTGAACCAGCGCTCCACTAGCGAGATCCGAAGGTACAAACGTATCGACGGACGACCAAAGCTCTTGTCCGTGTTCCTTCTGCTGTTCCAGCACGGTGCGCGTATGAGCCATCGCGTCTGGCGACGCAAACTCCACCACGAGATGTCGGCCAGTAATTGAGCTTGTGACGTCACTCGTTGAAGCAGACGTAAGTTTAGGGTTTGTTGGGTAAGGAGTCCCGAAAGTAACGACAGGTGTTGCTTTTGGTGGAGGCACTGGCATGTTGGTAGAAGTAGCGCTGATGGTGGCTGTAGAAGGGGCAACAGCAGCCTCAGCAGCAGTGCGAGCCAGATCGCTCAATGCTGCCACAGTCACGAGCGTGCGTGCGTCCGGCGCTTCAGGCTCTAAATCTTCACCTTCTTGACTGCTGCTTGTGTCAAGGGACTCGGAGAAGGACGAAGACTGCTGCCGCAACACCACTAGAGTGTCCGCCTCGTTGGCACCTGCTCGCATGAGATCTACTTGATCCAGGCTCGAACCTTCTACGACATTCACCTACTCGTGGCAAATACACACCAAGCAAGGAGCAAGGCTACTTAGCAACGTTAAGCATGTTGAAAAAGTGACCAAATGAGCCAATAATGTCTTCGTTGTGCTGAAGTTATTAAGCTCAATATAAGGATGTGTGTCGTTTTAATCCAATCATACTTATGTCTTCATCTATCCCTTCATTTCTCTTCTTCTTCCTTTCTCTCACCGTGACGCGCTCCCCTGGCGACCGTGCTAATTCTTCCGCCAGGCTTTCTCGCGCAGTTTGGGCTTGTGGTCCTGGAGGCATCAGCACCGTGACTTCTACATGACCCGAGTGGTGCGCTGCTAAATTGTCCAAGTGCTCCACCTTTTATGGGGGAATGGGGGTAGAATGGGGATAGGATACAATTAGCATTGAGCAGTGCCAATCAAAGGGAGTCTGGAAGCACAATAGTATGCTTTTTATCGAGTTGGAGGCACAAGACCATGCATTCGAATAATCCGTGTGTATTTTCTTTCTTCTATATACGCACCATGCCGCTGACTCGCGGCGTCCAATTGACTACCAACACTTTTCGCATCTCGCGTGAGATTGCACCATCTGTATCTACTCCTCCACTGTTGCTGCTGCTTAAAGCGAAAGGGCGGCTGGCACCAGCGGCAGCAGAGGCATGAGTTGACTCGTCGGCAGGCACAGCCACAGTAGTTGCTCCTCCTTCTTGCCCAGTTCGTCCCTTCGTCTTGCCGTTGCCGTTGAATGCTGAAGCCTCAACTTTCGATTGACCCAGTAAGATCAACCGATCACTTTTCTTTAAAATGAGGTCGTCCGAGGGCATCAACCACTTCTCTTGTTGCTTGACTGCCTTAAGTGACGATGGCGCACTCATCGAAGAAGATGAAGAAGAAGATGAAGATGAAGAGGTGGTCTCAGCTCGAAGCACACCACACAAGACTGCTTGACCGTTTAACCTTCGTGACAGCTCGCCAGCACTCAATGGTTTACTTGTTGACTTACTGCTGCCATTGTTAGTGGTAGTGGTAGCACTGGTAGTAGTACCAGTGGCAGTCGACGCCAGACGACGAGCGAGGGAAGAAGGCAGAGTTTTGGCATCGAGCGTGCAAAATTCAGCACCCTGGTGTGTGTGCATGTGCATGGGGGGCAAGAAAAAGTACGCACACGTGTTTTGACGATTGAATGAACAGGCTCCAAAATAAGCAGGCCCACATAACCACAGGTAAGCAGTAGTATCACCCTCCGAAATTGAGGGAGTTTATAATACCAAGATTGCCCTAAAATGTATGACCTAACCTCAAAGCCCATGATTTCAGCGTGCGCGCTGACGAGGCCCGGGTGAAGCACCGCGACGGCAATCAACCGGCTCGCAAAGGCCTGCATTTGTATAGGCAGAATGTAGCAATAAGAGCGTGAAATAGCCAGAGAAAATCTCTCAAAATGATAGAAGATAATCATCAAACTACTGAATTCCAACAATTGTGAACCTGCAAGATCCAGAGGGTTGAAACACAAGCGCTTATCTCCATCCTCCTCATTCTTTCCTTGTTCTATTCTAGACTCTACCTGCTCGGCCACCGCCACGGTCCCCGAAGCAGCATCCTTTCCAAACAGCGCTGCAGGCCCCCGCCAGAAAGTGTCCCCGCTCGCCATCCCGCTCAAACCCACGCGTTGGCCCAACTCCGCTTCCAACATCGGAACACTGACCTGTTAATAAACGTCAATTATTTAAGTTATGAGATTTGTAAACTTCATAAAATTGCGTGTGGGAAAGCAATCATGGGGAGGAAAGCTGGATTGATGGTGTGCGAGTGTCAATACCAATTCGCAAGGCAGCATTCATCAATAGACGGCCTAGCACTTGAACTTCTCCGCTATGCCCCCTTCTCTCTTTCTCTCACCACCACTGTAGGGCTGTTCCCCCCACCACCACCACCGTTGCTTTTCCCACTGGTGGACGTTTGCAAATCCCGCGCTGCCGCCAAAGCAACTGCCTGCATTTCAATCGGGCTCCAATCTGCGGCGACTCCTTCACTGATCCGGCTGCTGCTGCTGCTGCTAGTACTGCTGCTGGTGGTACTGCCACTGCCAGAGCTGCTGCCGAGTTTAGAGCTACTAATAGCATCGTCCTTGACGCTGCTGTCAGATGGCAGTGCTGCTGCTCCTACTGCTGCTTGCGTGTTACTGGCGGGTGGTTTCAGTACAATGACTCGCTTGGCTCTGGGCGCTGCCACTCGTGCTAGAGCGTCAGGTACCGTAGGGTTCCCACTTCGCGTAATCACCTGACCGTAAACGCAGAAAGATATCGAAAGCAGACAACAGTGATCATGAGAATACCAAAGTATACAAACTCAAAGAGACTAAAAGGCCTGTATTCATTTCAAAGCTTTTCACACATTCGTCAATATCTGAAACCTATTGCAGGGCCCTTCCATCTATCCACTATGAAGCTTGCAGTGTGCTTCGTCTTTGTACTATTAGCAGTTGCCATACCCGGAGTTCCCGGCGATCGCGAGCGCTCAAGCTCGATGCGAGCTCTGCATCCATCTCGGCCTTTTCACGGTTGCCCAAGATCACTACCGGCAGACCTACCGATCCTCCTTGGCGATGGGCAGCAGCTAATTGACGCAAGACTGGGACCTGTGAAAGAAGAGAAGGGAAAAAGTATGTTTCTTTTTTGTGATTGATTTCGATTTGAAACACAACCTTGAAATACTACCCTAGACTAGGGAATTTCAATTTCAGGCAACCTTTTTATGAAATTTTAGAAGACTCCAAAATGTAATGATATAATGGTACCGTGTTGTCGTTCCAATTCACAAGCACCGTGTGGCCCCTTTCTAGCACCACATGTTGCCCTGTAGCCACTCTCTCAAAGGCACCGCTCACGTCGGTGGAGATGAGGCCGATGAAGAAGGAAAAGAACACCAGCCCTTGCACGTATATGAGGTGCGTCACCCAGCGGGTGTACCTAATATATATCAAACACATCATAATATCACACCATGGTGTGCCCTTTAAAATCAGTGCCCATAAGCATATGCATATATTTATGCTCAAACGAATTCTACTCGAGCGTTTAGGAGAGACTCCTAAGGACAACACGAACTAACAACAACCGCAGGGTAAAGGATATTGTAGAAATCCGCATGTGGAGAGAGATAGAGAGAGGGTGCAGCTTCATAACACTGCCTTGATTAATATTCACGCACCGGCTCGGCGGTTTTCCGCCTTCTTCGCCGTCCACATCGACCGCAGATCCTCCAGGGGCGTTGATGAGGAGCTGGGCGGCCTTGAAGAGAGACTGGGGCCACGACACCGAAGGTTTTGTGGAGAGCTTGTACCAAGAAGCGCACATGAAGATGAGCAGACCTAGCCCACTGGCAATGCCCAACACCTGATAGAGTGAAACAAAAGCATAGACTTTATAGACTTGATGTGCAATATCTTGAAAATCAGTAGCATGTTCGCCGCGCAACGCTCTTTGAAAAGGCGAAGCGCAATCAACGAAAGGGCGCTACCCAAGAAGTGCTTTCCCTACCTTCGAAAAGGCCGCTGTGTTGAGCCACGTCTCTAAGCTATACAGAACGTGCGCTCCTAGAGACAGTTGCATTCCGAATTCTGCTGCCATCTTTGCGCTCAACACAACGATCGCGGCGAGTGCTAGCCTGGGAGCGGAAAGCACAAGAGTAAAAAAATTGGCGAAGAAGTCTATAACATAGCTCCGAACGATGTCAAAGAAGTGGCATGACGAGGCAGCGGAGACGAAATGGCCAAATAATTTCCGCTTGCACTACATCTGTAGTCTACCGGCTAATAAGATAAGGCAGCATTACCGCACCTTCCCTTCAGACCACCGCGTGAATAAACATATTCTACTACGCTCTTCGTTTTCTTCGCTGCTGATCGGAGAGACGTGAGATTTGCCGAGCGTGCAGCTTGAAAGCGGCTCTTTAGGCCAGAACTCACGCCCTTCAGAGCCGTCATTGGCCGTGAAGTTGATTCGAGGCGTGTGATCCCACGGTTCGAGTGAAATCTTTTCACAACGCAACGAGGGAAGCATGAGCAGAAGTGTGTCAGCTAGCGAGCGCTTCTGAAATTTTTTACGTGCGTGTATTCGTATTTATCGAACATTATGACCAGTAAATCTATGAGGTGCGTCTGCAATCCTTCCCACGCCGCCCGTTACTCACCCTGGGCTCTTAGCGAATTTCACTCGTGATGGCGAGCTAGGGGCATTGAACCCGTGGCTCAGATCTGACTCAAGGGCTATGACAGCCCAAAGAAGCTGGAGCTTCATGCTATCCTCGCTCCCTTTAAGCTCCAAGCGGCGTGCTCAAGAACAATGTTGCTGCACTGTAACCTCAGCAGCGTGAAGATACCCCTGATGAAATAATGAAGGAGGATGCTCAAAGATCTGGATCTTCGGCCGGGATAAAATGTGGGCGGTAGATGCCCGTACGGGGTAGCCGTGCCGAGGAAAAATGACAAACACTGTATCAACCTATCAACCCTTGTTGGTTAGATCTTTACGCTAGGACTAAGGCTCGTAAGCGCAATTTCAGGCATGACAAGGGCCTTCTGTGCCTTCATTGGAATTGAATCAAATCCGAACGATATTTCTGCCAGTACTATGAGATGCGCGTTCCGCGTTCAAAGAAAAAAAAGTCGCAAGGAGGAAGTTTACAGTGGGAAAGAAGTCAGACTCAAGTAGTTTTATCTGACGGAGGCCAGCTCTTGTATAGTTGATTCTCCCCAAATACAAATAATACCCCCTGAACTATACAGCAGCAGCAGAAAGTGTAACCCCTAGCTAGGAAGTCTGACTGGGCTGAGCACAACAACATCTTTATGCTTGAAGCAAAATACGCTCATTTCCTCTTG
>Ga0307930_1003175_pt1 | contig 12188 bp, 8 predicted proteins | sample OrgLakmetageno46_FD_203161 | JGI IMG/M metagenome (GOLD analysis project Ga0307930, IMG submission 203161) | Saline water microbial communities from Organic Lake, Antarctica - #46 | ecosystem: Environmental > Aquatic > Non-marine Saline and Alkaline > Saline | place: Antarctica: Organic Lake... | reverse complement strand
CAGTCCCCGCCCAAAGCAGTTCTTGAGTTGAAGCCCTGGCCCCCGGGTTGGCGCCCGCCGGGATACTGCGCCACGCCACCCCTCGGCGTGTGCCCGAAAGCTTGGGCGTGTCCTCCTTGCGGGTCTTGGGCGGTGTCTCACTTTGTAGGGGTAGGGTGGTCTCAGGAGCGCGAGCAGTGGTTGGCGCTGGGTGGGCCGTTTCCGGTCATAGCGAGGAAAGGAGAATCGGCCACTGCAGGCGCTGCGCTCAATTATTTCTCCACTGAGCTAGAAGCGGCGCTGGCGTATGACAGTGTAGCGCGGTCCGACGACTTGCTTACGAATTTTGATGATCAGAACCTTGCTTCGGTTGCATCAACCAAAGTAGTGAACTCGACTGCACAAGTGGTGGCAGATTCGACAACACAAAAAGTTTCGGCAGCAGACAATTTGGCCATGACTTTGCCTTCCTCCTCCTCCTCCTCCTCGTCCTCATCGTCTTCTTCTTCTTCTTCGTCTCCTTCTTCGTCGACGTCGCCACCGCTGCAGCCTCCGCCATTGCCTTCGTCGTTGCGTTTGTCTGCATGGCTTGCCAAGCGAGTGGAAGACGCGGCTGCAGTCGACCAATCAACAACAAAGCTCTGCGACAACTGCTCAGAACCCCACAATGGCCTGTACGGTAGCGGGCGCTTTTGCAGCCAGCGCTGCCGAAGTTGCTACAACGGCCAAAAGAGTTCCTTCAAGACGCGGGTTCAACGGGAAACGGGTATGACCTTGCCGCCTGACGTCGAGAAACCAAAGGTGTACAGTAGCACCAAATACAGCCCTCCGTCTTCAAGCACGCACGATGGCAAGTTTGGCTATGTCAAGGTGGCACAGCGCATTGGTATCTCGATGGACGGAGTATGCGCTGCCCTGAAAAGCACAACGAGCAGTACAGGGGCAGTGCCCTCTCGTGTCCACGGCACGCGGCTTCGTACCTTTTTGAGCGATATCGTAGCAGTTGAGCCTGAGAATCGCGAATGTGCCGAAGGGCACTCCGGTGAGAGCAGCGCAGCGGATAACCAACCGTCCTTAGAAAGCTCCTCGGCTACGCCAGACATCTCACAGGATGTTGTAACTGAGAACGCAGTCACTGGTGTTGATTCGAACACACCGATGGATTTGGTTGCAGAATCTACGGTAACAGCTGTCAATGCACACGATAATCCAGTTGGAGACAATCATTTCAATGGCAACGACAGCTTGCCTGCTCCTACAAATGAAGGTGAAGCTGCGATGACAGGCAAGGAAGCGCCAGGTCTCAGCTCGAGCAATGACTCACCTGCAACTACCGGCACTGCTCTATCATCGCACCCCACCACGTTGCTTCCCTTTGCGGTGCCTGCCCCTGGTCTTGAAGCATCGACAGCAGCAGCTTCCGTTGCAGCGGGCTGCCTTATATGATGATGGCGGCTGTATGTTAGATGTTACGGCAGTTTGATTGCCGTTGCTGTGTGTAACTAAATTGACGTACTTGATTATCCAAACACATTGGTCCTAAGCAATAGATAAATATTCGGGAGGGGGCATTCAAATCTAGCACTGATGTTCCCTTGCGTGTATTCTAGCGAAAGTGTTCAACTATTTCAAACTTATCGCCGTTGCACAGTATTTACCTGGTTTCTTATTTGGGCTTTGGCTTAATGAGATAATAAAACGATAAACTGGGCCCCGGACTCACAACAGCAAGCAGTGTTTCCTGTTCAGTTCGCCGCTCAGAAGTCAGATTCGATCTAAATATTAATAAGTTGGCTTAAAATACGATCACTTACATGGAAATAACCCGGGGCTAATGAATACAGGGAATCAAATAAGAGTGATAACGCAAGAAAGCAGGGGCTCTGTGCTTTGTGCAAGGAATTCGGCGCCATTGTCGCCAATCTATTTATGAAGCATTGTTGTTGTAATCTTTTCTTGTGTAGAAGTCCACTCAAGTGTCCTGTGCCTGCAAGAAAATAGATGTGGCTGTGGCCTATCTGTCAATACTCCCTGCGCCTTTTCTTTCCATATAATTTCCTTGAATCTTCACGAGCTCTTCTTTCGCTTCGTGCACCAACTTGGATAATTTGGTGCGCTCATTGACTCTGGATAAGCACGTTTGCTCCTGCACAGAAATAACGAATGACCACGAAAATCAAGTCGCATTGACAATTGTAGCAGGTACAACTTATTATCAATGCTTCTTTTCACAAGCAGCGGTGAAAGAATCACCTGGAGGGCGAGCTCAGCTTCTTTACATTGGAGTGCGTGGCCAGCCAGCCTGCTTTCAAGCTCTTTGCAGAGTTGTGCGTGCCGATGGCGCTCTGCGTTGCGTTTTGGCTGGGGCCTATGCAATTCAGCCTGACAGAAATAATAGATCGCGTTAGAGCAACTCTTGCGGCTCTTCTTACTACATTTCAAGTATGTACGCTTCAATTATTAAGAGAGCAACAGCGAACTTTACCAACTCAGCGTTTAAAGCAGCTGATTTGAGTTGCGCCACTCGCATGAATTCTTCAGCCGCTGCTAAATCCTCATCTAGAGCTTGTGCATGCGCGGTGGCAGCTGCCAGCGTTGATACAAGAATTGCTGCTCTGTCAGCATCGGATTCGACAATAGTTTCAGTTTCGCTGTGCGCCCACGGAGGCTTGCTTACCTCACCACTCCACGAAGCTGCTGAGGACTTTCCTGATGCTCTTTTCTCCTCCCGCTTCATGTCTTGCTGGAGGAACATCTCGTCGTGTGTACCGTAGGGCCGGTGCGAATGCACAGGTACACTTTGAGCCACCATCCTGTCTTTAACAGTAAGGCCTTCGTCAGACTCATCGTTCAATTCATCCTCTGGTTTCAAAACCTTCACAGATTGCTTCCCCTGCTGATCTAGTTTCCACGGTGGTACGCAATTCATCGGTGCATTGAAAACTACAGGTGAATCTTCGTCTTCTGCGTTGCTGGCGCTCAAGGCTCCTCTGTCACTTCCCTTTCCACCACCTGTTGCTCTGATAAACTTTTCAGCCTTGAACCCCTTTGGTACAAATTGATCTTGCTGCCATGGTGGCACGCACTCAAGCACCTTTAACTTCATGATGGTTTCAGTGTTTCCCTCATCGATGGTGCCACCTTCATAATTCTTGACCTCAATGCCGTCGCCTCCAAATGGATGATAGCCATTAGGGCCGTTGAATGATTCCGTTAAAGAATTTTTGCCGTTTGGGCTCTTACTTTCAGGCGATTCCATTAAATTCCGCGGGCGTGACGGCATCGGATCGCGACTATCGTCAAGCCATGGTGGTGTGCCCATCTTCTTGTTGAATACATCTCTTCTATCTTGCTCTGGGTTACGTTCCTCCTGACCTTCGGTGGATCTGTTTTAAAGTAAAATGCATTGAGACCCATGTCAGTGCTATTTAATGACAACAAGCACAGTAGACGACAAGATACTTATGTACCTCGTGGGAGAATCGGAAAGTGCAGCCTCTAGTTCACCATTAGAGCCATTTCGCTTCCCTTGTTGGGCATTCTTCTTCTTTTTGAGATCAATATCTGCGTTGTACCATGGAGGTGGATTGCTAGATATGCGATAGAGAGACAGAAAAGGTGATGAAAAAATGATATTGCATAGCAAATATAATCACGAAGAATATGAATTGTTGATTGACCTAAAATTGCCGAGGCCTCCAAAGTCGCCACCATTGTTGCCACCTTGCATACGCTCGTGTTTTTTTGGTTTGTAATCGTTCAGCTGATCTTGCTGCCACGGAGGTACGCATTTCACTGGCGCGTTGAAAACTGGCGGAGCACAGGAATCATCAGAGGAGGTGGCTGCTAGAGCTTCTCTGTCACTTCCCTTCCCACCACCTGTTGCTCTGATAAACTTTTCAGCCTTGAACCCCTTTGGTACAAATTGATCTTGCTGCCATGGTGGGACGCATTGGACTTCTTTTGGTTTGCTCGGCTTCCCTAGAGTGTCCTCGACTGAGTGGATAGCGTCTCGGTCACTCCCACCTTTACCTCCAGCAGCCCTAACAAATGTTTCGTACTCCTGATAGGCTGGTTCCTCTTCCGCTTCAGCTTGGGTTAAGTCTGTTTGCAAAGTATCAACACGATCTTTTGCTTCAGCGAATGCCGCTTCTGCCCTCATGTAAGCAACTTCGGCTGATGCCGTCATAGCTTCGGCAACTGCCAAGGCCTTCTGAGCAGCTTTTACAGCACGCATAGCTTCAGCTTTGCGCTTCGGGGGGTTATCGCTGACCTGCCTATGAGTGAAAACAGCATCCTGTTGAGCATTGACAGCAGCACTGCATGCGGCGGCTGCGGCTTCTAAACCCACGGTTCGAAGGTTCAGTTCTTCATCGGCGCGATTCAACTCTGATTTAAGCTCTCTGCGCCTTCGTCGCAGCCCCATAGCAGTGTGACGGGCATCGTCGTCAGTGTGCCATTTGAATGGAGACTGCACGGATACTCCCAAGGCTGGTCCAGTCTCAGGACCCTTTTCAATGCTAGAATGCTCAGGATCTGCTTCCTTCGCCGCGTGCCGCTCAGCAAGATAACGACGAGCGTCCTCGTCTATCACAACGAACAGATATCATGCACATCGCAAAAGATTATCACTATGCTGATACTTCTAATTGTGCATCGCACCTGTAGAATAGGGGCTCCTCATTGAAAATGCGCGAGAAACCTTGGGCTGCGCTTTATCCCGCAGATTAAAGTCATTAAATGTTGACCTACAAATACAAAAAACAGACACAATAAAAAGGGCTTTCTAGGCTATATATTGTAACTTGCATCAATAGTGTGATCTAATGTTGGATAGTAGCTTAGTGCTCGCTCTCGAAGAAAGGGTGCACTATTTTAGACTCATGCGATGCAGTGATCATTAGAACTGACAGAGAATGCCAGCATAGTGCATCTGACATCATGGCGTCGGACTTCATTCCAGGGGGCCACACTCTCTCCTCGTTCGACATTTCTTCTGAGGCTGGATGATAAGATGTAAGCCAATCATCGATCATAGCTGCAAAGCGCTAGCTCCTGGCGGTCTAGCTACACAGGAGCGGACGAGCAGCCATTCGAGAAACTAGGAGTTACTTTAAATCCGACGATACATCACTAAACTTGAGAATGTCCGCAAAATATTCCATCTATGATTGCCAGCTCTACCGCTACATGCATTGCTTCATTCACTAATAACCACAGATAGCCTTTTCCGCGAGCTAGCGCCACAGAGCTACTTATACTTGCTCAATGCTCAATCATGGCATCGCATCATCGCATCATGACATCATGGCATCATGGCTGAGACAATACGACATGCAAACAATCTAAATACGTCAATAAATTCGCCAACCCATTGCCTGTGTGCCCACTGTCCTTTTATCCTGTTATCGGTGTGCTGTGATCCATGGTGCAGTATTTCCCTTTCTGAACGATAAATACATCAATCCTTTGTGCCTAGGCCGCATAGGCAGCCTCAAAGAAAATACTGCTACGTCTGAAGCCAGCGAAGTAGTTGCACCCAATTCCGAATTCCGACCTTGAATTCGAACTAATACAAACCCAAATAACATAAGAGCCGATGCCCCGTTGAGTGTTTAAATGTCTAAGGTAGAAAGCGCTAATGTTTTTACGGCATCTTCCATGGCCACTCGGGCATATGCGCCTGATTAGCTTCTTCGATTTAATTTGCGCTGCTGTGCTTTTTGTCTCTACCTGTTAGCCTTACAATTCCGGCATTCCGGCCCCTCGGGGCCTGTCTCAAACAATTGCAATGCAAATATAGATAAACATGTAATTGCTGGCGGCCTTCTCCTTCTCCTTTTCCTGCTCCTACTCCTAAAGTTTCTGGTTACGGCTTGTGGCATGCGGTGTAGAACGGCAGCGCGATAGCGGCATTCCTTTTAATTTTTCATTTATATAAACATGGCACATGTCAAATAAGTTTCACCTAAAACCAATTCCAAATTCCACTAAGGACTAAAGCCCTTATATACCGGAAAGATCACGAGAGTAGTAAATATAGAATATAGTTGCGAGTCATAGAGGTGCCTTCTTGACTTTATCTAGAATCCGTTTGAATAATATGATAAATAACTGTATTATACGTACATGGAAATGAAACAAGAGGGGAGATAACAAGCACCACCATTGCGTGTTGCGTAACAATCAAAACAAGACGCTAGAGTCGCTTCGTTCCATGAAAGTCATGAATTCCAAGAGCGAGATCTTCCCATTTTTGATGCCGTCCTCATCTGGTTTGTCCATTAACTCAAGGCAAGTATCCGCCTGTGTTCCAAAAGAAGCATCACAAGAAAGGTGATTCGAGCTCACAAAGCACATTCGAAAAAAGCTCAGCGTAAGATACTAAAGGTAGTTGCTTAGAAAGGCTACTAACTGCCTACCTCCTTTTCGGTCATGCTAGTGCCCAGCACCGCCATCAGCTTCATCAGCTCGCCCTTGTCCAATTCGCCGTCTCCATTGACGTCCGCCTGTAAAATACAACAGCAATCAAGGGGAAAGTGTTCAGATATTGCTGAAAGCTCAAAGCAGTATGATTAGGAATGCTCACGCAACCGCACCGTCATGAACGCATGCTTAATAGCTTCTGGCGACTGCAGGGATTCGCGCAGCTGATGGAGCTTGGTGCCCACAGAAATGCCGGTGTGAATGTACAGGCCTCCGACAAAAATGATGAAGAGCCCAACTAAGAGAGAAAAGGACGAACTTTTCCAGTTCACCGCAGCTTGCGTCATGCCGATGTAGATGTAAAAACCACCTGCCATTTAGGATGACCATCAAGTGACCAGTTGCCACATCATTTGGAATCAGACGACTGTCACAATGGTGGTGGTTGATATAAGCAGCGTTAAGCTAGGCAATCACCTCGGCCGGCAATGAGGGTCATGAAGAGAAAGTATCGCTCTAAGTTAGCGCGGAACCATGAGGGAAAGACAGTCCGCTGCTGCTCCAGTGTTAAGATGAGCACCGAAAAGATGAACATCATGACGGCGAAAAAAGTGTGGAGCGGCCTGTGCAGGGAGGAGTACGAAAATCTAAAGGACTTGCGGAATCGAAAGAAAAGCCATGAGCGAACAAATGTATGGAGAGGCAAACACACTGCAGAGGTTCTTTGACGAAACTTCTGGAGGATACCCGAGTTTCATGACGTTGTAGACGATGTTGAGTAAGCTCGAGATCAGAAGCAGCAGCCCGCCCAGAAAGGCAAGTGTGTGCAGTCCAGTGGGCGCTTCGGCCTGGAGTATAGGAAGTGATAGAAGACAGGGTATTGAATATTGGGGGCTACTACAACGACTAAGGATATGTCTATGTATTAGAAGAAACAAGGGTGCATTGCAAAGACATAACGACGCGCTGATCTAATCCTTCAGCACGACACGGCCTCACCTGCATGCGACTCAATTCCCCGATAACATTTTGAGCCACCGTTGGCGCAGCTCCCGCTACTCCAAGAAGCTAAACGACAAGAAGAGTAGTTGTAAGGCGGGCAAGGCTAAGAGTTCCCGTTTATGGCGACAGTTTATCGATAGGTTCATAGATTCAAAGCTGTCTAGCAGAATCCTGAGGTGCTCCAATCATCAATAAGCAACAAAAGCCCTGTATCAATCTCTGCCTAAAGCACGACGCATGTTCGCACATAGCCTAGCAAAATACCGGCCACTACGCGTTATATAGCTTGTTCTGGCATTGAGCACTTAACCTAGATTGCTACAACTTAAGCACCCACGCCGTATATACCGTTGCTTGATCAGGGGGGTGCCTAAGCATGGCCGACGGGAGGAACTTGTCGAGGCACTGCAGAGAGGGCGGGAGAAATGACTGCAAGCCTGCGTCCTCGTGAGGGTTTGCGATAGCCTCCACAACTTCGTCAGGATCGCCTGGCAAAGACACGAGAGGTTGGGTTTAGAAAGCACTAAAATAAACACCTGTCGCTTACAGCAGCTCACTAGGCCCAAATTGCAACTATTCTTCCCAAGGCTAGAATGTGCTGTCGGTGGTATTTCCGGCTACACATGCTTCTTAAAAAGATCCTTCCTTAGAAGCCCCGAGTTTACCTTTTCTACTAACGGCCTCTGCGATCATTTCCGTCGAGCTTCGCACGCTATTGCGGCTTTTCCGGGCCGTCACTGCGTCTTCACTCAGCGCAATTTTCATTGAACTCTGATGGGCGGACACCCTGTTCTTTGTGCGCCCAAAAGTTCCCGACATGATGCACCAGACTCAGCTCCAGTCAATCCACAAGAAAGGAAGAAATGATGCAAACGGGCGTATTACTGCTCCAGTTTGTTCCTCCAGCAGCTCCAGCAGTTGGTCGAGTTTAGGGAGGAGCGTGGGAAAAGTAGGAGACAGGGAAAAAGAAAAACGAGAAAGCACAGCGTGCCAAGACATGCAAATTTGAAGTTTGAAATCCCTCCTCTGGAAAGGGGACAAAAATGGTGTCATCCGATTGAACAAGCTGTTTCTCAATTCTCATCAAGCGCCTGTTCCCAACATGCCGCAGAAGAAGGGCCCGGGCGACCCGGAGAGTGGGATGTATGCCAAGGTGATGTGGCGCCTGATTTTCCGAGATTAATTGTTAATTATGCTTGCCCTGAGCCTACAGTTCCCACTTGTGGTTATTATCTAGTCTTAACGCACGCTTTGGGCATTCATCATGTAAACTTCTCGTGCCTTACGGTTAGGTTGGCGTAGCGGACGACGCCGATGTGGCCCCAACCAAAGCTAAAGGGAGGAAGATTAGTCTTTTCGGAAAACCTCCTCGCGAGTCTCTGAAAACTGAAGCAGTAAGTGCAGTAAGCTACCGCACACTTCTGAATTACCTTGTAATCATCGTGGTGGTCATGTGCGGCGAAAATGACATTGAGGAGCTAAGAAGCTGAATAATCTGTCGAATCCTTCCCCTTCGTTTAATCACTTTTTTCTTATTGCACTTACATTCTTCTCTTAGCATTTTATATCCCCTATTAATCTTTTTTGGTCCTACCGTTTATTCCGCATTGCTTCGCCACTCGAAAGCGCATATTTTTAGGAGGAAGCTACCCCCACGCCCTTTCCAATTTGCTACCGTTTTGATGATGAGCCATTATCTATGCCAATTTATATACAGTAATGTGCTTGTGTATGGCATTATTTCCACGTCTTTTTCAGGCTCAGGAAAAGCGCAAAGTCCGCGAGTCCAAGCAAGACGCCTTAGCAGAGGAGAACGCGGCCAAATACCAAAACGCCGATAGCGCGCTCGATACCGTGGTGAAGGCGAACTTATCCATCAAGCTCCTCGCATGCCTCCAGGTTGGTTCGAACGCGCAACAGAACTTTCCCTCGGACTTCACTAGTAAGGCCATGCGCTTCTTCCATTTTGCCCTCACTAACATCATCATCTCTTTCTCTTCATATTTCTAGAACCCCAAAAACATAATGGAGATTATCAACGCGAAAACTATCACCGAAGAAATGGAGCAGCATTACGGCACCACCGACCCTATTGAGGTGTGTGTGTGTTTATTACGCCCTGAACTCGCTCGTTGTTCAGATGCCTTGCTAGTCGTGGTATCATGCTACCATCGGAACATTCTTGATAGATAAACCCTCGTTTATAAGCGCTCTACATTCTATCTCTATACTGCCTCTGCGAAGGTCGCAAAGCTTATTTTTGCCGACATCAAGGAAGCTCTGAGAAACGGCACCTGGTCGATTGGGCGCTTGGCGTTTTTCGGCGGCGCTTACGCGTTCATGGAAGGCTTTTTCATGCTCTTGCCACCCATGGGCTTCCTCAAGGTAAAGCTGCATGCTATTGGGAGCGGGTCGAAAGTGTATTATCATCATCTAACTCTTACCTCTACTCCCATATAGTCGGCTTCGAAAAACTTTTGTCTTGCCTCCGCATACTCATACTTTGGATGTTTCCACTCATGCTAGATGGCTACTCCGCTGGCCTGCATCAACGTCGTGTTTCTAACCTTCTTCGGCGCCATCATCATGACCGTGGAAAGCAGCGGAGACACCATCAGCATGTCCCTTAAAACTAACATCATGAAGTGAGGCATTCATGGCAAGAAGCAGTACTCCTTTTGCTTTTAGCTGTTGCGAATTGATTTAGCGAACATGTGATAACTTGGTTCGTCTCTCCTTTTTTCTCCTATGATGTTCGTTTTTTAATGTGCTCTCTGCTGTCCAGGTATTGCGCTGCTCTCGACACCATATGGGGCCGAGGGATATTCTATTGCTACGTGGGGACTACTCAAATCTTGGGGGGGTTCATGACTGCGTTCGGGTATTACATGTTCTGCATTGGAGTGACCATGCTGGTGATCTACCACATGACCTCAAAGCATTTGAGTGAACTTTCTCACGTTTTCACCGACAACAGAGCCATGGAGGCCGCGTTCAAAAAGTGAGACATCATTAGAACAGATTGAGAGGTTTCGTAATATGCTACTTGTTTCTCTTGAGTGCCTAGTTGATTGTCACCTCCGCTGCAGCGGTAATGATATCGAATATACGTGTTCTGTACATTATTTATTTCTGATGACTCTCCTTCCTCCTCGCCTTTCATATGAATGTGTTGCTTCCTCCTGTCAGGTACGCCGGTGTTGACGGTGTTTTAGACCGACACGAGCTGGCGAAGTTACTGGCTGATGTGGGCATAGAAATGGGCCACGCAGAGCTTGAGATGATGTTGAAGAGGCTGGACCCCGACCACGACGGGTACATCGGCCTCGACGAGCTGAAGAAGGTGCTGGCTCACACCCAGGAGAGCGAAGAAGCGTACTACACCATTGGACCCGTGCCGAAGCTCAAACCCGGGTCGGACACCCTCAAAATTGAGACCTCCGGCAAGAAAAAGGGCCTGTTCTCGGGGAACAGCAAGGACGCTGCAGGAAACGAAATCATGGACTGGTCGAACATCAAACAGGGGCGATAAGACAGGGAAGTGTGATGGCAGTGAAGTAGCTCCTTCGGGTGGCGTCACTTGAGAGAGGCGCATTGTGACTTGTAATGTATATGTCTAATTTAATTCAGTTTTTCTCTCGAACGCCACAACATCTGTATATTTAAAGACGGGGCTTGACAAGACTAGACTAGACTTGGTGCTTAGGCAATATAGTGCCTGAGTAACTGGACTTCTCGGGCCTTTAGCATGTAGGCAAAGCTATACTCCTATCTCCTGATTTATCAATTACATGGAGCTATATATGGCGGTAGCAGGGCGGTAAAACCGCCCTGAAAGTTAGTTGGCACCGGAGCGATGGCCCCCTGACCCCTGACGCGTCAGCGCGGGGGCGAAAAATTTTTTTTTAGGAGGGAAGATTGTATACTGTTTTTTTAATCCAGCGCCCGTTTTTGGTTGGTGCTTCTGGGTATTTTATTGGGTATTGAAACATTCATTCCCTTCTGTTAAGTCGCTCAAATGTACATTCTTATCATTCTTGAGTCTTGAGCGGATATAGGTTTAATTTCGTTTCTAGTTAGAGTAGGTTCCTTTAAAGCTCCTGTGTTCTTCAAGTACCTCTAACTCTTGATTTTAAAAAAAATCTTTTAAGAATCCCTGGCCTTTCTCACACGAACAAGCCATATCATTCGATTCCATTGAAAGCCCCTTCGCCATCAAAGCAAAGAAAGAGAGAACGAAGGGAGTGCAATTGCCACAAGTATTCTTTGTCTTAAAAACAATCATTCATCGTCACTCAATCTAGCAGGAGCAGGATAATTTGTTTTGTGTCGCAGCAGTGTTCAACTTGCCTGTATTTTTCATTAGGCACGAATATTTTTTTCAAAGTCGACGCTTGTGAGGTGCATTTCTGAATCACGATATCATGATGTGGTCATGTGTCGTCAAATCGCTACTAGATATGCGGCACCCATCAATTTTGGTAGTGCACCAACTTTATTTGCCGGCAACCGGGTAGAGTTGCCATATTTATAGTGCACGCGAGGCAGCACACCACCCCATAACCCAGCGAGGCTGCTTCAGAATTTTTAAGCACCGACCTGAGTACAATTTTGTTCTAGCTAGGCTCTCTACTTCTGCTCCTATCTCTTCATAGACAGCCGTGTGCTTCCTTGAGTGCTAGCTTGCTGTTCATTGGGAGCAGATGAAAGCGCATAGAGCTCGCATTCTAAAATTGCAACGTTGTTCGCTGGTGTGTCGTGAAAACAGTGCTCGACATGTG
>Ga0307930_1003173_pt1 | contig 12195 bp, 6 predicted proteins | sample OrgLakmetageno46_FD_203161 | JGI IMG/M metagenome (GOLD analysis project Ga0307930, IMG submission 203161) | Saline water microbial communities from Organic Lake, Antarctica - #46 | ecosystem: Environmental > Aquatic > Non-marine Saline and Alkaline > Saline | place: Antarctica: Organic Lake... | reverse complement strand
AACTAAGACCATCGCATTCTGACTCTTAATACAGTCGCGAGGGAAAGCAAGAGAATGTCGGATATATTATGTGCCACATCTATCACTTGATTGTAGTCGTCTCAGAAATTGACATCGGTGGTTCAAATGAGATCTGGAGATACCTTAAGACTGCCTGATATGTTTTATGCCACATTCGTCTCGTGATTGCAGTCATCTCAGTAAATGACGTCGGTGGTTCAAATGTGATCTGGAGATTACATAGGTCTGAACTAAAATAATCACATTCTGACTCTAAACAGTCGCGAGGTAAGGCAAGAGAATGTCTGATGTGTTTTGTGCCACATTCATCTCGTGAATGCAGTCATCTCAGTAATTGCTGCGCTTGATTACTCGTGAATGCAAATCACTTTCAGCGCAACTTTTAAGGATGAGCACATTCTTTGAATTGATGGCAACGACAAACAACTTGTTCTTTTCAAGGCCTTCGTTATGAATTGTTGACCGCGTAAATCGTTGCGCCTGCTAAACCGATGAAAAATATCTTGATGGCGTTTTGATCGCGTTAAAATTGCAACCTACTACGAGTTCATAACTTGAATACATGTGCAACCTACAACATGCAATAATTCGTAAATTCTTCTATTGCTGACCGTGAAACAATTTGGCAATAAATCTGCGGCATCCTGGGTAATACATTCTGAATTCTCAGAATTTACAATTTAAGTAAGTATACGGCGATTGCCACTGCCATGCCATCCCGCTTTCAGTTTCATCATAATAGATTACACACCCCAATTGCAAAGAAAGATCAACAAGTTGCATAAGGCTGTGTGTTGGTGAGACCTTCAGAACAAGTCTGATTGGGCTGAGTGCCCATTTGCGAAATGAAATTTTGACACAGGTCCCGAAGGACCGGAATCAGAAGGCTAGCACTAAGGAAACATGACACAGGCCCTAAAATACCGAGCTTAGAGAGCTAACAGGCAGAAACACAGGGCCATGCAGCTAATTCTAGAATAGAAGCCATCAGGCGGTGATAATGATAGCCGTTCTTAGTGGCTTCTAATCTAGTTAAGTCTAGTTAATACTCCCCAAATACAAAGAAACACCACTGTGGCATATAGCAACAGAAAAATGTAACCTTCAGAGCAAGTCTGACTGGGCTGAGTGTGATCTGATACTATTTCGTTCGTGAAAGCCCTGAGAATAAATTTACAGGAGGAGATGTAGGCCTAGAGTATTCTGTGATCTGCACTCCGATCTCCGATCGATCCCTCGCTACACCTACACCTCGCTATTCAAGCCGCCAAGACATAGGCTGGAGTCTAGAGCGGAGAAGAGAGGATTATGAATACGCGCAGTGAAAGATGTAAGTGAAAGTGCAAGAACAGGGGTTAATGAGCAAAATTATGACACGACAGAAGTCCGAACGCCCTCTTATCTCTTATTTAATTTACCACCAAAAATTCCAGTGCTAATTGATAGCATTTCAATATATCGCCAGTTTGCCCAATGATTATAGATGGATTATCATGGGCTATGTTAAGTGCAGTGCACTTAAGCGAAAGACTAGTCTACTAGAGCCACATTGTTACTCTAAAAATGGCGAGAACACACCGCTGTGAACTGCGATTATATCAATTCTCCCGCGGGTCGTTCGTACGATCGCCAAGAGCCCCTCGACTTGGTGGCAAAGCTCGACGTTTGCTACTGCTCGATGATGGGGGTTTCTCCGAGGGAGAAACAGCAGCCACTTTTGCCGCACTACCCTTTTTGCTCGATGCTGGAGCATCTCTCTGCTCTGTTACCCGGCTCGCCAGATCTGTGCGTAATCGGCGTACTTCGTCCTGTGCAGCTCGAGCGAGCTCCTTGTATTGGCGTTTTTTTGCGACGGCGTCGTCGAGCGAGCGCTTCAGAGTCACGCTCTCCTGGCTCACTGCTTCACGGACTGCCCGAAGCTCCGCGAGCTCGTGCAAGACCGCCAAGTGCTCTTCGATGGCGGCTGCAGGTGCCGCTGGCGATGGCGTGGCGTGATCAGGGTGGCCGCTGCTGCTTTTGTTTGGGCCCTTAGGAGGAGATGATGCAGCTGCGCCGTTACCAGGCTCACTGCTATTAGGCAGCAGAGTATCAAGGTGGGCATGGCGCTCCGCTAAGCGGCCTTGTTCTCCTGCGAAACGCTGCTCTAACGCGGCCGCCTCTGCTTCCGCTTTCTTGCCTCTCGCTTCGGCTGCAGACGCTGCTGCTACAGCCCTGGCTAAGTCAGCCCTCAGAGCAGCCATCTCCGCCCTGTGCGCCGTCGCCATGGCCTCTAGTGCCACAGAGGCATCCTCAGTCTGCTCGCTACTTCCCACTCTCTGGTGGTCGGGGTGGAAGTGCACTCCAGGTGTGGTGGCAGAATTCCCCCCTTGGTGCGGGGCTTCATTTAACCTTCGAACACTGTGGTCGTAGTGCGCAGCCCACAGTGCTGCTGCTGCCTCTGGCGCCGGCCCACCATCTCCTCGACCGCCTCCACCAATAAGGGGCGTGCCTGGACTGCTGCTTATGCTCCGGGCTCGTGAGAGCGTCGCGCCAAGGATACTCACGGGGTAGGCAACGTTGCCACTGCTGCCCGGAGCGGGGGTCGCAAGAATGGCACCGTTGTTGCCATGACCACCTTGATACTGAACTTCATCGTCAGGTGGTCGCAGACCATTGCCATTGCTGCCCTCATCAGTGCGGCGGTGCATGAACCATGGAGAAGGACTCATGGACTCTTCAAGGCGGTTCTTGCTCGATAAAGCGTCCGCTGGCGTCGCCAACGCATTCTTCGAAGAGGGTGAAGCCGACGATGGTTCACCCAAAGGCGACAACAGCCACGCCGGTGAAAACTGTGCAGCTCCTGCCAGGTCGCTACCATCTACTCTAGGACCGCTGCTGCTACTGCGGCCGGCCATCACGACTTGTTGCTGCGCGGCTTCCCACGCGGCAGCTGCGCGCTGGCTTGCGCTCATTTCGTGGTGCCGCAGAGCCGCACTCGCTCGTGCCGCGTCTTCACGCGCCGCCGCTAGCTGAAGCGACAAGGCTTGGCCGGTTTCTTCGGCACGAGCAGCGGCGGCTGCGGCTTCCGCTCTCTGCGCTTCCGCTGCCACCACTCGTTCGGTGGCGGCTGCCGCACAGGCCTCGGCCTCGCGTGCGCGGGCTTGCGCCGCTGCGAGGGCTATTGCCATAGCCCCTGACTGCGCGGCCGAGTCCGCCCACACGCTGCGGTGCAGATCCACTCGGCCTTCGAGGGACGCTCGGCAACCGATTGCTGCGTCTCGCTCTGAGGAGACTTTGTTTAAAGCCTCAGCTGCCGCTCGTCGTTCCGCTTGTGCTGCTGCTACTTGCGCCCGCAGCTCCCGTAAGGTTGCTGCTTGCAACTGTGCACCTGCAACTAGTGCACAACTGTCGCCCAAAGCTTCCCTGCCATCACCATCACCACTACCATCACCATCAGGGTGCAAGCGAGGCCTCGCGCCGTCCTCTGCGCGCGCATCAACGTGAGCGTCTTGCGCAGCCATCTGAGCCGCTTCCAGCGCCGCGAGGCGATCCACCGCCTCTTCAAGCTCTGCATTTACCTGCTGCAACCGTTCGCTTTGCCGCCTGGCTTCGTCTTCGGCTTCCTGCCGCAAACGCTGCTGGTGCTGCAGTTGCTCGAGGTGCTGCAGTTGCTCCGCCTGTGGCGATGACGGGGACAAAGAAGACGAAGAGGAAGACGCATCTGCTGTGGCAGCAGCGGCGGCGGCTAAGACTGCTGCTGCATTGGAAGCTTGCGCCACTGCTTCCGCCGCGCGCTCGGCTGCCGCTGCACGGTCAGCGGCAGCGGCCTCCCTCGCCAAGTACAGCTCATGGGCCAAGGCTGCCTCGGCGTCTCTGGCTTCTTGGCACTGTTGCCTCGCGCCTTGTTCGGCTGCCAAGCTCGCAGCCCAATGACGCGCTTCGGCCTCCTGTACTTCCGCCAATTGCTTCTCCAGCGCGACTGCCCGGCTGGTGAATTTGGCTGCTTCTGCAGTGGCGGCGGCTACTCGAGCGTCCGCCCATTCTTCAGCGGCGGCCATGGCAGCTGCGGCTGTTGCTGTTGCAGAGCTTGTAGGTGATGGCGGCTTTGCAGCAGCTGCTGCTGCTTCACGTGAAGAAGAGCCACGGCGGCCTTGGTGACGGCTGCTACGGCGTGAAGTGCAGGGTGAATCTGCAGGTGAGGTGGATACTGGGGGCGAGTTCAAACGGCAGTGGCCACTCTTGTCTTGGGCATCATTGCAGTCACCCTTGTTGTCAAGCGGAGGCGCAAAAGAGTTCTCAACCAAAGCACTGTCATCGTCGTCGTCATCTGACGACCATGCCTGAGGTAGCCTTGGTTCGTTCTCACTGGTTGGGGACTGGCGTTGGCTCATGCGAAGCATTTCTTTCTTCAATCCCTCCACCTCGCCTTCTAGTTGCTTGGCCTTTGCCACTGCTTCTGCCTCTCGTTTCCGCGCTGCCGCTGCTTCAATCGCTGCGTTGAGGGCTTGCTCTGACTCCGCCAAGTGTTGGCATTCAACTGCTGCTGCTGCTGCTGCTGCTGGAGTGGGAATGGGAAGGGCATCAGCCCCTGCAGGAGTACGTTTAACGATGGCGACAGTGCTGCCATCATGAACCACTGGCGCGGCTTCATCAGCAGGCAGTGATTTTTCGGCAAGATTATCCGCATCAGCACTACCACCTGGGCCCTTTGCCTCTTTCTCCTCTTCTTCTTCACCATCGGCGCTAGTGGGAGATTGAGAAGCCGCCATCAGGCGTTGTGACCACGTCAGCTCCAAGTTGCGCTGTTCCGCCACCGCTTGGGCTCGCACCGTTGCTAGAGCCTTCTCGTGGCAGGCCTGGGCTTCCGACAGCTCGAATGCCCGTGCAGCCACGGTTTCCATCAGTTTCTTCTGTTCTTCTTTCGCCTGCGCTTCCGCCGCTGCTACCGCATCAAGCCGCTCCGTTTCGGCGGTTGCGGCTACTTTAGCGAGAGCTTGAGCGTGTTGAGCTTCTAGCACCTCGGCAGCGCGTTCGGCGGCAAATAGGGCGGCTTCAAGGTCGCGCTCTCGAGCAGTCCAAGACGCTTTGACACCCTCTTCCTGGGGTGATAGTGGTGGTTTCGGAAGCTCATCGTGTGGTTGAAGTGGCGCGTCAGGTGCTGAAATGGCTGCTGACAGATCCTCCTTAGGTTCTGCCGTTGCTCCCTCTGGTGATTTTCCTGCGTCTTCTTCGCCCTCTCTCCTTTGTTGTTTCAACGCAACGAAGGCCTGTTCTTGTTCCAGGGCTTTGCTCTGCTCCTGCTGCAATTGTTCGCGAACCTCTGCGAGCTCCTGTGCCAGCTGCTCTTGCATTGTCCGCTGCTGTTCCAGCTCTAATTCCAGGCGCGTTTGCGTGTCTGCGGCTTGAGCGCTAAGAATGGCAACTTTACCTTCGCTTTGAGCTCTTAAATCAGCCTTTTCACCCTCTAAGCGAGCTACGTGCGCTGCCGCAGCTTCCTCGGCGCGCGCTAACTTCTCTTGCGCCGAGGCCAGCGCTGCGGCGGCGTTAGCGGCCTGATCCTCAGCGACTGCCTGAGCCTTGCGCGCATTCGCTATCTCCTGTGCCGATGCTGTTGCGGCTGCTGTTGCGGCTGCCGAGGCAACATTTTGGACCTTCTCCACTGCAGCGGAAGTGGCTTCTGTTGCCGATTCTTGCACAGCGCTCGTGATGGCTTCCTGCGCTAGTTGAGCAGCTGCCGATGAAAGCGCGATCGAGCTTTGCTCTGTCAGCGCTACCTCAAGATCATGAGTATGCTGCGCCACTAGGGTTGCTCGGTCAGACGCCGCGCGTTCCTGAGCTTCTTGCAAGGCCGTTTCGGCGGCTGTTACTTGACTTTCGAGGGCTGAAACGCGCTCACTCCACGAAGCTGCAAGGGATGTAGTGCTTTCTTGAGCCCGTGATGCGTGCGTTGACTCAATCGCCTGCAAGTGCTGTGCAAATTCCTCCTCTAATTTAGTAGCTTGTGCCTTGAGCGCCTCCTCACGAGCAGCAGTTGCCTCTTCTTCAAGCTTGGTGCGAAGTTGCGATAGTTCTGTGGCGTGTGCTGCGACCAATCGTTCGGATTCCTGTAAGGCTGCTTCCGCCGCAGTCGAGGCAGCTGTTCTCATGGCCTCGATTTGCGCTTCAGCGCTGGCTCGAGCTTCGGTCTCCACGCCAAGCTGTTGTGCCAGTTGTGCTTGCTTCTCTGTGTTTGCTTGTCGATGCTCTTCCAATGCTGTTCTAGCAGCCTCTTCTGCTTCTAACCTTGTGCGTTGTAAGTTGTCTTCTTCTTGTTTGGCAGCTGTCGCAGCTGCGGTCGCCGCCGCTGTCGCAGCCGCGATCTCTCGTTCTTCTAACACACGTGTGTGCTCTTCGGCAGCCTGTTTCATCTCTTCTACATGTGTAGCTCGCAGTGCTTCCGCAGTGTCCTCAGCTAAGGCTTCCGTGCTTTGCCGTGCTACTCGTTCCGCGGTTGCTGCTTCTTCCAGCAAACGGCACTTTTCCAACGCTTCGGCCAGCTGCACTTCTGCTAAATGCTGAGCGGTGCGTTGCTCCTCGGTGGCAGCAACAGCGGCAGCAGCAGCCGCAGCAGTGGCAGCAACCGATGCTGCAGAGGCGGCTTCTTGAACCTTCTTGGTAGTGGCCTCCGCGGCCTCGGCACGTGCTTCTGCCTCAGCGGCCTTGCGGTGGGCGTCCTCCACGTCACGCGCGGCCGCGGCCGACACGTCAGCTTGAGCGGTGGATGCTGCGGCTGCTGCTGCCTCTGTTTCGGCCTTGTGCTTTTGCACGGCAGTTTGGAGTTGTGCCTGCGCCTCGGTGAGCTCTTTGCGCTGCTGTTCGACCAAGTTGCCGTGCTCCGTAAGCTCCGCCCGTGTCTGTTGATTCAAGAAGAGATAAAGCGAGCTCAGACAATACCTGCAAAGCATGGACTGGATAGGAAAGCCAACGAGACATTTAGCGTACAAAAATAGATGTGCTCGCTTTTACCTGGGCTAGTTTCTCTTCTAGGGTTTGAGCCTGCTGTTTCAGGGCGCCTTCTCGTCTAGCACCCTCAGTGCATTCCAACGATAGGCGCGCTTCTCTCGCTTCAGCAGCTGTAGCGCGCGCGTCATGGCGTGACAACTCCGCCTCTAAACTCGCTACCTCTGATACCTGCAACAATCAGTTTGTTCCAAAGGTAGCAAAGGAGAGGCTCAAAGCGACATGTACTAGAAAACCCATGGCAGGAAAGTTGCGACTGAGTTGAAAGTAAGAGTGAGAAAAAAGCTACCTGGATAAGATATTTGATACGCCAAAAGGGCTCAGGATATGCAAAGTACAGCTATTCAGCGCAGCACAGAGCTAGCTCGTTTGCTTCACATCAATCTCGCGCTTCCATGCCAAACTCACCGCTTTTGCTACGGCTGCGTTCAGCGCTCCCTCAGAGTCGGCTTCCCGTTCTCTCAGCGCAGCTGCTTCGGCGGCCCGGTCGCGCGCGCGTCGATCAGCTTCTTCGGCGGCGCGCTGTAAGCGTTGCCGCTCGTTCTTCCAGGCTTGCTGCTCTTCCATTGACTTGCCTTGGAGCACGCGCGCCAGCTGTTGTTTCGCTGCCTCGAGTTCGGCACGCGCAGCGGAGGCGTCGGCGGCAGCAGCGGCCACAGCACGAGCGCCCTGAGGTGACATAGAACCGACCTGCTGAGTGCCACGTAGCAACACGTGCGCGAATGAATGCAAAAAAAGATAGAATCGTTGGATCGTGGGTGGTTTAGAGTGCTAATTTGAGGTGGCGTCAAATTATTGAACAGTGGTCTGTAGGTGCGTAAAGCAAAACTCTCATTTTCAGCTCAACGATTCAACAACATCAAATGAAACTACGAAATAAATAAAAATACTTAGGTCATTACATCTGCATAAGGAAGATGGTCGCTGTGCGCTTCGAAGTCATTTCCGAGGCCACGCCGCGGCATTCCCTCCGGTGTCACGACAGGCCTACTTCCCGAAGAGCTACTAGTGGCACTATTAACACTCGTGCTTTTACGAGCAGTTTCACGTGCCCATTCGATTTCATCTAGGTCGTCGTGGTGACCTAAGCTTTCGCATAGCTCCGATACTGCTTGGTTGACCTCCTGTGCAAGTATGAAGTGTCATAATGAACAAAATGGCGCGGGTTCAATTTCAAATTCGACGGTTGACGGCCTGGAAGCCAAAGACATTCAAATCCTTCAGAAAAAAATGGCAGAATCGATCGAACCTCGAGACGTAGATTTAATGGGTCAGAGTTGGCATCCACTGCACTCGGCATCGGTGACACGACAGCCTTTGGGGACGCAGCTGCCTTGTTCATTTTTTTCTCTCTCTCTGAACTCTGAATGCATTTCGTTACTTAGGATCCTAACGGGGTAGCTATGCCAAATTTCTGATAACTCCTTACATTATATAGCAAAACGTTGCAAAGCGTTTTTTTTTTTTACTACCTGCCTGCTGCCTGCCTGCCTTCGCTGGGCAGAAGGATCATTGATGCTTGATGGCAGTTTCCTATCATTCAATAAACAGAAAAAGGAAACAAATCTGAGAATATCTTTTATTACATAGGAATGCGTTACAAAACGGGCTTTTCGGCTACTTCTAAACAAAGACTCTCAGCAGTAAAATTTACGTCACCATCCAAAAGCAAGGCAGTGTTAAACAAAACAAATTCCATTGGATTTCTTAATGAGAACTATGTCGCGCGATTAAGCATCTTATAGCGCTCGTCACAAGTCCGCGCTGCTGCGCGCAAGAAAACAGCATCACGCTCACGTGCTACGTCAGCAGCATCGGAAGCATACGAGCTTGTCTCTGATATTAAGTCCAAACTTGGAGCTGCTGCCTCAACCATGGGCGCACCTATAGCCGCAGCAGGGGGGCGTATACTAGAGGGCGGCAGCAACGGCACAGCAAAGAGTAGAGCCGCTACTTTCAAACAACACTTCGCGTCGTTGTCACGGCCTCGGAGCTCCATTAAGTGCCCTGTCCTAGCAGACTGGTGCGCAGCGGCCACTACGCGCTTTAACGCTACGCTGCTGTAGTCCACTACTGCGCCAGACGAGCCAGGTGAACTCGGCATGTCACTGGGCTGGTGCTTGAAGTCAGTGCTGCGAACACTGGCCAAAGCACCATGATTGGCTGGAGATGCTGCGTGATTGGCAGCACGCAAGCTCTGAGCAGCTTTGTTTTCAATCTCTGAGTGGAGTGCCGTCACTGCTGACTGTAACTTAGAGGCTAAGGTTGATAATGCAGCAGAGCCTTCTGCCAATGTTCTTTTTTTCTGAAGTCTTTTACCTGTACCTGTAACTTCACCCCCAACATCTGCTGGTAATGGGGTTTTTCCTGCTGTTGCGATTGGCGTGGGCACTTTTGCAGGCGGAGAGGAGTTATTGGCTTGAAGTGGCGCGGCCTCTGCAGCGCTGTACGCTGCCGCAATGATTTTCAGGGCACGCACATAGAGCGCGGCATTGACTTTGTGCTGGTGAACTTGAGATGTCGAGCTGGCTTCACCTAGATCTCCACGGGCAGCCAAATCAGGCACAGGCGTAGTCTTGTTGCCATCACCTCTTGGTGACATGTGTTCGTTGGGGTCCTTTCGACCTCGAAGTCTTGTCGAGGTGTTGCCAATATTGGAGCTGCTACGGTCGGCCAGAAGCGCGACTGCACGAGCACACGCCAACGCGTGCTGTACCTTGCGACAAGAGGCCGACGACCACGACAAATGCTGAGGAGGCGCAGTCACTTTTCTAGGTTCGGGCGAGCAGGCGACTGAAAGATTTCGATCCATTTCTGTTGTAGGCATTGCTGTAGCTGCCGTTTTTGTTGGTGCGGCAGTTGGTGATGTTGTAGGCTCAACGGGCGGTGAATTGCGTACATCTTTTGAGAGAAGTTTGTTATCTCTGCCGTTCTCGATACAGACACCTTTGATTTTGAGGTAAGGGTCCCTAGCAATGTCCGCGGGGCCAAATCGGTGAGTCGGATCTGCGCGCAAAGTTCCTCTCAGTAACCCAATCGCTGAAGGTGGCAATGGCCGCACACCTCGAGGCACCACCAAAGTATCCTATACCGGACTCAACCTCATTAGGTACACACGAAATGTAAATACGCAATGGCAACAATTGACGCACACAAATATGCACAACAGAGGTAGAAAAGGGATAATCCATGAACTCGAAATACATTTTTAGAAGTCTACTTGGTACTAATTATGCTCTTGAATTGACAATCACATTTGAACCTGAGTAGATGCCACACGCTGTTGGTCCTGCATGTTCGTGCCTCGAAACGGCACACTACCGGTTAGAAGTTCAAACGCTAACACGCCAAGAGACCAGACGTCTGTCTTCGCACCCTGCGCAAACATCAGCTGCTCTGTAGATTCAGCGTCGATGCCAGCAGCTACAGTGGCATTATCGCGGTTGGCAGCGGCTGTTTCTCTTGCTTTGGTGCGAGTAGAAAGAGGGCAACCCACGCCGACTTCGGGCGCAGCATAGAGTGGAGTGCCTACTTGGCTGGCAGCCATATCTTGGGAGCTTATAGAAGCACTGAGTTGTTTTGCAAACCCAAAATCAGCCACCTATTTGGAAAAAAAATATGTACAGTGGAAGAAGAAAAGTAATAAGATTCTTAAAATTTCGTGTGTCATTAACGCGCACCTTGGCCACTAATGGCTCGCCTGGCCTTCCAGCCAAAAGAATGTTTGCTGGTTTCAAGTCCCTGATTTGACGAGAGAGATTGGTGTTGTTTTGTAATAGAAGAGAAAAAGTTGTAATGTTGAGATAAGGAACAAAGAAATCTTTTCAATCTGTGTAAGAATGCAGAAGATACTTTGTTTCTTCGCTGCAGTCTTCTTGTTTCCTCACCGATGCACGCAACCTTTGCTCCAAATAAACAGCATCCCCTCCGCCACCTGCCGCGTGAGCTCCTGAGCTGTAGCCTGCGGAAGCGTCCACAATAACTGAGGTTCATCTCCCTTGCCATGAATCAGACCGTCCTGTACTTTTCCTGCGTCCTCAGCACCTTTCGCAGGGTCTAAAACCTCTCGAGCTGCTGCTCCTAGGACTGCCTTGCTCGTTCCTCGAGCATCATCCGTTGCACCGCCACCCTCCTGCCGAGGTTTTCTGCGCTTTTTCGAACCTGAAATGCGAAACTGTTGCAAGTATGCCTTTAGGTCGTCACCAGCGCAGTACTCGAGAACAATAGCCAAAGTGCGGTGCTTTAAGGAGCACTGAGCGTGGTACAGTTGAACGACGTGAGGGTGTGCTCCCACCCGTTGGAGCACGCTCACTTCGCGAACGAGTTTTCCAAAACTCCGGTTGTCAGCATGAGGGCATGATATCCACTTCAGCGCAACGTTTTCGGGAAAGTGGGGCACGTCGGGAGCTGCTAGTGCCAGGGAACTGCTGGATTGCTTTGAGGCACTCTTTTTGGGCTCAGCGCTTTTATCATCGTTGCAGACGCCACTTTCAGTAACGCTAGGACTAGCGGTAGTCTTTTTGTTACTACCTATACCATCACGAGCCAATTCCAGTTGTCGACATCTTAGTACTGAGCCAAACTGCCCAGCGCCGAGGAACCGGTCAACCGTGTAACGGCACAAGACTGCTGGCCCGCCACTCGGAGGTACCAATGGCAGCGCAATTGTGTCGTTGACATTGGGGCATGCTAGGTCAGGCATGAATTACTCTCAGCAAATCGACTAGCCTAGCTTGAAGTGTGATAAAAACTAATTCTGTGCGCAGCTGGATGACCCGAACCAAGTCCTTGAGGCCCGCAATCAATTCGCATTCAACAGTAACTTCGTGACCAAAAAGGTACTTCCGCAGAAGGATGTCCGGACGGAGAAGTAAGCTTAATCGGAAAAAGGAGACAAGCTAGCCACAGGAGAACTTTTCAAAAAGCAAGTCGTCAGATTTACTAGACCCCAGTTTTGTCATGAGCAAAGAAGAGCTTGCACTACATGCAGCACAGTAAAAGCAAGGGGTAAAAGGGAAAAAATGCAGATTGCAACAGAGTCGAACAGTCGTGGAACTCATCACATTTCACATCTGTTTGAGGATCGGGTGTCGAACGGATTTCTGGCCGAAATTTTCGTTTTTTCAGAGAATGGTCCTCTGATTGCGTGCCGCCATTGCCTCTAGTAAGCAGCCTTGGAGCCCTAAACTGCTGGCG
>Ga0307930_1003169_pt1 | contig 12201 bp, 10 predicted proteins | sample OrgLakmetageno46_FD_203161 | JGI IMG/M metagenome (GOLD analysis project Ga0307930, IMG submission 203161) | Saline water microbial communities from Organic Lake, Antarctica - #46 | ecosystem: Environmental > Aquatic > Non-marine Saline and Alkaline > Saline | place: Antarctica: Organic Lake... | reverse complement strand
CCTACAAAGCGATTCTGGATTCACAGCCATGAGCTCCGGTGTCAGAGTTCCGTCGGAGTTTGCAGTCCATACTGTCCTCGAAATCATCCTGGACAACCACTCACAGACAAAGACTCATCTACGGAGTTAATTTAAACGTGTTAGCGGAAAGGCATGCCGCGTTACACTTCAAGGCGACGCAACTACAAGCCCGTGCGGTGGATGCTGCGCCAAAATTGACGCCTCGAACGTGATGAAGAGGTGAAAATTGCACGACGGGTCGTAAACGACCGGCGATACTCTAAACACCTTACCTCACTAAGTTTGAGATCCCGGTTGCACTCGAATCATTTATAGCTTCGAAGGAGGTGCTGGTCCGCCGCCCAACACCTCCCGGCATTCACCCATTTTTGGAAATAAACGGTCAGTACAGGTTTTTTTGCCTGATAAATACTGGGATCTGGAAGACTTCGTTGACCCAGGCGTCCAGACCGTCACGCCTATTGCGCGCACTATAGTGAATGACACCCATGAGAATGCCTTCCACGCATACATCGAAGATTGGGAGGAGGCGCTGTTGACTACCGCCAAGACCGCTGATTCCACTTTCCGCTTCAGACTTGCCACCAAATACATTGGGATGGATACATTGGGATGGTCGTGTTTGATGCCGAACTGGACGAGTGGCGCATCGTGGTTGATCTCGAATGGTCCAGTACTAGGGGCTACGGCAACATGAAAGGCTGGGTTTTTGTATGCGAGCTCATGTCAGGCCGCCATGATGACGAAATTTCAGACGCAGAAAACATGGAGGCCATTTACGAACCGCTCTACATCAACGATACCACTTACGTTGCCATCATTGCCGCGACTAGTGCTCAAGCGCGCCCCATGATAATGAAGGCTGCCGACAACGAACCTGGTGGCGCGTGAAGAGCGAAGGCCAAATGAGAAATGCACACACCACTGGCGACGAGCACCGCAGCTGAATTGAAGTGCACTCTAAAGGAGAGTGCAAAGAGAGGGGAGGAAGTAGGAAGATACACGAAACATTTGTAGGTCTACAGCGCAACGACACAACACAACACACAGCGCACCAGCACAGCACCACCAAAGCACCAAAGAACACCAAACCCCCCTATACCCCGCATATTTGAGGTATCTACTGTATGTATACAGCGCGTGAATCACGCGTAAATCACGCTTGAAGTGAATTTAAGCCTCCACACGTGAATCACGCGTGGGTCTAACTGGCAGCTAAATAAGCTAAAGGGGGTCACTTTTCGTATAAGCGGAAATTTTGCGCATTATTGGCCATTTCGCATCATAGACGCGATTTATTTATGATCCAATTGGTCACAAGCTTCGATGGAGCTCCAAATATTACAACAAGATGGCCCTTGTGTCAAAATCGCTGGGGATTGGATTAGATTATACTCCCCCGGTGTAAAGAAAGACAAGGGCAGAAATAGTACGCTCTCAGAGGTGATCTGTGTTTGTACTTGTGGCATGTATCTGCGCGTTCCAGAAGGCTCTATCTGGCGTCTTCCCTCCGATCAAGGGGGGTGGCGCGTGAAGCGCTTTCGAAATCTCACAGAGACACGCCGGTATTCGGGGACATTTCCTCGCGCGCACCAGGCAATTCCCAAGACGTTTCTCCAGTTTCCGTGTTGTGGTAATACAGTGCCCCATCCGGTGTTGCGACTGCTTGCCAAGGCAACAATGGTGGAGTCTGATTGGCTAAATCGTCAGGGCCGGCAACCTCGACTGTTTTCGCGCCCATTTCTGTACCGTGCGTCAGGGGTGCGCTACTAGCGCCATCTCCAGAGAGTCCACTGAACGTGTACAGACTCGACACCAAGTCAACTCCACTGCTGCTGCTGTTGTTGTCGTTGTTGTTGCTTTCATTGGCTGCGTCGCTTCTGCTGCTCGATTGAGCCGTGAAAGCGTTGAACCCCTCGCCCAAAGAACCCACAGCACCGGCCAAACTATCTGTGAATTGCTCGGAAAAGCTCGCCCGCCGCGCCTGCGGTTTGATGACTCGAGGCTCTTCTGCTCCTTCGTCTCCTTCTTTTCCTTGCTGCTCTTCTTGAGCCGCGCGCCTTGCGTTAGCCTCCGCCACTGCCGAAGGCGGAGCCGGCGGTAACAGTCCCGGTGCCGTGAAAGAAGTAGGCGAGGCGAAGAACGACGACGGCGACGATGCTGTCGGCGACGTGCAGCCACTTCTATTGTTGTCTCGGCTTTCAGATTCCGACAGGCCACCGTCGGAGCCTGTAGGAGTGCTGCCTTGCGGCCAGAAAGACGAACGCGTTCCGCCGCTGCTGCCGCTGTGCGTTTCGCCAGTTCCTGTGGTGGTGCTTTGTGCTTGCTCGGGCGGCGACGTTGGGGAGTCTCGTGGCGGCGTTTGCGCTCTCTTTTGCTGCTCCTGCAGCCGCCGCCGCCCAACCGTACTCAAACCACTGCCGCTGCCACGGCGGAGGTAGCCGCTCGCGCCAACGGCAAAGGACGCGTTTCTCTTGGCTGCCAGCATGGGGTTCGCCACCGTCAGCGCGTCCTCGTCGTGAAGGGTGGTGGGCGGGGGCAGCTTCGGCGGGCGCTTGTCTGGGTGGCGCCAGGTGGTCTCTTTGGTGGCCTTGTTGACCCAATACGGTTTCCCCGACGCAGGGTCCCGGTACTCCCGCCACACTTCCACCGCCACCAGCTGCAGCAAAGGGCCGAACCCTTTCTGGTCCCGGAGCATCCAGCCGCCTTTTTGGTTTTTGTGCGGGTTGGGAGCTACTCTCACCCAGAACCGGTTTTCGGCTTCCGCCACTACGATGTCTCCTTTCTGGCGTATACCCACGGGTTTGGCTTTCAGAGTCGGCTCTTCCCGGACGCGCACTTTGTGGTACTGGACTTCGTACCTGTTGTGGGTACATGAAAAAAAAGAGAGAGAGGCAGTGTAAGTGTGTGAATGTGAGGGTGGGCAAATGAGACATGAAAGGGTTGGGTCAACTTATGTTTTTAAGAAAGATTCCTCTCGAAAAGTAAAAACAAATGTGCAGCAGCATGAAACCAACCGCGCAAGCATGCCGCAATGCATGTTACTTCTAGATAACAATTTGGATTCGAGTTCACTCACGTGGTTTGTTGGCCGTCTTCGAAGAGTTCGCGCGGCACCATGCGAGGCGGGTTGCCCGGCGGCCGCGGTGGAGGCAGCGGCGCGTCTTCGAGCAGCACGTCGTCGGAGCCCGAAAACACTTGCGTGGGCATCAGCTTGTACGGGTTGACTGAACTTGGCGGCTGCGGCACGTTCGCCGCCGCCGCTCGCATCTGAGCAGCTCTCTTGAAGTGCGACAAACCATCGTGGTCGCTGCTCGCAACGCTCCTGGTGCGGCTTCGGCTTCCCGGAGGTGGTGGTGGGGCGCCACCTAAAGTCAGCAAGTCGCCGTCTTCCACGACGACCGCATAATAGGCCCGGGAACCATTCCCATTTCCGCTTCCACCACCCCCTGTAGCCGTGGTGGCGTCGGTGCGTTTCACTTCTGGCCGGTATGCCAAATTGCTCTGGGCCAGCAGCCTTTCTCCGAAAGCTGAGGCCCGGCGCATCGCGCTTCGTGGACCGCGGCCACCGCCAATGCTGCCGTTCTGGGACGTCAAATTGGTGCTGGAGCTGCTGCTGTTGAGCTTGCTTGCATGGCTCTGGCGCTTTTGTTGGCGAATGTGTTCGTGCACCGTGCTCCGAAAGGTCTTGGTGGCTTTGCCCGTGCGGGGAGAGGGCCGGTTCCGCAGCTTCGCCACACGCGCGCCGCGGGTAGGATGAAAACCCAACACCCAGCCTTCGTCATCAGCCAGCAGAAGCCAGTCGTCGCTGTTGGCCTCCACTACCAACAAATCCCCCCTCTCCTTGGGGGGCCCGACGCGCCTTGCATTCAAGTTTGGGGTCTCGAACACCTCGAGGACTTTGGAGGTGACCATGTACCGGCCCTCGCGTCGCCGTGACAAGTACAGGCTCCCGTCGTCGTCGTTCTCGCAATCCTCGTCGCTGGAGGAAGAGTCGGACGTGTCAAAGCCGTCGCCATTGCCGCGGTAGCCGCAAAAGCGACGGGCGCAGCGTTTGCCCGCGGTGGTAGAGGTGAAGCAACGGCCGCACACGCAGCACACCAGCGCACACGCCAGAATTAGGGCTACGCCCGCCGCAGCGGTGCGCACCCACGGCTCGTTTAGGAAAAGGTTGTCGACGGAAGTGGCTTCACAAATGGTCGCGCCGGTGCCCGCCGTGGCGTTGATGCCCGAAGCCGCGTACAAAGTGGCGTCATCCGATTTCGACTCGCACGCCAGGCATGCGCTCTGATGCGCGTCGGGCTGGTACTTGCCGCTGGGGCAGGCCGTGCAGCCAGAGGAGGCAGTAGCAGTGGATGCAACGGCAGCTGCACCCGATGTCGCAAACGATCCCGGAGCACAAACGTTGCACGCACTTTTGTCGGTTCTGGATGCCGTGCCGTTGGGACATTTCGTGCACTCCGTGGAACCCACCTGCATGCATTAAAAGGAAGAACAGACACAACACAGATGTATATGGGCATAGGGTCAATCTAAAATTATTTTCTAACAATGACAAAGAAGAAACTAGACGCGAAGCATACTCCAAAGTGTCAAAATAGGCTTGAAAGAAAACAGAAGAAAAAAAGTCCGCACCTACAGCCCTTTTTTACAAAAATGTCACACCCCCCTGACGTACCTCATCTGCGAAGTATCCGCCATCACAACTAGTGCAACTAGCAGCGCCTGCACTGGCACTGAAGCTTCCACTGGCGCACGGCGCGCAGGATGTCGAGACTTCGTCACTCGCGAAGGCCCCCGGTGCACACAGAGTGCAATTCGCTGCGCCCGCAGCACTGTACGCCCCGACACCACAGGGCATGCACGAGGACGACGGCAAGTTGCTCTTGCTTTGGTACCGCCCCCCAGGGCAGGTCGCACAGGCCAGATCCGCGGTGGAATAGTATTGCCCCACTCCACAAGCAGGAGTAGGGTTGGGGGTCGGCAGAGGCGTCGGCTGCAGTGTAGGGTAACCTAACAAAGCCGCCACTGTGACGGACGCTGCAGCTACGCTCGTGCAACCGCAGGTCGTTTGCAAGCTTGCGGTGATGCTGCCGTCGTTGATTGCGTTGCTCAAACTGCTGCTTACGGCTGCTTCAAAGCTCCCTGCGTCGGTGTACCCCAAAGCAGCGAGCGAGCCCACCACTTCGAAACTAGCCGTTGAAGTCCCCAGCATGCGGGGCATCATGGGAGGAAGAGCACGAGAAGAAATCGAAGACGAGGACTCGAGATGGTCCGATTCGTCCAGGTGCTCCTCTTCTTCAGAACCGTCTTGAAGGCGACGCCGGCGTCTAGAGGCTGCATAGTTCAAGCTCAAAGCACGCACTGTAGAAGCACCACCCAGGTAACCTGCGACAGCTGCTCGGACACCATCTTCCGTGACTGAGGACGCAGCATCAGCCGTCAAAGCTAAGGTTACCACAAGCACCACAGTGTCAGATGTCGAAGGCACCAGCGTGGGCACGATACTTGGCAACGACGACGGTGCGGCAGAAGGCGTTGGGGTCGGCTGTGGAGTGGGCTCCAGAGTGGGCTCTAGGGTAGGTGCATACGTGGGCACTTGCGTGGGGCGGCTAGGCAGCATGGTGGGGACCGAGGTGGGCACCGGCGTGGGCTCTGGAGTGGGGTTCGGCACGCAAGCCGTAGCCCCACTATTAGAAGTGGAGCCTTCTGCGCAGGTGATTTGCGCGGTGAGGCCGGTGGTAGGGCAGTAGCTGCCCGCGCTGCATTCGGTGCACGCAGATTGGCCCGACGACGCTTGGTAGGTACCCGCGGCACAAGGGGTGCAGGCAACGGCAGCTGCTCCAGAATAGGTCCCCGCAGGGCAGGTTGAGGCGACAACCAGTCCTGAGGTAGCGCAGAACTGTCCGGGCGAACAAGTTTCACACGCCGCGAGCCCTGGGGAAGGGCTGAAGTATCCCGGGCGGCACAGCCCACACGCCGTGGCGCCACCGCTGTAGAGAGCCGTCTCTCCACCTGTAGTGGTAGCACTGTTGGTGGAGACTCCATTCAAGGTGTCGCTAGCCCGTCCCGCGGGGCATTGTGTGCAATCGATGGCCACGTCCGTCGTGTTGGAGAATGCTCCGTCGGGGCAGGTGGCGCAAGTGTCGCGGCAGAGGCCTCCACGGCAAGAAGACCCCGCTGGGCACGTGCACGAGACCGCGAGAAGGGCATTGGCGAGCACGCTGGACGTGGCGCTGGGAAAGGGGCAGAGCTGCGCGAGGTAACAGATACCACCAATGAAGTAAGAGAAGGAAGAGAAGGAAGAGAAAAAAGGAGAAAAAGAAAAGGGAATACAAAACAAAATCATTTCCCATTCAAAGTATACAATCCCTCATGCGCGCTCAAGAATTACAAGGATCAAGTATACGAGCACATGTGTACAGACTACGAATGCAAATACATAGACCTATGTACATGTACAGTAGCAAATCTCATTGGCTCGCGCTTACCCATTCGTTGCCGGTGCCTTCGAGCTCCACCTTTGAGGTCGCCTCCACGTCCGGCACAAAGCCCGTGAAATTGTTGTAGTTCACGCTGAACCGCGACAAGGACGCAAAGTTGCCCAAGTGCGCTGGCAAGGTGCCCGTGATGCGGTTGTAGTGCAGCATGATCCGAGCAGCGCCCGTGGCGTCGCCACTGGCCGCCAGCAAAAAGTCCTCGGGCAGTGGGCCCGTGAGCCGCTGGTTTTTGTGCGCTCGGAAGTCGTAGAGCCCGGAAGCATTGGCAAAGGACGGCAGAGGGCCCGTGAACGCGTTGTTCTGGACGTATAACGTGGCGAGGTTGGTGAGCCCGCTCAGCTCTTGGGGCAAAGTACCCGACAACGCGTAGTTGTCCTTCAGCGACAGCGACGTGAGGGCCGTCAGGAGGCCCAGTTCAGAAGGCACCGGCCCAGACAGGGCCATAGAATCGAGCTGGAGCGACGACAGACCCGTCAGCAGGCCCAAGTCCGAAGGAATAGTGCCGTGCAGGTTCGGGTTGTTGTGCACCGTGAACGTGGTGAGGTCGGCGTTGCCGAGCCCTTCGCTGATGGTGCCGTCCAAGGCCATGCTGACGAGGCTCAGGGTCGTCAAACTGGGCATGGCACCAAACGACGCAGGCACCCCACCGTAGACAGCGGTTAAACCGCTCAAATCCACGTTGCTTACCGCGCTAAGCGCTGAAAAGTTGCCGGCACACTCGTCCAAGTCTCCGGAAATGTTGTATTGTGGGGATTTGAAAACCACTTCGTCGACAACGTAGGCACCGGTGCAGCTTAGGCCAGTCCACAACTTGCCATCTCCACTTGGGTTGCCCGTCCATCCGTCCGGGTATTGGACCACTACTCCAGTGCATGGGTCAGTGATCACTCCGTCTTCGCATTGGGCGTTGAGCTGGCCCAAGTCGTCGCTCTCTGTTCGGAGGCGAATGGCTTTCCCTGCGCACCAGTTGCGGTAGTTCTCCCAGTGCTGCCCGTTGCATGACTGCTCAGGATTTGGATAGCAAAAGAGAAGGAAAGTACGGGAGAAATCATGAGTGTGTAGACTCAATTCACTTCAAGATGTCGTAACTAGGGCAACGAGAAAGGGGGAGTATGGGGGTGTGGTGCCAACGACTGTTGGAACGAATGATAGAAAATTGTGCAAGCCTTTCGACCGAAGAATCTAGACTATCAATAACGCGTTCGCACCTCGAAGAACTGAGCCAGTGCATCAATTTCGTCACCTATGTAAAAAGAGCGCGCGATAAGCGTTAACGCAATCAACAGCGGTCCTAGTGAAGACTCTCTTTTCATGTTTGATATGTTGCATCAGGAAAGCGCCTGACTTACGGCCCGAGTAGAGCAGGCTGGTATCACGGCAGCAGTTGCCTTCAGCATTCCAGCAATTGTCTGTGCCGCATGTGTATTCTGCGCGCGTCCAACGCAGGAGTAGGAAAGCCCAGCACACACTTCTGAGTATTCTCTGCGCCATCTTCATGTCTTCATTCATGGACCCCTGAAAATTCAGACCAAGATGCGATCTTGAGTCCAAAATGATGCAACAAACAAACATCAAGACATCAAGACCAACCTCCGATACCAACCACTTGTTTTCAAGCCGCAACAAGCACCAAGCACGAAGCACCGAGACCAGGACAAGACCAGGACCAAGACCGAGGCCAATAACAAGGCCGACACAAACACGAAGATGAATGCAAAGCAGTTTGCTGAAAGGCGTTTTGAACCCCCATCCTTAGCCTTAGCCATTTGCCATTTCGATTTCAAGCAAGAGGGCAAGGGCAATAGCAAGAGGCAAGGCAAGTGCAATAAAAACTGACCCCCGGGGCCCTTTGTTCTTTGTTTGATATTTGAAAACCATTTTTTTCGAATGAAATGCTAGATTAATTATATATCTAGTTGACAACACTAACACCGAGTTCGGAAACAAGGAGTCGGCATGGCCATCTCTTTTATTACCTTGGCTGAGGATTACGCCCGTTTTTCATAAACGATACGAGATTTCGTTTCGATTTCGTCAAAAGAGAGCACGCAATAACGCCGAAATAACGCGAAATCGGGCGTTATTCAGCGAAATAACGAAAAACACGGCAAATTTCGACGATACGATTTATCGTAATACCCAGCCAAGTTTATTACCGACATACCCAAAAACAAAAAGAGTGTGCCACTTTGGACCGCTAACATCACTTCCATGGCCACTCGGGCATGTGCGCCTGACTAGCTTCCTAGGTTCAGTTTACGCTGCATTGCTCTTCTTCTGTACCTGGTAGCCTTCTAATTCCGGCCCTTCGGGGCCTGTCTCAAAAGTTATCATAAAGGCCCGAGTTGGAATTCTGAACTGGTGACGAGGTGGCCAAGAGCACCCAAGCAAATAAACGCTGGTCGGTTGTAATCGTCTGCTTCGAAGTTGGTGCCCATCGTGCTGCCGCTAGGAGCGCCGTGCAGCCACGGTTTAGTCGTCGGGTTTTTGAGGCCGGCGTCTCGCAGCAGCGACTTGAAGTCCGTGACGCTCACCAGAGACGCCCCCCCACGGCGCAAGTGCTGCCGAAACACGCGCATGGCGACGTCGCGCTGGTTGGCTTTGCGCTGGTTGGCGGCGGTTGCGCCAGGGCTCACGACAGCGCCGCTGGCGCCCCGACTTGTTGAAGATGGCGATGGTGCTGAGCTCGCAGGCTCCATCGTGGATGTACGTGACGATCCATTCCCGCCCTTCTTTGATGTTGGAGTGGTTATAGCACGCGCTATTATCCCATCACTAGGAACAGCGTCATTACTAGGTGGCCCTACAGTAGCTTGCCCGCTGATGCTGCTGCTGTCATCCGGCCTCAAGCTGCGGAGCCAAACGGCAGCTGGTGCATCTCTAGGAGCGGGAAAAGGCATGCTGGGCGCTGATAACTTCCGCAAATCCGGCACTCGCATCTGGGCCACGTTTGGAAACACAATCCCGTCCGCTTTCTGAGGCTCGTACATCCCGGGCCCTAGCTTCGCGGGTGGGCCGGCGGGACCGTTGAAAGGCCATGCGGACGCTTTGCCACTCCGCTGGCCTCGCATGCCCTCCATGGGGACGACGCCATTGGGCAAAGCAGACGCTTTGTAGGCTCGCGCCGCGCAGGCCGTGCAGTCGTTGGTGCGCCCACACGTGCAGGGCCCGAGCCGCTTTGGGTTGTTTTCGTTGGCGGCCCAGACGGCGTCTTGCGCGCGCAGTTGGTCCTTCCGCGCGTCGTCTTTGGCTTTCAAGAGGGCCTTGGAGTAGCGTGCCACGGCCTTGGCGTGGGTCTTCAAATCTTTCTGCGTGGCCAAAACCGCCGCCGCTTCCAGCTTCTCTTCTTGCGCGCGCCGCCACGTCAGCAACCCACTCGATGCCGCGGCCCAGTGGTCCCGGTTCGCACGCCGGCTCGCTCGGCAGTCGGCCAAGAGGCTTGCAGACGCGGTGGTGTAAGCCTCGTGCGCACTGGCAAAGAGCCGGAGCTGCCGCGCGTGGGCTTCCTCGACATGGGCCAAATCTTTCTCCAGCCGCCGCAAATCAGCTTCCAAGCGAGTGACGAGCGAGGCTGCGTCGCGTGCCTAGAGAAAAGAAGGCAATTTACATAGTTAGCGGCCACATTTTCCAACCATTGAAGAAATCTATTAAGATTGCAATGCCTTCTAGTGCGCCCTCCCTACTGCGATAGGATCAATTATCATGTAAACGTACCCGGGTAATGCCGCCAGCAAGGAGGCCAGACTCCGCAGCAGAGGTAGCGCGCAGCAACAAGCGGTCAATCGTCGCCAAAGTCTGTGCTACGCCTAATTCAGCGGCTAGGTCTAGGCAGTCCCGCCCGGCTTCCAAGACCTCTCCTCCCTCGGCTAAACCTGACACCACGTCAGCCGCGGCCTGGTTCACTCGTTTGGCGCACTCAGCCGCCGCCTCTATGGCTACCCGATGGTTGGCCGCTGCTTGCGCCATGAGCTTCCGCACTGCGCGGTTTGGGCGAGCTAAACCAACGTCCGCGCATGCAGTTTCTACAGCTCTTGCGCCGTCCGTGTGCTGCTGCTGAGTAACCGCGCAAGCTGCTTGGCAGTCTTTCAAATTGTCTCTGCCCACTTGTGCAACCGTTTTGAGCGTGAGTGGCTCATATTCTTGCACCTGGCGATGAGACGAATACATCGATACAACTTGATGGAATAAATTGCCTATTAGCACAATCTCAGCAATGTGATTTAGGGCATCAGAAGTTGCGCGTTGATTCATAACGCTTTTGTGTAGAATTCTGGAACCGGAAGTTGTGATCAAGCATGATTGCAAACTTGAATTGTTGCGGAGACGAAGACCATGAAGAGCAAGATTCTCACCGTTCGCAGAAGTTCACGCGCCCGCTGGACCAACTTCTTCTCACGTCGACCTAACTCTAGTGAAGATCTTCGTGCCACTTCAACTGCTGCCTGCACCTCCTCCAGCGTTTCCATGCTGCCTAACAATTCATTGCTACGTGCACTCGATTGTGAGCTTGGGCGGGGCGGTTGTGCTGCGTCCGTCATAATTGCAGTTTATTTGTTGAGAGTCTAGCTACAGTAGAATCATTCCTCGTTGTTTCTTGGTTCTAGCAAAACTGGCGTAGCGCTTAGCGGCGCGCATTGTGTGGCTTATCGGCGTTGACGGCGTTGACGAATAATAACATGAACATCGGGGATCGGTGTTTGTTGATTGGCCCCCGAGATATAAATGCACGGATTATTATCTTTAGGCCGATCCTTATGGTACATCAAAAACGCAAAAACGCAAAAACGCAAAAACGCTACTGCTGGTCTCTGATTGGCTAACGAAGGAAGTGCCCAGCTGTGTTGCTGTGTTTTCTGTTTTCAATTCCCTCGCACCACACGGAGTGATGAAAACAAAAAACGCAAAAACAGCTCAAATCATCTCAAATCCAGCAGAAATTCAAGATCTTCCCCCACCATGCATCTCGAGGGGGTAGGCAAATGGCGAGCCCATGGTGTATGATAGATTGATAAAAGCCTGCAGGGAAGCCCATCTTCATGGTGGGAAAGCTGCGGAGTCGTGGTCGCTTGCTTTTGTCCGGCCAACTCGAAGAAATGCTTGAAAAAGAGTCGAGAACCACATCAATGACGAAGGTGAGGTGGCGACGAAGTCGACAGAATAGATGGAAGGATCATGCTAGCGCTCATAGAGTCATATCTTGATTGCTTTGAATGTCTTCTTTTCGGCGTCTTGACTGCCTCCGAAGAGTCAAAGTGGGTCGACCCGCTAGTATGACCTCTTCGTGTGCAATTTTCTAGGTTGGGCTTTACTTCACAACGGGTGCGAAGGAAGCCAGGAAGAAATGTGGATGAGCGAGGGCATTCATCCTTACGTGCATTATGTATGATTTTTCAATATATCACCTGCGGCGGCAGCTGCCACGGCGGACCATACTTAAATACCACCATACATACTACTACTAAATCCTATATAATTTCCTACCTATCTTAAGATGCGTAGCATTCATATGATTTCATTGGAAAATGTGTATGGTCAGATGCATAGCATTCGTTATGGTGTTTTGGGTATGGTTTTTATAGGTGGTATGGGTTGGTAGGGATTCATACTACCGCCGTGGCAGTTGTCACTAATATAATATTTTGATGAAATATTACCCAATCTTGTAGCCATACATATTTGT
>Ga0307930_1003165_pt1 | contig 12205 bp, 9 predicted proteins | sample OrgLakmetageno46_FD_203161 | JGI IMG/M metagenome (GOLD analysis project Ga0307930, IMG submission 203161) | Saline water microbial communities from Organic Lake, Antarctica - #46 | ecosystem: Environmental > Aquatic > Non-marine Saline and Alkaline > Saline | place: Antarctica: Organic Lake... | reverse complement strand
CCACTACTAAATTGGTTGTCACGCAAACTTCTATCATGCTGAATCCTTAAGGCAGCGGCATTATCGGGAGTTATCACGCTCCTCGCGGGTTGCGAAAGGTTAGCTAAGCTTGAAATCACGCTGAATATTTCATTTCGCAGTGTGTATTTACTATATTAGAGCTATTATTTAAAAAGCGCGACGTCTCGTAGCTCCTTAAAAAAAATCATCTCGTAGCTCCTTAAAAAAAATCATCTTTAGGAGCTCTTTTTAGGGGCTTATACGGGCCGACTTCAATGAAACCTCGTCTGTTTGGCTCTTTGCTACCCCCAAAGAGACCATTGAAGAAATAAAAATGTGAATCGGAGGTGGTCGAAAAATTGAGATTTTGGGTCCGGTGGGCCTAGGGTACGTGAATCGCAACCTTGCAGCTGAGTGCGACTTCGTATTACGTTCGTATGCCAATACCTCTGGGTTTGTATTGGCTTGGGTTCTTTCTTTTATGTATTATCTACATGCTTCCATGTGTTAGTGTTAGCTACAGAAGGCAGAAGTACCTCAAATGCCAATGCCAAGTAGCAAAAAAAAAAAAAAAAAAAAAAAGGTTTACGTCGGACTTTACGTGGATCGTGGATTCCGAGGGCGCCTCTCGCCTCTGCAAATCCGAGAACAGAACCGCCTCTCAGCGATTTCACTGAAAAATAGGCGCATTCCACACCCTCTCTAGTTCCGGTCATCTGCTGCCGTTTGCTGCCGCGGGGAAGGGTTTTGTTTCTTTTGTCTGTGTGAGTGTAAACTAGACGTGGCTAGTCAGGAATATTATTTTTTTTCCATGTGCGCGTATGCATGGACGTAGTCCATCGCATGTTCACCAGGAGCTTCAAACACACGCTGCTCGTAAGTCTTGAAAAGTTCGTCTACAATGGCGGTTTGCTCCAACGGCGCACGACCAGCCACTCCCGCCAAGAAAGTTGAGTTGGACCAGGTGCGTGTAGTTGGAACGTAATTTTTCGCGTGGCCTGCCGCATCGCCAGCGAACGCGTAATTCGCATTAGCGCCGAGGCCGTGAAATGCGTCGAAGAAAGGGCAGGAAACGACCTCAGTCTTAGCGGAGACCACGGCCATAGAGCTAGCCAGAGCGCCTCCGTTGGTCTCAAAGGGCGCCATCGTATCCTCCAAGGAACGGTACTGGTTGGGGAAATTGGTGGCTTCGAACTCTTCTGGTGTAACGAGCCGTTCCCAGAGCTCAGCGAAGGTCCGGTGCATGCTATGCTTCAAGCGAGCCGTCTCGCCCAAGAACTGGCCTTGCTCGTCTTTCGCAAAGTTCACTAAGACCAGCTGCCCTCCCCGCTTGAGTTCGTTTTCACGCAAAGTCATCACGCGCAGCCAGTCCTTCGCGGCTTGTTGTGCGAAGGCCGTTGACGCGCCGAGGTCGTTGGAGCATGCCGAGTGGAGAGCATCGGGTAAAAACTGCGGGGTGACCGAGAGCCAGTGCATGGCGGTCGCGGAAAAGGCCAGATCCAGAGTTTGCGCGGGAAAGCAGGGCTTATAGAAGGAAGTGCCCGCCGCGAGGACAAAGACGTTGTCGTCGCCCCATTTCATGAAGGGCTCCTCGTCGTCGCTCTTCAGAAGACCGTGCACTCGCTTGAAAACCGAGTTCCAGTCGTTCGCGGGTTGGTCTTCGTAGCACACCACAATGGGCGTCGCTGGCCCCTCGGCAAGACGCACCGCACGGACCACTTCACAGATGAGTGGTAAAGAAGTGCCTGCGTCGGCGGTGCCGAAATCGGCTACATGAAACGGAGTCCCGACGGTGTGTTTGGCTTGCCTCGATGCGAGGGCGCGGCGCACGGCCTCAAGCACCAGTGGTTTCGCGTTGGCGATCACGTCAAAGCAGCCCTTGGTGGCCTCCGAGTAGTAGCCAGTGCCTTCCGCGCCGTAAGGCAAATGCTTCATCGCCGCCTCTTCCTCTGTGGGCCCTGGCGCCGCACTCGACGAGAAAGGGCGCTGCATCTGTGCCATCCGCGGCATCGACTTTGTAGCCGCCTTTTGAGTTGATTTTGCTTTCAAAGCAGCTTCCTCCGCTTTCTGGGCCGAATCTAAGAGCCAATTTGTGAATAGCGACCCGATGGCGGGGCGATTGCCCTCTTGGCGGGCCACAAGGTGCTGCACGGCCTCTACAGGGGTGCGGCTCTCCTCTTTGAGCAAACGGGCAGTTTTCTTCGCCACCACTTCGCGCACGAAACCGTAAAGGTCTTGTGGTTTAGACGCGGCGAAGGAATCGCTGTCAAAATGCTCCACCGAGTCCACAATCACGGCCCCCGCGGAAGTGCAACCTTCGGGAATGTACCTGGCCCCGCGCGAGGTGGCGGTGTCGTAGGCGCTTGAGTTCGCAAATGGCAAGTTGGTCGCGCCTATGATGAATCGGGTATCTATTTCAGAGGCCACCTCGTTCGTAAAGAGACCGGAGCTCGAACAGGGCACCAGCGCATCGCACTTGGTATCCCACCAGTTCGGGTGCAAGGTAGCACCAGGCGTCTCATCGGATATGTTGATGCAGCCAGGCACGTTCGCCCGATGCGCCAAGAGATCGAACGTGTAAACCGTAGCACCTGAGGCCGCCAACTCAGCAGCCACGGTCGCGCCCACGTTGCCGCAGCCGTGCACCACTATGACCTTGCCTGCCATAAGCCCGTGCTCGTTGCCGATAGCGGAGTGCATGACCTCGCTGCCATAAGCCGGTTGGTCGAGGAGTGCAGCGTCGAGCGCCCCAAGCACGCCGAACGCGGTGCAGTTATTGGGGTCCACCGAGGGGTTGCCAATGGCCGCGAGCACGAAGTCGCACTGCTTCGAGAGCATCGTCATGTCCTCTAGCGTGGTGTTCATATCGCAGCCCGTGTACATGACTCCATTCATCGACTGGAAAGTTAGAAATGTTGCAGGGTGGCTCATCAGAGGAAGTTGAAGACAGAAAGGGACATTGACTACAACCACATCAAAGAAGAACAATTGGCGAAAAGAATACTTCATGAAAAAAGGAGAATCGGCTATCGGCTCATTCAAGACAAAACAACGGAGCAGGACGCAGAGAAGCGATTTGCACAAAGAGGTCTGGGACCTTGAGAAGGGCAGACGTTTCGAGCATGAGCTCTGCCTTGTCAATCGCGTCAATCGACCCATCAAATCCCGATGCATCACAGACGACTTTGGCTCCCGCGAAGCCCGTGTTGTATAGTGAGTGCTTAACTTCCATGCCCTGTAAAAAAAAAAATGAGAAAAAAGGTCAAGTTGAGAGCTGGCGATCACAAGTCATGAGGCGGAGGTGAAGATAAAAAACAAAAACACAAGGCAATTGCAAGGCGTTGAGCGGGCTTCGAAGATAACTTTAAAGATAATGCGAGTCTTCATTGATAAGGGAGTTCAAAGAAAGGCCGTTTGAAAAGTTGAGCATGATGCTACAAGAAGTTTGATATCCAAGTCACCTGGGCGAGACCCACGCACTCAGTCTCGCAGGCCTGCTTGCTCGAGTATTTCAAGAGTCGGAAACCACCATTTCCAGGACGGTCTAAACCAAGAGATGCTGATGCACCGACGCAAATCTTAATGCCATTATCGAGAGTGCGTGTAAGGATTCGTGGCGACTGTAGGTCCTTTGGCAAGAGCGACGATACAATCGAGCCGCCCTCTGGCTGTTTGAACGGCACCCACGCTTGCGATCCGCGTTGCAAATCTTCAAAACGGACATCACTTGACAAGGTGGCTCGTGCCACAGGTCGACGACTTATAAGCAGACGACTTGCTGCGCGTGGGAAGGCCATACCTGAATTTATGCAGATCGATCGTTAGGTGCAGGAGGATGCAGGATGCAGGGGTTTGTATACAAACTAGGCCCCTGGCGGGGTGGCTACGCCAAAATTCTGAGAATTCCGAGGCTAAAATTGGTGAACTCACGACTCAGGCCGATCCTTATGGTACATCAAAAACGCAAAAACGCAAAAACGCTACCGCTGGTCTCTGATTGGCTAACGAGGGAAGTGCCAAGCTGTGTTTTCTGATTTCAGCTCCCTCGCACCACACGGAGTGGTAAAAACAAAAAACGCAAAAACAGCTCAAATCCAGCAGAAATTCAAGTTCTTCCCCCACCATGCATCTTGAGGGGCTAGGCAAATGGCGAGCCCATGGTGTATGATGGATTGATAAATCCTTCAGGGAAGCCTATCTTCATGGTGGGAAAGCTGCGGAGTCGTGGTCACTTGCTTTTGTCCAGCCAACTCGAAGAAATGCTTGAAAAAGGGTCGAGAACCACATCAATGACGGAGGTGAGGTGGCGACAAAGTCATAATAAAATATGAAATGATCATGCTAGCGCTCATAGAGTCATGTCTTGATTGACTTGAATGTCTTCTTTTCGGCGTCTTGACTGCCACCGTAGAGATAAAGTGGATCGACCCGCTAGTATGACCTCTTTGTGTGCCTTTTTCTAGGTTGGGTTTTACTTCAGAACGAGTGCGAAGGAAGCTAGGAAAAAATGTGGATGAGCGAGGGCATTCATCCTTACGTGCGTCATGTATGTCTTTTCAATATACCATATGCAGTGGCAGCATTACTGCCTTTCGAGTGGGCAGTCGTCAAAGTAAGACGCGCGTATTGGGCAACAGGGATATCATCGATGGAAAGATGCAGGTTGGTAAGCATAGCTGTGAAGTAAAATATTCATCGCCGCTGCATTCACAGAGACTGGACAATTCGCACAAAGTAATGTCCTCTTTTATTTGCTGAAGCTGGTTGCTCAATTGTAAGCACCGTTCCTAGATTGCAACTGAGCAAGTGCGGCCTATGACAGAAAGGTATCGTTTTATGAATTATATAATATCCAAATCCATGAATGGACAAGCCCGTAAAATTCTTAGGTGGCACCTTAAGGCGAGGAATTGGTTTTTATTACATATCCCACATAAAAGTCCGTTTTGCGCAGTTGCATGACGCGACTACCTCCCAGCAGCCGAGATGCCCTCACACGAAAAACTGGATAAATTACCGCCACGAGCCACCACCGGTTGAGGTTGAGACTGTCAGAAATTAGATGTTAAGTAGCCCTTGCGCTAAGAACTTCCACAGGAGATAGGACATTCAGCACGAGCAATAGATCCTTCTAAAGTCAATCCTAGGTTCAAGATCTACGCAAGTTCCTTGTAATGTGTGATGTGTGATGTGTTCTCGACAGAACACCGAACACTGAACAACTGCGCCAGACGCCAGATCCCATTTGGGAATTGAGAATTTATCAAACTAACCTACTTATCGGATGATAGAGAATACAATGCGGTTTCCTGCTGTCTTTCGGGCCTGCAAATCCCATGGAGTTAGGAGATATATTTCCATGTATTAATGTATATTTCCATGTCCCATATTTTGAACAATGTCCCAAATGTTGGCCGATTTCACAAACTTTTTCTTATAATCTCATATGAGAATAGTTTCTCAAAATGAGTGTTTTTTTGGGACATTTGCTTAAATTTGGGACATAAGATTTTGATATAAAATTCTTTAAATCATATTATCTATATTATACTATATATGTCAATGAAAGGAGGTTCGCTAAAAGTAAAAGAAATAAAAGCCTTTTTAGAAGCTAGTTATATGGAAGACCCACCAAAGGAGTTAATGGGTTATACTTTAGATGAAGAGTTGTCATTCTTATATGGTAAGGTTTATGTAAATCACAAAATGAAAAAGGTTGTTGTGTCACATCGAGGAACAGTTGAAAACTTTGACTGGGGAAATAATATCATATACGCTCTCAGTTCTGAAGCCTATAAATTAACACCAAGATATAAAGCAGGATTGAAGATGCAAAACGATGCACATAAAAAATATAAAGGTTATCAATTTGAAGTAACTGGCCATTCGCAAGGTGGTCTGCTTACTCATTTATTAAGTTCTAAATCAAAAAATGCATAGGTATCTTGTTAATCCAGCCTACAAAAAAGAACAATTGAAAAGTAATGAATATGTTATTAGATCATCTGGAGATATTGTATCTAAATTAAGTGTACCAAGAAAATATTTCAATGCATTATTATATCCGAACTGGTCCAAAAAACATTATATAACGATACCTGCAAAAACAAGTAACCCAATAAAAGAACACGAAGTAAATATATTAAATAGACTTGATCAAAATAGAAAGATTGGTCGAGGAGCAGGTTTAAGTGGAGGATGTCACGAAGACAAAATGAAAGGAGGAGCAAAAGGAAGTAATCCGTGGGTTGAACATGTAAAACAATATGCAAAGGAAAATAATATAACTTGCGCTTGTGCTATCAGTGAAGCTAAAAAGACTTACGTTAAAGTAGACAAGGATGCAATGAAACGAGAACAAATGGAAATAATGAAGAAGAAATGGAGACGTGATATTTATTATAACTTTACAAGTATACTAAAAGCAGACCCTGATAGTTTACCAAGTTTACGATTAAAATTCAAATCAAGAAACAAAGGTTATAAAGAATATATGAAAGAACAAGCACCTAATATGTTTGAACAATTAACAGCAAAGATAGGTAAAGCACAAGAAGCTAAGAAACAACCAAAAAAAAAAACTAACTCCAATTGAAGTCATTATTGAGAATTGGGATAATTATTATTATTTAGTAGATTACATAGATCAACAACTTCCACAATTAGGAAAGGTTATACAAAGACTAGCGACAAGAAATAAATTAACTGATGAAGTATTATTGACTATTTTTCCACATGAGATTATAGAAGGAGTATTATATGGTAACGGAGGGATTAACAATTTGGCGTTGGGATTAAAAGCAACTGTAGATCGTTATGACGGAGAAGTCATATATCCTAATTGGAATATAAAACAAGGTGATATACCTGATCTATTAAGAAATAACATATTCGAAGCATTGGAGGGTGTGAGAATCATAGCAAACCGATAATAATCTATATTCGGCTTATTCATAAATAATTTATAAATTCTTCCATATAAATATAATGTAAATTATCCACCTTATGGAATTTATACAATATTTCATATATTAGTCTTTAAAATAAATATATAGTATTATATATACAAGAATGTCGTTACCGTTAAAGCAACAACTTAACAACCAAAATGTAAATTTGGGTACAATTGAAACCAACTTATCCACACTACAAACACAAACCGCAGAGGCTGTAGCGTTCCATCACAACTTCGTCACAAGTGACGCCAATATCACTGTACTCGTCGACCGTACTACAACTAATGCTTCTAAAATTGGTACGTTAGAAACTACAACAACTACACAAGCTGGAGAGATTGACCAACTAGAATTAGACATAAGTGGAAACACAGCTAGAATTGTTGAAATCAATACTGCTTTCACTACCACAACTGATGGGTTACAAGAAAACATTGATGCGGAAGCCTTAGCAAGAGGAAACGCTGATACCACATTACAATCTAATATTGACGCTGAAGCATTAGCTAGAGGTAATGCTGATACCACATTACAATCTAATATTGATGCTGAAGCATTAGCCAGAGGCAACGCCGATACCACATTACAAGCTAACATAGATGCTGAGGCTTTAGCCAGAGGAAATGCTGATATCACTTTACAAGAAAATATTGATGCTGAAGCATTAGCTAGAGCATCCGATATATCAGGCGTAAACTCTAGTATAGCTACCGAAGTAGGAACTAGATTAGCGAATGATACTACCCTACAGGATAACATTGATGCCGAAGCACTAGCTAGGGGAAATGCTGATACTACCCTACAAGCAAACATTGACGCCGAAGCTTTAGCTAGAGGTAATGCTGATACCACATTACAAGCAAACATTGACGCCGAAGCTTTAGCTAGAGGTAATGCTGATACCACATTACAAGCTAATATCGATGCAGAAGCCTTAGCTAGAGGAAATGCTGATACAACCTTACAAGCTAACATTGACGCCGAAGCACTCACACGAGGACTTGCTGAAGCAAGAATGGTTTTTATGAACGTAGCCGAAGCTGAAGGTATTCTTACCGCTGGCGACTATCCATTTGGATATGGTTTTGGGTCTCCTTCAAAAGCTGGTTTTGGTGTAAGCATACCATTCAACGCTACACTTACAGGTATTGCTGTTTCATGTGATTCAATTGATGTTAATCCAAGCGTACAATTTTTCTTAGAAAATTACAACACATCTGGCACTAAAGTTTCACCTCTTAATGGTACCACTGATTTTTCAGTCTTATATCATGGCTCTAATAAATACTTTACCAGTTTAAATGTCCAATATGTGGTTGGTGATATTTCTATTAAAGTTGTTTCACCTACTAATCTAACAGATGCAGATGCAAGATATAGAATTACATTATTCTTTCAACAAACTCCTGCACCTGTTAGTAATGGTGGTGTAGATCCATAATTATAAACTATCATTATCATTAACTATAATATTTGATGTTGGATTATATGAACTAGACGAATCACTCTTATTATCATTTAATAATAGAGATTCATCAAGCGATGCTAATTGATCTTTTTTAGTAAATCGTTTTTTTAATAAATTACTTTCTTCGTAAAGTTTAATATATTTGTTATACTGATTGTTTAAAAATTCAGTGCTATCAATCTTTCGTTTCTCATCTGGTAAATTGATAATTTTGTATATTTCTAAAGATAGTACATAAAATTTTCTAGCCATATCTGATTCTGATTGTAGATTATCAGATATATTCAGATATAATTTAACAGAAGATAAGATTGTAATCATCATAGAAGCAGAACAACTAACAAGGGAAATATAACCTTGGTCTAAATATGGTGATGCTCCTACACTAAAACTACCTGCAATTGTCGACGTGATTATTATAGGAATATCGAAGTACTTCGACAATTCTTTGTAGTGAAAAGAATTCTTTCTGTGATACTCTGAAAGCATCAACGCATTGACTCTTACGTTATGAAGAATCTTTATTATTTCATCATTCCATGATTCCATTTATATATATATAATATCTAGATAATAATAATAATTATGTCTTTGAATTCAAATTTAATAAATGTTATAAATGATATAGAAACTTTAAACGTGTCAGTCGATAATATCAATACTTCATTAAGTGGAAAGCAATCATTAATACAAACTGATTCAACAATTACTCTTGACATAGTGAAAGCAAATACAATTAAACTTTCAGGAGTTGATATGGCAACTACACTTGATTCAAAGCAACCCGAATTAACACGAACATCTTCTCTCAATATAAATTCATTGAATGTATCAAGTGATACTTCATCCACACTTGCAAATACATCAGGAGAGATAGCATGTAATACTTTAAAAGTAGACGGTGTAGAATTTAAAACATTAACTGGTTCTGATATATCAAATTTAATAATTAGATCAACATTAAGTGGAAATTGGAAAAAAGTTATATATGTTCCTGAATTAGCACTATTCGTTGCTATCAATAATACTACTACAAATAGTACAATAATGACTTCATCTGACGGGATATTGTGGGAATATGAGGCTAGTTTTCCACCTTATGGTCTGAATGATATTGTGTGGTCACCAGAATTGAATAGATTCGTTGTTATTTTTGACAGCCACCCATCTATATATACTTCGTCAGATGCTGAAACTTGGACTAAACAAACAACAGCATTTTATGTTGCAACTCTTCCTGATGGTAGAAAAATACAGGTCTTTATCAACGATCTGAATGGAATTGTATGGTCACCTGAGAGAGCTTTATTTGTTAGCGTTAGCCAAAAGGGTTTTATTATTACTTCATCTGACGGATTCAGTTGGACAATAAGAGCACGACCGAATGGAAATGTTGTTGGAACTTCTGTAATTTGGTCAAGTGAATTAAGTCTTTTTGTAGCAACCTTTGAGTCAGGAAGTTATAGAATTATGATTTCATCTAACGGGACAAATTGGACTACAATAGCAGTTTCATTCAATTTATGGGGCGATTTAGTATGGTCACCAGACCTACGTTTATTTGTTGCAATAGCAGATGGTGGTGCTACTACTGGAAACATGGTAATGACATCTTCTGATGCAAGAACTTGGACAGATGGCTCAGTATCAGATTTTAAATGGCAAAGTGTAGCATGGAGTGATTCAGGATATTTTGTAGCAGTTGCTTTAGATGTATATATAATGTATTCTTCAGATGGATTTGATTGGACCGATTATGTTTTGAGTGGTGTACTTCGTGGTGTATGTTGGTCAAGTGCTTTGGGTTTGTTTTATATAGTTGGAGATGATATAGTATATTCATTATCAATATCAGAAAATAGTTTAATAACGGCAACCAATATAACATGTGATAATTTACTTATAAATGGTGTTAGTATTAACGACTTAATTGACCAAAGAATTGCATTAGCAAATAGTATAACTGCATAGTAATATTATTATGACTAAATAGTAAAAACAATATTATTCGGTATCAGTATCTGATTCACTAGATTCACTCTCAGTTTCTAATGACCTTTTTAATCTCTCAATTTCTTTTTTGATATCTAGTTTCTTTAATTGACTCGTTAATATTTCTTCATTGTGTTGGAACTTTTTTTCTTTTCAACAATCTTCTCTAAGATACGGCTATAAAAGTACATGGCATCATCAATGTTATCCATTGTGATACTATCAAGAATCTCGTCAGATTGTGATTGGGGCATATATATAAATACTTAGATTAAATTCTACATAATTGGACGATTACGACTTTTTAGCTGAACGGAGTTTAGATTTAACTTCTTTGCGTTGTTCTGCTTCTTCTATCATTTGTAATTCCTTTTCCTGTTCCTTACGTGTTCTTGTGTTGTACACTTTTTGGAAATCATCTTTAGCTCTCATTATCTGACTTTGTTTATATTTATCTGGATTAGCTTCCATATCATTTAACCTTTGTAGCTTAATATTTCTTAATTTGAATATTTCTATTTGATCCTTATAAGGCATATCAGCTATCTTATCATAATCTGTTTGTGTTATAGTTTTCTTTCGTACATAAGAGCTTACTGACATATATATATTAGTAGATTTTATAATGTCCCAAATTTAACAAATGTCCCAAAAAAACACTCATTTTGAGAAACTATTCCCATATGAGATTATAAGAAAAAGTTTGTGAAATCAGCCAACATTTGGGACATTGTTCAAAATATGGGACTTAATTTTTTATAACATCTTCTGGTGGACTGTGTCCATTTACGTGGTGGTTTTTCCAAAGATTAGCGAGGTTCTGAAGACCTACTTCATCTATTTCAAAATATGGTTGTGGTGGGTTTATCCTATAACCTTCCAACTGTGGTCTAGGTTTTAATTTAGGTGCTTTTTCCTTTTTATTATATCCTAAAAGTGGTGGTATCGCTAATATTGATTCTTTTACATATAATGGTGATTGTTCTTTTCCTACATAGTTTCCTTTCATATCTATTGGTCTTATCTTATATCTTGTTGGTTTTGCTGCTGCTTTCTTCAATTCTGTATCAGTAGGAAAGATAACTTCTGTTATTTCAAATATTTGTTCTGTCCAATTTCTTTTATCAAATTTACCCATATTACCTTTGGGGATTCTTAAGCGTACACGTTGTCCTTGTTTGAAACTGTTTTGAAATGGTGCAGGTTTAACTGATTTATCAGAAATATTCTCAACTACATCTTTCACCATGTTATCTTCGTAAAACATAACGGCTTCGTCTGGTGTATATCCTGTTGAACTATTTACAGTATGATTATATATATCAACTGCTTCTTCCAAATATTCAGCCCACTTGCTATAATCTTCATTAGCACGAACAAATATTAATGTATTAATAAATCTTTTAATCACACCATTCGCTCTTTCAACTATTGAATTGGGTTGTGGCATATGTGGGATCGTATGACTTATATATATACTTCTTTCTTTCAAAACATCCGCAAACTCTTTCTTAAATTCTCCACCGTTGTCCATATGTATAAACTTTATGTCGTTCTTTCCTACATACCATTCTTCATCTAAATATTTAAAGAACTCTTTTAATGCTCTGCTTGTTTCTTTTGTTTTTTTACTTTTCAATGGATAACAAAATAAGTACCTACTAAAATTTTCAATGATAACTAATATATATTTGTATGGTCCACTTGGTTTCTTTGACTTGTCTATTAAATCTAGTGATAGAGAATGAAAAGGTCTTTGCGGAATCATAGATGATACGACTCTCGGTTT
>Ga0307930_1003164_pt1 | contig 12206 bp, 14 predicted proteins | sample OrgLakmetageno46_FD_203161 | JGI IMG/M metagenome (GOLD analysis project Ga0307930, IMG submission 203161) | Saline water microbial communities from Organic Lake, Antarctica - #46 | ecosystem: Environmental > Aquatic > Non-marine Saline and Alkaline > Saline | place: Antarctica: Organic Lake... | reverse complement strand
CCTCAACGTTTCGAAGTCAAGTTCTGAAAAAGTTTGCTTCCAGACCTCATACCTATTTTTCTTCATATTAGAGCGTTTGGTGGTACCCAGGTTTTGTAGATACCCTTGGTGTTGTCGTGTCCGTGCTCCGGTGCTCCAGTGGGCCGGTGGGCTCTAAGGCTGCTCAAATGCTCAAATGATTCAACTGTAAAGCGTGCTTCTAGCTAAGGGAGCTCCTAAGCTACCATCAAGTGTACAACAGATATTATGTACATCTCGCCACATTAGCATTTGAAGAAAGATATCTAGGAATATAAGTAAGTTTACCGTACCCTATAGAGCAGCGCGTATCGAACCTAGAACTCTTGAGGTGTCACTGATTCGCCTTCTTCATCACTATTGAGTAAAGATTGTAGATAAAAGTCAGCACTATGCGCTTTATTATGCTCCTATTGGCGGCGTCTGTCTGCAATGCCACATCTGAAAGACAACTATTTCTTCAAAGCAAAAGAAATAGCGTGGACTGTTTGAGTAAACGCCTTGACTTGAGGAGTAAGGTAGCCACTACTCCAGTTACAAATGACATGAACAGATGCACCGCTGGCTGCTCCACGAGAGCTATTCCACGGCGGCTAGTGGCGAAAATTCCACGCGGTGGTGCCTCTGCTAAAGTGTCTGCTGAAGTAGCCGAAGCTACCCCACTACCTGCGAAGCCTTCTACGGCCGAGTTGTGTGCAAAAGTGCTAGGATTATGCGTCACCGTGGGCTCATTTACGCTCAAGCTGCCGCAAATTTACCAGTGTGTACACGCGCAATCCGTTGAGGTAACTAACAAGTGAATACAAACTCATTAACATTCATCTAACGAATCTCATCCATTTGCCTTGGCCATTTTCAGGGTCTGTCATTATGGTCTCACTACTTTGAATTGAACATGTACCTTGGTTCCATTATGTACCACCACCTCCATCGGTAAGCACTACTTTCGTATAATCTAAATATTTAAATAAGTGCGTGCATTTTCGTCTTGAATCCCCTGCGCACTGGCCTTGTTTTGTATTTTCGTGGCTGGGGCATATATGACGTCTCTGCCATACCTCTTCTGAACAGGTACCCCCTCTCAGTGTGGGCTGAAAATTTGTCTCTCGTCGCCCAGCAGTTGGCCCTTTTGAACCTCTTTTGGTTTTTGGGCCCTACGCCACCGCCTTCCCACGTAGCTGCCTTTCTCTTCGCAGAAACTATCTTCATAGGAGGTGCGAGGGATCTTTACTTACTGCTGTGGAGAAAGAGAGAAGGGGGTGGGGGGAACTTGAATATTATTCGCAGTGCCTTTACTGTGGTGGATATTCGCTCATCATTCTGAATTTTTTTTTTTGATTTGTTGCTGAATTCTAGCGTTGGCGCTTGTACATGGTACTGCATAAATTTTGTACTTTGTGTACACTCAGGCTTACTCCACTTACCAAAGCAATTTTGGCCGGTGCTCCTGCTCACCAACGGCCTTCTCAACGTCATGAGCAGCGTCACCCAGGTTGGTGCTCGCTTTCCTATTACCTCTTGTAATACTTCGCACAATACGTGTAAATGATGAATATAGTTGCTTTACCCGTCTTCTTGGCACTTTCTGCATTAATTCCTGTAAAGTCTTAATAGAGTCCACTCCTTTTCGTTTGATTTCTTACGTGCGCGCGCTTGTGTTGTATGCTTGAAACCCTTATGAAAGCTATGGGTCAACTACGAGCACAAGTCAATTGGGCAGCAGAGCTGGATAACCCTGGACTTAGCGTTTGCTGGCAACTGCGCTCGAATTTTTACCACTCTGGTGCGTTTGTTGCATGTGCCGTAATTATATTTTTTTAAATTTTTGTGTATCTAATTCTTTTGAGACGCCTATCCCTTGATCATATCTTAGCGACACCACTTTCACTTTTTGTTTTCTGTTAATGCTCGGCGGCTGCAGCCTCGTAAACCATTTGACACACGTCTTCTTCTCCACCTCTTTCGTCCGACCAAAAAGGTGCTTGCGCGCGGAGACAGCGTTTTGCTTGCCATGTTTGTGCTGGGTGGATCCCTCAGTTTTGCTCGTGTGGTGCAGTACTGGCTGTACATGTGATAACGAGGCAACCGCCAAGATTTCTCCTTGTCCTCGCACTGCTGGCTTGCGTTGCGTGGCTTAAATAGCTCCCGAATTGGCCAATAGCTCCCGAATTGGCCAATGATTTCTGGAGGCTGCTCGGAGAAAAGGCGATATCAGCGACATGGCTAAATGGCCGAGATACGCGATGCGATTTAATTCCACTTTTAGATTTCCACATTTTAAATGCCAAATCATTCCGGCCCTTCGGAGTCTGTGTCAAAAATCGCCTGGGCTACTGTCAACTGTCTACTGTTGCTAACTAATCTGAAATAAAAATCCAGCGAGTGCCTGTCGAATCCTTAATGGCAATGGATCTTTACCAAAGCTCTTCTTCAACGCCAAAGCCGCCATTGAAAGTTGAATTGGGCCTGCATCTCCGTATCCGGATCTTTGTTATACATCAATAGCCTCTTTCTACTTCCTCTTTTAGAACTCAGCGTGACCCGGGTAGCGCGGGAAAGGAATGGTGTCGCGGATGTTCTCAACCCCGGTCACCAGCATCACTAGGCGCTCGAAGCCGAGGCCAAAGCCCGCGTGGGGGCAAGTGCCGTACTTGCGCAAGTCCAGGTACCTGTTCAGCGAAGAGGAGGAGGAGGAGGAGGAGGAGGAGGAGGAGGATAATAGTGAGATAACGAGAAAAGGGAGGCAAAAGCGTGAATGGGCAAAGGAGTAGCAAATGCTACTGAGCTAAGATAAACGCGTGTGTACAACTTCATGGAAAGTCGATCATTCTCAATGCATTCAAAGATGTCATTCCTTTGTCCCAGCTCACCAGCTCAATTGCTCCTCGGAAATGCCAACTTCCGCCGCGCGCCCCTTGAGGAGCTCGTAGTCGTCTTCCCGCACGCTGCCGCCGATGATCTCGCCGATGCGCGGCACCAATATGTCCATGCCTGGAGGTAGTGTACATGGTGGATAGGGCATCAGTTGGGAAGCACGCGGGAACACATATGAAAACAGGAGTTAAGTGGACTTCTCTTGAAAAGAAGCTTGCACAGTTTGGCAAGGGAAGAAGTAACTCGAGAAGGCCTGGAAAGTAAGTAAGAAGTCGAATTTTCAAACATCTCAAGAAAAGCATGAAGCATGCCACAAATTCTTTACCTTGCACCGTTTCTCGGCCGGGCGCAGCATCGCGATCCAACTTCATGTAGAAGGCTTTGATGCCCTTGGGGTAGTTGGTCACTACCACCGGGCCTTCGTACAGCACTTCGGCGAGGTACCTGATTGAGGTGAAAGAAGGATAATGCGTGAGTGGCCTTGATTGTAGATGGCGGGTTACCAATTAAATGAATGACACCGGACAAGAAAAAGAAAACGTAGCAGCAATTGTTGCCATCCTCATCTCCTCATCTTCGTCATCCTTACCTTTCGTGTTCCGAGCCCATGTCCATGCCCCATTCGATCTCGTTCTCCACGAAGGTCACCTTGCCATCCTTCACCTCCTTCTGCAGGATTTCAATGGCCTTGGTGTAGGTCAGGCGGGTGAATGGTTTCGCCAGCACGTTTTTCAAACGAGACCGCAAGTTGGCGTCCCAGCCCTCGACCTACAGTTGGGTACAAGCAAACAAAGAAAAAAAGCAAAGAAGGAAGAAAGTAAGAAAGAGTACACCCATAAATGCGCACAGTTTTCAATGTTCAAGCGACGAATCTTCTAGATATACGATTCCCGGCTCCAGTAGAGATTCCTGATCACGTCTTTCTTTTTCACAACAAGCATACGTATCCATTCAACTACACAAACCTCTTCGAGTGCCGCCAGATCGTCTGCATGGTTGGCCAAGGCATAATGCACGCAAAACTTCAAATAATCTTCGGCCAGATCCATGTCTTCTTGCAGGCCGGCAAACGCAATTTCCGGCTCGATCATCCAAAATTCCGCCAAATGCCGCGAGGTGTGGCTGTCTTCGGCCCGGAAAGTGGGGCCAAAAGTGTAGACGTCGCTCATGGCGCAGGCGTGGGTTTCCACGTTGAGTTGCCCGCTGACGGTGAGCCCCGCTTGCACCCCGAAGAAGTCCTGAGTGTAGTCCACTTCACCGGTCTTGGTGCGTGGCAAATCACCTTTCGGCTCCTAACAAAAGGTGAACAGGATGAAGAAGAAGCAAGAAGTGAGAAAGGTGGAGGAAAAAGAAAGGGTAGAGAAAGGCAGAAATAGGAAGATAAAAAGTGAAGAATATGTCAAATACAAGGAGAAAAATTGACAATTAAAAGCACGCACAATAAACCTACATCACCCACCCACTCAATCTGCCTCACCTTGGGCAACATCGTGGTCACGTGAAATTGTTCTCCTGCGCCCTCGCAATCCGAGGCGGTAATCAGAGGCGTGTGCACATACAAAAACCCGCGCTCGTGGAAGAAGGTGTGCGTGGCATAGGCCATGGCGTTGCGGAGGCGCTGGGTCGCGGCATAGGAGCGGGTGCGAGGGCGCAAGTGGGCGATCTTGCGCATGTACTCCAGGGAGTGCCCTTTCTTGCTCAGCGGGTATTTCGCGCCCCCCACGGTGTTGTCCTCTCCGCCCAAGACTGGCCCCAACAGCTCCACCGAAGTCGCTTTTAGTTCCACCTGTGGCAGCAGCAAATAGAAAAAGGAAGAGGATATAGCGTAGTTAGGATGATGAAGGTGGTCTGCAAGGATGATAGATTAGTAAGGTCCCTCGGGTGTGTTCGGATGATCAAATGAGTCAATATCTCTTAATGATCCTTTAAATCTCGCTCAAGTACTAGTATCTAGCTCCAAAATAACCCCACAACTCAACTCTTTATCAGAACACCACTGGAACTCACCTTTTGCCCGGCACCTTCCGAGGCCGCCACCACCCCCGTCACCGCATAGGCCGCGCCGGTGCCGCCCGACAGTGCTGGCTGAGCCTCTGCAAAGCCTGCCACGTCATTGGTAACCACGCACTGCAGATCCGCTGCGCAGGAGCCGTCGTTGAGCACCACAAACAAGAGCTTCCCTTTCGCGGCGGAACGCACCGTGCGCGCCCAGCCTTTCACGGTCACCGTAGCGTTCACCGGGGTGGTTGCGTTGGCGCCAATCACTTCCACGATGCGGGTGCGAGTGCGGTTGAACTTGTAGTTCACGGTTGGCGTGCCCTCCACCGCCGACACACCCGCCCGCAAGCCTCCACCATTGCCGCCTGCTCCAGCGGCAGCTGCCGAAGCAGCACCACCGGAAGCAGCACTGCCGTTGCCACCCTTTTTCGCTCCGCCACCGACAGCTGCTGCTCCGCCTTGGATAGTAGGAGGCTTCTTGACCGCTGGGAGTTCCTTCAGAACCGTTTTCATCGCAGACAGTGGCGCCTCTCCTAGGATGGCTTGAAAAGGCGGCAAATGGCAGCAGGTCAAGAACCAGCGCGTGAGGTGCGGGTAAGACTTGGCAAATTGGAGACCCTGCAGGAGCTGAGGCGCTTGCGTCAACAACTCGCTGAGCGCGCAGACCTGGTAGGTGGAACAAGAAGATGAAGAAGAAAGGATTATTGGGCACAGGGAGAGTGAATGCCAGGGTACGAAGGGAAAGAGCAGAAGGAAATAGTAAAAAAAAGTATAGAAAGAATTGCAGTGGGCGAAGTATTAGAGACTAAAACTCTCCCATAGTTCAAACATTACACTACCCCTATGCAACATAACTACTGCACGATCCCTATTCTCTCCGTCTCCTTCCTCCATACCGCGGCGCAGTCCGCTAACGACGGTTGCTGCGTGCCTGCGAGGTAAGTGTTGGTGACCAGCTCAAAGTTGATCGAGGCCAGCGCTGACGTCAGATCCTTGGACGCCATTGCCGCCACCTACATGTAGCCCATGCATGTGTGCAACGGAAAGACAATATTGTGATAGACCGCGAAAGAAACGGCAAACTACGGTCGAGCTTTTGTGAAATCGAAATGGCGTAGCTCTTGTTGCCTGCTGTTATTCTCCCCATTTATATACCATAGATCTCTCTCGCTTTCAAGTGCATCCATGGCATCTCCTTATATTTCCCTCCCACACTCCCACCCTTTCTCACCTGCTTGGCGTTGAAAGGCGGTTCCCCGTCGCGCGCCGGCAGCAGCACCGCCCCCACGACCACTTCTATCTCGTGCCACACGAAGTCCACCCATTGGTCGACTTTGGCCATCCCGAAGCCTTCCCCAGGGCCCAGGACCTGTGATTGGGAGGATGGTTTATGCCGAGCAAAAAAAAACAAGAAGGAAAAAAAGAGATGAGATTACATGAAGGCCACGTACAAAGTTCTTTTCAAGATCGGAATGAAGTATCAACGCAGCAGACAAGGCAAGAAAAACATTTGATTTAGCAACCCGCGATTTCCGAGTAACGATTAAAAGAACAATACACTCCTTCAAAGCACACATCACGCACTCGCGCACATGCAGGCTAATGAGTTTAAACTTTGAGTTCCTGTACCTCGAGGTCTTCCCGAAGCGCGGCTAAGTAACGGCTAGCCGCCCCCGGCCCCATGACTTTGCCTCCGTTGGGCAGCACCAGCACCACCGAGCGCGCATGGGGTGCTAGAGTGGCAAAGTCCGCCGCAGAGAGCTGCTCGTAGAATTAGGCAGTTAAGCACATGTGCGATAAAATTAGAACAAGAATCAAGGTGAGAGACAATGAGCGAGCCCAGGCACGAAAGACAGTTGAGTTTCAGAGAAACACGAACATCACACATGTATTTCTTTTAATTGAAAAGGCTGCCCTCGAAGGACTCAAGCTCTAATGCTTAACTTGAGAGGATTCAAAAAGGAGCCCGAAACTTACCTTGATGCTTTCAATAGGCTCCCCAACCAGGCTCGCTACCAGAGCCACCTTCTGCCACACATATGCCTGCAGAAGAGAGGGTTCGCCATTTAATTTCAACGTGATAAAATTGAGGGCAACATGGATGGTTATAGCTCTTAGGAGCAGGCCCTTACGTCCAATACAACATTATCTCCAACCCACTACAGTACACCCCTCCACTAACGCGGCGTGGGAGTGTTGCTTTGATTCAGAGCACTAGAACACAAAGGCTAGACCGGACGATTACAAAAAGTGAGAAGCTCCTTGGAAATTTTCAGTGGGAGGGTAGCAATCAGAGATGGAGCTGAAGTCATTTTGTCGCATATAGAGACTCTACTGTACAGCAGGAAATCTGAAGGGATCTGTGACCAACCTGGCAATCTTCGGACAAATAGAGCACGATTTTCGATTTGGCAGCAGCGGCAGCAGCAACCTCGCTGGCCTCAGTGAGAGGTGTTGAATGAGGAGTAGACTTGTACAAAGCCATTGCGGAGCCGCCTGACTCTTTTTGAGGAAGAATGGCGAGTGAGTGGTGGGCGCAGAAACGAGAAGTGCGTCGTCATCGAATCCCGAGCCAATTACAGGGAGGAGTCCGTTGAAAGTGCGAACAACAAACAGTTGTTGACTAAATAATGCAGATTGGCAGAATGGCTAAACATTTCTCTGAACTATGAAGATGGTGGCGTCCTATTGAACAAGCACGGGCCTCTCTTATCCTTCGCCACATTCGAAAAAGATTCGAATATCACTACCTTGCCCTCAAATCACCATGTACTCGAAAAAGGTGCTGAGCGGTGCTCGATTCACTGTAGAGAACGAAACCCTCGTCGGCTCTCATTGCTCGAACGACGCCGCATTGGCGGCTTATTTGAAGAGCAAAGCTAGCAACGACGACTGCGATGATTTCGTATCTAATGTATCCTTAGCGCACTGTAGTATAGGCCCAGGCAGTGCCGCAGCCCTAGGGCGTGCACTTCGCAAAAACCATTTCTTGAAGGAGCTCCGTCTAGCCTATGCAATAGCAAGCAGCAAATCTTCTCGCACTGCTTCTGATCAAAAAAGCAGCACAAGAAGTCTCCGCCACGGCACTAAAAGCTCAGGGACTTCATCGAATCATGGGTTAGCGTCAAGAGCGGCACTTTGGGCGAAGATGTTCAGTGGTGCTGCGAAGTCTGGAGAAGAGAGCGGCCTAGCTACCGTAGTTGTGAACCACAGCAAGTTAAGAGACGCCGATGTGACGGCCATCGCTGCTTGCTTCCGCGGTGGGGGCCACCACGCTAGCTCTTCTCCAACCTCTACCTCAAGGCATCCTCAGCGTGGTAGTCGGCGGCGTCCAAGGTTTGAAGCAAGCACTGAGGAGGGCAGTGAGGACGGCGACGAGGACTTTGAGATGGGCGGTGAGCTAAGTAGCCATGAAAGCGACCAATCAAACAGCGACAATGATTATGAGGAAGCGTTAAGTTCAACAACTCGTTCGATGCCAGACGAAGAAGTCTCCGAAGTGCGGCGACATGCGATGCGCCTTGGCTTGCCCTCGGCCTCTTCAAGACAAGAAGGCGAAAACTCGCGGCCTGCTCCTGGACCTGCCAGGAGTGCATTTTCACGCCATAACGAATTAGAGCGGGGACACCGCGTCGCGGTAGGTTTGCATTTTGGCAAGGCCTGGCATGCGCCTGTGTTACCGGCTGTTGGGGTTGGTCGCCCGCCGTTGCTGCGATTACACTTAGCTCATAACGCTATCGGCGACGAAGGTTGCATTGCGCTTGCACGCGCTCTCAAGCTCAGCCCGTGCAGTGATCAGGCTCCTCACAAATACGCTGAGGTCGGTAAGAGTGGCAAAAAGGGTGATATTGATCATGATGGCAGCGATCAAGATGACGACGAGGAGGAATTAGACTGCGGCTGGAGCGGAGCTCCCTGTTTGCGTGAATTAGTGCTCGAAGAAAATCGAATCGGCGATCTTGGTGCGGCAGCGCTTGCAGCAGCTATTGGAGGCTGTAGCTACCACAATACTCATTCTATCAACAACGATACCATCGATAGTGATGGCGCCAACAACATGATCACCTCCGAAAACGAGACGAAGAAGAAACGAGGGCGTGCTGGTGGAGGTTGCTCTGCCTGCAACCCACGACCAAGTTTGCTCCTTGCCTCGGGACGGGAGCGTAGGCGCGGCCTGGAGGTAGCAGGGGAAGTGTGTGTGTGCATCACTGCCGTTTATTCATTGTCCTTTATTCTAGTTTCGAGAACATTTCAATGCTCTCTTTGGACTATGTCGACGTGACGCTCAGTTTTTCTGATTGTCCGATTTTGATTGTCCGATTGTTGAAATTATTGCGCTCACTTTGCTCTCACCATCTTTTATGAATCGTTTGATACATGCTAGGTGTTGTTGCTTGGGCGCAATCGCATAGGGTTAGAAGGAGCCCGTTCCCTCGCGACAGCTCTTCATCCTGGATCTAACACTCTCAGCAGCAGAAAGGGCAGTTGTAACAACCCTGTAGCGTGGTCGCTGGAAACCTTGAGTTTACGATCCAATCATATTGGCCCCAGGTGTGTAGCGCGGAAAGGGAGGGAGCGTACAACTTTGCAAGAGAGAGTGCACACGTTGGGGTGCTGTTTCGAGTAGCCATTGGTATTATTTATCATGGTTACTGATTCAGGTTTTGTGCCTTGTGTTTTGGGATGTGCTCGTTTTCTGTACATGTAGTGGTGCCGCTGCGCTCGCTGCCTCCCTGAAAGCTGCCGCTGACGCTACAGCAGCAGCAAACCGTCGCCGCCAGCGGCTACTTCATTCTAAACCAGGCATTAACAAGAGTCAGAACAGTTATAGCAAGTATGCCCGCTCGTTCAATGCAGTAGTTGGCAACAAGAGCGGCAGCGACAGCAGCAGGAGCAGCAGTAGCAGCAGCAGTGATGACGAAGAAGATGCGTTTGGTCTTGGTGGTAGCTGTTCATGGCTCAGTAATAGTGAGAGCAGCTCTTCTCTTTCAGGCTCTGATAATGACGAAGCTGAAAAAGATGCGAATGCGTTCAAATCGCTTCCTTCGCCGAGTTTTAGCGCGCTAGTGCACTTAGATTTACGAGACAATGGTCTGGGCGCAGCAGCTGAAGCTATGGTAGCAAGTGCAGCCAGCGAGCATCCAACGCTGCAGAGAGTCCTTCTCCAGGTGTGATGATGTATTGCTACATCGGAGGCATAGAGGCTATACTTCAAGAGTGCAAAGTCAAATGTTGTGTGTTCTTTTGCATCCTTTTTGGCCTTACTCGCCCCTGCCATCGCGTATTGATTACGTCAGCAACTATTTCTTCTTGATTTTGTTTTGTCCGACAGGGCAACGGCGGTGGAGGCCAATGTGGATGTGCGTCTTGTGCTGAAGCGCTCGAAAGAAATACTGTTGATCCCTCTGTGGAAAGCACCAGAGGTAGTATTCGGCCGAAATGGGCTCCTGGACCAAAGAATGGAGCTGCTTTAGTCGTGACAGTAGACCCACTGGATCTCAATGCCACCGATGACCCGAGTCTGACCACTCTTCCGAACAAGCAACTTAAGCCCCCGGTAACTCCTCCTCAGCCACCTCATTCGAATGCGTTGACTAGTAGTGCCGCGTTGCTAGCAGAAGAAGATGCTTTCAGCCAACGGACTGCTCCAAGAGAAGCAGCTGTGACCTCAGATTCTGGGAATAGTGCCACTCCATGGACAGAAGGGAGCCTCAGCGACGATTCTGATGGCAAAGCAAGAGCTACAGTACAACTTGCTACGAATAAGATGGCGAATAGCCAAAGTGCTAAACCTGGAGGCAGCCCTAGTGCCATGAGCAGAGATGGTCTGGTACCTGCTAGGATGCATTCAAGTAGCGCGCATGACTTTGCTCTGTTTACAGTAGACTCTTCAGATGCTTCTCGAGCGGTATCAGCGCCGATCTCAACTGCAGCTGCCGCTACAATGAATCGACAGTTAAGCGGGCCTGCTGACGAGTTGCCTGTTCCTACCCCTGCCGTTGCGTATGCCATGCGGAAGGCTGAGGGTGCTACGTCATTATCTGGACCTGTTGTGTCGCACAATTCCTCTGCTATCGCGCCACATTCAATGGCACCTGCTGTGCCTTTGAACAAAAGGAGCAGTGGAATGCTGGCAGCTGCCTTTGCACAGAGAGCGGCTGCTAAGGAGAAAGCAAACCAACTCATGAACAACAAGAGCCAAGCAGCAAACAATTCGAACAACTTTGTGCGTGATTCCTTGAGCTTCGCCTCGGCCTCGCATAATAGCATCTCAACGGCCGCTTTTGAAGACCTTGGCACTGACGGCACCATTGCGGACGGCAGCAGCAAGAACAAGAAGGGTACTAGTGCTCGCCGACCAAGAGCTGGGCTGCTTTAAGCTCCAAGTGGAACGGAAGCTCATGTCCCATATCCCTACTTCTATTATAATTCCCATTTATATATCCCTAGTTCGCAATTCACGTTCATGGTACTTCATAGATATAATTAGAGATATACGCCGGTTGCAACACCAAACCGCAATGGGGCTAGTGGCCCTTCTCATGTGAGGTAGCTAAGCAAATAACTAATAATCGAAATAAAACCTGGCGGATTCCGAATAGCTCATGGAGGATGGAGCGCGCACGCGTGCACCCGTTATTCTGAACGGTAAGGTATAAGGTCAAAAGCCATGTACACGTACTCGCACTTTCAAAATGTGGTTGCACCTATTACACGGTAACTATAGCAGCACAAATGAAGGACTTTCATCGGTCTTTTTTCGAGCCGGAAGAAGGCGCTTTTGGGGTATACTCCGGTACAAACTCTTGCAAATCTTCCGCTAGTTCGGCTACCTGTTAGGCGATATTAAAAAAGAGGAGAAATGAGAGCGAAGAGAAATTCATGGCCGCTACTAGGCGTGTGGTCGTAAATATAAAGAAGCATACCACGCCAGCACTACTTCTACGCACAATCTATCACACCGGCGAACATTAAGCCCGAACAAAACATACACTACACCCCACCGCTCCTCACCTCACCCACAAAGTGTAAGCAAGCAGGGAAGCTAGAACTGAAGCGAAATGAGCATACTTATGCGCCAAGAAATGTTGCTCTATGTCGCAGCGCGGTAGGTTACCTCTTTCTCCAATTCAGCAAGCTCACTGGCGAGTTGGCGTTCCTCCATGTCTGGTCTAGTCGCACTGGGCAAGAGGTACACCAAAGCAACAAGGGCCACCCACGCGATGCACCTATGGCATCACGCAAAAGTGCAACAATGCTTAATTGATTGCTGGCATTCTTCTACGCAAGCTGCTATTCTCTTTGAAATAATGCTC
>Ga0307930_1003162_pt1 | contig 12209 bp, 15 predicted proteins | sample OrgLakmetageno46_FD_203161 | JGI IMG/M metagenome (GOLD analysis project Ga0307930, IMG submission 203161) | Saline water microbial communities from Organic Lake, Antarctica - #46 | ecosystem: Environmental > Aquatic > Non-marine Saline and Alkaline > Saline | place: Antarctica: Organic Lake... | reverse complement strand
GTCTCAATTTCTCCACGTCCTATTTTTTTCATTTCTTTCATATCATAACGCGGAAGTGGTGTACCGGTCGCCGCAGTCTTGTCCGTTGGGTCCCTTGGCGCCTTCGGGAGTCATGAACGCCACTTGGACTTCGAAGGCCCCGTGCCGAGGCTCCGGCCTCCCATCCTTGGCCTTGTCGTCTTGAAACGGCTTGGCCCGGATGGAGTTCGTGTGGTGAAACTTGCCCTTGACGTGGTGCTCGGCATTGGGGTCTTGCCACCCACCGCACACTTCCACCGCCAACCTAGTGCATCGGGCAAGTAGACAAGCCAGACACAATGACGACAGTTATGATACTTCATACAAAACGCCCCAGCCTTTGACCTGTGACACATGAAGTACCATATTCGCACCACTTTATCTTTGCACATGAAGGAAGAACACGCCCACGAACCTCAACCCAAAGTTGGCTAGCTTCTGCGCCACTGCAGTTCTAAGCGTCGTGGCACAGCGCGCGTAGGCTGCAGGGTCGTGCCGACTGTAGACCGACTTGGCCGTTGTCCACGAGGTGCGTGCTTCCACGGTCACGACCACATCCCCCTCGCCTTCCAAGCACGCGTACAGCGGCCACTGCACCGCTGCAGGCGAAGACGAATCGGATTGTTGGCGCCTGCTAGGGCTGCCAAGGTTGCAGTTGTTGTTGTGTAAAGCGGCTTCGTAGGCCGCGCCCAGCCACGCCATGCGACTGGTCTTCAGCGTGGCAGCGGCCTCCTTCACTGCTTCGACTTGGGCTTTCTTGGCCACTACGAATTCATCGTACGCCACCTTCAAGTGCCCGGTCAACTCGCCACACGCCGTAGGGGGCCTAGGGGTATGACCCTGTTGTCGCAATCCTCCATGCTTGTCGTCGGATGATGAACCGCTTCCTCGTTGTTGCTGCTGGGCCTCTTTGGCCGCCCTCTTCTTGTTTGCTTCTTCTGCGCGTCGCGCTTCCCATACCTCGCGCAAGACCTTTTGGGGTATTGATAGAAGGCATGCAAGTACAAAAAAACACATGAATGTGTATGTGAAGTAAAATAATGAAGAATGTAGGGAGCAAGAATAGGAACATGAGCTGCAAAATAAAAGGTTAAAAAGGAGGAAAAGAAGGGGCTCGTTTGCACATATCAAAGGATTCGATGCTTTAAGGGTCCAGAATAAGTCGTTACTATGATAAATATATGCTCAGCCACCGTATAGATGGGGCGCCCACCTTGTGGCCGTGGGTGTCGTAAACATACGGCGACGGCATCGAGCGGCGCATTTCTTTGACACCCGCCACCCCTACTGGCGCGTCCACTGGAGCACTGTCTTCTTCATTGTTGTTATGCTCATGATCGTGGTGGCCATCCTTGGCATCTTCACCGTTATCATTACCACCGCCGCTGCTGGGCTCGTCGCTTGTCCTCTTCCCAGAAGACCGTATGGGTGAGGTAGTTCGCACTGCTGCGGTCTCGGTGAACTTCTCAGCTTCGAGAAAACGCTCCCAACCTGGTGCTGGCGGCTTCTTTTTCTTCTTCTTTTTCTTCTTCTTAGTGCCCTTTTTAGAGTGGACACCTGCCACTCCCTCACTCGACGCAGGTCCCTTATCGCCGTTACCGAGGTTGTCGTTTTCACCGTCGTCGTCGTCTTCGCCTCTGTCTCTGGCGCCGCGCGTAGTGTGCTTCTTCCCTTGGCTGGCCTTCCACTGCGCTGTGCGAGCGGCTGCGTCTTCCGCCCAAGGGCCGCTGCCTTCCCAAGCAGCGCTGAAACGACCTTCGGCTTGTTGCATGGCGCGATCGAGGTCCGAGCTGTTCGACGACGGAGCTTGCAGAAATGACTTGGGTGATCGTGAGGCAGGCCAAGGGCTCTTCCGAGGGCTACTAGAGGCGGCGCCAAATAATATGTCAGAGGAGGCTCCAGAGGTAGCACCACCACCGGCAGCAGCAGCCTGAGGATTCGAGCCGTTCACTCGCCAAGGTTGCTGCTTTTTGCGGGTGTACTTGGCTGTGCGCCCTGCGTGGCTTGGATCGCTGTTCAACTCCTTTACCGCCACTTTCATTGCTTCCTGGACGACATGCTGCCCGCCGTAATAAGGCGCAGCTGCTGTCAAACTCCCTGGAGGCAACGGTGTCGCTCTTCCTGCCCCTTTCCCCCCATTGTTGTTGCCACCGCCACTATGAACCGCAGGCCTACCAGGAGGGGACTGAGCCACGAGCTCGGCGGCTTGTTGCGCGACTTGCCACTCGAGGTCGGCGACTCGTTTGGCGAGCATCGAGTTCAACACGTCTTGCCGCGCTTGCTCCACTCCTCCAACTGGGAGGAGACCGCTGCTGCTGCTGTTGCTGGGTTGTAGCCCCGGTGCCGATAGCGGCCGCTTCGCACTGTTCCTGCTCCCACTGCTGCGACTCTGACCAGACGCTCCTGGGAATACGCCATTGGCAGCTGCTTTCAGAGCGCTCCGGTCTTTCGAGGCGCTGTGTGGCCTCATCTGACCAGCGCTGCCCTTTGCTAGGCCTGCCAACGGAGGCGGCACAAAACCTTTTCCAAGCCCAGGTCTCCGCGCCGATGATGCGCCATTGCCACTCTTAGAGCTGTGCACCGAGCCACCGCCGCGTGGTGAGTCGTTTGCCCCAGCGACAATGTTGTTGCCTGCGTCTGCGTTGTCAAGCACCTCCACCTCTGGTTGTGCAGCAGCAGCCACCGCTGCATTCCCGCTCCAGTAGTCTTCTGCTGCCGGGCCCAAATAATCGAAAGCAGGTGCCACTGCCGTCTCCACCTTCACACTCTTCTTCAAAATCGATCGAGGTTTAGACGAATCAACTTGGGTTGCACTGCTACCATTGTCATTACTACTACTCGCCTCAGCAGCAGCAGTGGCGCTACCACTACCAGTCTCACGGTCGGCAGGAGCGTGCGCTGGATTAGGCAACGCTGAGGCTTCATCTGACATGGACTCTTGTTTCGACGTTTTAGTTTTCGGTGCTTTTGGTTTAGAGTTCTTTGGTGCCTTTGGGGCTGTTGCTGCTGCTGATGGTTGCTGCTGTTGTTGGAGCGGCACAGCGGCAGGTAGCGGAGCCACTCCTGCAGATGCTCGCGACTCATCGACCTTGTGGGCACTGAGAGCCTGCTTGTGGAGCGGTTCTACGCTCTTGTGTACATCGTCTCTGTGGTCGTCGTTGTCGTCCTCAGCGTCGAAATCTTCGCCGTATCCATCGTCTTCACTGGCCATTGCGCGGGGCGGAGTGTTGTTCTCTTTGTCGACCACCAAGTCCTCATCGGAATAGTTGTCGTCATCTACATCCACTGAAGAAGCTGCTCTAGCGCCTGTGTTAGTAGCCATAGCACCTTTTGAAGTGGTTTGTGTTTTCGCCTTCGCGGATGGCACTGCAATGGCTGCTGGTAACGGTTCGGCTGACTGCTCTTCCTCAAGTTCTTCTTCGTCGAAGTCGTCACCATAACCATCCCCAGCCGGCTCCGCTGATGCCCTGCTCTTGACGTTACCAACATCCTCGAACGATTCCTCGTCGTAGATGTTGTCTACTTCATCTTCTCCTTCTCCCACCTCACTGACTTCATCTTCGGTTACTGCTTCACCGTAGTCGTATGAACCAACCGACACCTCATTCTGCATTGGAATATCAACCTAGCGGCACGCAGATGTTGACTATACTATGATCACCTCTACTCTGTCGATTAAGCTCTACGGTGACGCTTCCCTTGGTCGACAGCAGCCAAGCGCACGACGGTAAGGGACAGTAATTTTCGGTAGGCTCTGTGAACAGCTGAACTGCTAAACAACTGCATTCTTCGTTAACTGACCAGCAGAACCGTACGTTTGAGATCGTAAATCCAAACTGTTTGTTTCATCAACCGTTGTGAGTAGTTGTGAGCTAAAAAATCGTCGCGACGTTGTAGGAGTTCTTGCCCCCTTGGTTGTGAAGCACAACGAGTGGCAAGAAGACCGCGAAGGGTGCTAACCAGACGACCTAGCTTGCGTGCCTGCCTAGCCTGAAATGCAGTCGAAATTTTCCATCAAGGTCCTGGATATTGAGTTCTCTCTTGGAGCGCATTTGAGCGAACTCCACTGCCGACCAATACTAACTTCTGCATCACCTGTTGTTTTGCTATTAGGTCGCTGTGCGAGTCCGACCGCTGTTGGATCACGATCGCAAGCAAGAAGTGTGTGTATCGGCCAGCGGGGGCGAGAATGGTACGAATCATGTGATTGCCGTCATGAAAGATGTAACTTGTGATATGACCTTTTGCGTTAGCTTAGAAAAGGCCGTTTCTTTTCCCCCTAGTGAGAATGTGATTTCATGTGCTGCAAGTTTGCAGTAGCTTCGATTGCCAGTCGCCCGTTTGCATTCATATCAGACGTCACGACGCAATCTTTTGCTTTTGGATGCTGTTCGATAGTGGTGACGTGCTTCGATCCCGAGAAACTCTTTCCAGACGGACGCCTCGACTACCTTCGCGAAAACCGCACGCGCGAACGGCAGTACGATTGTGAGTTTTTTGCGCCGCTTATTTTAATCTATACGCATAATTTAAAATATCTTTATTGAGAGTATTCGATTCGTAGGATCAAGTTTCTAAGATTCGTGAGCCTTATCCTCGCCTCATCTTTTTTTTTCAACACATGTTGTGACTCACGACGGTACGCTACTGTAGTCGACTATGTCTTTGGTCCTAAAGTGGGCCAAGCAGAGCTCTATTCAGTGCTCGGCGCGCCCCTCATCGATGTGGTCGTGGGCGGCTACAATGCTACGGTAAGCATGTGGCACGCTAAATATTACCCACTACTCCTTGTGAGTACCTACGACATCAATAGGACGAGGGTGAAGGGTTCGGGCGCAGTGATGAATTTACGTGTATGTCCACTCTACGTGCGTGCGCGTGCTTGCTTTCTTTACCGGTGTTGCTTTTGCCGATTCCATGTGCGCCCTTATTATCGCACCCGTGTTTGTGTGAAGGTGTTTGCGTACGGGCAAACGGGGTCGGGGAAGACACACACGATGCTGGGGGAAGTGGACGAGCCGGGTCTGATGGGGCGCACGCTGATGGACCTCTTCAACTGCGGCGTGAAAGCCAAGTTTACCGTGTCGTTCATTGAGGTGAGCGGGCATGCGTGAAACGTCAGGGAGACAATGAAGCGGTTTTGGTGTGGGCAGTGTGTTCACGAATGTGTCCATGATGTCCGAAATCATTAAATGTTCCGAAATCGTTGCATGATCCTCTATAAAGATTATTCCGAGATCCACGCATGGATTCTATCTCTTCACCCATCCGTCATCTCAAAAAAAATTTAGTCCTTGAACCTGATTGTTTCTATGGCTCTTCATTCTTCCATGTTTGACCTCACCCTTCTGCTTCTATACTGTTTGCCCGCCAGCTCTACAACGAAGAAATCCGCGACTTGCTGAACCCGGGAGCCTCCTCGGGCTCGGGGCCCGGCTTAGACTTGCGTGAAGACCCTACGCGGGGGCCGGTGGTGGCGGGGGTCACGGAGGTGCCGACCCGGAGTGCCGACCAAGTGATGGGCTTGGTGCACGCGGGCAACGGGCGACGCCGCACCGAGGGCACTGCCGCCAACCCGGTGTCGAGCCGCTCCCACGCCGTGCTCCAGGTATTTTTTACTACCCGTACTATATTGGAGAGTGCAGTGCGTGAAAAGGAATGAACTACTGTAGGTAGATGCCCGAAGTGTCAATTCCTTTACAAACCTAGAATTCAGGGTAGCCATTGCGAGTCTCTGAAGCGCTTGTTTTCTTGACACTCTTTCTTGTGGTTATACAGATTTGCATGGAGCAGCAGGGGACAGCCAACAGCAAGAAGGCCATAGGCAAAGGGGCAGCAGCTGGGAGGCGTGGCCGAGGTGGCGGTGTTCGCGGAGGCGGTGGCGGAGGGGGTAATCCGGTGAAGTGCAGCAAGTTGAGCTTGATAGACTTGGCGGGGTCCGAGCGCGCCGCCAAGACGGAAAACCGCGGCCAACGGCTTGTGGAAGGCGCCATGATCAACCGGTAAACACATGTGCATACACATTTGAGGGGGGGAAGGGGGGAAGCAGAACAAAGAAGGAATTTTGAGACAGGAGTGTCGGGTAGGAGGCTACGTACATTGTAAGCGAGGTAGCAGAGAAAAGGTGTCGTTTTCCCTGCATTACTTCATCTTGCCCATTTACCTTTCGCCTCTTTGTCTTTCTCAGGTCCCTTTTAGCCCTGGCCAATTGCATCAACGCCCTCTCCAAGAAGGGCTCGTACGTGAACTTCCGGGACTCGAAGCTGACCCGGTTGCTGAAGGACTCCCTGGGGGGCAACACCCGCACCGCGATGGTGGCCCACGCGAGCCCCTCATCGTCGTCGTTCGAGGAGACCTTGAACACCCTCAAGTGGGCCCACCGCGCGCGCGGCATCACCTGCGAGGTATACCGGTGTGGTGAAGTTCAAGAATGTTGTATGGGAATAGCTCGAAATCGCATCTGGAATGCTTCTCATCCTTGTTTTCAGTGTTTCTTTCTCCGAGAACGCTCACTTTCCCTTCTCAGCTCTGATGTCTTTTTCTAACATGCCTATGTTTTTATATTTCTTCGTATCCAATCATCATCATCCTCAAATAACGCAAGGTCCGGGTGGCGTGGCGGGCCGCGGACCGGCGCTACGGCCACGAGCTGGACCAGGTCTGCGAAGAAACCGTGCGTTTACGCGAAGCCCTCGAGCGCACCGCGCCCCTGCCCCTGCTGCCCCCCGAGGCGAGCAGAGAGGACGCTTCCAGCAAGCCGTCCCGCAAACAGCCCAAGCCGAGGCCCCCGCCCAAGGGAGAAAAAGGAGGAAAAGCAGCCAACAACGGCAAGAAGCCTGCCGCGCCCGAAACCGCAACGGTCTCTCTCGACGGTACTTTACCCGCGGAAGCACCAGCCTCCTCTTCCTCTGACAGTGGCAAAGGAGGAAGCGCAGCTCCACCAGCGGCTGTCCGGCAGCACCGCAAGCTCTCGGTGCCAGCGCAGCAGCCCAATCCTCCTGCTGCTGCTGCTGCTGCCTCCTCGACAACCTCGTCGTCGTCGTTGTTGGCGGCGACCATGGCGTCGGACCCCGAAGACTTCAAGGACGGCGACGAGGTGTGAAGCAGCGGTTGAAACTGTACACGTACACTTCTGGATGTGTACCCAAAAATCGTAGTCTTCTGTTCTTTGTTTGTCTTCATAAGCTCTTGCTTCCAAAATGAAGAATACATGCTGTTTCATCTTTATTTTCTGTGCCTGTTGCCGCTACATGAATTCGGTTGTCTTGTGGCAACCGTCAACAGGACGACAACGAGGATGACGACGACGATGCGAACGACGACGACGCGTCGCTGCTTCAAGGCCTCGACGAGCTCCGTGCCACCAGGCGAGAAGTGGTGAACAAGCTGCGGGAACAAACCGCTCTGAAGCAAACCTTGATGGAATTGGACGACCAAAACTTGCAGAACAAAATCGAAATCAACAAACTCAAGGTTGGTGGCTACTTGTGTGTGGGTGAAGGTGTGGGAACAGGGGATGCGCAGGAATGTGATTCTGAACATTGTTCGTGAGTGCAAAGCGTAGTAGGGTGATGATGAAAGAAGGAGGTGACATATTTGCCTGCGATGACACGTAAAGGTATGCAAGGACACGTAAAGGTATGTCTTTTGGTGTTGCATTTCCTTTGCATGAAAAGGTGAAAGACATCAAGCCTGCGGCTCCGGGCAGTGCTGGGAAAGAAAACGCGTCTTCCGAGAAAGCAGGAAGTGGCAGCAGCAAAAGTGTGTCCGGAGAAGCAAGCAGCAAGGCGAATGAGAATAGTAGTAACGACAGCAAAAGCGCGCAGCGAGCGGCCAAGAAAGCTGCCAGAGCCAAGCGCACGATGCAGGATTTGAAACAGGCAATTGGCCACAATTTGGTGAAGAAAGAAGAGCTGGAGAAGGAGCTGGCTGCGGCCGAGCGCTCGGTGAGCGGCAACGATGCTGCTCGAAAGCTGGTGTCCCTCGCGGCTCAGGTCAGAGGACGTGTGTGTGTGTGTGTGCTCTTTTTACCCATACTGTCGTGGCATTTATCTCATGTAGCGGCTCCACCCATTCTCAGTTTCCATTTTACGTCACCTTTGTAATATCGTACTTAATTTCCTGGCTTTCAATTGTCTGTCTCTCCCTTACTGGGCAGCTGGAAGCCAAGACGCGCGACGCCGCGGCTGCCCGCGGTGCGACCAGCGAAGTGCAAGCGAGCCTGTGCCGGGCCGAGCACGAGGTCTCCCTGCTCGAAGTGCGGTGCCTGGAGCAAGAGCAAGCGGCCGCGATGCAGGAAGCCAGCTTGCGGGACAAAGACCTGAGCCTCAAGAAAGTGCAGCTGCAAGTGGACCTCCGGGACCGGGCTCTGGCAGTGCTCTGCAGCAAGCTTCAAGGCCACCCGAGGTCTGTTTGTCTTTCCCGTTGTCGTCGTCTTTGACCTCCCAATTCTGCGCCCCTTTTATTTTTCTCCTTCTTATTTTTGGCATACGCGTATGGTTTTTATTCTCTCGTGCTTTCTTCGTTTCTCCTCTAAATTGATTGACTGCGATCATTCTTTACTTTCCTTTGTTCAAATGATTTTTCTTTTTTAATTTCTACAGTGGCGTCGACGTGACTTCCTTGCTGCAGTCCCTGGCGTCCGGTCCGCTGGAGCCCGTCTTCAACGCGTTGCTCAAGGAACACTCCGCAGCGCAACCCGTAGCAGGAGCAGCGGGCGGTTTGAGCGCGTCGTCGTCGGGTGGCCTCCGTGAGCAGGACAAGGGGGAAGCGAAGCACCCAGCAGGTGGCGGTCCTGACGGCAACGAGGACGAGGATGAAGACGACAACGAAGAAGATGACAATGACGACGACGCCATTGAGGGCACCTTTCAAAACCTGTCGAGGTCGTTGCGGCGCCCGAAAGAACCGAGCACCAAGAGCAAAAGCCAGGAGGAGTCGAAGCGTGGTTATCCAGCTGCGCCCGCGAAAAAGCTTAGCGCTGGGTCAGAAGGTTCTGACAAAGGGAGCCGTCGCATCGAAGCGAAGGGCGCCAAAGACAATGATGATGACGACGCAAAAACCATAGAGGAGCCCGAGGACGATGACGACCAGGACTCCGAGGACTACAATTCAGATAATGACGACGACGATGATGCAGGGTCGAACGACGGTGATGACTATTCAAATGACATGTCGGAGTTCGAGGCAGAGCCGCCCCTGGAAAGCCCTGGTGCCAACAAGGGAGGACGCCCGCCTATTCTGGCGTGAATTGAGAGTGCACAGATTGCGCAGAGAGGAGGAGGATAAGATAAGTTTGTTCCCGAGCGAATCATTTAATGAATTAGACGCATTTATGCGCCACACGCCACCCACTTAGCCGGTACTGTATATTCGTTTATCGCAAAGACTTAAAAAATTATTGCAATAGCAGCCGACTGCTCTGAAACTTTCCACGATTGTCAAACAAGGAATTTTAAAAGCGCGTGCGAAAGGTCTGAGGCGCCGAGGAACTTTTCGAAAAGTGAACTCAAAGTTGAGTGGTACAGTGGACAACAAGGCACCACAAAAAAAACTCCGAGCAATAAAAAAAAAAAATTGTGGTACCTAAAACTACTGATAGTTTGCACCAATCAACGAGCGGATTTAGAAATAGCCATCAGTGCAAACACGCGGTGGCTATTTTGAGATTTGCTCGTTGATTGGTACAAACCATCAAGAGTTATAGGTACCACAAATTTTAAGTCTACATATTAGACGAATCTGGTTTCTCAATTCACGAATCGTATTTGGATCATAATAGTGACGTATTCTAATTTAGTGACTCGTTTTCTCTTTGGGCTGAAGATCGTACGTTACCAAGTTGCTTTACGAAGGGGATAAGTTGCACCAAAAACACAGCGCTCCCGCGCCCCCCTGTAGGCCTATTGTGCTGGTTTCTCTGAGGTGGGTGGGTAAGCGCAATATGAGCACCGGCAGGTTGTCGAAAGTCCTTCTTCCGACCGGACCTAACCAATACTTAGGAATAGCGATTTCCTTAAACCGCCGATTCCCACACTACGCGCTTTGACTCTCAATCCTTCTCGCCTGGTGATCTTGACCTCGAGATTGCTTGAGCGCCGAAGCCCGCGTAGCCCACGTTAATTGTGCCCCGCCAGAGAGTATGATTGATGAAGAAAATGGCCTTAACGCCATCAGCTTTGAAGAAAACAAATAGTACGGTTCCGAATCTGGTTTCACAATTCACGAATCGTATTTGGATCATAATAGTGACGTATTCTAATTTAGTGACTCGTTTTCTTTGTGATAATAAGAAGATGAGAATTTAGTGACTTAGTGACTCGTTAGCTTTTTAGGTGTACGTGAGCAATAAGAAGCAAACTCTATGTTATATCGGAAGTTAGCGTCAGTACAGGCTGCACAATTATCATTAAGAGCTTTGTAGACGTGAATATTTATTAAAATGACCACGGATGTTCATAAGACCCTAGTCGTGGCAGCTGCAGCGACTGTAGGTTTCTATCTTGTGCATCGACTCTACAGACGTCAGCGATTGTCTTTTACCTCGACTGGCAATGAGAAAGGTGGAGATACATCTGGCGAGCAGTCTGCCTCGGCAATCATTTTTGATCTTGACGGCACGCTTCTCGACTCGTCGGTCGCTTTGCTAGCCGCCATTTCAGCTGCATGCGTTGCTGTAGGGGTATCGCCTGCGCCCACGCCTGCAGCAATACATAGACTAGCGGGTTCACCGCTCAAGCACTATTTCACGACGCTCACGGGCCGAGAATCAAGTGATCCTGCCTATGAAAAATTTGTAGACAAATTCAAGGCTGCTTACGACTTAGAAATTGTCCCTGCTTTCAGTGATGTTGCAGCAGGCTTAGCAGCAATCCGAGCAGCAGCTCCGAAAACCTTAAAATTTGCCATTGCCACGACGAAACCGAGCGCTACGGCCGTATATGAGCTTCAAGCTGCTGGAATATTAGGTTTCTTCGATCACGTCCAGGTGAATTTTTACTCTAGTCGTTCCGATTGTTAAGCATGCCCGTATCCTAGGTATTTCGAGCTCATAATCGCGTGAGCTCCGCACGGTCGCCTCTCACCTGTTTTAATTTTATTGGCCAGGGAACTGATCCTGGAATTGCGCCAAAGCCAGCTCCTGACGTCATTCTTGCTGCAGCTTCTGCTATACGTGTCGACCCAGCGCGCACTGTGAGTTGTGTTTATTTCCGCGCTTTCTATGAGTTGACATGAATACTATACTGTGGCTTTTACGAGCAAAAACATATTGCTTGAGCAATTGACGTGCATCATATTTCCTTTTCATTTTTCGCTCGCCCTTTATTCAGTTCTACGTTGGCGACACGGAGCGTGACGTGTTAGCGGCCAAAGCGGCGGGATGCAAGGGGGCTATCGTCGCGAATTACCCCGGCGGAGCTGGAGCTGGTGGGCGGGCAGAGAGTTGGGGTAGCAACGCAGTCGTAAAAGGAATCTCAGGCGTTGCGACGCTCGCGCCTGCTCTCTTCGCTGAAGTGAGTTGCTAGGGCTGAGGGACGTGTACTAGTAAAAGCTTGCTTTAGAGTTCGCCACTGAGCTTGGAATCTCTCGGGATTCAGAACGATCCATTTAAGTCAAGCTTCCGAAACAGGCATTCAAATGGACCATCCCTAGGTTAAAAGTCCCGGCTGTGTGTGGCTGGTATGCGACTCATAGCCCCAAAGAAGACTTGAATTAGAGCAGTTCTGACTTCAGGTCAATTTTGTTTTAATTTTGGAAATCCCTCATAATCTTATAAGTTATAAGCCTCCGAGCGAAAGACTCAAGAACAAGAACGTCACCGTCGACAGTCGCCCGTCTATATTTCTCCCTCCTGCCATTTGCCGTTATCTTTCCATCGCTACCCGCTTTTCGATTCAACCTTTATTTTCTCCTGTTGTCTGTAACGTCAAAAATTGCTCATACCCACAAGCCAATAGCCAATTAGGACAAATTATATTACAAAATCCCCATGCGCTATTTTTGTGCATCAAATGGATATCGCGTGGTTTGTGGTCAAATTTCTGCCAGTAAGTTCTGTGCAACTAAATACGAAATAAGCTCATTGGCTAATGGATGTCTAGTCTAGTCTAGTTAATACTCTCCCAAAAACAAAGAAAGACAAGTACACAGCAGTCACAGAGGCACATAAAGAATGCACTTGAGCTGCAAAT
>Ga0307930_1003158_pt1 | contig 12219 bp, 12 predicted proteins | sample OrgLakmetageno46_FD_203161 | JGI IMG/M metagenome (GOLD analysis project Ga0307930, IMG submission 203161) | Saline water microbial communities from Organic Lake, Antarctica - #46 | ecosystem: Environmental > Aquatic > Non-marine Saline and Alkaline > Saline | place: Antarctica: Organic Lake... | reverse complement strand
TCTTTTCGCCGCCCACGCCCGTGAATCCTAAGTCGCTAACGCTCACATGAATAGCATCCGTTCCAACGAAATCACTAGGGGCGACATACTTCACACGCTGTAGAGCAACGGCACACCCTTCGGGTGGACCGGTCCATTCTAAATGCCGGCCGGCAGTCTCCTCAGTCATTGTGGCGGCGTCAGCGAGAGTCAGGAAGCGTACTCCACCTAGGGCAGGAGAATGCGGCGCCGGGCCAACTAACTGGCCATGCTCCGCGGTCATAGCCACGCGAAGGGCGCCAAACATATCATTGCGTACGTCAGGATCGTCCAGAATCGCTGATGCAAGCAACAGCGAGCTTTCGCCTTGAGCTACATCGATCTCTGAGAATGGCGCATGGAGTATTGGCGGCTGGTTCGGTTCAAGCGCAGCCGTTTGGTTTATTGGGCGCGCTATCACCTCAACCGTACAAGAAGCAATAGCCAGTAATATGTGAAGAAACCACATTTGATAGCCCACCAGGCGCTAAGCCCCGCGCCGCTCAAGGCGCGCGAGCCCTCCTAATTATCAGTCCGATAGCGCTCTTATCCGAGTATTTGAACCAGTAAAAGCGGTGAAACAGATCCAATTTCCCCCTTCGGGGATTGATTTTGAAAAAATCCCTGTAAACTACACCGTTTCGTCGTTTTCCAGCTTGGCCACTCTTGTCTTGTACCGCTATATAGACATTCATGGACAAGGGAGTGCGCTAGTCAGCCTAATCATGACTCGTTGTGTCCTCGGCAGTTGTTTTAGTGGCCAAATACCTGAATCGAATGAGAACCAGCAGTCGGGGGCCGACACCGTAGAGGCTTCAAGTCGTATTTGGCTCCGTCGAGGAGAAGTAGCGTTCAAAAAGTTATGGAAACGACCAGTCAAACAAGGAGACGAGTCAGAGAAGAACGCAGAGTTGGCTCCGCGCTCCTGTGAAGATTCGAACTTCGATGAAGGCATTTCGTCGACCTATCAGCCAGACGAGATTGATGCTGGCTTCAGTCAAGATGCTGGATCTGCGCCAACGATTGTGATGGAACCTGAGTGTAACATGCCTGAGACAAAGGCCGAACCTGAGCCAACACCACCTATCAATGTGGAGCAAAACATGTCAGCAAGTTTAGACACTACGTTGGAATGTTCTACCAGTCCAGCTTTGATCGAAGAATGCTCACATTCACCTTCCCAAGGTAGCTCCGAGTCGTCATCTACTCAAAGTAGCACATTATCACTGAAGGAACGGCTCAAGGCTGCAAAGCCACTGCCGTCAGTGCTGTTACCGCAAAATAGGACTAGACAAAACTTTGTGGATGGGTATCATCTCATAGGCGTAGATGTCGCAGAATCCTTGGCCGAAGCGTCAAGCGCGCGCGGTGGGGCCCAGGTGCAGGTGAACTCTGAAGGGGCGGTGTTTTTCCTCTTTTTCGCAGACAGCGCGGACAAGGGAGCAGCCGAATCCGTTCTCGTCCTCAAATTTACTGGAACGGACATTCGAACTCGATCCGAGTACTTTGCGAACACGCTCGCAAAAGGCCTAGGAGTGGCTACTCCAGTCACAAACCTCTTTGTCAAAGGGAGCAACCGGGAATACGACGGTTGGAGTGGCCTTCGTGGCGCCGTTGAAGCATTGCCAGCGAAAACTTCGGCAGCTAACCGTCTACTCGGTGAATTGGCACGTGCTAATTGCGGCCTTATGATGAGTTTTGCACCAGGGGGAAATCTCGTCGATGCATTGGGGCAATCGGAGCACGACGAGGCAGTTATGAAGTTGATGAGCGGTCAGATTGGGCGCTGCCTGGTGCTTGACCTCGCCCTTCGGAACAGCGACCGGTTTCCTTGCTCAGCTTTAGGCTGGCGTGGGAACCTCGGCAATTTAGTCGTGACTTCTGAAGCAGCAGCTCCGGTGATGATCGCGCTTGATACGACCTGTCCCCGAGCTCATCCAATCACGGCCACTCGCACGGATCCTGAAACCTACGAGAAAGTCCTCCGCGCTGCCATTTCAGACCAGGAGTCTGCCTCTGCCCTTCTTCAAGAGCTGTGTTTCGACTCTGCAAGGCTTAGATCAAGTGCTAGCGCAGTTCAAGGCTTCATTGCAGGGGTTTGCGATGGGCTGCGGCGCCTTTCCGTGGTGGAGTCAGCTCTCGAGGAGTCCTTCGGTGTAGTGCGTAAATTACTGGCTGGCGTGACCAAGGAGGTAACTGCTCTGCAAGACGCAGAATCGCATGGTGTCGACGAGAATGCCTTAGGTGGCTCGTCCAGTGCTTCTACAGATAGCCGTAGCGAATCTGCTGTGAACAGGAAAATTAGCCCAAGCACGAGTAACCCCATCAAGGGGGTGTCGACGGAGGGCATGGCGGCAAAGTCTACTCCGGCCAGAACTAGTCCGGCATCTCGGACGAGCCCTGCTTCAAGGTCTAGCCCTTCGTTTCGAAATAGCCCCTCGTTTCGGAATAGTCCGTCAGCAAAAAACAGTCCTTCTGCGAGGATCACTCCACCAGCAAGGAACACCACTCCGCCAGCCAAACGAATGAGCCCAGTATTGGGAACGCCCCCCCCTGTCAACAAGAGCAGCCGAGTTGTTCAAAGCCAGTACAAGACTCCCACGCGCCGCCCGCCTGCCAGTGCTAAGAAATCTGCGACTACTCCTGGCGGCCAGCCTGGCGGAGACTCGAAGATGGCGCTGGTGCGCATGGTTCATGAGCAATTCGTTGCGCGCAAGGCTACTCCTGCAGCCGAAGCTTTTGTAGCCAAGTGGCACAGCAAGTTTGCGAACGGTGCGACTGAAATTGACAACCTTCTTGGAGCTGCTTTTGCAGTTGCGGACGAGAATGAAGCTCAGGAAGACATAATAGTGTCGAACGGGTTTCTGCGCTTTGGCCTATCTTCCGATTCTTCCTCTGAGGTCACTGGAACGGCATCAGAGATGTCCGCGGATGGAGGGCTATCGTGTGTAGATTATGCTTTTGAGCTTCACGTTCGGCTCAAACATCTTGTTGCGAGGGCGAAGCTTATTCGCGAAACAGCACAGCCATTTGTCTCGGAGTCGGCTTTGGTCTTTGATTCTTCGCCGAAAGGAAGTACCTTTTGAAATGGTTGAGCTATATGCTACTGAAATCTGATTGATTTGCTGATTTCGTGATGTGCATCCCCAGATCCCCAGTCGCTGTCGCTGGTTAAGAGTTTGATGAACATGGCGATACGCAGCAATTCGTGCTCTCAATTCATTAGTTCCATACATAAGCACACTTCAGTATTATAGTGGGAAATCCCAGTAAATACCACGTGTTCGTGAAGTCATGAAGTGTGATAAGTTATGATTATTTGTTTATGGTTTGTAGCTGGCCTTCACAAAAAGCAATAAGCAATACCTAGATATAAAATATAAATGCAAGTGCACATGAAAAAGCGCTTGACTAATAATGACATCCAAGCGCGCTATCGGATTAAGGGGCGGGCAAATGATCCTGATTCAGCTGTTGCTATTAAAAGTTACTCGCGAGGCCGATTCATTTGGAGAGGCCGGCGTGACGCTGAGGTCGCTCGGAGTTCTCAGTCCGCTTCCGGTCGCCATGGCAGGAGGGACATTCATGCCCTCCGCGCTGCTGGCGTGGCTGCGGCGGTCACCCACGCGTTCGCTGAGGGCCGACACCCGAGCGCGCATGCGGTCCAGCGCAGGGGCTGCGGCGCTGCTCACCTGGGCCCTTGCTTGCCCAAGCTTGACGCGCGCTGCAGCGAGCCGGGCTTCGCCCTTGTTGTTCTTTCTCGTCGACTGGTGCAAATGGTACTCGAGCCGCCGTAAGGTTGCAGCCGAGACCCGCCGTTCGCCACCAGATTTACTAGTAGTGCTTGCGTCGTCGATTTCTGAGCTCTCCGCTGGATCAGCCAAATAGTCGAACCAGTCGGCACAGGCGAGAAAGAAAGGAGGGTCGACCACTCCCGTAGACACCAGGGTATGCTTCAAAAATGCAAGGTCTCTCCTTGTGCTTGACGTCGTCGTATTATCTTCTAAAGGCGTGCTAGCGTGATGCTGCGCTGCTGTATCTACGTTGATGTCATCATTCTTGACAGTGTCATCTTTGTGCTCTTCATCAGTCGCACCCAGAGCAGAGCCCAGCGGTGTTTTCATGCTCAGGTCGCGATGAACACGGTGCGCCTCCGACAAAGACCGAGAGAGCGGCGGCGTAGAAGCAGTGTTGTCCTGCCGGGCGCTGTGCGTGGCTGCGAGCAAGGTTTCAAAGGCCTCTAGCGCCACTTGCTCTGGGGAGTTGCCGCCCCGTGGATAAGGCGCGTGCCCGTCGAACGTGGCAGCCAGGGCGTAGCTGTCGGTGGAATAGTTGTACTCCGCCGAGCCGTGCAGCAACGTCTTCACCGACCCAGCCTGTTCAAATGGACAGGAAAGAGCGTTGCAATTGCATTGAGCTGGTGGATTGACAAATAAGTCGAAGGCGAGAGGGTAAAAATATGCGCTCTTCACCCATGAAACCCGCAAGCACTCGAGGTGACACGCCAAGATAAAAGAGGTTGAGATTAGAAAAACAAGAATCATTCACCTTCTCGGGCCAGTAAAAGCGCGTCATCAAAACATTAGCTACGAAGTACAGGAAGCAAAAGTACGACAAGGAATTGATCATGAGAATCGCTGACGCTGCGAGTCGGTTAATCCAGTCCGACGGAAACGGCACGTCCCCGTAAGTGAGGCCTACTGCAGAGCCTGCAAAGAGATACACCGCAAGGCCTGGAGAATCGTCGGCACCACGCGACGCAACTCCCAAATCCAGCGCTTCTGACGTGGGCAGGATGTTGCCCGTTGCACTGTGCAGCGCTTGGCTCGCGCTGTCGAGCAAACCCACGCCCACGGATTGGGTTGCAATGGCCGCCCAGTAAGCTATGCCGCCCCCCACAAGCAAGGTGACAAACAACAAACTAGCTCCGCTGAGGTGCAAGCTCAAGTAATTTGCGTCCTGTTGCCACTGCGCAACTTCGGCATCGTTCGCTGACGTCAGCGCAGCTTCGAGGCCATGGCCCGCCCAAATTTTGGAGGCGAAAACGCGGCGACTGAGCACTTTCAGGTTCCACTTACGATTTTCTTGAGCGCGGACCATGTCACTCAGCAGGGCACCGACGCCAGCGCCAGCAACCACGATGGAGGTGGCATGAAGGAGCACCGCATAGATTCGCCCCACGGTACTGGTAGGGACGACATCCCCAAAGCCTGATCCCAGGAAAGTGGACACGGTGAAGTAGACGGCGTCTGACGGCCGCCACAAGAGGCTTGTCGTGGGGTCGGTTGCGTTCGTGGGGTTCCAGTTCGGGCTGTGAATGGCATCGAGGCCTCGAAATGCTAAACAATAAAGAACGATGCTCAGCAAGCAACAGGTTGCGATCATCACGCCACCGCCTAATATCACGAAAACTTCGGCACGCCCGCGCGGCGCATTCCAACGCAGAAAGTGGTAGCCCACAGTAGCTTCAATGCCCTCACCCTCCTCGTCCAAGGAAGTGCCATTCTCCGGTCCATAGCCGTCACGCTGCGCTTTAGCAGGTGAGTAGGGAAGCAAGTTTGCCTCTGTAATAGTCTTCCGTTGCTTTTCGCGCACGGACTGCCGGCGGCCTGCCCCTACTACCACCTGTGGAGCGGAACCACGCCTCTTGCCAAACATGCGAAGGTGGCTAGGGTCCTCGCTAAGAGGCTGTGGGGCGATCGACGCCGTCCTTATTAAGCGCCCAAACCATGGGTGCGGGGCGTCATCTTCATCGCTACTCTGGGCACTGTCATGGTCAACATCGTCGTCCGGCCTCACGGGCTTGTATGACAGACGCCGATCCGGCATCGTCAAGCTAGTGTAATCAAATGATCCCCGAGAAATAGGTTCAGAGCCGTAGAATCGAGCGAACTTTAACGCCAAGATAGCGTGTTGAGCTAAGGAACTTTCCTCTATTGTATCAACGAATGTTGCATTGGGCGGCTATCCGACCCGCTCGGCATTTTTTTGCTTCGTAAAACCACCAACTACTGCGCCACCGACAACCGACAACCGACCTGCGTGCGATATAATCTATGCCCCTACGGGGAGGATGGAGGCTGCAATCCGCAATCCGTATGTGATTTGTGATTGCGCTATAACATCCACAGATCTACTGCCTTAGCCTCATGTGAATTGCCATTCGAAGCGCCAAGCTGCCAAGGGGTGAGTACAAAGTTTCGCTTGCTGCTGCTAGCTGCTTATGCTAGTAGCCTAGCATCCAAGTAGAAAATTCAGTTCGGAAGTACCGAAACGCCACTTCTCTCCGACGATGCTCCGATCTCCGAAAAGAACTGCGGTGCGTTTCGTAAACGCCCTTGCGTTCCACGGCCCACGACCGAAACTCGAACTAAGGAATCCCGAGGAACATCACAGAACTCTGAGCTGGAATACCCAGGACGATCGCTGCGTCTGCGTATAGAACTTTCGTTTCGCAGTCGATGGGTACCTTCAGTGGTGTACTACATTCGTGTGGACATCGTAAGGTACTGACGTGGCATTCGCCCAATCCTTATTATTGTTCTGTTTGAATAAGAAAATCACAACCTCATTCACCGACTACTTTGACACGGTCTCTGTGCCCTGCCTTAAGCACACGCCCCGCCTCATGGGACGCTGTGTGCATTGGTGGTTGGGGTTTCCATCCCCACCATGATAATTACCGAACTCGAACTCGAACTAATACAAACCCAAATGACACAGAAGCCAATGCTGCGGGCAGAAGTGTATGCGCGTGCGTTGCGCGCAAGTCAAAATCGTAAAGAGGATAGTGTATAGAGGGCAGGAAGCATAATACTTCCACCCCCTTCTAAAGTGGAAACTGTTCATGAAATAATTTTGAAACCGGACTTGAGTCGTTTCTAATTACCTCTCGGGTATTGCCGTATTATTCTATCTTAGTCGCTCTGATTTAGTCATCATTCCATAGAGGTGCGGCGCCACGAATCTCCGCACTGCCTTTGTCGTGGCTTGCCCCTTTCTCACTACTAATTTAATGCCTCCATTAGTCTTCACTATCTTTAGTAGAGTTCCAGTACGTAGAGCGTAGAGATTGCTACCCCCTGAACTATTTCGCTCTTTCTTTACTTGTGACTGTCACGTCACTCGTCACTCGATATTTTAGAAATCATAATTGGGGATATCCCCGAGAATTCCGAAGAAGGCCGCGAAAGGCCGAACTAAACACCAAAGATACAGAACAGAAGAAACATGCGAAGAACAAAGAAGGGACGTGCGTATCGGCAAGTGGCCCGGGCGGCTACCCTTCATTCGAGGGAATCCATATCAAAAATCGGAGAAGGTAGACGTGCGCAAGGGGTTTTCCGTGTCGGACATAAGGCCAACCATTGGGTCGTCGTTCAAGAAAGCGCCTACGTCAGCATCCGGATTGCCTTTGAAGCCGCGGCCGCCAAGTCGAGCCGCACACGCGTTGAACGGCATGAGAATCATCCAACTCCGACTACTGCTATTGCCTCCTTCGTTGGAATCTTCGTCGCCGCCTTGGAATGGGCTCGTTGGGGGCTTGGGTGCACCATCATCAGGCCATTCTCCTTCTTCGCCGCCCCAGTACGAGCCGAGGATCACGTCGTCCGAAGTACCTCTTTTCTGAGCGTATTGTCGCCAGGCTTGCACGCTGGCAGCGCTAGCCGCTACCAACAGCAGAAAGCCCGCTAAAGCTACGGCGCTTATTTCAATGCTCGCGGTAGAGAGGCCACCGGGCTTAGGGTGTGGGAGCGGTGACGGCACAGGGCTAGGCGCCGTGGGTTGGGGCGACGGCGCTGGCGTGGGCTGCAAAGATATGGTTGGTGCTGGTGTGGGCACCCGCGAAGGCATTGGCGAAGGCGGTGGCGTGGGTACATAGGTAGGCAGGGGGGTGGGCAGCGGCGAGGGTTGCGGTGTTGGCGGTGGCGAGGGCACCGAGGTGGGAGGCGGCGTTGGCCTTGGCGATGGCAGAGGGCTCGGGAGATGAGTTGGACTTCCCGAGGGCAGCGGCGTCGGCGCCGGCGAAGGAGGCAGTGAGGGCCGCGGCGTGGGCTGTGAAGTGGGCGTGTGGGTGGGCGGTGGCGACGGAGGCCAGGTCGGCGCAGCCGACGGCAGAAAAGTGGGCAGAGCCGACGGCACCATCGTGGGATGCTGCGAGTGCGTGGGGAGTGGAGTGGGCGCGCCCGACGGCACGTACGTGGGCAGAGGCGTTGGACTCGACGTGGGCAACAGAGAGGGCATCGGTGTTGGCACGGGCGAGGGCGCATGCGTCGGCAACGACGTCAACGAGAGGTCGAAAAGTTGGGAATAGTCCGAGTCCGAGATCGAACAGTCCACACGAATCTAGGGGCGAAGAGAACAGACGAAGAGTGCAACACAAATTGCAAATAATACGCGAGCTAATGAATAAACGGATTAATCTATGAATTAAAATTTAATTTCAGCATTCATAAAGTCTTATCCAAAAGGGCTGAACTGGTGCCACTTTTCCTATTGAAAAAATAGTCTGAAGAGAGCCCACCTGATAATTGCTGCCCACAATCGCGTCCCCGTACGGCAAGTTCGTGTTCGGGTTCACGGTCTTGGACGGCGTCCAGGGGTAATAAACTTCACGGTCGTTGGGGTAGCCTTCGTACAGGGTGGCTTTGTAAGCCGACGAGCCGTCCGAGCTGAACTGCTGGTAGAGGTACACATCCACGGTCCTGCACAGACGAGGAAAGACAAGGTTAAGCAGTGAATAGTGTACGCAGAAACACACGAAGCCGAAGAGAGGTCTCAGATTATTCGGCTACAAAGATGGTTGACAAGGCACGATCATAATTGGCACAAAGCGACGATCTTGTAGCCTTTCCATTCGAAAGTTTTGCTAGGCTTCGGCATCGAAGTTTTCGGAAAAAAGTTTTCACCCCTAAAAATCTACTACATCTCTGCCTTTCTCTAATTGTATTCGCACCCGCATTGAGCCAGCGCGGCGTCTCCACGAGTTCGCCACGAGATGAACATTTGGAGCGCGTAATTGTACGTGCCCGAAACGGGTTCTTGAATGCCGATGGACAGGAAGGTGGTGGGAGCGAGGGTGGGGTCATGCGTCGGCAACGGGTGCGGCGGGTGCGTCGGAAAGGGCGACGACGGCAAAGGAGAAGGCGCGTGCGAGGGCGGAATTGTAGGGATGTGCGTTGGGCGCGGCGAAGGCAGCAACGTAGGGTACGGCGTGGGCTGGTGCGTGGGTCGTCGCGTGGGCAACGGAGTGGGCATCAGCGAGGGCGCCGTGGGCAGTGTAGTTGGGAGGCTCGACGGATACGCGGACGGCGCGGACGACGGTGCTTGGGTTGGGAACCACGAAGGTTGCGGGGCAGGAGCAAGCGTGGGCACTTCGGACGGATAAGCCGAGGGAGACGAGCTGGGCGCTGGGGTCTCAGGAGACGGCCGAGGCGACGGAGCCTCGGAAGGTGACGCCGACGGAGCCACCGTTGGAGTAGCCGTCAAGGGTGTTGGCAACACCGAGGGCGCGGCAGACGGAAATTCACTCGGTGTGGCCGACGGACGAGGCGTAGCGCCGCTAGGCGCTGGGCTGGGGCCTTCACTGGGGCTGGCGGATGGCGACACACTTGGAGCGGTACCGTCCACACATGAACTAGACCCAGGTGGTGACGATTGTCCAGATGGACATGCAGTGCATGCACTCGCCGCACTCCCAGAGTAATAATCCGCTGCGCAGTTGCTGCATGTCGATGAGCTGGACGCACCTGTTGCAGATGAATAGGTTCCAGCGAAGCAACTCGTGCACCCAGTTGATCCAGATGTGGCTGAATACTTCCCAGGCAAACAATAAGGGCAAGAGTCGACTCCAGAGCTCGCCGCACTGCGATAATTGCAATGATACAAGCACAGCGAGAAGTAAAGCAAAGAAAAGTAGGAGTGATTCATAGTAAACACCCCTAAATAGGAAAAGTAGTAATCAAATCAACAATGCCGGAGGAAGGATCCATAAATTATGCTAAACAACACCGTAGTTATGCCGTTTAGGACATCATACCTTGTCCCAGCTGGGCATGACGTGCAACTCGATGATCCCGTCGATGCTGCATAGTGACCGCCACTGCAGCTCGTGCATGATGTACCAGTGTAGCCCGCCGTTGCCTGGTACTGACCAGTTGAACACGACGCACAAGTACCCGTTGCAGATTGGTACTTCCCCGGAGAGCATCCGTTTGCATCATCGGTGGTCGCATCATCCGTGGTCGAATCGTCATTGAAGAAGTTATCATCTGTCGTAGCATCATCGGAACCAGATGAACATGAACTAGATCCTGCCGATGACGACTGCCCTGATGGACATGCTGTGCATGCACTCGCCGCACTCCCAGAGTAGTAGTTTGCCCCGCAGTTGCTGCATGTCGAAGAGCTTGACGCTGCTGTTGCTGAAGAGTAAGTACCAGCGAAGCAACTCGTGCATCCAGTTGATCCAGAAGTTGCCGAGTACTTCCCGGGAAGACAATCAGGGCATGAGCTGACTCCAGAGCTCGCCGCACTTGGAGAAGCAGATGAAGTAAACCAATAAATGTGAGAGTGTAATGCGACAGGAGGAAAGTAAAAACTCAACGTGCACAAGGATCTTCGATATCTCAAAACTGAATCCATGATACCGAAAATAGTAATCCAATAGAAACATCTTTCAAAGCGTCTTCAAGTCAAAAATCACTAAGTACCTCGTCCCAGCAGGGCATGACATGCAACTCGACGATCCTGTCGATGCTGCATAATGGCCTCCACTGCAGCTCGTGCATGATGTCCCTGTGTAGCCTGCTGTCGCCTGATACTGACCAGTTGCACACGAAATACACGACCCCGTTACAGATTGGTACTTCCCCGGAGAGCATCCGTTTGCATCATCGGTTGCAGCATCGTCGGTGGCCGTATCGTCATTCATGAAGTTGTCATCTGTCGTAGCATCATCGGAGCCAGATGAACATGAACTAGATCCTGCAGGTGACGACTGCCCCGACGGGCATGCTGTGCATGCACTCGCCGCACTCCCAGAGTAGTAGTTTGCCCCGCAGTTGCTGCATGTCGAAGAGCTTGACGCTGCTGTTGCTGAAGAGTAAGTACCAGCGAAGCAACTCGTGCATCCAGTTGATCCTGAAGTAGCCGAGTACTTCCCAGGAAGACAATCAGGGCACGAACTGACTCCAGGATTCGCCGCACTGCGTTAAAAAGATGAAAGTTATCAAAACATTCAGACCGATAGAAGACAAGATGAAGCATAATGTGAGCAATGCTGATTGTCATAATATTATTTAAACGACTATAGCTGAAGTACTTTGCCGAACAATTATATCTAGTGCGTGAATATCTCAGAAAGTGCATTTTACCTCGTCCCAGCTGGGCATGACGTGCAACTTGATGATCCTGTCGATGCTGCATAATGGCCTCCACTGCATTTCGTGCAGGATGTCCCAGTGTAGCCTGCTGTCGCCTGGTACTGTCCCGTTGCACAAGGAGCACATGTACCCGTCACAGATTGATACTTCCCCGGAGAACAGCCGTTTGCATCATCGGTGGTCGCATCATCAGTGGTCGAATCGTCTGTTGTGGTGCCGCCGTCATCCGTTGTAATGCCATCATCAGTGCTCGCCATGCAAGAGCTCGAGCCTGCGGATGATGACTGACCAGATGGACATGCTGTGCATGCACTCGCCGCACTTCCGGAGTAGTAGTTTGCCCCGCAGTTGCTGCATGTCGAAGAGCTGGAAGCTCCTGTTGCTGAAGAATACGTCCCACCAAAGCAACTCGTGCAGCCAGTCGACCCAGAAGTAGCCGAATACTTCCCAGGAAGACAATCAGGGCACGAACTGACTCCAGGGTTTGCCGCACTGTTACCAATGGAAATACGATTAGTCAAGCATGCAGCACGCATTAAGTCAAGATGGTGTTTCTGAGAAACATCGAAGGCAAGTACAAACTACCATTGAATTTTAAAAAAATGATAGTAGGTAAAATTGCCTCCCTTAATATATATAAACCGACATTTAAGTAGAACATGTCACCTCGTCCCAGCTGGGCATGACGTGCAACTTGATGATCCCGTCGAGGCTGCATAATGGCCTCCACTGCAGCTCGTGCATGATGTACCTGTGTAGCCCGCCGTTGCCTGGTACTGACCAGTTGCACACGATTCACACGTACCCGTTGCAGATT